>ERZ1292623.3184-Hain-H51-01um-R1-3184-length-14145-cov-8_pt1 | contig 14145 bp, 19 predicted proteins | sample MGYA00564398_ERZ1292623 | MGnify/ENA primary metagenome ERZ1292623 (study PRJEB36523, sample SAMEA6512633) | groundwater metagenome | collected 2019-01-07 | study: AquaDiva: Metagenomics assemblies of 32 groundwater samples
TCATCTACAAACATTAAATCTCTTACAGCATCAGGAGAACCAATATAAACAGGCTCATTTTTTAGCATTTGGGTAATCATATATTCCACTACAAACCCAGCATTATCTTTTCTTCCATAAGTATTGCAACACCTTAATATAAAATAAGGTAAATCAAAAGCCTTGCCTGCCATCCTTATATAATAATCAGAAGCTACTTTTGCCACAGCATAAGGGCTTAACGGATTTAATTTTAAATCTTCTTTAAATGGAGTTTTTTGATCTTGATCCCCGTATGTTTCCATAGTTGAAGCAAAGATGAATTTCTTAAACTCAGCTAAATCAAGAGCAGCGTGAACTAAATTAACTGTTGCTAGATGAGTCGTTTCTTGAAACTCAAGGGGATTCTCAAAAGAATGTCTTACAGCAGTTGCAGCTCCCAAATGAATTATATAATGAGGGGATATATCTTTTACTATTTTCCTTATTGCAGAAAAATCTGTTAAATTTCCATATCTTATTTCTATCTTTCCCAAAATATCTTTAATTGGATTAAGGGCATTTTTATTGCTTGTTGTTCTGACTAATCCATATACTTCATATTCATCACAAATCTTTCTGGCTACTTCATTCCCAATAAAACCAGTAACTCCAGTTATTAATACTCTTTCCATTTTATATCTTAAGATTTGATACAGCTTTTCTCATTTCTTCATGATCTTTATGAGTATTCAAAGTCCTCCAAAATCCAAAGTATTTAAATGTTTTCAACATCCTTTCATTCGCTAATTTCACAAAAGTAGTCTCTTCAAGTCTTCCTTTTTCAGGTAAATATTCTTTTATTTTTCTATTGAAAATATAGATTCCAGCATTTACAAATTTATCAGATAAAATTGGTTTTTCTTTAAAGTTTGTTATAGTATGATTATCATCTGACTCTACAATGCCAAACGGGCTTCTTAAAGGAGCAGTAACTATTGTAGCTACAGGTAAATGTTCCACATGGAATCTGTATAAATTTTTAAGAGAAATATCAGTTAGCTCATCCCCATTCATAGCTAAAAAATTCTCATCATCAACATTACAGTTTTCAATAGCTAATCTAAATGCATCTCCAGTATCTTGTGCTTCTGAATGATCATTGTATAATATCTTCAAACCAAATTTACTTCCATCACCCAAATGATTAATTATTGCTTCCTTTTTATAAGCTACGCCCAAAACAACCTTTTCTATGCCATTTTCTTTTAGCCACTCAATAATCCATTCTATAAGTGGCTTACCTTCTATGTCAACCATGCATTTAGGTGTGTCATCTGTTATTGGCCTTAACCTCATTGCTTTTCCGCCAACCAATAAAACAGCAGTTTTTAGCATACATTCTACCCCGTAGCAATATTATATAAATTTATGGGTGATAAACCAAATAAATTATTTTTCTAATATTTTCTTTATTTCTTTAATAAACCCCATTTTTACTTCTTCATAAGAAAATTTTTTTGATGATTCAATAATCATTTTTCTATTTCTTGTTTTCAGATTAGTATATATTGTTTTATCTAATTTCTCAGCAAAATCTTTTAAGTCATAAGGATTAGCATAATAACCATTTACATTATCAATTACCTGCTCAGTTGGTCCAGCCTTATCACCCCATACAACAACAGGAGTACCACAAGCTAAGCTCTCAGCAGGAACTAAACCAAAATCCTCTCCAGGAGTAGAAAAAGCCAATACAGAGGCATTAGTATAGTAGATAATTAAATCATTTAGGGACCTGTTAACAAACTTGATTTCAACTCCTTTTTCTTCAGCTAACTTTGTTAGTTTTTCTACATACTCATGACTTCCATCACCAGAAATATATAAAGGAAGTTTATTCTTCATTAAAGAGCAGGATTCAATAAGCCAATCATATTTTTTATCAGGAATGATTCTCCCGGCAGCAAATATATATTTGTCACTTATTTTTCTCTCCGAGGGTTTAAACACTTTACTAATAGGGGGATAACTAACTATACATTTTATATTATACAACTTATCAAGTCTTTTTTTTGTAAAATTACTATTGGCAAAATTTAAATTGCTTTTCAATACTAAGGTCATATCTAGTTTTTTAAAATACCATCCAAAAAACCAAGACGAGATTGTTACAAGCCATCTCTTAAATCCTTTTATTGAAGAAGCCCACTCTATTTTTTCTTTTCCTTTTAAGTATAAGAAATGAGGATAATGGTTCATGTAATTTATCTTTCTCATTCTTTTGTTTCTTATTAAATAATTAGCTGGAAAGCTATAAGTTATGAATAAATCAGGATTGCAATCTCTTAATTTATTTATTCCAAAAAAGGATAAAAAAATACTTAAAAAAATATTTATTAATTCAGATCTTGTTTTTACAATTGATATATTTTTTATGGTAATACCCTCAAAACCCGCTCTTTTTATGACTTCTTGAGTATAATGATAAGTTAATACATCTACTTCAAATCCCTCTTCTTTTAGCATTTTTGCATGATTTGCCATTAGTCTTTCTAATCCACCAGACTCCGTTAAAAAATCATATATGAGGTAAATTTTCATTTAATTATAATGTCCCAAAGGTTTATAAACTAATTCTTCAAGACCGATTTTATGGAATCTGGAAATATAGCAGACAGAGTTGCAGTTACTAGTGTTACTTATTTTAGAAAAGAATCAGAAGTGGATTTAACAAGAAGCAAATTGGCATTAGCCTCTGTGAGAGAAGCAAATAGGTTAGGATATCATGTTTATCTTATTGATGGAGGATCTTACGATGGGTTTTTAGAACAATGTGAACAAGAAGGAGCAGATATCACTTTAGTATCAGGAGCTAGTTTTTCTCAAAGAACAAGAATAGGCCTAAAAAAAGGATATGATTCCTTAAAAGATGTTGTAATGAGGTTAGAAATTGAAAAAACTCCATTAATTTCTCAAATTGAAAAGATGGCAACCCCCATAATAAATGATGAAGCTGATTTAGTTGTTCCACACCGAGGAGATTTAGATTCGTACCCACCAGCACAAAGAGCAGCTGAAAGATTCGGCGATATTTGGTTTAAGGAATTAACCGGAATAGAAGAGGAATTAGATATGTGGGGAGGTACAAGAGTTTGGAAAAGAGAACTTACAAGATATTTCTTAGACGAAACAATAGATGAAGTTTGTATGGGATATCAAGGAAAACCAGATAATTGGTCACACTATTTTGTCCCTGTTCTTAGAGTCATTAAAGATGGTTGGAGGGTCAAAAGTGTTCCTATAGATTTTAATTATCCAAGGGAACAGGCTTCACTTGAAGAAGGAGATTTTTCTTTTACAGATAAGAGATTGATACAGCTCGTATCCATCACCGAGGCACTAAGACGCGATATAGTAAGAAATAATGCGTGTCCAAACCAAAAGACTTCTCAAGTTACATTTCAATAGCATTTAAATAATAAACTGGGTTTACCTTCCCCTAGCAATTTTCTCCTTTAATTCATTAGTTACTTTTTCAATATATTTCGGATCTGTCTTATCAACAAAAGGAGTTATTTTAAGATCAGGAGTACTGGCTTTTTTAGCCATATCTTGTACAAAAAGAGCATCTTCTCTTGTTAGTGGTCTGGGTTTATATTTTGGCTTTCTAACATCTATTTGTTCCAGTTCTGCTGCTTTTACTTCTGTATTTGGTTGTATTTCTTGTACTTCTTCAACTACTTCATTTCTTTTCCCAAATCCAAATAACCAAGACCAAAATCCCATTTTTATAAAATTAGTAACATTTCTGGCTTTTTAATTTTTATTGTGTTATATTATAAAGAAAAAAGACGCCGCGACCCGGACTTTCATAAAGCTTTTTCTTCTAAGAAAAACCTTGGAAAAAGAACTTCTTTCCTTAGGCTTTCTTTCTAAGAAAGGCTATTTTGAACCGGGATGCCCCGAAGGGCCAGGCTCTCAAGGCCTGTGCAATACCAGATTATGCGATCGCGGCTTTAATCCAATAAAATAGGGACATCATTATCGATTTTATACTCTTTTTTACACTGTTTACATAACAATTTATCATTAATTAATATAAGGCCTTCTTTACAGTTAGGGCAGGCAATTATACCTAAAATATCTTTGTCTATCATAAGCGAAAAATAGCTGAATCTAGCTTATAAAGCTCACGGTTTCATAATCCCCAATAAAACAAGCATTAGTCTGTCAGCAACCCTTATTAGGTCATTTTCATTTTTGCCAGATAAAATCACGCAACCGTTATTAGAGTAAATTTCTGATTTGTTATTAATCTCAAACGATATTACACCTATATTTTCACTTACATTGTTACAAGTCATTACTGTAACGTTTTTACCCTCAACCGGCTCTTTTAATGCCCCAAAAGTATCACTTATAGGATATCTAAATATTAAGCTATTTCCTGTAACTTTGCTAATTTCTGTAGCTGCTAAAACACTAATTGCTGTGGCATTCTTATCCATAGTGATAAATAATGTTTCTTTATTGTAAATATCATCTAGATCAATATTAACAGGTATCTCTTCTAGTTCCTTTGGATTGTACCTGCTCTCAATAGAATACAATTTATTGTTAATTAATGAAACTAAGCTTATTTTATAAACAAAGCCCCTATCAAACAAACTCACCTTATGTACCTCAAAACCGTTATAGTTAAAAAATGTATCAGAATATCTTTCTCTTTGATAAGCAAACATTATAATGCCAAAAAGTACAAGCAATACTATCATAACTACTAAAAATATATTAACATATCTTAAAGAGCTTTTTTCCATTTTATATCAATGTTTCCAATACCAATTTATCAATAACCTCTCCAACAAATTGATAATTTCCATTAATTATTAAGCAATTTAAATCATTTTCAACTATGTTTTCTTCATTTACATAAATTTCAATAACCCCAATATTATTAGTAGCATCACTACATTTTTTCAATGGAAGAGTTTCACATCCTTCTACATCTTCAAAACAACTATCCATGAAGCTTGTTCCAAGAATAGATCTTATGTTTCCTAAAGCCATAAGTTCATTATTTAAGTTTATAGATTGGCTTTTAGATATGTAAACTTTACCATATTTTCTCAAATTAAATCCATCAATATCTATTTCACTAAGTGTACTCGGATCATTTATAACCACTACTTCTTTTCCATCTAAATATGTTTTCCATGCTCCATTAACAAGATTAAATGTTTTTCCCTTAAAATCCACCGTTCTTTCATTATTGCTACCAATAAAACTAAGGCTAAAACTGAATATACTAAGAGACATTACAAGAATAATAAATATTGGTATAACCAATTTCCTTCTTTTAATTTTCCCCATCATATAAAAACATAAAATAAGAAATAGTTTTTAAATATTACTAACAAAAAAAGATAAAAAATTAGTAGTTCTTTGGCTTTAATTCGGCCCTACTAAATTTTATTTGACCTTTTTTGCCAGGTTTTCCCTTTACAAGGAAGTAGATTACAACTCCAGCAATAACTATAATTGCTATAACTATAGCTAATGTACTACCTGCTCTAGCACCAGTACTTGGAGCAGCTTCACCACCACTAGGTGCACCAGGTTGTTCTCCTACAGCAGCACCAGTTGGTCCAGTAGGTTGTTCAACAGCTCCTGCCTCTCCACCTTCTGTTTCTTCTACTGTCTTAGCTTTTTTGCCTCCACCACCAGTTGCACTCGAAACACCACCTCTAGCAAATACCTGGAAAGTTTTTTCAGTTACTGTATTTTGATTAACACCATCAGTTGCACTGCATCTTACTTTATAAGTTCCAGTAGCCGCTGTTTCTTCCTCATTAAATGCATATGCATTATTTGCATCAGTAGCAGTCAAAACTTGCGTAATCTCCCCATTTGGTTTTTCTAATTCTAAAACCTGTGTACTAGGGCTTAATCCACTACCAGGACTAGGGTCTGAAAATCCACAAGTAGCTTCAATTTCTCCTCTTGTATAAATTATAGCATCTGTATCACTTAAATCATTGCTTATACTAGGAGCGGTATTATCAACCATAACAGTTAAAATGGTCTTGTTAAACGAATTTCCTAGATTAAATACATGACCAGATATGTTACTACTACTTAAATTAGTTACGTGCATTGTTATATTATAAAGTCCATCACTTACATTACTAGTATCCCAAACTACCCCAGTTTGACCTATACTATGATTTAATCCTATAACTATTTCATCAACAGCACCATCTTTATTATAATCTCCTCTTGCATACCAAGATACATTAGTAGTCATATTACCAGCTGCAATACTACCATTTAATATAACCTTGCCAGTAACATTTATCTGAGTTGATAAATTTGTTAGGTATCCAGAAGTAGCAATTATTCCATTAAGATTTGTTACTGTTCCATCTTTTTTAGTATATTCACCACCAATTGTAATAGTTTCATTATTCCTATTATTCATTAAATTATGTGGATAAATCTTAAATGTAAATATTTGAACTATTGTCCTATCAGCATTATAAGCACCATTAGCAAAACTTGATTCATTTGTTACATTAATCATAATACTATAACTTCTTGCATTGCTAAAAGTCCTAGTATGCAAATCAGCATCATAATTAGTTGCAAAGTCATAAGTACCAAATGCTGTCAAGTTTGAGCCATTATTATTAGTTATTAATACAGTCCTATTATCACTAACTGTAACATTATTAATAATAAACCAAGATGCGTTTGTTGAACCATTACCAGCAATATAATGAAGAGTTAAGTTAAATACGCCAGCAAGTATTCCTGTATTATTTGTCAAAATACCACTCTTACCACCAGTACCATTAGTTAAAAGTAGGTTAGATATATTAACAACATAACCACCAGCTTTTAAATGCTCAGCTGCTGCCATAACATAAAATGCATAGCCTATCATTAAAAGAATTAAAACACTAAAGAGAATATACCATCTTTTATTATTCATTTGAATTCCACCTCGCCTCTTGTTGAAAATTAATTATCAATTATTGTATTTAAACAACAATTGCTAATATATAAAGCTTTCGAACTAATAACCCCTCTTTTTCTTTATATTTATATATATTAAGGTACTTATCAGCAACACTATCAATAATAAAATTCCTACAATATAATAAGGTTTGTTGTTATTTTCCTCCCCTATATTTATATTATTTGTTTTTTTAATAACACCACCAGTAATTTCTGTTAAACTTCCTTCACTATTGGGATTATATACAAATAATAGTGTTTTATTACCATAATGTCCACCATAACCTAAAAATAAATCGCCTTCTCCATCTTTATCAATATCAATTTTTATTGTTCTGTTTTCTTTAACACTAACATAACTTGTTTTTTGTTCTCCATCTACAAATAAAAACACATCCAGATCCATAGACCTAAGCATAACTTTTTCAATATTTATAATATGTCTAGCATCACCTAAATAAAATTCAATCATATCATCTTCTAAAACAGGAACCAACATCTCTTTTTCCAGATTAACGTCTAAGGAGATTTTATTATTAGCAGAAACAAGACCAACTAATAAAATGATGAACAAGAGTACAAATTCATATATCTTCATATTTAACCATAAAATAAGATTCTTTAAATGTTTTTCTATCCTACACTTATTATTTCATTTTTAAGCAATTTTAAGCCGTATTTAAGTTTATTGCTATCGTTAGAATAGACAGCAAATAATTTATCTCCTTTATTTACATAATATCCTTTATGCACAAATAAATAAACTCCAGCCCCCTTATCACCAGGTGCACCAGAAAATCTAGCTATTTTATTTATACCCATATTATCTATCTTTTTTACTATTCCCTTTTTCTTAGATTTAATCACATGAGAATACTTGCCTATTTTAATATTATCTGGTTTTACATTTTCATTTCCGCCCTGTGCCTTTATTATCTCTTTCATCTTTTTATAAGCTTCTCCAGACTCTAATATTTCTAAAGCTTTTTTTTCATCTCCATGACCAATCATATTTAACATTAATCCAGCCATCATAACTGATTTTTCTTTTAAATCCTCAGGAGCATCTTCCTCACATCTTAAAACTTTTAAAACATCTCTTGCTTCTAAACTAGGACCTATACCATTGCCAATAGGCTCACTTCCGTCAGTTAATATCACTTTCATTTTCATACCTAGTCTTTTCCCTATTTTAATGAACTGTTTTTTTAACCTTTTAGCTTTATTTTTATCATTTATTTTAGCTCCTTCACCATAAGGTATATCAATCAAAACATGTGTTGCACCAACTGCTTTTTTCTTAGACAAAACACTGCTTAATAAAGCCCCTTCAGGATCCAAACTTAGAGTTTTCTCAATCTTTATTAGCCTATCATCAGCATTAGCTAAATCCAAAGTTCCACCCCAAACCATGCAACCATTTGTTTTGTTTACAATTTCTTTTATTTTAGAAACGGGAAAAGAAACCTTAGCCAATACTTCCATAACATCTGCAGTACCAGATGCAGAAGTAATAGCCCTCGAACTAGTTTTTGGAATGCAAAACCCAGCAGCAGCAATTATAGGTACAATAATCATTGTTGTTCTATTTCCCGCAGTCCCACCACTAGAATGTTTGTCTAAAACAATCTTCTTCCCCCAATTTACAGGTTTGCCTTCGCTAGCTATAGCTTTCGTCATATAAAAAATTTCATTGTCATCTAAGCCATGAGTATAAATTCCAGCAATAAAATAAGAAGCCTCTACTTCACTTATCTTGTTTTTTACTATATTATCTATTATTTCATTTATCTGTTTTTCATTTAATCTCTTGCCATTCAATTTATCTTTTATATATCCTAAAGATAAAGGTTTATTTTCATATTCAACATCAACAAAACTGCCTTTTCTAATACTTATTTTGTCTATCACTTCATCAAACAGTCCAATTTCACCAATATTAACATTTTGATTGCTGGCTATATTTACTACAGCAATCACTTCTTTGCTGCCATAAATAATCTTTACCCTATCAAGGGCGTTTAATCCACCACTTTTAGCATCGTTACTATTTATAACTACAATTAATGGACCACCACTAGAAAGACCTAGATTTTTTACTTTAAGCCTCATATTCTTCACTTGTATAAATCTCAAAAAATACAGTTAGTATAGATAGTATTAGCGGGCCAATAAAAATTCCCATAAGTCCAAATACCTTTAGTCCACCAAAAACCCCTATCAAAGCTAAAGCAGGATGTATTTTTGCTTTGCTACCTATTAACTTGGGCCTGATTATATTATCTATTGTACTAACGATTAAAAGCCCATAAAACAGCAATCCTAGGCCGTTAGTTATATCACCAGAAGCAATTTTGATTAATGAAATTGGGAACCAAATAAAAGCTGCCCCAACTAAAGGTATCATAGATAAAATTATCATTGCAAAACCCCACAAAAAAGGAGAGTCTACTTTGAATATTAGTAATCCAATAGTGCCTATAATTCCTTGTATTATTCCAGTCAAAACTACACCATATAATGTAGCATAAATACTATCTCTAAATTTCTTAGCAATGTCTTCTTTATACCTTCTTTTTAAAGGCAAGGCTTCTTTTATAGTATTGGTTAGTTTTTCTCCGTCAATTAAGAAATAAAACATTAAGAAAAATATAATAAATAAAGATAATAATTTTCCAGGTATATCAACTATAAAATCATATGCTCCTTGAATAAGAACAATCGAGATTTTATTCAAACCGTCTTTGATGAAAGAACTAACATCTATATTACTGCCAAAATAAGAATTTATGTAATCTAATCTTAATCCTTCAAAATTTATATCCCGTACATTATAAAAAAAGTTTGTAGTCTCATTCAATAAGCTTGTTCCAAAAAAGACAAAAGGCAACAGCATTAATAATATAACAATCAAAGAAGTAATCAAAGAACTAAGGATACTATTTTTCAAATATTTTAGTATAAATTTATAAACAGGATAAACTACAAAAGACAAAACTGCCGCCCCAATAATAGAATCAAAAAAAGGCCAAATCAAGATAATTGCGGCAATTATAATTAGTATAAAACTACCAACAAAGAAATAATTCGAATGTTTTTTTAACTCCAACCCTTCTTCCATTTTTCTTTCCCAAATTTATTTTTCTAAAAGAAAGCTCTTTTTATTTATATTTGTTTCTATGTATATATTTGTGATAATATTAAGCAAAACTTTAAAAGCATAAATACTATCCAATAACAAATGGATAAGGTTATATTAGGATTAACAGAACAAGTTAAAATAAATGGAATACTGGTCAAGGCCAAAATAGATACAGGAGCAGATAGAAGTTCTATTTGTAAGTCTTTAATAAGGGAATTAAATCTAAAACCCACAGGAAAAAAAATAAAAGTAAAATCATCGCATGGTATAACATTAAGAGAAATTTATAGTGCAGAACTTGAGATAAAGGGTAAAAAAATGATTACCGATTTTAATGTCATTGATAGAAATAATTTAAGTTATTCTGTTTTGATAGGTAATAATACGCTAAAAAGCCATAATTTTTTAGTTGATCCAACTCAATGAAATTTGCTTTAATAAGCCTGGGCGGTAAAAGTAGTTTAAGAGTAGTTGAAGAAGCAAAAACCTTTTTTGAAGTATCGGATCATCTAGATTTAAGTGAGATAGAAGTGAGAGCAGATTCAAAAGAATTAAAAGTTTTACATAAAGACAAACCAATAGGACCATATGATTGTATCTACATCAGGGGTTCTTTTAGATATGCTTTATTACAGCAATCAATAACAAGAGCGTTGCATAACGAAGTTTATATGCCACTAAAGCCAAATTCATTTACACTAGGTCATAATAAATTTTTAACTTTATTAGAACTACAAAAAAATAAAGTTCCATTGCCAACAACATATTTTGTAAATAATGTTAACACTGCTAAAAAAATCCTGGAAAAAGTTAATTTTCCAATAATTATGAAAATACCTTCAGGCACGCAAGGCAAAGGAGTTATGTTTGCCGATTCAATGGGTTCTGCAAGATCAATGTTAGATGCTTTGGATGTATTTAACCAACCTTACATAATACAAGAATTTATTGATACAGATTCTACAGATATAAGAGCCATTGTTCTAGGAAAAAAAGTTGTTGCCTCTATGAAAAGAAAAGGGGCTAATGGTGAATTAAGAGCCAATATTCATGCAGGTGGCGAAGGAATAAATTTTGAATTAGACTATGATACAGAGCAGACCGCAATAAAAGCAGCAGAAGCAGTTGGAGCAGAAATAGTAGGCGTTGATATACTGGAATATGGCAATAAACCGTTAGTTATTGAAGTAAATCTCTCTCCAGCACTAGAAGGTGGAATAAGTAAAGCTACTAAAAAAAACGTGGCATATGAAACAGCAAAGTTTCTTTTTGAAAAAACAAAAGAATTCAAAGAAAAAAACAGTAAAAGTCACACAGAAAATTTGTTAAGGGAGATTGGATCAGCCAATTCAGATAAGAAAGAATTTCTTACCAACCTAAACATAAAAGCAGGCATAATTAAATTGCCAGATATTATAACAGAAATAAGTGAATTCCACCCAGATGACGAAGTTTTAATAGAACTAAAAAAAGGAGAAATAAAAATAAAAAAACAGGAAATTAAAAAAAACGATTAGCGATGTAAATCATAAGTTACTTTATCTTTGTTTATAACTGTAAAATAGGATCTCACTTCTTGTCCTGTTCCAACATCAAAGCCGCTTATATAATATCGTGCGCTTTGTATATTTTTGTCTTTTATAATGTCAGCAGGTATCTTAAGATAAGGTGTTCCTTTTTGCACGAAGCATCTTTTTTGATCACAGACTTTAAGTTTAACACTGTTAACTCGCCCACCTAATTCCCTATATACCTCTAAATACATTGGCGTAGTAGGTTTCACAGCTGAATTAGCAATACCTTTACTACCAGGCATTACTGTAACTTTTATCGTACCACCTTCAGTTACGCTGTTTTTATCTAAGATAATCTGTGTTTTAGTATTTGATACAGCACCACCAGTAATTCCAGATCCAAGATTAAAACTGATTAAGCTAATAATTAATATTAGAACCGCAAGTAATATCACCTTTTTTTCATCCATTTAATTATCACCTCTCTTTATTGTAAAATCTTCCATTATAAAATCTTTTCGGTTATAATCATATACCTTAACATAATAAACCCCCGGTTTCCAGCCGTCTGGTACCCAGTGACTTATGGTGGTTTCTTCAGAACATTTATAATCTCCTTCACAAAGCTCAATTGATGCCTTTCTTAAATCATCTTCAGCATTATAAAAATTAAGATTATTATTTACCCCCTCTAATCCAGGATATACAGTTATCAAAATCATACTGCCGGAAGTCAAGACTTTAGGACTTATGTTTATATTAGAAAACTCTTTTACACTAAAACCAGTTATACCTAGGTTAAAAGAAAAAATAGCTATAAGTATTATAATTATAGCTCCCAATATTATTTTTGACTCACGTTCCATATAGACAAAGAAAATAAAAAATTAACCAACATGATTAACTGTAAACACGTTGGAATCAACTTTAAAATTGTATGATGGATTTGATCTCTCGACTCTTACTACATAGTCACCAGAAGGAATCCTAGCCGGAATCAAAAACTGTTTACTAACAACTCCATTGCATAGGCTCTTAGTACCACATAATGTGTCAGAAATGCTTACTCTTTCTCTTAGTCCACCAACAACAGAGAATAATTCTAGCTGGCTATCAACCCCAACACCACCAGTATCAACAGTTACAGTAATAAACTTTCCTGTTTCATCTCCGCTAAACGTAACTACTGAAGGAGAAACCACAATACTTACATCACTGCCATCACCAACTGCCCTGCCGCTTATTTTATTGAAATTAAAAGCAACCAAAGCCAACAAGATTATCAATACTGCAACCAAAAGTGTCTTATTATTCTGCTCCATTATAATTAACCTCCTTTAAATTATATTAAAATTTGCTGTAGCATAAACCTTCTGCCTTATACCACCTAAAGATCTCTCTTCTACATTTTCTTCGACTTTTACAGTATAAGTTGCATAAGAAGGCCAAGTATCATCATTAGTACCTACTAAATATTTAACAGTTGATGGACTATAACAAACTGCGCTTTTTGTAGCTTCGTCTGCACATATTTTTTTATTAGTACCCTGTATCCTTTCACCATTTCTTTCTATCCACATCCACTCATTTTTCACACCGTCAGGGCCAGGATAAACGGTTACTTCTATAACCCCATTCCTGCTTACTGGGTTAGGATTAATATCAATCACAGTTCCACCACTTTTTATCTGATAACCAGATAAAGTTGAATTAGTAAAATTACTAGCAATCATCGCTACCAACAAAACCCCAATCGCCAAAAATATAGTTTTTCTTTCATTCATTTTTATCACCTTATCCTAAAAGGAGCTTCAATCGTAAAGTCTCCAGTACATACATCTTTTAATTTGACCACATAATCTTGATTATCAACCCAAATATTACTTCCTTCAGCAGGGAAAGTTTGTATCTTAAACATTGCTTCCTTACATTTGTATTCACCATCACATACATCCCTCGTGGTATAACTTATTTTGGAATCACGGGCAATTCCATTTCTATCAAAACTTCTCATAAAAACCTTTGCTTCTTCATAAACTCCCTCCCCATTGCTAACAGCTATGGTAACAACATCACCACCATCAATCTCTTTAGGCGAAGCAACCGCAATACTTTCTTTGCAATTAACAAGATTACCAGTTAAATTTAAAAAACTAGAGGATAACATTGCAACTCCAAGAACTAGAATAGCACTTAATAATATCTTATTCTCTTGTTGCATCAATACACCTCCTTTGAATATAAAAGTTATAGTTTCGTTATTTAAAAAACTTTCGTTAACTTCCTATCAATCTTGAGGGTATATTTAGCGCATCAATCTCATATAATGTGAAACCAACTATTAGTAACAGAACAAACAATAAAATAATCAAAGCAGTAAGTAAATTATTTGTCTTTTGTTGTAATACCTGACTGTAACTAACCTCATACCTCTTTACTTTTCCCTTATCACCTTTAAGTTCATATTCCATAGTTACTACTTTAAAATGCTTAATTTATAAAGATATT
>ERZ1292623.3187-Hain-H51-01um-R1-3187-length-14140-cov-4_pt1 | contig 14140 bp, 10 predicted proteins | sample MGYA00564398_ERZ1292623 | MGnify/ENA primary metagenome ERZ1292623 (study PRJEB36523, sample SAMEA6512633) | groundwater metagenome | collected 2019-01-07 | study: AquaDiva: Metagenomics assemblies of 32 groundwater samples
TTTCCATACTCAAGCATATTAAGATTACCATAATCTGGAAAAGGAATTGAATCCAAATTGTAAATAAGCCCATCTGTTTTTTTAAATTCATTTACTATAATCTTCTCGTCTTTGCGATAAGCTATTCCTTCAATTGGGGACAAATCGGGGAAATCTTTATTTAACTCTTTTAAAAGTTCGAGAAAACGAATTTCCCCCTCGCGCATAAACCAGTAGTCCACATTATTGTCTTTGATTGCAATATCAAGACAGACTGTAGGTAAAACCCCCCCCATAACAATAATTGAATTTGGTAGGGTTTCTTTGACAAGTTTAGTCATATGTTCAGTTTCTTCCAAATATTCTGTTGAAACAGTGCTAATTCCAACTACGTCAGGAGAAAATTCTTTTAATTTTTCTTTGATTTGCTCATCATTTAAATTTCCTAAATTTGGATCCAATAGCCTTGTTTCAAAATCTTTATTTATGCAGGCATTTAGCAGGCCCAAACTATACGGAAGCATTTCCCAAACTCTTTGCCCGAAAGCAAAATAGTTTGGCTGAGTTAGCATAATTTTTTTTATTTTCATTTTAAGTTTTATGGGATAAACCAATAATAATCTCCAGTGTAGCCAACCTCCTTAAAGAGGTTTTTCCAATCTTCTGCACTCATAAGTGTTTCTGCAGTAAGGTTCCATTTTAACATCCTTTCTTTCCCTTCTTTGTCTTTCCATGCATCTACTGTAATAAATGCATTTTTCCCAATTCTTTCAATTTCCTTAACCGCCTGCTTGCATTCTTCTAAAGGGAGATTATGAACAGTATTTATTGAAATAACCAAATCAAATTCTTTATCTTTAAAACTGCTTAAATTTCTTATATCCCCGACATTTAAAAATTCTTTTATTTCAGGTTTTGCATTTTCTATTGCATATTTTGAGATGTCTATTCCCTTTACGCTTATTCCCGAGAGTACTTGAGTGAAGTCATACAACATAAATCCTTTGGCACACCCCAAATCTAATATTTTGCTTTCTTTTGTAAGAGGATAATGGTTAATCATATCTTTAATTACTTGCATCCAGAATCTTGGATTATAATTATACCCCCCATAGCCCTGTTTTCTACTCCCATCAAAAAATTCTTTTTCATATAACTTTGCAATTCTTTTATCTTCTTCTGTTTTTTGAATGGCTCTTTCATCAAGATTTCTTTTTGTTTGCGGATAATTCTTTATCAAGTTTATTTCTCCGTGTTCCGTAATTGAGAATCCTTTTTCAAAGGAATTTATGCAAAGGTATTCTTCTATTCCTTCTCTTATTTCCTTTAAATGAATTTCAGAAAAGGTTTGTTTAAACAGGGAAGTATCAAGAATAATATCCTTCACTCTATTTGTTCCGCTATCTGCTTTTTGTTCTATAATGCTGTTTGGAAAATATTTTTTTATTGTTTCTGCAATTTCCATGATACTTAAGCTCTGTTTTGTTCCTATATTCAAAATTGAATTCACTTTCTTGTTAATTCCCTCTTCAATAATCTTGCAAATGTCTTCTACATACAAGAAACATCTTTTATCTTGTCCGTCTCCAATTATTGTTATTTTACCATTTGAAGCAGATTGAATCAATTTGTTTAATGTGCTTTTTCCTTCATCACCTTTTCCATAAACGCCAGCCATTCTTAAAATTAAAAGGGGGATGTTATTTTCAGAGCAGATTTTTTTTAATATAAACTCACTTGCAAGCTTTGAATTTGCATAATAATCATCAGGCATTAAAGAAGTATTTTCATTTATTGGAAGTTTGGGGTTAATTCCATAAACATCAATTGTACTTAAAAATATAACTTGTGATACTGGATTTTTCTTTATTAATCTTGATAGATTTTCTGCCATCTTCAAATTGTTAACCATAGATTCAAAAGAATTTTCGCTTAATCTGGTAATAGCAGAAGCCATAATAATAACATCTTCTTTATTAAAATAAATGGAGGCTAATGATTCTTCAAACAACAAATCATATTCTGGAGGGGAATAACTTTTTATTTCAGCATTTTTTTCAGAAAAATATTCAAGCATTCTTTTTCCAACAAATCCTGTAGCTCCGAATAAATGTATCTTTGCAGAATTTAATTCTTTTGGAGAAAGCCATCCGCATCTGTTGCATGCTTCAAAACTTCCACACTCTTTAATTAAATTCTTGAATTCTTGAAATTCTTTGCCGTAGATTATTTCTTTTAATGATTTGCTTTTTATATTTCCCATTGAAACTGCCAAGCAAGGAAATATCTCTCCATCAAAATTTATATGAATGCTTGACCATGGGAATATACAAGGGTTATATCTTTCTTTATCATGTGACGAAGAATTAATATAATCAATATTGGGCAAGTCTTCTTCAGATATTAAAGAAGCAATTTTAGGATGAACAAAAGAAGAAATTCCTTTTTTTAGGTTATATTCCTTTATCTTTCTTAATTCTTCCTTAATTTCATCAAAATTTTTGTAAGTATACGCTTCCGATTTTTTGAAAATATCTTCTATTTTAAACATAGTGTCTGCATGTTGAATTGGAGAGCCCTTTAAAAACTGAAATGCATGTGTGTCTATATGTAATTCTTCCTTTAGGTATTTGTATATTTCGTACATTTCCTTAGAATTTCCATCGAGAATCATTGTCTTCACATCTAAAATGCATTCAGAGCCAAGTTCTCCCTTTCTTTGAATAAAATATTTCATCATTTCTTCAAGCTTTTTCCATTGTTCTGGCATTACATCTCGAACTTTATTCCCGATGTCATCTATAGAGATAGAAAGTACTTTAAATTTTGGAAAAGATAATAAAAAATCAATTTTTTCTTTTGTCAAAAGCAAGCCATTTGTTATTAAATTGCAGTCAAATCTTTCTGCAATAAATGAAAAAATTCTTTCAAACTCTTTAAACATCAAAGGTTCTCCCCCCGTTAAAGTCACTCGTGCATATTCAGGGAGTTGTTTTGCAAGGTTAATCCAGTCGTCGCAAGTCATTGCATTTTCTTTATTTTTTTTATCCTGAAAGCAAAAGTTGCATCTTAAATTACACATATTTGTCAGAATAAACACATATCTAGAAGGAAGCATTTCTGGATTGTTATATATTTTTTTGCTTAATTCTTCATGCAATTTGTGGAATTTAGTGTCTGAATTAAGCATTTTTTAAACTTTGACTTAGAGGTTTAATTAACATATTTTTTAAAAATTCTTCTCTTGGAAGGAGAGGTTTTAAATCCTCTAATGGCAGTCCAGCCTTTGCCATGGGGACTATCCTTTGAAAAGGAGATATCCTAACCTCACACAAAAGTGCACCATTATAATCTAAGATTCTCTTTAATTTTCTATTTAATCCCCTATAATTTTCTATTTTCTTTGCTTTTAATTTATATGCTTTTCCAATTTTAAAAAAATTTGGAATTGCAACTCCCTTATCCCCCCTCGATGCTTCATATCTTGAACCAAGCCAATCATCTTGAGTTTGCTGTATCATTCCGTACCCTTTGTTGTTAAAGACAAATATTTTTATCGGTAGGTTATAATGGGAAATTGTAGCTAACTCTTGAATATTCATTTGAATCCCTCCATCTCCAATTAAGCATATTACAGGTTTTTTATTATTTGCAAAACATGCTCCAATGCTTGCAGGCAACGCATAACCCATAGAAGTATGGTTAAGATCGCTGAAGATGGTTTGCCTTTTATTCATTTTATACCCCCCCATTATTTCTGCCAATGTCCCCCCAGTATCTATTACCAATATCTCTCCCTTTTTAGTCTTTTTAGATAACTCTTCTATAAAAGCATAAGAATTTATCTCTTTTTCCTTGAAATATCTTTTTGGGCAAGAAGGATATCTCTTTTTCCATTCTTTTATTTTTTTAATCCAAGCAGAAACATCAGTAGTAGAAAAAGAATTTTTATTCGCAGATTTTAAAAAATGATTTATATCAGCATTGATAATAATATCCCACTTTAATCCAGATTCATTAAATTTTTTTATTTCATCTTCATCAATTTCCACTAAAATCTTTTTTGCTTCTCTTGCAAAAGTATTTGCAGGAGTTCCTGTATGGTGTTGATCCATCCTAGTTCCAAGAGCCAATATCAAATCAGAATTTTGAACAGCAAAATTTCCACATCTTGGGGAAGCAACACCAAATACTCCCGCATTTAATTCATCATTTTCAGCGAGCATATCTTTTGTTGCCCAAGTCAATCCTACTGGAAAATTTAATTTCTTAACAAAGTCTATAGCTTCTTTTTCACATCTCCCTAGTTTAATTCCAGCTCCAAGAATAATTATTGGTCTTTCTGCTTTTTTAATTAAAGGAAGGAGTTGCTTCATCTTCCCTTCAACATATTTCAAGTTAATCGATGCTACTTTGGGGATATACGATAAAAGTTTATCTGGATCAATCTCTGCTCTCTGGATATCATCAGGGATATCTACCAAAACAGGTCCGGGTCTTCCCGATTTTGCAATATATACTGCCTTTTCAAGTTCATATCTTAATTGAGAAGGGTTTTTAATAATCACAGAATATTTTGTTATGGGTTTATACATATCAGTAATAGGGGTTTCTTGAAAACCAATCTGCCTCACTTTTTTATCTTCTTTTAATCTAGAGGTAGATACTTGCCCAGTGATAGTTAATACGGGGATAGAATCATAGTAAGAACAGCAAGTTCCAGTTATTAAATTAGTTGCTCCTGGTCCAGAAGTAGCTATTGCTACTCCTAAATTTTTTGTCATTCTTGAATATCCATCTGCTGCCATTGCTGCTGATTGTTCATGTTGGGTGCAAATATATTTTATATCCCTTCTTTTACCAATAGAATCAAAGAGATGGATTATTGCTCCCCCCGTTACTCCAAAAACATATTTAACTCCTTGTTTTACTAAAAAGTCTGCGATATAGTCTGACGCTTTCATTTCATTTATTTGAATTATCAACTTATAAAAATTACTATCTTAAAATCAATAGGTTAACTATCTTAAAAAAAACCCCTTCCCTGCCCCCCATCAACAACAAATACAGAACCCACACAAAAAGAAGCCTGCTCCGAGCATAAAAATGCGACAATAGATGATATTTCTTCTGGCTTTCCAAATCTTTTAATTGCCATTCTCTCCTCCATATATTTTCTTACATATTCTGGATCTTTCTGTGTTGTAATATCCCAATATCCTCCTTCAGTAAAAATAACTCCCGGACTTACTGCCGCCATGATTATTCCGTCTGGAGATAATATTCTTCCCATACTTCTAGTATATGCATTTAATGCAGATTTTACAGCACAGTATGGAACAGGTCCTTGATTTTCAGAGCCAGAAATTGAAGAGATATTTATTATTCTTCCCCATTTATTTTTCTTCATTTCAGGAATAACCAAATTGTTAAACTCTATTGCAATTTCTAAATTTAACCTGTATATATTTCTCCATTCTTCAATGGAACAAAATGGGTCTTGGATATCTAATGTTCCCCCCAAGTTATTAATTAAAATATTAGGGATACCAAATTTTTCCTTTATTTCTTCAAAAACTCTTTTTGGAGAACCATCTTCTGTTAAGTCGATGCAAACAGCATAATGCCCATTTTCTAACCCCCCAATTTTTTTAAGAGTTTCATTCAATTCTTTCTCTGTTCTTGAAATTATTGCTATCTTTACTCCTTCTTTTGCAAGACTTAGGGCAATCTCCCGTCCGATTCCTCTCCCTGCTCCAGTAACTATTGCCCTTTTTCCGGTAATATTTAAATTCATTATATAAAATCGCTTAGCAGAATTATATGCTGAGGATTATGGGATATCAATTTTGGAAGCATCCTTCTTGAGTTGTCTATAGCAGTGAGAATAACTGTAGAGTTGCTCAAACACTCATTTTCTGAAAAAGTTTTTATTGGAACATCATACCCTAAATAAAATAATCCTTCTTTTCTTTTATCATCATCAATAAATCCTTTTAATTTTGAAAAAGGAACTCCTCCAAAGTAATCAAGCATAGGAACAATTGCTCCAGCACCATATCCATAAACCTCACCAGATTCTTCTACAAAGGAGTTTATCTCTCGCATTTTTTCTTTGAATGACTCATATTCTTTCAAGATGTATTCTTCGGACATTTTTTCTGTTTTGAACTTTCTTTCATCCTTCCCCCTTTTAAATGCAAAGAGGTGAGCTGCCCAGTAATCGGGATTATCTTCAGAAGCAATTAAATTCCCCCCAAATTCTTTAATTAAATAATTAAAAGAATGCAAAGAAAAATACTGTATATGTTGATGGAATATCTGGTCAAATCTCCTATTCTTAATTAGTCCTTCTATGCCGGGAAAATGAAAAAAGAGCAAAGTATCATCGTTACAGCTGTCTAATATCTTTTTCATCATTACTCGAGGATATTCTATATGTTCTAAAGTATTACTGCAGATTATTGCAGTTTTTCCTTGAAGAATATATTTATTTAAATCCACATTTTCAACAAAATCCCCTATAACTTCTAATTTATCTTTAGAGTATATCTCTTCTTTCCCATTAAAAAAAGGATCTATCCCAATTACTCTTTTAGCAACTCCACTCAGGCAGTTAAGCAGATAAAAATCATTACAGCCTATTTCAATTATATTTTCAAAAGATTCAATTCCTTCAGTTTTCATTATTTTTTTTATAAAAGAAATAAAAAATTTATTCATCTCTATTGAAGTAAAACTTTCTGAAGTTCTAAATGAATAAGATGAGCCATATAAAAAAGAAGGAGAGACAATATTTTCAATTTGCCCATGTCCACAAACAGGACATAAATAAAATTTTTGGTCCACTCTTCCGATACCATTAGTTTTTTCTTGAACGTAAATTCCAGTTTGGGGAAGATTAGGTAAATTAATAAGTGCTTTCGTTAACACATTATCACATACAGCACATCTCTCTCTCTTTTTGAAAGGGATATTCTTTAAGTTTTCTAAATTATCCATAAGAGAAAAATAAGACATTTCTTTATAAACATTTATCTTATAGAATATAAGTTTAATTTTTTTCTGCCATTTTCAAAATAAACTCAATAAACCTATCTAAATGTTTTTCCATTAAAAAATCCTGTCTTGCCAGGATTATATTTTTTTCTATCGCCTCGTAGTTAATCTTCTTCAGTTTATTCTTTAAGTCATAAATCTTATTTATATCTCCCAATGGAAAACCAACTCTGTATTTTTTCATTAATTGCCCGATAAAAATAAGTCCATCATCATATATGCAAGGAATTCCCGCTTCTAAATAAGATGCATTTTTATTGCCCATTCCATAACCCCCAAGCCTTTCTGGATGCTCTTTTGGAAGAGGTACTGATACAAGAAGCAAACCATAATCATATTGTGAGATTTCCTTCACAATTTCCTTTGGCCCAAGAGGCTCATGCAGATGAAAATATTTTGAATTTAAAAAATTGCTGAAATCATTTGAAGTAATCTTCATAATCTCTTTTGAAGGAAGGGTATTTGATTTTGTATAAACATGTACATGCATTCCACTTTCAATAATCTTTGAAATGTATTTTAAAATATAATTTTCTTCACCAAATCCAACTGTACCCATAGAGCCTATATATACCATATGAATTTCCTTGTCTTTTTTTGATAATTTGTTTTTATTTAATGGAACAATGAACTCTCTTGAACAATAAGGATTAAAATTCAGTCTTTTTGGAACAATCTTCAAATTTTCCCCCAATAATTCTTCTTTTATGTACTTTAATTCGTCAGGATGTCCTTTATGTATCAGTCCATCGCAATTTTCAAAGCAAAATCTTTCAGCCTTTAATTCAAATTCTTTTGTTCCATGCTTTTTTGCAATTTCTTTGCTTTCCCAACCAATTGCTCTTATATCATAAGGAAAATAAATAAAAGGAATTTTTTTAAATAAAATCTTTGTAAGAGCACAAGGCCAATTAGGTGTTGCTCTGCCAATAATTAGACAGGGACTTAATTTTAAAATTTCCTTAGTCGCTTTAAGTAAAGAGCTTATTTTTTCAAGGAGAAGTTTTACTATTAAGGAGAGATTCTTTAAATTTATCTTATACGCACTCAATTCAAAAGAAATTATTTTGTCAAATGCTTCTCTAAAAAAAGAGTCTGGGACTCCTTTATTTTCAAGTATTCTTATAGAGATTGTTTCATACCCACTTTCTTTAAGAAGTTTAGCCATTTTATATATCATAATTTCCGGCCAGGGTTCTAAGAATACAATCTGTTTTTTTGCTCTTTTCATTTTATTACTCTCTTAACTCATTTTTTAAACTTTGCTTAGAATATATACACTGTGCAAGACAAGGACATATGTCCTACTCTAAATTGTACTAAAAATTATATAACTTTATCGTTAATAAAACCCATTAATTAGACAAAAAGCCTCTTTTATTTCGTTTAAAGTTTAAAAATTGATAAAATTGTAATCTCCTCTATAAAATTAGATTAATTGCTTAGGACATATATCATGAACCAGCACACTTAGAATATATACACTTAGGACCAAGTTGGATAAATATATCTCAACTTCACAATACTTTTAAATTGACAAAACTTAAAATCCTTTCATGAGGATAGCAGTTGTTACAGGGGGAGCAGGATTTATTGGTTCGCATATTGTAGAATTTTTGCTTAATGAAGGATTTGCCGTAAGAGTTATTGATAATATGGTAAATGGGCAGATTGAAAATATAGAAATGTTCAAATCTAATCCAAATTATTTTTTCTACAATATAGATGTTTCGAAAGAAATTGACGAAAGGTTATTCTATGATGTAGATTATGTTTTTCACATGGCAGGGTTGGCAGATATTATACCCTCTATTGAAAACCCAGTCCCATATTTTGATGCAAATGTAAGGGGGACAGTTAATGTTCTTGAAGCAGCAAGAAAATCAAAGAGTTTAAAGAAATTTGTATATGCTGCTTCTTCAAGTTGCTATGGAATTGCTGATATGTTCCCCACTTCTGAAAATGCTAAGATAGATTTGGAATATCCATATGCCTTAACAAAACGACTTGGAGAAGAATGTGTTCTTCATTGGGGCAAAGTGTATAAACTTCCTGTAATCTCTTTAAGATTCTTTAATGTTTATGGCCCAAGGGCAAGAAATAATACTACTTACGGAGCAGTATTCAAAGTATTTTTATCGCAGAAATTAAAAGATTCTCCTCTAACAATTGTGGGAGATGGAAATCAAAAAAGGGATTTCATTTTTGTTAAGGATTTGGTTGGAGCAATTTATTCTGCAGCAGTGTCTGATGTAAAAAATGAATTTATAAATATTGGTACGGGGAATCCAAGAACAATTAATGAACTTGCAAATATGATATCCGAAAAGAAAATACACATCCCCAAGCGTCCAGGTGAACCGGATATGACTTGGGCAGACATTTCCAAAGCAAAGAAACTCTTAAACTGGGAGCCAACAGTCTCCCTTGAAGAAGGTGTGAAAATTATGTTAGATAATATTCAGTATTGGGAAAATGCCCCGGTCTGGACACCAGAAGCAATAGAAAAAGAAACAAAAGCTTGGTTTAATCATCTTAATCAATAATATCTATTAGTTCTCCATAAATCTTTATAAATCTCCTACTGTGATTAATTGATTATAAAATGGAGATGATTAGTCCAAATCAAGAAAGGGAAAAATATTTATTGAATATTAAAAGCATTTTTGATTTAAATGAGTTGTTTAAAAAACTGGAAAATCTCAAAAACATAAATGTTTTATGTATAGGTGATACTGTTATTGATAGATATACTTTTGTGGATCCAAAAGGGAGAGCCCTTAAGGATTCAATCCTCTCTACAATATTTCAAGGGGAAGAAAATTATGCAGGAGGAATTTTAGCGCTTGTAAATCATATGGGCGCTTTTGTTAATAATATAAAATTGGTGACTTTAGTTGGAGATAAATGGGATTCATTTGAAGAAAATAACTCTATTTTTGATTTTCTTAAAAAAGAAGTTGCAAGTAATGTTGAATTAAAATGCTTTGTCAAGAAAAATTCCCCAACTACTATAAAAAAAAGGTATATTGACGCCTACAAAAAAAATAAATTATTCAAAGTAGAATATATCAATGATGAACCAATTTCATCTGAACTTTCTTCAGAAATATCTTCTTATCTGTCAGATGAGTTACCCGATTATGATCTGATTGTGGTATTAGATTATGACCACGGATTTATTAATGAAGAAATACGAAAAGTTATTCAAGAAAAATCAAGATTTTTATCTATAAATTCGCAAGTAAACAGTTCTAATCTTGGATTTAACTATATCACTAAATATAACCGGAGTGATTTTATTGCAATGAATGAAGTTGAATTACGTCTTCCAATGAGGATGAAATTTGAAAATATTGAAGAGGTGATAGACAAATTTTCAAAAGAATATCACCATAATACTTTCTTAGTTACCCTGGGCAGGAAAGGGTGCTTATTTTTTAATAAAAATGTTAAATACAAAGCCCCCATTCTGACGGATAAAGTAGTTGATGCTGTTGGGGCGGGAGATGCAATTTTTGCACTTACAAGCTTACTGGCATATTCAAATTTCAGCGGGGAGGAGATTTCATTTATTGTTAATTGTGTAGGGGGAATAGAAGTTAATATCTTGGGTAATAAAGAATACATCACGAAAGAAAAATTATTCTCTTTTATGACTGATGCATACAATGGGAGTAAGGAAAAAGAAAGAATAGGGAATGAAGAATATATCAATAAAGAAAAATTACTTGCAATTATAAAGAGAATTTAAAATGGAATGGGATGATTACAAAAGACAGATAACGCAGGCACTTGAACTTTTTAAGTTTCATAATAATATCCTTGAGGTACTTAAGAATTCAAGAAAGAATAAGCAGACAATATTCATTGCTGGCAATGGCGGAAGTGCAAGCACTGCCGAGCATTATGCAACAGATTTTTCAAAAGGGGCAGTTAAAGATTGGGGAAATAATTCTTATCGATTTAAAGCTATTTCTCTTTCGTCCCACATAGGATACATCACTGCAATTTCAAATGATTCGTCTTATGAAGATATTTTCAAACAGCAGTTGACAAATTTGGCTTCAAAAGAAGATATTGCTATTTTTATCTCTGCATCTGGAAACAGCCCAAATATAGTAAAGGCAGCAGAGCATGCAAAAGATTTGGGAATGGTTGTTATAGGAATAACAGGATTTCACGGAGGGAAATTAAAAAATATAGCAGATTATTCGGCACATATAGAGTACCCTTCTTATGAAGTTTGCGAGGATATCCACAGTATATTCGGACATTTTTTAACGATTTATTTAAGAGAATCAGTTTAGTTCAAAGCAGATTCAACCTTTTTAACCATTTCTTCATATGTTTCTCTTGCATCAATATAAATTGCATTTATCTTCTTTGCAAGCCCTTGATCTTCTTCTCTATCCCCCAAAACAATAATTGAAGAAAAGTCATTTATGTTTCTTCTTATTTTTTCCAGCCCGTCTAACACCATTGCATCATCTGGCTTTCTTTTTGTTTTTTCCTTTACAAAGTTGTAATCAAATTCAATTTCATTTTTTTTCAACTCTGCAAATTTTGAATCAACGTCTGGGCAATATTCCCAGTCATCTATTTTTATTCCTCTTCCTTTTAATAAGCAGTCAACATATCTGTTTATTTCTTCTACTCTCATGCAATTAAATAATTTTCTGGCTACTCCTGCTTGATTGCTGACAACTATTTTTTTAGTTTCATATTTTGTCTGAATAAAAGAAAGGAAGCTAATCACATTTTCATTAAGTCTGATTGAATCTCTCCATGTTTCTTCTCTACCGAGAAAACCTTCCTCCTCAATTATTGTTCCATCCCTATCTATACATAGAAGGACTTTCTGGCAGTCCACATTTTCTTTTATATATTTAATAATTTCAGTTGTTGATAATTTCTCATCAGTTGTGTATTTCATTTCTCCTCCCACTTCTGTAATTGCTGTTCTTTCAGCATTTATTCCAGGGGTGAATTTGTTTATAAAATCTGGACCCTTTATATAATAAGAGGGTTTAAGCAATTCAATAACTTCAACCCCCGTAGGATAATCCGAAATAACTACATAATCCACAAAGTCCAACTTTGCAATCATGTAGGCTCTTAACTTTTCATTTAAAATAGGTCTGCCAAAACCTTTTCTTGAACTGACAAATTTATCTGCAGTTACCGAAACAAATAACACATCGCACAATTTTTTAGCTGATTCTAAATGTTTTACCTGTCCAGGATGCAAAAGATCATATCCCCCATGGCAGAGTCCTACTTTTTTTCCAAACTCTTTAAATTTTTTTATTAATAAGGAGGCATTTTCTATTTTCAGAATATTCTTTGAAGAATAAGCATCGATGTTTTCTACTGGAAGCATAAAGAAGATTCATATTTTTTGTTTATAACCATTTTTATTCTTAAATACATATTTATCGCATATACACATGATACATAATGTTTAAAACAACCTTCTTTTTGTATTTTTTGTGAAAATCTCTCATATAAGCACGTTTTTTCTTCCAAGTTTCGGAGGAGTTGAGCAAATGATGTATGAACTTGCAAGCAGACAAGTTAAGGAAGGACATGAGGTTCATGTTTTTTGCTGTGATTCTATAAAATCAGAAAGAATCAAAATAAAAGAAGAAATAAAAGAGGGGATACACATTCATAGAATTCCCTATTGGTTTAGGCTGTCTCTCAATACTTTTTTTTGGCCTTCTTTGTTATGGAAATTTAAAGGAAAATTTGACATTGTGCACACTCATGGTGCAGGGCATGATTATGTCCTATTTGCAGGACTTCTTTGCAAAATAAAAGGAGCAAAGCATATCCATACAACCCACTGCCCATGGACAGATGCTTCTTTCAGGCCAAAAATTTTAAAGCCATTTATTTTTTTAAATGATTTGTTCCTGAATAAATTTTCTTTCCGATTAGTTGATAAAATAATTGCAATTACTCCTTGGGAGATGGGAATTTTAGCAAAATATGTTGAAGATAAAAAAATAAAAATAATTCCCAATGGTGTTGATAAAATTCTTTATGAGCCAGTCAAAAATAATTCTTTTAAGAAAAAAAATAAAATTAAAGAGAAATATTTAATTTTGTTCTTTGGAAGATTAAATCCAACAAAAGGACCAGAAATATTGGCAAAAGTAGCAATAAATATTACCAAGAAAAGAGAAAATATCGCGTTTGTTTGGGTTGGTCCAGATGAAGGCAAAGCAGAGGAAGTTAAAAAAATTATTAAGAATTATAAAAATATGAGATATTTAGGTCCAATAAGAGGAAAAGAAAAACTTGCACAAATGTATCAATCTGCGGATATTTATGTTCTTCCAAGTTATCGAGAAGGACTACCATTAACCTTATTTGAAGCAATGGCTTCAAAATTACCAATAGTAGCTTCTCCTGTAAATGGAATTCCTTATGAAATGAAAGAAAATGAAAATGGTTTTTTTTCTAATTATGGGGACGTGGAATCCTTAGAAAAAAATATTTTAAAAATTATTGATGATAAAAAATTAGCTAAAAAGATGGCCGAAAAAAATTTCAAAAAATCAAAGAATTATAATTGGAATGATATCTATAAGAGGTATATGGAAGAATATAAAATCCTTCTAAAAACCAAATAATTTCCATTACATAAATATTAAAAAAGGATTTATTTTTAGCCTTTTTATGAAAATAACCCTTATTTCAACTGCAACGTATCCTTCTGACCAAGGAATAAGGACAATATCCGCTGTTTTAAAAAAAGCAGGACATGATGTTAAATTGGTGTTTATGGCTCTTTCTGAAAATTATTCAAGGAATTATTCTTTATCTGAATTGGAACAACTCCGATTTTTATGCAAGGATAGTCAACTGATAGGAATAAGTTCTTATGCTTCAACTGCTAAGAGGGCAACAAGAATAATTGCATTCTTAAAGAAATATTTGAACATCCCAATAGTTTACGGGGGGGTTCACGCAACAATCTCTCCAGAAGACTGTATAAAAGTTGCAGACATAGTCTGCGTGGGAGAAGGAGAAGAAGCAATTTTAGAACTTACTAATGCTCTTGAAAGAAAAAAGCCTATTGATAAAATAAAAA
>ERZ1292623.3188-Hain-H51-01um-R1-3188-length-14138-cov-47_pt1 | contig 14138 bp, 19 predicted proteins | sample MGYA00564398_ERZ1292623 | MGnify/ENA primary metagenome ERZ1292623 (study PRJEB36523, sample SAMEA6512633) | groundwater metagenome | collected 2019-01-07 | study: AquaDiva: Metagenomics assemblies of 32 groundwater samples
AAAGATTAAAAAATAAAATCATGCCTCATCTTCAACAAGAAAAAACTTTGGTTTTGATAAAGCCCGATGGCGTTAAAAGAGGACTGATTGGCGAGATTATCAATCGGATTGAACAGCGGGGATTAAAAATTATTGCCTTAAAAATGTTTAAAGCCACTCGCGAGCAGATTGATGAACATTATCCCAAAGACCAAAGGTGGGTGAGTCGGCTGGGCGAGAAAACCCTCGGCACTTATGAAAAATATGGGTTAGACCCGATTAAAGAATTAGGAACTGATAAAGCCGATGAAATCGGAAAAATGGTTAGAGGTTGGATAATTGATTTTATGGTTTCCGGACCATTAGTAAAAATAATTATTCAGGGAGTTCATGCGGTGGATATGGTCAGAAAAATTTGCGGCAACACTTTGCCCAACTTAGCTGAAATGGGGACTATTCGCGGCGACTATTCCGTTGATTCGCCGGCTTTAGCCAATGCGGCAAAACGAGGAGTTCATAATATTATTCATGCCTCAGAAACGCCCGAAGAAGCGACACACGAATTAGAATACTGGTTTTCACCGGATGAAATTCACGAATATAAGAGGGCTGAAGAAAACATAATGTTTTGATTTTACTATGACCCACCTTGACCCAAGATTACATTTTGTCGTGGCAACGGCGATTATTGTTAAAGAAGGAAAATTTTTAATTGCGAAGAGAGCGCCGCACGAAAAAGCGTTTCCTAATAGATGGACAGTGCCGGGCGGGAAATTAGTTGTTGATGAATATAAGCAGTTGTCGTACAAAACCGATTATCCCCAATGGTATAATCTTATTGAATGGCTTGTAAGAAAAGAAGTTAAAGAAGAAACGGGGATAGAAATAGATAAACCCGAATATCTTTGCGATTTAGTGTTTATCAGGCCGGATGGCTATCCAGTGGTCACCCTTTCTTATTGGTGTAATTATAAAAACGGAGAAATTAAACTGTGTAAAGACTTGACAGATTATACTTGGGTCAGTTTGGATGAGGCAAAAAACTACGATTTAATTGAAGGAATTTGGGACGAGTTGGCAGAGGTTGATAAGATAATTAACGATAAATAATGTCAAACGGCTGTTGACTTTTTCATTTTTATGCTATAATGACAATGAGCTCCGGTCGTGATTGCCGAATCAAGTTGGTGCAATCGGAAAGGCAACAGCATGCCGGTCCTTGGACCGTCATTGAGCCTATCCACCTGGCTTTAGTCGGGACAATCCAACAACTGGAGCTCATGCATTCTTTTAAGAATTTGAAGGAATACATGAGCTCCATGAAAAAAAGCGGTCATCTGACTGCTTTTTTTATTTTGAGATTTAATCATTATACTTGACACTAAATACTAAATACTAAATACTAAATACTAATTTATGCGCCAATGCGAACTTTGCGGAAAGGGTTCAATCGTCCGGGGGCAACTGAATAAACTCCGCGGCAAATATAATCCGACTCCCAAAAAAAGAAAATATCCCAATCTTCAAAAAAGCCGACTGCCTGATGGACGGCGCGTTTTGATTTGCAGCCAATGCATAAGAACTCTGGCGAAAAAAGCGAAATAATTTTTAAATCGTCCGGGCTGTAGTATAACGGCAGTATACATGCATGGGGTGCATGCGGCCCGGGTTCAATTCCCGGCAGCCCGAAAATAATGGACCAAACTCTTATATTATTTTTTCAACTTATTGTTCTGGTTTTTTCAGTGATGATTCACGAAGTCAGCCATGGCGCGATGGCTTATCGCTTGGGAGACCCGACCGCCAAAAAAGCCGGCCGGCTGACTTTGAATCCGCTGAAACATTTGGATTTCTTCGGTTCATTTCTGGTGCCGCTGGCGCTTTTCCTGGCGCGTTCGCCGATTTTATTCGGCTGGGCAAAGCCGGTTCCTTTCAATCCGATTTACCTCAAAAATCCCAAACGCGACAGCGGGCTTATCGGCTTGGCGGGACCGGCCAGCAATTTTATCACCGCGATAATTTTCAGTTTGATTTTGAAAATTTTTGTCGCTTTGAATTTCATTAACGCTCCATTGGCAATTTTTTTTGACATCATAATTTTTATAAATATAATTTTAGGGACTTTTAATCTGCTGCCGATTCCGCCGCTGGACGGCTCAAAAATTTTGTTCGCTTTTTTGCCGAAAGCGTCGGAAGAACTGCAATTATTTTTGGAACGCTACGGCATTTTTATTCTGCTTTTTTTTATTTTTTTCGCTTTTGATTTAATCGCTCCGATAATTTATAAACTTTACGGACTGCTTGGCAGCGGCATGCTGTTTTAATTATAATATTTTTCAGCAGAGCGAAGATTGACAAACAACTGATGTTTTTGCTATATTTACACAAACCTTAAATGGTTTTTTATTTTTTACAATGCCGACTATCACTCAATTAATCAAAAAAGGAAGGAAAAAAACCGGCAAAAAATCAAAATCGCCGGCAATGTCTTATTATTTCAACACCGTCAAAAATAAACCGGTGTATTCATGGTCTCCTTTTAAGCGCGGAGTTTGTTTGAAAGTTTTTACAACGACCCCGAAAAAACCGAACTCGGCTTTGCGGAAAGTCGCCAGGGTGAGATTAAGCAACGGCATGGAAGTCACGGCTTACATTCCGGGCGTGGGCCACAATCTGCAGGAACACTCGGTGGTGGTGGTGCGCGGCGGAAGAGTCAAAGACCTGCCGGGCGTAAGATACCACGTTGTCAGAGGCGTTCTGGATGCGACAGGCGTTGAAGGAAGAAAACAGGAAAGAAGCAAATACGGTGTGAAACGGCCTAAATAATTATGAGAAAGAAGCGAAAATTCAAAAAAATTCACAATCCCGACATTAAATATGACAATACCGCCGTTAGCCGGTTTATTAATTATTTAATGAAAGGCGGGAAGAAAAATACGGCGGAACATATTTTATATTCGGCTTTTGACATTGTTGAAAAAGAAATTAAAACCGAACCGCTTCCAGTTTTTGAAAAAGCGGTTGAAAACGCTTCGCCCCAATTGGAAGTGTTTTCCAAAAGAATCGGCGGCGCCAATTATCAGGTGCCGCGGGAAGTCAGGCCGCAAAGAAAATTTTTTCTGGCCTGCAACTGGATTATCAACGCTGCCAGAAACGGCAAGGGCAAACCAATGGCGAAAAAACTGGCTCAAGAAATAATTTTGGCTTCCAAAAACGAAGGCGAAGCCATCAGAAAAAAACAAAATATGCATAAGATGGCGGAAGCAAATAGGGCGTTCGCGCACTTCGCCAGATAATTATTTTTATGCGCAAATATCCTATTGAAAAATATCGGAATATCGGCATTATTGCCCACATTGATGCCGGCAAAACAACCGTTTCCGAACGGATTCTTTTTTATACGGGCGTTTCCCACAAAATCGGCGAAGTCCACGAAGGCGAAGCGATTATGGATTGGATGGAGCAGGAAAGAGAAAGAGGCATTACCATTACCGCCGCGGCCACCACTTGCTTTTGGACTCCGGCGCGTTTTCTTTTAGAAAAAAGCGACGATGAAAAAAAAGATATCCGCGAGAAAAACGAACACCAAATAAACATTATTGACACGCCGGGGCACGTTGATTTTACCGTTGAAGTGGAAAGGTCATTGAGAGTGCTTGACGGCGGCGTGGTTGTTTTTGACGGCGTAGCCGGCGTTGAACCGCAATCGGAAACCGTTTGGCACCAGGCGGACAAATACAAAGTGCCGAGAATCTGCTTTATCAACAAGCTCGACAGAACCGGAGCCAGTTTTGAAAATTCGCTCAACTCAATCAAAGAACGGCTGAACCCCAATGCTTTTCCGCTGCAACTGCCGATCGGCTTGGAAAATGGTTTTCAAGGCGTCATTGATTTGATAAAAATGAAAGCTTACGCGTTTGAAGGCGAACGCGGCGAAAAAATCATTGAAGCTGAAATTCCGGAAAATTTAAAATCCGCGGCGGAAAACGCCAGGCATTCTTTAATAGAAAAAGTCGCGGAATTCGACGACAAACTGACGGAAAAATATCTGGAGGGCAAAGAAATCAGCGAAGAAGAATTAAGGCAAACAATAAGAAAAGCTGTCATTGAAAATAAATTTTTTCCTGTTTTTTGCGGTTCGGCCCTGAAAAATAAAGGCGTGCAACTGGTCTTGGACGCTGTTCTTGATTATTTGCCGTCGCCGCTGGATTTAATTTCAATCAAACCGATCAAAGGCAACAACTTAAAAGGCGAGGAAATTTCTTACGAGCCGAAAGACAGCGAACCGTTCGCGGCTCTGGCTTTCAAAATAGCCAGCGACCCGTTCGTGGGCAGTTTGACTTTTTTCAGAATTTATTCAGGAACGCTGGCAAAAGGAAGCTATGTTTTAAATTCAATCAAAAACGACCAGGAAAGAATCAGCCGCATCGTCAGATTGCACGCCAACAAAAGGGAAGAAGTTGAAGAGCTTTATGCCGGTGATATCGGCGCTTTGGTCGGCTTAAAAAACACTTCAACCGGCGACACGCTTTGCGCTCCGGACAAACCGATTGTTCTGGAACAAATTATTTTTCCGGAGCCGGTTATCTCCATCAGAATTGAACCGAAAACAAAAGTTGACCAGGAAAAAATGGGTTTGGCTTTGCGGCGGCTTTCCGAAGAAGACCCCACTTTCAGAGTTGCAGGAGATCCTGATACGGGAGAAACGATTATTTCCGGAATGGGCGAACTGCATTTGGAAATCATCGTTGACCGGATGAAAAGAGAATTTAACGTTGAAGCCAATGTCGGCCGTCCACAGGTGGCTTACAAAGAAACCGTCAAAGGAGAAGCCGAGGCTGAAGGAAAATACATCAAACAAAGCGGCGGCCGCGGCCAATACGGCCATGTTTGGCTGAAAGTGAAAAGTTTGGAACGCGGCAAAGGATTTGTTTTCGTTGATGCCATTAAAAGCGGCATTATCCCGAACGAATTCATTCCAGCGGTGGGAAAGGGCGTTAAGGAAGCTCTGGACAGGGGAATTTTAGCGGGTTATCCTGTCATTGACGTTGAGGCAACGCTTTACGACGGTTCTTTCCATGAAGTTGACTCTTCGGAAATAGCTTTTAAAATTGCCGGAGCAATGGCTTTTGCCGAAGCCGCCAAACGCGCTAAACCGATTCTGCTTGAACCGATTATGAAAATTCAAGTGGTTACGCCGGCCGACTTTTTGGGCGATGTAGCCGGCGACATTCAGGGAAAACGCGGACGCATTGAATCAATGAGCGAAAGAATCAACATCAAAGTCATAGACGCCAAAGTGCCGCTTTCGGAAATGTTCGGTTACGCGACAAAACTCCGGTCAATGACCCAAGGCCGGGCGAGTTTTACGATGGAATTTTTTGATTATGAAGAAACTCCGAACAGCGTAACGCAGGCGATTATAGAGGGGAAGAAGTAATTTAGTTAAAAGTTTATAAGGTTCATAAGGTTTGTAAAGTTAGTTTTTATACTTTATAACTTTAAGAACTTTATAACATTATAAACTGTGTTGTATACCATTGACGCGACAAATAAAAAAATCGGGCGATTGGCTAGCGAGATAGCCGTAATTTTGCAAGGCAAAAAAAATCCGAAATACGAACCGCGCTTGGAAGGCGAAGACAAAGTCGTTGTTGAAAACATCCACAAAATGGCAATAGGCCAGAAAAAATTAATTCAAAGAGTTTATTACCGGCATACCGGACCATTGGGGCACTTGAAAAAACGAACCCTGAAAATGATTTTGGAAAAAAAGGGGCCGGCCGAAACGTTAAAACGAACGATTAAAGGAATGCTGCCGAAAAATAGATTGCTGATAAAAAGAATGAAAAGATTGACGATAAAATAAATTATATGTCCGAAAAAGAAATTAAAACTAAAAAAATAATAAAGCCGAAAAAAGAATCCGAAGCGTCTCAAAAAGAACGTTATTTTGAAGCTGTCGGCCGCAGGAAAACTTCCATTGCCAGAGTGCGGATTTACACCAAGAAAAGCGGGTTTAGCGTCAATGACAAAGATTATAAAAAATATTTTCCGCTTTTAAGGCAGCAACAGGCGATTTTGGCTCCTTTGGAAAAAATGAAAATCGCGGAAAAATTCGGCGCGACCGTCAAAGTCAAAGGCGGCGGAGTTTCTTCCCAAGCCGAAGCAATCCGGCTCGGCATCGCCAGAGCTTTGGTTAAATTTAACGCTGAATTTAAAAAACGCCTCCGCAACGCCGGCTATATCACCCGCGACGCCAGAATAGTGGAACGGAAAAAATACGGATTCAGAAAAGCGAGGAGGGGAAGGCAGTGGAGAAAGAGATAAGAAATAAAAAATGTTTTCTCTTAAATCAATAATCGCTCTTTTAGCCGTTATTCTGATTTTTCACGCTACTGCCATTATTAATTATTGGTACTGGGTTTTTCCTTGGCTTGATATTCCAATGCATTTTTTCGGAGGCTTTTGGATGGCGATGTTTTTTGTCTGGCTATATCATTCAAAAATCAGCCAATTGCCCAGCTACTTAATTGCTTTTTTAATTACTCTTTCTTTTGTGGCTTTAATCGGCGTTTTCTGGGAATTTCTTGAATTTTTCTACGATGTTTTCGTGTCTTCAAAAGGATATTACGGCTATATGCAATTATCCGCCGCGGACACTATTGCCGACTTGTTTTTTGATTTAGTGGGCGGCTCGGCATTATTGGGAATTTATTTTTTACTTAAATCAAAAACCGATAAATTATAAATTATCATGATGCGTCAAATTATCGCTCCAGCGATAATTTGACGCATATATTAAAAATTGAAAATTTATAACTCCATCTTATACAATCTCATATTTTGGATAAAATAAGCGAATTCCTGGTTGTAATAAAAATCTTCAACATCGCCAGCGATAGGATACTGATTTAGCGGCAAACGGTCGTCAATTTCCGCAAAAATCACGGACTTGGCATTGTTCGCGTTGGCCTGCATAACAAATAAATGATGCGAATCTTTATGCCAATAAATATTTTCAATCAATTCTTTATTTTCTAAATCAAACCTGATTGTTTCACCTGCTTTCCTGAAATTATTTTTGAACTGATTCTCTAAAAAATGAATATTCAATTTCCCGTCATTATCAATAAAAGCGATTTTCCCGCTGTCCGGCGAAAATGAAAATATTTTGGCGTCATGAGCGATTTTTTGAAAATTTTTAGCGACAATATCCAAGATATAAATATCTCCCAAATTATTGATAATCGCTATGTTGTTTCCGGAATCAGCCGCGGCAATTCCAATTATTTCTCCTGTTTCAATCTCCGGAAATTCAAAAACAGCATTTTCCGTTTTTGTCATTAAATTAAAAGAAGAGATTTGATAATTGGAATTCGCTTGGGATTTTAATAAATAAACGTTGGAATTTTTCATTGACCAAGCGACCAACCTGTCCGCCGACTGGCGGATTTTCGCGCTTTTGAAAATATATTCCAATTTTCCGCGTTCGGGCTCAAAAATATAAAGATTAGACGCCTCAATAATCAGCCGCTTAGAATCAAATGGATGAAAAACAACGCTTTTTACGCTTTCCGTTAAGGAATCATTTTTATAAGCGTTATTTAAAGCCATATTAATGTTCAAAGCGGCAGATGAATCGCTTAAATTATGCAAATAATAAATTTTGTTTTGATTTTTAACGATAAATTTTTTGCTGTCTCCGCTAAAATCAATAATTTCATTTCCTTTTATTTTCTGGGACGCAACCGTTGTTTTTTTGATTTCTTCGGGAACTAAAACGACATTTATCAATTCAGCAACCAAAGACGGCTTGACTAAAATATTTTTATGATAAGAAAAATAACCTTCGCGGCTTATTTCAACTTGATAAGTTTTTGACAAAAGATTGGTTATTAAAGTGCCGCTTTTAATCAAACCGGAACGGTTGGGAAATTGCTCATTGTTAATTTCAATGACAGCGTCCTTGGGAATGGTTTCAATATAAAGGCCGCCGGTTTTTTTAATCGCCAAAATCCCAAAATCAATCCGCCAGCCGCTGGCATACATAACAATTCCAACGCTGGCTAAAACAAAAAATAAAAAAAACGAATAAAATAAAAAACGGCGAAATCTAAAGGACATTTTATTAAAACCTATTATATCTTTTCTGCTTGAATTTTTCAATAAAATCGCTTATCTTTGAAATGAAAGCTAAAAAACTAAACTATATACTATGTTCATAAGAAAAATCGGCATAGATCTTGGCACGACCAACACCATTGTTTTTGTTCCGGGGCGCGGTTTTGTGATTAACGAACCGACAATCGTGGCTTTAAGCTCGCCCGACAATACCGTGATGGCAGTCGGCAAAGAAGCTAAAGAAATGATCGGCCGCACTCCGGAAGACATAAAATCGTACCGGCCGCTTAAAGACGGCGTAATTGCCGATTATTACATCACCAAGGCAATGCTGAAATATTTTATCAGCCATGCCATCGGTTCTTTTAATGTTTTCAAGCCCGATGTGGTGATTTCCGCGCCGGCCGGCATTACCCAAACGGAAAGAAGAGCTGTGTTAAACGCGGCAAAAGAAGCCGGAGCCAAAGAAGCCCATATTGTTAGGGAGCCGATTTTGGCGGCTTTGGGAGCCGGTATTCCCATTAACGCCAGAAGCGGCAGCATGATTGTCAATATCGGCGGCGGCACCGCGGAAGTGGCGATTATTTCTTTGGGCGGAATCGTTTCCTGGGCAAGCGTAAGAATCGCCGGCAATAAATTTGACCAAGCCATCATGGATTATCTGAAAAAAAAATATTCTCTGGCCATCGGCGAACAAAGCGCCGAACAAATCAAAATTGAAATCGGCTCGGCTCTGGCGACAAAAAATAAAAACACTTATCAGGTCAAAGGCAGACACATGATTTCCGGTTTTCCAAAGGACATCATCGTCAATTCCAATGAAATAGCCGAAGCCATCAATCAGCATCTGGTGGAAATCGCCTCCGCCATTCAAAAAGTTTTTAATGAAACTCCGCCGGAACTCGTTGCCGACGTGATGGATAAAGGAATTATATTGTCCGGAGGCGGAGCGCAAATCGCCAATTTACCGGCTTTTTTTAAAAAAATTTTTAATATCAACGCTTATCTAGCGGAAGAGCCTCTTTTCTGCGTAGCCAAAGGAACGGGGATAATATTAAATCATTTGAATATTTATAAAAGAACGCTGCTTAATAAAAGATAATGCTCATTGGCCACGATAATTTAATTAAACTTTTTAAAAAGCTGGCGGATGGCGATAAATTGAGCCACGCTTATCTTTTTTTTGGAGAATCGCAAGTCGGAAAATTCCTGTTCGCCTTGTCGCTGGCGAATTATCTGGAAAGAAAAAAATTTCTGGTTGAAAAAAATATATTATTGGAAGAAACGCTGATTATCGCTCCCGATGAAAACGGGACAATCGGCATTGACGCCGCCAAATCAACAATAAATTTTTTGGCGAAAAAACCGGTTTTTTCAAAAAAACGAATTATAATAATCCGCGACGCCGAAAATATGACGGCGCACGCGCAAAACGCGATTTTGAAACTTGTTGAAGAGCCGCCCGAAGAAGCGCTGATTATATTGATTGCCGTGAATAATGACTTGCTCCTGCCGGCTTTAATTTCCCGTTTGCAAAAAATTTATTTTCAACGAGTCGGCAAAAAAGAAATTGAAAAAAATGAAGAATTTTCCAAATTAGCGAAAAAATTTTTAACCGGTTCGTTTGATAAAAATTTTCTGGAAACAATCGTTGAAAATGACGAAAAATTGGACAAGTTTTTTGAATTTTTGATTATTGAACTGAAAAAAGATATTATAAAAAATCTGCCAATTCTCAAAGAAACATTGAGAAGATTAACGCTGCTCAAAACGCTTAATGTCAATAAAAAACTTCAATTAAAAGCGATATCATCTAAAATATGAGAGACGACAACGGTGGTAGTGGCAATAACGGCGGCGCTATAATAGTTTTAACGGTTATTTGGGGCTCGGCTCTGTATTTTCTTTCCGATAATTGGAATCAAATTATCTCCTATTTATCGTCAAATTCATTGATGGCTTCTTTTATTTCGTTTTTGTGGTAATCTTTCTTTATATTTATGCAAGATTTACAGTTAAAACTTTCTGAAATCATCAAACATTTCAAAGAGCAAATGGCGGGAATCAGGGGCGGCCGGCCAAACCCAAAATTGATTGAAGATATTGGGGTTGAATATTTCGGCCAAAAATTAACCGTCAAACAATTAGGTTCAATCGGCGTTATCCCTCCGACAACAATCCAAATTTCCGCCTGGGACAAAGGCGCGGTTTCCGCCATCGCCAAAGCGATTGAATCTTCCAACTTAAACGTCAGCGCCAATACCGAAGGCAATTTAATCAGAATAAATCTGCCGCCTCTGTCAAGCGAACGCAGGCAGGAGTTAATAAAAATCGCCAAGAAAGAAGCCGAAGAATCAAAAATTAAAATCCGCCATTCTCGCGACGAAATGAATAAAAAAATCAATCTCCAAGCCGAAAAAGGAGAAATCACCGAAGACGATAAATTCAAATTAAAAGAAGATATTCAAAAAGCGATTGATAAAACGAACGAAGAAATTGAAAAAATACTGGAAAATAAAATAAAAGAAATAGAGGAGTGAATAGTTAAAAGTTATAAAGTTCATAAAGTTTATAAAGTAGAATACTTTAAAAACTTTATAACTTTAAAAACTTTATAAACTTGTGATAATAGGCATCATCTTCGTCATAATTTTTTTGTCAATTTTGATTTTGGCCCACGAGTTGGGGCATTTTTTGACCGCCAAAAAATTCGGGCTTCTGGTTGAAGAATTCGGTTTCGGCTTGCCGCCGAAAATCTGGAAGAAAAAAATCGGGGAAACGATTTACAGCATTAACGCTCTGCCTTTCGGCGGGTTTGTGAAAATTTTCGGAGAAGACGGCGAGGCCGCCGGGTCGCGGAGTTTTCCGTCAATATCTCTCGGCAGGCGGGCAATTATCATTGCCGCCGGAGTTCTGATGAATTTTCTGCTCGGCTGGTTCGTGCTTTCCGTGGTTTTTATGGTCGGCATTCCGCAGGTGGTTTTAATCACTGAAACAAAACAAAACAGTCCGGCGACGGAAATCGGATTAAAAGCCGGAGACCAGATTATTGAAATAAATAATATTAAAATCATTGCTGACAATGAAAATGTATTCGGCTCGGAACAGGTGATTAAAATCATCAATGAAAATCGCGGCAAAGAAACCAGCGTAAGAATAAAAAGAAACGGCGACATAATTGATTTTTTAGCCGTTCCGAGAATAAATCCGCCAGCCGGCGAAGGTTCTTTGGGCATCTCTTTGGTTGACGCCGGACTGCCGAAACAAAATATTTTAATGAGTTTTTGGGAAGGATTAAAAGCGTCTCTGACGCTTATTAAAACCATTGCTTTGGCGATTTTTGATTTGGCTGCCAAAGCTTTTATCGGCAAAGCTTCTTTGGAAGCGGTAACCGGACCCATCGGCATCGTTAAAATAACATCCCAAGCCGGCAGTCTGGGCTTTGTTTATCTGCTTCAGCTTCTGGCTTTGATTTCTTTGAATCTGGCTGTAATCAATATTTTTCCTTTTCCGGCTTTGGACGGCGGCCGTTTGATTTTTCTGGCGATTGAAAAAATTAAAGGTTCGCCGGTTAATCCCAAATTTGAAAAAATAACCAATGCCGTCGGCTTCAGCCTTCTGATATTTTTAATGCTTGCGATTACGATAAAAGACATAATAAGATTATGATTTTTTATACCGGCAAAAACAAAAATATTTTCAAAACTTGGACATTATTCAGCGTTTTTCTTATTTTTGTCATCGGCATCGGCTGGTTTTTCTCTCAAATTTACGAAGATTCTTCAATTTTATATTTTGCCGTAATTTTCAGCGTTTTAATGAATATAATCGCTTATTGGTTCAGCGACAGAATTGTTTTATTGATGGCGCGGGCAACGCCGGTCAAAAAAGAAGAAATGCCGGAGCTTTATAATATTGTTGAAAATTTAAGCGCTGCCGCCGGCCTGCCAACGCCAAAAATTTATTTAATCAAAGAAAAAGCGCCAAACGCTTTTGCAACCGGCAGAAATCCGGCTCACGCGGTAGTTGCCGTTACCGAAGGGCTATTGGAAAAATTAAACAGGAGCGAGCTTGAAGGAGTGATTGCTCACGAACTTTCCCATATCAACAACCGCGATATGCTGTTGTCAACGGCCATAGTGATTTTAGTCGGCTTTATTTCCATTCTTTCGGATATGTTTTTAAGGTCAATGTTTTTTGGCGGCCGTCGACGAGACAGAGAAGGCGGAGGACAAGCGCAGGCGATTTTAATGATTGTCGGCATTGTTTTGGCGATTCTGGCTCCGATTGCCGCGCTTTTAATCCGTTTGGCGATTTCCCGAAAAAGAGAATTTTTGGCGGACGCTGACGGAGCTTTGCTTACCAGATATCCCGAAGGACTGGCAAGCGCGCTAGAAAAAATAGCCAGCGATCCGACTCCTTTACCGATTGCCAAAAATACAACAGCGCATTTATGGGTTGATGATCCTTTTACTCATGGAATAGATGATGGTAAAAAAATCCACTGGTTACATAAGATGTTTATGACTCACCCGCCGGCAGGAGAAAGAATTAAAGCGTTAAAAGGATTGAAAATTTAATATAGTATGGCTCAAAAAAGCGAAATTCAAAAATTAAAAGAAGAAATCAAGCGGCTCAAAGAATCGGCTTACAAAGACGAACTAAGCAAACTTTACAACCGCCATGGCTTCAAAGAAGAAGCGGAGAAATTTTTGAAAGAAGCGATTGCTTTTCAAAAACATCCCGAAAGAAGAGAATCTTTTCTCGTTAAAAATTTTGCTTTAACGATTTTTGACATTGATAATTTCAAACAGCTCAACGATACTTATGGACATCAAGCCGGCGATGAAGCGTTAAAAACTCTGGGTAAATTGATTTTGGAGAGAATCAGAGATATTGATTTGGCGGCGAGATGGGGAGGCGAAGAATTTATTTTGGGATTAATAGGCGCCAATGAAAATGACGCTTACAATATAGCCGATGATATCCGGAAAAAAATCGCTGAAACAAAATTTAAATACGGCAAAAAAATTCTAAAATTTACCGTTAGCGGAGGAGTGGCTGATTTCAGCCAAGCGAAAAATTTTGAAGATTTATTTAAACTGGCGGACAAAGCGATGTATAAAGCGAAAAAACAAGGCAAAAATAAAATTGTAAAATCAAGTAAAATCGCGTAATATGGCCATTGAACAAAATTATTTACCCGACAAAGAACCCGATAATTTTGACGCTGTTTGGAAAATTATTAAAGATAATCCGCTTGACCCTCATTTAAAATTTGATATTAATAAATTATCAAACGATGATTTTGAGCTGGCTGAAAAATTCAAAAACGATATTTTGACAGAAAAAGAAATTTCGGGGTATATTGAAAATCTTGAGAAAAAAGGAATTGAGCCCGGCAATCTTCATTACGATTTTGCCGCGTCTTTGAAAAATAAAATCATAATAAAAGAATTGGAGCAAAAAAGAACGGAAAAGAAAAAAGGAGGGTTCGCATAGTGATAGCGCGTTCGCTTGTTCTTAATTTGTATAAATTTTGGTAAAATTTATACAAATCGCAATCACGCTTAAAGTGGAAAGGTGCAGGAGCGGTTTAACTGGCAGTCCTGGAAAGACTGTGTACCGCAAGGTACCGCGAGTTCGAATCTCGCCCTTTCCGCATTATTTTCCTGCCGCTGTTTTAACAGCGGCAGGAAAATATATCAGACAAGAGATTCGAAGACCGCAGTCCCGCCTACGGCGGGACGAGGGGCGGCCTGCGAAAAATTTTCGTCAGAAAATTTATTTGTAGGCGAATCTCGCCCTTTCCGCAATTCAGGATTTCGCAAGTGGAAAGATGATGCCTTGCGGTGCGAAGCGCGCCGCTCGGCTAGTATTTCGTAGGGTTTCTGGGGCGAAAAGGAAAAGGATTTATCAATAAGGGCAAAAGAAATTTTTCCATAAAGTTTGGAAATAATTATCTACTTAAAAATGAAATTTATGAACCAAAAAGGATTTTCGCAACTTGTTCTGATGGTCATTGTGGGAATAGT
>ERZ1292623.3189-Hain-H51-01um-R1-3189-length-14138-cov-7_pt1 | contig 14138 bp, 17 predicted proteins | sample MGYA00564398_ERZ1292623 | MGnify/ENA primary metagenome ERZ1292623 (study PRJEB36523, sample SAMEA6512633) | groundwater metagenome | collected 2019-01-07 | study: AquaDiva: Metagenomics assemblies of 32 groundwater samples
TGAACTTGTCTTCGTTTGCTAATACGCATTTTGTCATGAAATTCTCTCTTAAAATGGTCTCATCATTTTCAAGTGCTTCTTTAAAGCTCATAACTTTGGCGCCTTCAGATCTGACTACGTACTTATCTAAGTTGTCTCCAGGATTTAATTTATTCAAATCCAATTCAGAAACATCTACTGAAATTCCAATTCCATATTTGAAGTTTGGCATGTTTAATTCTTTAAACTTCTCAAAAGCCTCTAATCTTCTGTCTAACATCCAGTCTGGCTCGTTCAACCTTTCAGATATCCTTATTATTGTTTTTTCATTTGGCATTTTTTTATCCTATGCTGCCTTCCATTTCAAGCTCAATTAGCTTGTTCAATTCAACTGCGTATTCAAGAGGAAGCTGCTTTACAACAGGCTCGATAAAACCAGAAACCACCATCTGCATTGCCTGCTCCTCGCTTAAACCTCGACTCATCAAATAAAATATTTCTTCATCACCTATTTTTCCTACTGAGGCTTCGTGTGCGATATCAACTTTATTTGTGTCGATTTTCATAAAAGGAAATGTATTTGAAATTGAGTTGTCGTCGATTAAAAGAGCATCGCAGTTTACTCCGCATTTTGTATTCTTTGCATTCTTAGTTACCATTACACTCCCCCGGTAGGTTGAAATCCCCCCGCCTTTGCTTATACTTTTTGCTTTTATCGTCGAGTAAGTGTTAGGAGCTGCATGGATAACTTTACTTCCGGTATCTTGATTTTGTCCAGGTCCTGCAAAAGCTATTCCAAGTGAATCTGATTTTGCATTTTCTCCAACGAGAACTGAACAAGGATACAACATTGTTACACCAGAATTATGAACAATCAACCCATTAGAAATAAAGTTATGATAACCGTCTACCTCTATATCAAATGTGGGTTTTATCCCAGTATATTTTATTTTATCTATTCTTGCAAAACCAACTTCCTCATTTGTCTTACTCACAAAATTTAATCCTGCACATCTGCTAAAATTTCTTTTCGTTATAATCTTCTTTATTTTATTTTTCTTTAATTCAGATCTAGACGGAAGATTTTTTACTCTTTGTCCATTGAAATTTATCCTCCATGAATCTTTAGAATTACATTTCATCTCCAAGATTTCAACTTCTCCAGCATCCCTATGCTTGAAAATCCTTGAAACTCCAAATCCCATTTGTATACCTAAAAGTTTGATATTTTCTAATATTTCTTTATTGATACTTGTAAAAGTCAATGCATTTTCAGCAGGATGTCCATCAGAATCGAAATAACCTGCAAGGAATGCTAATATTTGATTTTCAGGCAAAGTGAATATCCAATCAGGCACTTGCTTCGTTTCAGCTGTTCCACACAAACCTATCTCCTTAAATAAATCACATAATAATTTTGAATTTACAATTATATATCTTTCTTTTTTTTCAGTCACCTTGTAATTAAATAAGTCTTTTAATATTCTACAAACCTCTTCTCTATGATCTTCTTTTTCGTGTACAGCTATGTTTATTTTATTATTTTTTGTATCGACATAACCGTCTCCAACTAAAATTCCTGAAAGCCACATAAAATCATCATTCGTTTCTTTAGGTATTGTAATATCTTTATTATACAAATAAGAAGTGTTGACTTTGAATCGAGAATACTGGTTTCCCCCATCAATTACCTTTCCGATCTTAATTTCAGGTAATCTATAAGGATTTCCATCACTTGGCAATTTTTTAGTTATTCCAACAACATCTCCTTCTCTTAACTGCTCCAATGGCTTCCATTCTCGATAGAAAAAGCCTTTTTTGTGTGATGGGTTATTCTTTTTTCTTACTAATGTTAAAAATGGATGATTTGCTGAAGCTTCTATCTGTCTACCTCCAGCTTCTAATCTATAAACTTTTTTGTAACCACTAAATATTTTTGCCTTTACTAATGCCCCCTTAATTGAATTGGTTTCTTCATCCCATGAGTATACCTTATTCCCTGCATCTATAGATTTAATTGAAATTGGACCTTTAGGGTTTGTAAATATTTTTGAATCTCCTGTGAGGCAACCCATATTCCCATTTAACCATTCAATGATTCCATTTTTTTGAACAATCGCTCTTTTTGTGTTTAAATTAAAGGTATTTTTGCTCCAATTCTCAACACTCATATATCTTACTCGAGCTCCTTCCAAAACATGTATCTCAACGCAGCCAGCATGCAGTGCATTTTCAGAATACACCGGGGCTGAACAGCCTTCAACATATGCGACTTCAGAATTTTTATCTGCAATAATTAATGTATGTTCAAATTGTCCACCAGATCTAGCGTTCATTCTGAAATAAGCCTGCAATGGAATTCTAACTTTAACTCCTTCTGGAATAAAAATAAAAGTTCCCCCGCTCCAAACAGCTGCATGCAGCATTATAAATTTATGATCATTAACTGGGATGCAACTTGTCATGAAATATTTTCTAACTAGTTCAGGATATTTCTGCACAGCGACGTCCATGTTTTCGAAAATAACTCCCTGCTCTTCTAATTCTTTTCTTAAATTATGATATGCCATCTGGGAATCAAATTGAAATCCAACCCCACCAAGTTCTCTTTTTTCAGCTTCAGGAATTCCTATTCTCTCAGCAACTTTTCTTATCCCTTCAGGAACATCTTCCCATTTGGTGGCTTCCTTATTTCCAGGTTTAACATAGTATTTTATTTTATTCAAGTCTAATTTTTCTCTTACTTCTTTTGGTCCCCAATTTGGAAGAGGTGTTTTGTTAAACCATTCAAGTCCTTGCAGTCTTTTTTTTAGCATCCACTCGGGCTCGTTCTTGTCTTTAGAGATCTGCCTAACTAATTCTTCAGTTAAACCTTCAGGCGCTTCGAACTCATTAACTATTTCTACAGCGTCGTCGTATTTGCTTCTATCAATAGCAAATTCCTGCATGTCTACTTCTTTCATCATCTCTCCCAAAGCAGTTTATTTTTTCAGGCTCACAATCTCTTGGAATATTTGAAATATTTTTATGAATCCTGCACAGATCTCCTGAGTTTCTTACAAATCTTAATAGTCTCTGAGTTTCTCCTAACAAAGAAAATTCATCTTTTATTTTGGAAGCTGACTTAGAAATCTCATTCAAAACATTCTCGCTAAATTCAACATTGCTTCCTCTTTTCTTTTTTATATACTGGCTCACAGCTGATTTTTCAATATGCAATATCTCTGCTATCTTATTCTGTTTCAGTCCTTGTAATTTCATATACATAGCAAGATATCTTCTTAAAGCTGGAAGAATATAGAAAACTTCAATCTCCTGAGGCTGCAAAAAAGTGTGTTTCATAGTAAAAGTAGACTATTGTGAACATTTATAAAGTTTGTTATGGTAAAAGATTATAAACTTTGAATCTACTCTAAATTAATATGGATGATTCTATATTCGGGTCTACTAAAAAGAATAAACAAAGTAAACCTTTTGACGATTTAGTATTAGGTTTTGGTCTACCTAAGGAAAAAATAAAAATTGAACGAGATACTCGCAGAGCTTTTTCTCAAACTCAAAAGAAAGAAATTTTGTATCAACAAGATAATAAATGTGCTAGATGTCATAAAGAATTAGACCCTAGGGAAATTGACTTTGATCATAAAAAACCATGGGCTTCAGGAGGTAGGACGATTACTGTGAATGGAAGAGTATTATGTGGCTCGTGTCATAAAATTGTTACCCACGAAACAAAATTGAAAGAAATTGATAGGAAAAGGAAACCAAAACAAGATAATCGTCTATTCGGGTTATGATTTTTTATTTCTCTAGTCTTCAGGAGGAAAGGCAAATGGAAAACGTAGTTGTCCATGAGGCTTAAAAAAGAATCTACCAATAATTATTTAAATCAAAAAGGATTAATGAAGTTTAATGGATAGAAAAGGAAAAATCTTCACAGGATTTACAATAAGGGTTATAGGAGCGATTGTAGGAGCGATTGGGTTTTTACTTTTGGTGGCATATCAGCAAACAATATTAGGAACAGCGTTGGTCGGGTTGGGCTCATTGATAATAGCTGCAGGAGAAGGATGATGGCAGGATTAGAACTTTTTGGAATAGCATTGACTGCTATAGCAATTGTATATGCTTTTGTTAAAAAAAGAGATAGAATTGGAATGGCGCTTATAATCGTGTTATTAGTATTAATCTTCATTCTCAACCAATTAGGCAGAATCTAGCTTTTTCAGTCTTTGAATTCACTAAATCTAGGATTAACTAATCTTTTTCTTATCTGAATATGATTTATCTCACTCATCTGCTCTTTGTCCAGTTCGAAATCAAAGATTTCCATGTTTTCTTTCAGATGATTTTCAGAGCTGGCTTTTGGAATGACAATAATCTCTTTCTGTATTAACCAGCGCAAAGCAACTTGTCCGGGGTTTTTATCGACTTCACTTGCAACCTTTATTAAAATCGGATCGTCTAGGATTTTTCCTCTTGCTAATGGAGAGTAGGCTGTCAAAGCGATTTTGTTTTCTTTACAGGTTTTCAATAAACTTTCCTGACTAAGATAGGGATGATACTCGACTTGGTTTATAGATATTGGAACTTTGCTCTTAGTTTTTGCTTCTTTTACTCTTTCAATATTGAAATTACTGATGCCTATGCTTTTAACCTTTTTTTCTTCGACTAATTTTTTAAAAGCGCGAAATGTTTCTTCTAATGGAATTTCCTTATTTGGCCAGTGAATTAAATATAAATCTAAATAACCTAATCCTAGTTGAGTTAAAGTTTCTTCGCATTGCTCAAGAACATCTTTATATCTCAAGTTTTCAGTCCAAACTTTTGAGGTTATGAATAACTTTTCTCTTTTAACTTTTGAATCCTCTATTCCTTCTCCGATTTCTTCTTGATTATCATAAATCCAGGCTGTATCTATATGAGTATAGCCCAGCTCAATTGCTTTTTTCACAGCAGCCCTGCATTTCTTTCCTGTCAGCTGCCAAGTTCCCAGACCTAGAATCGGCATTTCATATCCTGAAGAGAGTTTTATTGTTTGCATTATCTTTAAGAATAAATGAAATATAAAAGGCTATTTGTTTAACTAAATAGATTCTCCTTGGGTGACCACAAAACGGCTAAATGTAGTCACCTATAATAAAAAGATTTATAAATGTAGTCACCTATAATATATCTATGTATATAGAAAAACGAAAATCGAATGGAAAAGTTAAATATTATCTCTCTCATTCAATTAGAGATGGAAGCAGGGTTCATAAGTTTAGAAAGTATTTAGGTCAGGATTTAGGACAGAAAAGATTAATAGAAAGAAAGCAGATAGCCGAAAAACTGATTCTAGAGGGGATACACAGGTATAATATCATAAAAGACCCTTTGCAGTTTGAGCTTTCGAGAGAAGAAATAGAATTTGCAGAAATGCTTGAGAAAGAAATCCCTCTTAGAATACATCATTTTTCTGAACAGCAATGGAAACTTTTTTCTGATTTGTTTACTTATAATACTAATGCAATAGAGGGGAGTAAGTTAAATAAAATAGAGGTAAAAAACCTATTAGAGAAAGACAAATGGCCTGATAAGTCAAAGGAAGATATAGCTGAAGCATATGGAGTAAATGAAGCAATAGCACTTATAAGAGGGACAAAGGAACATATATCAATTGGATTAATTAAAGAGATACATAAACTTGTTTTCAAGAATTCTAAGCCTTTTGCAGGAAAGTTGAGAAAGAGAGGGGAGGAAGTGGTTGTGATGGATAGTAGTGGGAATGTTGTTCATGAAGGTGCACAACAATCAAGAGTTAATCATTTATTAAAAGAATTAGTTAGATGGTATGAGAAAAATAAAAATAAATATCCTGCTTTAGTATTAGCTGCTGTCGTCCATAATCAATTTGAGAACATACATCCTTTTAGAGATGGGAATGGGAGAGTTGGAAGGATATTGCTTAATAATATATTAATAAAGAATAATTTACCGCCGATAAATATTGATTTCAAAAACAGAATAGAATATTATAATTTGCTCCAAGCGTATCAGAAGGGGAAAGATTTGAAGCCGACACTGGAATTATTCATGAAAGAATATAGGGCATTAAAAGAAATAATAAAAAAATGAGGGTTATTTGATCTTCTTGAAATTCTCATTGACTTTATCCCAGTTTACTACATTAAAGAAGGCTTCTATGTATGCTACCTTGTTGTTTTTATATAGAAGATACATTGAATGTTCCCACATATCAACTCCCAATATTGGAATTTTTCCTTCTGAGATTGGGCTATCTTGATTAGCTGTTTTCATTAGTTCTAATTCCTTTTTATCATTCATTACTAACCATCCCCATCCACTACCAAAAACACTCAATGCATTATCTGTAAATTTTTTCTTAAACTCTTCATAGCTTCCGAATTCTTTTTCAATTGCTTTTGCAACATCGCCTGAAAACTTAACATTCTTTTTTAGCATCGGCCACCAGATTGAATGATTGTAATGCCCTCCACCGTGATTTTTTACAGCTGTCCTTATATCTTCAGGAACAGAACTTAGGACTTTCAGCATTTCATCTAGATCTCTATCTTGTAGATGGGGATATTTGTCAAGGGCTGCATTTAATTTGTCGATGTAAGTTTGATGATGTTTTGTATGATGAAGCAGCATTGTTTCTTTATCAAAGTACGGCTCTAATGCGTCGTATGCATATGATAATTTCGGTAGTTTATGGGACATCTACTTTACCTCCTTTTGTGTAATCGAATATAGCAAACTCTTCTCCAAATCTTTCTTCATATAGTTTAGCTAATTCTTGTGCTCTTTTATAATTTTTTCTTGTGTATGCGGCAATTGCCCTTAGGTGCAATCCAATTGCTGCCCTCTCTTCTAATCTTTCTTCATTTCTATCAAATTCCCTTTGAAAAATTTTTACCATTTCATCTCCCTTTAATCGCTCTTTCTAGTTTTATAGAGCGGCGTAAAGTTTTCTCAGTCTTTTTTTGTAACCTATCCACCTGCTTATCTAATCTCTCGTTTTGTTCTTTAAATTCTGCCAAGTTTTTATCTCTTTCTATATCCTGTCTGTCTTGTTCATCTTTTATCAAAGTAAATGATAAAGAAGTTTTGTCTTCGTATAGCTTGGCTAGTTTTATAGCTGTCAGATCATCTTCTTGGTGAAATGTTCTTACAATATATCTATCAGGAGATTCCCGATCATACAATGAAACCTCAATGTTTCCCCTTTCTGTCATTAAGCTAAATTGTAATGGAATAGTCTCATCAACTATCCTGTAACCTTCTTCTCTTGTTAGCTCAACCAATGAATGATATAGATTTTCTCTTCCTCTTACATTTATAGTTTTTACCATTTTATCCTCCTTACTTTTTCGCTTCAGTATTTACTAAAACATCATCACCTTTTATTTTTACCTCATAGACATTTAGTTTTATATCTTGGCTGAAAGTATTTTTTCCTGTTTTCAAATCGTACGTCCATCCGTGCCATGGGCAGGTGACTTTCCCTTCCTGGCAGCTTCCCTCTCCTAAAGGTCCTTGCATATGCGCGCATGCATTATCAACTGCAAAGAATTTTCCATTGTCGTTTAATACTGCTATTTCTTTTCCGTTAACGTCAATAACTTTTCCGCTTCCGGATTTAATTTCGTTTTTAGAAGCTACTTTGATAAAAGCCATAATTTCAACCCCCATGATAGAGGAATGCGATGATTTATAATTTTTTCTTTTTGTTTTTAATTTAAAATGGTAATAATTATAAATCTTGTTATTTTACATGAATAATATGGAATATTCATTACATCCTACAAAAGTTGGGAAAAAGGTCAGAGACTATATGTTTGAAGGAGGGGTTAAGGGAAGACATTTTATGATCCCAAGAAATTCAGCGAGAGAATATGCAGGATGTACATATACACTATCCCTAATAGGTTCTCGGGGTGATGCGTTTATAAGATTAGATCATCCTTCTGGTATGGGCTTTGGTGTTTCAATAGAAGAAATTTTGTTTGATGAAGAGGCTAGTCCTGTTGAAGAAAAGAAATTTGTTAGGTTTGAAGAAACTGTTGTTAATGGAGTAAAGGTGCAGGTTGCAGATCTAAGGGAAAAATATCAAAAATTTTTGCAAAGAGAATAGAGTCTACAAAATGGTTATTATTGTAAATAGTTTTTTGCAACAAAATAGTATGATGCTGAAAATAAACTCAAAGGCACCTGATTTCAATGTTAAGGCGTATTATGAGGATAATATCAAAAAGTTTACTCTGAAAGATTACAAAGGCAAGTGGCTAATTCTCCTGTTTTATCCTGCTGATTTCACTTTTGTCTGCCCTACTGAGTTGGGTGAGTTTGCGGATAGATATAAAGAGCTGAAAACTTTGAATACTGAAGTAGCTAGTATTAGCACAGATACACCTTATGTGCATAAAGCGTGGCATGATGATTCAAATACAATTAAGAAAATAAAGTATCCGATGTTTTCAGATCCTTCCGGGAGAATGTGCAAAGATTATGGAACTTATATTGAAGAAGAGGGGTTGTCTGTAAGAGCTACATTCATCATAGATCCTGATTGCGTTATAAAGGCATATGATATTCATGATAATTCTATTGGAAGAAGTGCAGATGAGATAATTCGAAAATTAAAAGCACTCCAGTTTGTGAGAAAGAATGGAGAGCAAGTCTGCCCGGCTAATTGGGCTCCTGGAAAAGAAACTCTAAAGCCTAGCTTGGATTTAGTAGGAAAGATTTAGTATTTTTATTTTTGGATATTTCTGAATCTGTTAATGTTAATCTGTCAACTACTTTATTCCATTTGAATAAATTACTTAAAGATAATATTGTTAATAAAGACAATAATAAGATTTATCACTTAAATGTCAACAGGTTTGTTTTGCATGTTTAAAAGAAGTTGGCAGATTAACTTTGTAAGACTACATATAACATAAATTGTTCTTTTTTACCAAATTTAATGTATAGCCTCATCGTAGAAAAAATTATGACTTTTGAATAACGCATCATAGAGTTCTCTAGGTTGTTTTCCTTCTAGCAGTTGTTCTAACTGGAGACTTTTTAAATCATAAAATGTTACATCTTTAGGCACTGTTAAAGTGTAATGATCTACTTTTAATTTGTCAGTGCTTATACAGCTTTCCAAGACTAAACTTGTATCAATCCCTCCATTTTTTAGGGTAATAATATTATATCTATCTTCCATCCACGAAAGCATTCCAGCACTTAGAACATAATGTCTTCCTTCTTCATCAGTACATAGTACAGCTATATCGGTATCGCTTAATTTCTCCAAACCAGAGAGCTCAGCTATTTCGTCAATACCACTGTTTCTAAGTCTGTCCCATTCTTCTCTAGGACGGCGTTTAACAAAACCCATTAGGTATATATCCCTCACCCTAAATGGAACATTACATTTTTGAACATCACCTTTTGGGTGGTAACTGAAAGAGGAATTAGAAGTCTTAAAGGTTCTCAATATTTCACTTTTACTTGAATTAGTTCTTTCTGTTTGGGTAGGATCTTCAAGATTATAGACCTCAATATTTTTACGATCAAGAAAGAAGCCTTCTTCAGTTGTTATTCCCGGCACTTTAAAGTTTTCTGGTAGGCATAACCTGAAATAGTCAATAAAATAATTCCCACGTGAAAATCTTGTGCTCTTATGTTCTCTTTTCTTATGAACCAAAGTTTTGTCTTCACAGGAATACACTACTTCAATTAAATTGGTGTACCATCCTGAAAAATCGTTATAGCTCCCCTCACGTAAGATATGGGCAATGCCCCTTTTGTCTGCCCATTCTACAACTCTTTTACCATCACTTCGCATCCATACATTTTTGACCCTTAACGTATCATTAGTGATTTCTATTTCTGTCTTTGGTTCTCCGCAACTTATTAAATTTGAGGCTAATGCAACTCCTAAAATCATTTGAATCTTATTCATGTTCATTATCTCTCCTATAATCTCTTAAACAACCTACTCAATTTAGAATTGAGGTAAGTTTGCCTCTATAATCTCTAATAAAGATTTACTCTGTTTTTCTTTTTCTTAAAAGCTGGATAAGTACTTTATTTTGTTCATATAATGCTCTAACTCCTCTACAAATTGCAGCGGGATAAAATGTCTGTGCATGTGTGTTTGAATTGGTGTCATCTCCCGTCGCATTATACTCTTCTGCCTTTTTCATAAAGCTTTCAGCAATTTCTAAAATTTTATCTAAATCTTCCATTTTAACTCTTTAATAGCGAAAATAATTAGAATTTAAAATATAACTCTCCTTTTTAGGAGGGGAATAATAAGGTTTATATAATGAGATTCATTTAAAAAATTCATGGATACATCAAAGTTAGAAAAAATAGGTTTAACAAAAAATCAGTCAATTATATACCTAACATTGCTAAAATTAGGCTCAACAACAGTGAGAGGTATAATAAAAGAATCAGGTTTGCATAGCTCCAGGGTTTATGAGAGTCTAGAGAAACTAGAGTCGTTAGGATTAATCAATTATGTTATTAAGGATTTTAAAAAATATTTTCAAGCAGCAGATCCAAAAACACTGTTAGATCACATTGAAGAAAAAAGAGAGATTGTAAATCAACTACTACCGGAATTGATTAAGTTAGAGAATACAAAAAAAGAAGAGATTAATGTTGCAGTCTACAAGGGGAGAGAAGGCCTTAAAACGATTCATTCAGAAATGCTTAAAGAAGGAAAAGATATGTACCTTATTGGTGCAAAGGGTATAATATTTTCAGAACTTCCATACTTTATGCCAAACTTTGAACGGGAAAGAAGAAAAAGAAAATTAAAATTCGTTTGTATATGGGATAAAAAGGAGGTTAAGGATAAACTTGTTAAATGGCCCCTATTTGAAGGCAAATCATTTCCACAAGGTTTTGAATCAAACACAGTAGTAAATATTTTTGGAGATAAAGTTGCTATCGTTTTATGGAAAGATAAGTATCCGAATGGATTCATAATTGATAACAAAGATGTATCTTATTCTTTTAAAAAGTGGTTTGAATTTATTTATAAAGATCTATAAGACTTAATTATCTATTATAAGATTTTTAAAAATGAAAGAACCTGAAAAAGTTCAATACACAAATAATTTTTTTATTTCTCGCTTGGAGCTATGTGATTCTTTACGACTAGTTTTGGAAGCCCTGTGCCTAATGGAACTGGTTGGTTTAGAATTACGTTTTCAATAACTGAATTTAGATAGTCTTCCTCTCCGCTCAATGCTGCTTTCATCAGATGCCTTATCGGTGTTTCGAAGCTTGCCTTTGCCAATACGCTTTCCTTCCCTCCAGTTATTCCACTTCTTGTAATTCCCATTACAGTTCCTGCTGAGGTCATTACATCTGCGATGAACATGATATGCCTTATGTTAATATCCAATCCCTGATTTTGGATAACTTTTGTTGATTCATTAATAATTGCCTGCCTCGCTGCCTCCACTCCGAATACAGCGTAAATTTCATGAATATCATTTGTGATTGTTCTTCTTGTGTCTACTTCTTTTACTTTTAAGATTTCTTTCAAATTACTTCCGGATGTTAAAACTATGAATTCACTTTCCCTCTTAACTGGAAGGACATAACTGATTCCCTTTACTCCTTTTATGAAAACTCCTTTTGCTTTTTCTTTTAACTTGTAAGTTTCATGCAGATCATTTTCCTTTGCTTTTAGAACTACTTCATTTTTATTCAATCTTACTTGAGTTCCTTTAAGAGAATCTTTTAGTGTTTTTACTAATGTTTCTTCTGACATGCCAAGGTCTTTTAATTTTCCTTTGTCAATACATATCTTTACATTCATTGTTGAAATATCAATTGTGAATTCTGTTGCAATATCCCCTAATGTACTTTCTTTTATTTGCGATGCTATCTTTCTTACTTTAGCAGGGTCTTTGTTGTAATCAGATTTAAGATAAACCTCCATGCTAGGGGTTTTGATGCTCTTACTTGCATCGAAAATTTCTATTAATCTTGGCAATCCAGAAGTGACCTGCATCTCTGCAACGCCTGCGAAGTGCTTTACGTTTAATGTCATCTGTGTCGCTGGCTCGCCAAAGCTTTCAGCGGTGATTATTCCTATTGCTTCTCCTGGAGATATTAATGCTGCTTCGTATTCCCTTTTAACTCTCTCGAGAACTTCTTTAAGCTGTGCCTTTGTGATCTTCACTTTGTTGACTTCTCTCTTGATATCGTCGATCAGCTTGTCTGGAATCAATCCTTCGTATTCTTTATACAACTCTTCCATTTTTACTTGTTTACTGCCTCTCTTACTATTTTTTTAATATTGATGCTTCCTGCTTCGCTCTTTGAAATATCTATATCATCTTCACCATATGTAAACTGGATGATTTGATTGCTTGCTCCTCTTACTGTCTTGTCGTATTCAACTCTTAAATCCTGAAGTGCATTTGCAAGCCTTCTGTATAAATACCCTGATTTTGGAGTTCTTAATGCCGTGTCCATAAGACTATCTCTTCCTGTCATTGCGTGGAAGAAAAATTCATATGGGGCTAATCCTTGCTTGAATCCGTTTCTTACAAATCCGTGGGGTGCTCCCCCTAGATCGTCTTTCTTGAAAATTGGCAATGCTCTTTTATTATATCCTTTGTTAATTCTTTCTCCTCTTAATGCCTGCTGTCCGACGCTGCCTGCTATCTGAGCTAAATTTAATTCATTTCCTCTTGCTCCCGAAGTTGCCATGATAATTGTCGGATTATCTGCATTTGAATTTTCTGCAACTAACTTTCCAACTTTGTTTCTTGCTTTGTTCAAGGTTTCCAAAACTTTTAGTTCGAGAGTTTCTCTTAGTGTTTTGCTTGGATAGGCTTCTAATTTTCCAGTTTTGTATTCTTCGATTAATTCATCTACTCTCTTTAATGCTTCATCCATTAATTTATTTATCTCTGCAAGTATCTTTTCATCAACATCGGCGTCTACTAATCCTGTGGTGAATCCATAATTTGTTGCTACCTTGATGCCTAGCTTTGAAATATTATTCAGGATTTTCATGATTTTTTCCGGGCCGTATTGAATGTATAAGCTTCTCAGCAAGTCTCCTGATTCTTTTCCTATGATTGCCCGGTCAACTACACCATTTAGAAGCTGCCCGTTCTTGACAACTACCATTCCTTCTTTCTCGCCTTCTTTGTGCATTAAATTGTAGCCGATGAAATTGAAATCTCTTGGAAGAAGCGTGCTTAATATCTGCTTTCCTGTTATTGTCTTTGTCTTCGGGAAATTGCTGAAATCATCCCAGCCTATGCTTAATAATAATTCAATTGCTTCCTCTCTTGAAAATTCTAAATTGCGCGTGAGGAGATAGTTTCCTGTGATTGAGTCTTGGATGCATGCGATTATATTCAATCCGTTTTTCGGAGTGATAATGTTGTGCTGGACGTGCATCAGTATTTCTGCTTCTGCCCTTGCCTCCTCGCTTTGAGGCACGTGAAGATTCATCTCGTCTCCGTCGAAGTCTGCGTTATATGGAGTACAGACACTTGGATTTAGCCTGAAGCTTTTTCCAGGTAGAACTTTAATCTTGTGGCACATTATGCTCATCCTGTGCAAACTAGGTTGCCTGTTGAATATGCAGACGTCTTTGTCCATCAAATGCCTTTCAACTATGTAGCCTTCCTGCAGTTCTTCTAATAAAGATTCAACGGTTTCTTCAGTGATTCTTTTTTTCTTACCGTCGTGTCTTATAACGTAATTTGCTCCGGGATAATTTTTAGGTCCGCGCTTGATAAATTCTTTCAGCCTATCAATATTCCAGCTGGTGACTCTTTCATTGATAGTTAGTTCCATTGCAACTTCTAAAGGAACTCCTACTTCTCCTAACTCAATTTGAGGATCCGGGCTTACTAATGTTCTAGCGCTGTAATTTACTCTCTTACCTGTTAGGTTATGCCTGAATCTTCCTTCTTTGCTCTTTATTCTTTCTGTTAAAGTCTTCAACGGCTCTCCTGACCTGTGTCTTGCAGGGGGAACAGAGGCAGTTGTATTATCGAAAAATGTTGAGCCGTGATATTGAAGTAAGTCCCATAAATCCTCGATGATAATCTCTGGAGCTCCTGCATTTATATTCTCAAATAATCTTTGATTTATTCTTACAATGTCTCCTA
>ERZ1292623.3190-Hain-H51-01um-R1-3190-length-14136-cov-4_pt1 | contig 14136 bp, 18 predicted proteins | sample MGYA00564398_ERZ1292623 | MGnify/ENA primary metagenome ERZ1292623 (study PRJEB36523, sample SAMEA6512633) | groundwater metagenome | collected 2019-01-07 | study: AquaDiva: Metagenomics assemblies of 32 groundwater samples
GACACAAGAACTAACAAAAGAACAAGAATTGAAGAAACTCAAATGGGCATCTAAATTGCAGGCTAAATATAATACTTATTCTGAAACAAATGAGGGCGGTTAAGAAAAATGAACACAATAACTAAAACAAGAACGGAAGTTAAGCCTAATGTTAAGACTCCGTTAATTTATGGTAATTTAATTGAATTTGATCCAGACAGATTTTATGTTGGGCAGAATTTAGAAGGTGGTTTATTTACAATCGAAGTATTTGACTGCCAAAAGAATGAAACTGGAAAACTTGGAAAGATTGTAAAGCTTGTTTATGAATCACCAGATAGAAAACAATATTCGGCTTATTTGCTTCCTGACAATACGGGAATAAGAGCAATAAAACATTATGATAAAGATTCTAAGTATTCTGACAAATTAGAACCAATTAGAGTTGATAATGAAATGCCTGAAGGAGTTATCGCCGGAAGACATGCAACAAAAGAAACTATTGATCAAACAGTTCATAAAATAATGAAAAGTCAGAGAGAATTACTTAGAGGAAGAGTTACAAGAATGAATAATCAGTTAAGAAAGAATGAATTCAAAGGACTTCCTCGGGAAATTAAAGATTTAATTAGTCCTTATGGATACTTGGGTTAAAAAATGAAAACACAACTAGGAATTGCGGCTTTAGTAGCATTAACTACTGGTTGCGCTAGTCAGGGAATTAGAGATTTAAGAAAAGTTGAAAATTATGTTAAAGCTAATTCTACTCCAGTTAATAGTGTTTATGAAAGTCAGATTGGAAATACTGCGGTGCAAGTAGCACCAACATATATTGCATTTAAAGTCGTTCATGAAACGGAATCGGATATTTTATACGATTTAGGGAAAAATGGAGTTGTTGAAGGAATGATTGGAGTTCACGGACCAATAAGTTCAATTGATGAATTAACACAAGATTTCTCAAAAAATCCAACTGAATTAAAAAATGAATTGTTTGATGTACGAAGCAACACACAACCAATCAATAGTAGGCTTGTTTTAATCAGAAATGAAAAAGATGTTACTTTTTATGATTTTTCAAAAAAAGAATATGGAAAATCAGACATAACTCATGCAATATTAGATGACGCTCAAAAGAGAGTTATTGATGATATTTTAAAGGTAATTAGAAAATGAAACATACTGGAGAATATAAACGATTTGAAATTCCAAGACCAATTGATTTTATGCAAAACCCGTTTATCGGCAGAGATGGAAGAGATTATCAATCATACGAATCATTGAGACAAGCGAATGAAGAGCATAATGCAAGAATATTTGTAAAAGTTAAGAAGGAGTAAAATGAAACACAGAATATCAATATCAATAAGCGAACCAATCTTGCTTAAACTAAAAGAAAGAATGAGATTGGATAGAAACGCTAATCAATCATTAATAGTAGAAAAAGCAGTAGAGAAATTCTTGGAGTAGAAATGAAATCTCTAAAGAGGTTAGGTTTAGCTGCAATGCTTGCGTTAACAGGTTGTGCAGCTCCGTATAAGATATCAACAACTCCAGATTCTAATGAACTAACGGATTTTGTAGATACTAAAAAACCAAACGCCGTTGTTGTTTTTCCAATAAGCGATCATAATCTGGCGTTTTATAATTATAGAGAAGAAGAGTTTCTTTATCATCTTGCTGAAAAATATGATGTATATGCAATAATTGCAGAAAATGAGAACGAAGTATATTCGGCATTAAACAAAATGAACAAATCAGGAGTTGATGTGTTGCTGTTAAATGGCCATGGAAGCCCTGAAAGTTTATGTTTATCAATCGCGGAAGATGAAAAATATTGTCTTGACACATCTGATTTCGAATTAAAGGAAAGCCTTAAATGCTTAAATAAAGGTGCAGAAATATTTCTATTTTCATGTAATACTGGAAAAGATAAAAATAAAGGTAAAAATCTTGCAAATTTTCTCGCAGATATTTCAAAAAGGAAAGTTATTGCTCCAGACGGAATTCCAAAACAGAGGATTGCGAGATTTAGACCACCATTTGCGCTGGATTTTTACGCAGACAGAAAGGTACTTGGGTTTATACCTTGGAGCACAAATATAACTTATAGAACTAACTGATTAATGTTCAAATCCTAATCCTTCTTTATAGTAAACTTCTATAAAGCTAATTAATAATGAAAATACTAATGGTCCTATTAATAATCCTACCGCTCCGAATAAATACAATCCTCCAATAATTCCAACCAAAATTAATACTGGATGCAGTCTTACTCTATTCCCTATGATTTTTGGCTTAATTATGTTATCTATAGTCGATATAACGAATACTCCCAATAGTAATAATATTATTGCTTTATTAGTTTCTCCTGCAAAGAAAAGCGAAATTGTTGCAGGAAGCCATACTATTGGAGTTCCTAAAAATGGAATGAATGCGAAGAATGCCATTGCTAACCCTGCTAAAATTGGTGTCGGCACACCTAATAAATAGAATATTGTTCCACCTAAAACTCCCTGAATTAATGAGGTTACTAACTGTCCGTATAATGTTGCATGAGTGAAATTCGCAAATTCACTCATTATGTGGTCAACATGATGTTTTTTGAGAGGAACAGATCTTCTTGCTTTTTCAACTATAACTGTTCCGTCAAGTAAGAAATAATAAATTACGAAAAACATTACAAACAGATTAATTATTAATACCGGCAGATTAACTGCGAAATCTGATGCTTTGCTTATGACATAAGTAGAAATCTTGCTTGTAGTATCTTCTATGTAAAATTTAACTTGAGGATCTTTAAGTCCATTAATTGCTCTATTTGTTATTTCGCAAAATGGTTTTGGATTTTGTGCACAATCAACTGTTTCTAGATTTCCGGATGTTAATTTTTGTTTGGTTGTAATAAACAAATTAAATCCTTCTTTTGTAACTGAATCTGCAATAAAATATATAGGGATTATTGTTACTAAAAGAATTAGCAATATAACGATTCCTGCCGCAATTCTTCTGCTTTTTGTTTTAGAAACTATGAATTTGTATATTGGATAGAACAAGTATGCAAGTATTGCTCCGCTTGCCATGGAAACAAATAATGGCTTTATTATGAAAAATGATAATGCGGTCAAAGTAATCAGTGCTATCAAGAAGAAGTTTTTCGAGAAAGTATTATTTCCGGCCATATACTGTTTTATATACTTTTTATTTATAAAGCTATTGATTATATTGCATCCTAGAATATTGAAGTAACTGCTTCAAATAAACGAATGTTTGCTCAAAGTTAGGAATTGCTTTTAGTTTTGTTTTGGGGTCTATTATCAATGTTCCCGTTCCAAGAGCTTTATCCAAGAAGCTTTTCTTGAATTTCAATTCCTGAATAACGCTAAACATGAAGTACTGCTGTTTTGCCCCCTCAATCTGAATCCTGTTTTTGTATATTTCGTATCTCGTTTTTGAGGCTTGTAAATAAGTTAATAGTGCTTGAATCACTACTAAAAGTCCAAGTACGGCCACAATAAGAATGTTTATTCCAGTTGGAATTGCTATTCCCAATAAAGTTACATTAATTAGTATTCCTGCATAAAACAAGAAGGCCAAGAGTACAGTATTGATGATACTCGGTATCAAAATCCTCGTTACATTTGGTTTTATTGTATATTCTGGTAGGTCTGCCATAGTCAATGAACCTACCCGGAATCGAACCGGGATATCGACCACGTCAAGGTCGTGTTCTAGCCATTAGACCATAGGTTCTTAAGATTTAGAGATTATTGCGTGTTTTATAAAGGTTACTTAGCTATGGTTTATATCGTATTCACATATTCATCCGCCTTAATTATTACATTTAATGACTTTCCATAAAGACGTTGACATTGAATTTTTTTATCCAGATTAGATATTTGTTGTATTCCAAATCCACTAATCCCACCTAATAAAAACGGCAAAAAGACTTGAATTGCCAATAGGAAAACCAAAACTATCACTTGAAGCTTTGGTTGATTAAGAAGTAAGGTTTATATAGCATTATTCTAAATTATCATTATGCCAGAACTAACTGAAGAAGACATCAAAAATATGAGTCCTGAGCAAATAGCAGAGCTCCAAAAGCAAAACTGCTTATTCTGTAATTTAGCATCCGGAAAGCTTCCTTCAAAAAGCATCTATGAAGATGATTTATGTTTTGCAGTTATTGATATAAACCCTGCAACAAAAGGCCACGTTTTGCTAATGCCAAAAGACCACTACATGATTATGCCTCAGGCACATGAAGAAGTAATAAAACGCTTGGGAAAAGTTTCAAAATTAATGTCTAAAGCGATGATTAAAGCTGCCGGAGCAACAGGAACAAATATATTTGTTGCAAACGGAGCTGTCGCTGGACAAAGAGCTCCACATTTGATAGTCCACATAATTCCAAGAATAGAGAATGACGGAATAGATGTATTTGAACTTCCAGAAAAAGAAGCAAGGCAGGAAGATTTGACAAATATGCAAAAACTAATTGCAAGTAAATTAGGAACAAGAATTGTTAATCAAGAAATAAGTAAAAAAGAATCAAACGAACTTGAAGAAGTTGATTTAAAACAAGTGGAAAATATGCTAAAATGAATTGCACCGAATGTGAAAAAATAATAAGAAAGAAAAATATAGTATATGAAGATGGCATAGTAATTGCTGCATTAAATGAAAGACCATCTGTGGCGGGCCATCTAGTAATACTCCCGAAACAGCATGCAACAATAATTGAACAATTACCAGATGAAACAATGGAGCACATGTTCACAATAGCAAACAAACTATCCGTAGCGTTATTTGATACATTAAACTGCCACGGAACAAATATTTTAGTCCAGAATGGAGTTTCTGCCGGCCAAAAAACAAACCATACAATGATTCACATAATTCCAAGAATGGAGAACGACAATATAAACTTCCATTGGCAGACAATTAAAATGACAGATGGAGATTTAACTTCCTCTCAAATGACATTAAAAGACGAAATAGACAACCCAAAAGAAATAAAGAAAGTAGAAGAGAAAATCGAAGAACCTGAATTAACGTATGAAGGTGAGGAAGACAATTATATGTTAACTCAATTAGAAAGAACTCCTTAATTAGAAAGAAGAACTGCTTTCATCTTGTCATACTGTTCTTTTGATATTTCCCCAGTTCTTAATCTTGCATCTAAATCTTCAAAAACACTTACTTGTTTCTCTTCAATTTGCTTCTGGTCGGCTTTCAAAGTTGCCTGTTCAACATAAGTTCTTCCCCAGCTCATAACAAGTATTCCAATTATAATAGATACAACTAAAAGAATTATTGTAGAAGACAATGGTGAAATCGCTTTTGTATTCATTTTAATCCTTTTTTCCTGTTTGTGCAAATTGCTTCTGCAACAACAACATATAAATAAACGAAGTCAAAATTAACATTTCAAATACTGGGAAGATTGCTGGATGGAATTTAAGCATTCCTAGTCCTCTCAAAATCGTCATAATTGTTTCAACTATGAATAAGATAAATCCGAAAAATAATATCTTCCAAGGTTTTATGTAAGCGAATTTAGCTTTACTATACGAAAATAATTTTATAAATAATATTACACAAATTATTGCAAATGCTAAGTTGTAAAATGGAGCAACTGCTGCAACCGATTCGCCAAGGCTCATTTTTTAACCCCAGTAGCTAGATTTAACTGAGCAACTAGCCCCCAAATTAAAAATGCTAAAACTACGGAAGGAATAACGTGAGTTATCCATGCATTTGAATAAATAGCAAAAGATCTTAATCCACCGAATATTTCTTCTAAAGCAAAGAAAATTAATGCAACAGCTAATGCTTTCCAAGGCCTCAAACTTTCTGATTTAGAAACTGCGAACATAGATGCCGCGATTAGTCCTGCAACGACAGCAAGCACAAGATTCGCTATCTGTATAACACCCGTTATGAAGTCTACCATCTTACGTATTTTTAAGAGTATTTAGTATATAAAACTTACTGAAAATAGTATTAGTTTGGCGCAATTACACGAGACTCATTAAACTAACGAATATTTGGCCTGGGCGCAACTAATTAAGAATTCTCTTTAATGAATCGATATATCTGTTCGAAATACTTTTCTTTGCCTTCATCCAATAAAAATACATGTCCTTCTCCTTCAAGCCAGTTAAGTTCTTTCGTTTCAGAACTTATTGAGTCATAAACAATTTGAGAACTTTCAGGTTTAACACGATTATCAAATTTATACTGCATCAAGAATACCGGTTCATCAATCTTGCTTAAATTTTTTTTAACTAGTTTTGCCATTTCAACAGATTCAGCAACACTTGCAATTGAAAATTTATCATAAGTATTGTCTTTACATTCAGGTCTTAACACTCTTGAACTGTATTTTGAAAAGTATTTGAAAAACCAGGCATAATTTGTTCTTGAATCATCCAAAATCATAGCAGGGGCCAAAGCAATAACACCATCAACATCTTGCTCTTCTGCTAATTTCAAAGCAATAACTCCCCCGGCGGACATTCCTCCAACAAATATTTTTTTCTTCAATGGTTTTAAAGTAAAATAGGCCTCTTCATAAGTTTGATACCAATCTTCCCATTTCTTAGAATTTAAATCTTCAACACTTGTTCCATGCCCAGAAAGTCTAACGGCATAAACACTAATATTTTTTTCAGCGAGATAACTTGCAAGTTCTTTTACTTCACAAGGAGAAGCTCCCAAACCGTGTGTTAATAATACTCCGATCTCTCCGCCGCCAAGAACAAAGCCTTCACTTCCTTTTTTAACAGAGGTTTCAATAAATTGAGAAGAACACGCTGTGAATAATAACAATAAAATTAAACACAATTTCATATCATTTTCCTCCTTACCTCTTCTCTTAGTTTATCAGCGACTAATTTAAACCTTTCCTTGAGGTTAGTCGGAGCTTTGTAGTATTCCGTACTGAAATTGCTGTAATATTTTGCCGCACCATTCAATTTTCCAGTTCTCAAACATATTCTCGTTTGCACTAACAAGTCATTTAATCTTTTTTCTATTTTATAGTCGGCAGATGAAAGTTCTTGTCCTGGTTTTTTCTTATCTAATCTGGAAAATGATTTTTTGACATGTGATTTATCAAATCCTTCATATTTTGCAAACTTCATCAAAGCACTAGATGTTCTTCCCCTTCTGTGAACAATAACAATTGAAATAATTATTACAAGCAAAGCTAAAGATAGGTTTCGCAATGGTTTGAAATGCAAGAATAAATCAAGCAAGGATGTTCCTGCACTCCTAATATTTGCACAATCACTAGGGCAACTTAGTTCATCTTCCCCAATTGCACACACATTATCCCCGCAACCGCATAGTGCAGGAGTATAAGTTTCTTTTTCTTCGATTGGCTTTCCGATTATTATAAACTTATCTTCTGGAGAACAATCTTCTACATTTAATGAGAAATACTGATTGTATCCCATAACTGATCTAGAAGGAAGTGCTTCCGCTATTTCTTTTGCAACAATACGTTCAACAATTTTTCTTGAATCGAAATTATTAAGTATCTCTGTATGAGAAGCATCTAATTCCCAATAATTATCACATTTATTTTCAATTGACTCATTTCCAATTGCCTGTGCACTACCTACTGCAACTAATCCGTCATTCTTTAAATCCGAATCAACGAAATCAAAAGATTTCGTTCCGGCGATAACATAATATTCAACCCCAGGAATTCTTTCAACAAGTCTTCCTTCAATTAAATCTTTTAATACAGCATTATTAAGACTAAATAATCCTTGCACCGATTTACTGTTAAGAAGAACATTAAACAAATCTTCATAAACTCCTTGATTTACTGCGCCCTTATTAGGAGAAGCGATTAAAACAACTTTTCTTACCTTGTCTAAGAAAGAATAGACTCCTGGATTTTTTTCATTTTCTTCATAAGCATAACGAAGCATTTGCTGGGTAATTATCCCCCCCATGCTGTGTGCAGCAACATAAATATAATCATACTCCGCAGAACGAGCTTGCAAATGATCTGCAAATTCTTTCGCATTATCATCAATTAATCTTGAAGATGGGTAACCAAAAGTCCATGCTTGCCATGGCTGACTTGTCAACCTTATGTCATTCAAGATATCTTCAAATCTGGCAGGAGAATTTTCAAACCCATGCACCAAAACAAGAGCATCTCTGCTTTTTCCGTCATAAACTCTCTTAAATTCCGAATCAAGACAATTAAGACAGACGACCCCCATTGCTGCAACAGTAACTTTCTTATTTTCTGAATATTTAGAAAGGTCTTTAACATCTGCAGTTACAGTTTTTTCAGTTATATTAACAAATCCTCCAAGATAATTCCATTGCTCATTGCTTCTCGAATATAATGCTATACTGAACTCATCGATATTATCTGTTAATACATAGGGGAGAGTTATTTGCGTTCCAAGATTTTCATTAGTTTCGCTGAATGTTAAAACAACAGGAGTTCCTACAATTTTTATTCCTGGATTTTCAGCTTCCTTTACTTTTTCAGTTGCTGCTTCCAAACTAACGGACCCTTTTACATCTCCTGAAAACATTATTTTGTTTAAACTTGATTCCAAATAATTACTTCCTGGCGCAGTTTCAGATTTTGTAACAGGAATAGTAAAGAATTCGGGTTCAAGATATTCTGTAGTTCTTGAAACATCTTTAAAGAAAGAATCGCCGCAGTTTAATTTTTCAATTTTAGTGGTTTTAATTGGGAAACATGAATCTCCTCTGCAGCTAATTGCTTTCACATCATCAAAATTATCTGGAATTGCGAAACTTAATTCGAATTGATTTTCTGCGCAATCTATACTGAACGCATTTACAACAGGAAGATATCCTTTATCAATTCTATTTATGAATATTGAGCCATCCGCAGTTTTTATTGATTCTTTAGTTACCTCAACTTTATTTACAAAAGGACAGGACAATGAATATGCATCAACATCATCTATTGTAATCGATGTTTCAATACCCATTAGCGTTTCAACCGGGGGAGGGATCACAGGTCCTGGCATTTCTAAAACAGGAGGGAAAATTGGTGGCGGGGGGGATATGCACTGTCCATTCCTGCAAGTATCTCCTGAACTACATGAAATAGTTGGACCCCAATCAGAACATCCGTCTCCATTGTAATCTCCACAAGTTTGAGTTGTCTCAACTCCGCCAGAAAGTCCTGAACATAATTTAGCCCCGCGAGTACAGACATTCGAACACGAACAACCAAGCTGTTGTGTCACAGTTGGGGAACTACATCCATCACCACAAGTTTTCTCCTGATAAGAAGTTCCAGTACATGTTTGTCCGCACGGATAAGGTACGATTCTTCCAAACCATTTAATAGTACAATATCTTGGCACACAGCTAGTTGTAGTCTGACAATCTCCTAAACTGCACGAATAAGAAGGAACGCACATTAATGGAGGAGTTGAACTACTGCCACCACCATTGCCGGAAGAAGGTGAACCGCTTCCCGCTAATGAAGTAATAGTTCCTATCTTGATTATATTTGATATTCCTGGATTTCCATTTGATATTCTATCGTTAGGGGTTACTGTAAGCGACCAGTTTTCTCCGATATCTGTTTCATTTGAAGAAATGAAATTTGTTCTATTTCGTGCCATCTGCGATATTTGCTGTGCAGATAATGTTCTGTTGTAAAATTTAACTTCATCAATAAATCCATCATAAGTTAAGCTTTGCGAAGTCCACCTACACATGCTAACCTGTCCATTTCCTAAATCCCAAGTAACGGTTCCAAAAAGTGTCGCATTTAATGCTCCATTTCGATATATTCTTGTTTTGCTTCCATCGTATGTTCCAACAATATTTGTCCAAACATTAAGAGGAGGACCTGACCCGGCCGACGTACATACCTGACCGGTCGCACCATAGGCTTCAAAACACAATAATCCATTACTCCTAAATATAAAGTAAACCGCGTTATTATCTGCATCTGTTCCCACAACAAACGGCAGATCTAAATCAATCGTTCTTTGAGGTCTTAACCACATTGAAATACTGAATGGCGCGGCAGAAGGCAAGTCTAATTCAGGAACACTTGTTTTACTTATTATATCATCAGAACCATCACATTCATAAGATGCTCCAAATGGACTTATTGTTTCATTCCAAATTGCACCATTTGCAACAGTTATTCCTGTCATTGAATTTGTTGAGTAATCTGTTGTGTTCTGACCACTATTCCCTTCGAACGGTAAATTCAATATTGCAATTGAAGTTCCATTCATTCTCCAATCTGTAACGTTAATGATAAATGGAGCATCAACATCAGTTGAAACCCACGTTCCGGTAAGATTATCATTGGTGTTATTTGTCTGATGCGTGGATGTAATCGTGACATTTCTAACAAGAGTTAGATTGGCGGCATTCTGAAGTGTGGTGAAGTTGTATGTTCCATTAATTTCCCCATGTCCGTACCTATCAAATGCTGACAGATTATAGAAATACACCGTACCATTAGTCAATCCATTGAGAGTAAAAGATTTGTTTCTGTTAAAGGATGCACTAGATGCTTTAGTTCCAAGGCTTATAGTTTTTCCATATTTTATTGTTCCGTTTCCTAGTCCAATTGTCAGCCAGCTCGCAATCGCTGATTGATTAGTTATATTGCCTACAGTAAGATTGTATATTTGAGGAGGATAAATTGTAAGATTATTATTTGAACAGACTGTTAGTCCGTTTGCGGTTCCGTCATTGGGAGTAATGCATGCAGACCATACCTCTCCCCCAAATGTGTCCTGAGAAACAATTGTCGTCAACGGACGAGAACGGTTTCCTGCTAAAAAGTCCTGTCTGACAAATTCTGCACTCAAAGTTCTGTTGTAAATCCTAAATTCATCAATAGTTCCATTAAAGAAATTTGTGTATGTAACCGTATCAGTATTGACTCCTATTGCCGGACCGGGATTATGATTTCCAATATTGCTCCCAGATTCATTGATAGTTTTGACTAGAATTCCATCCACATAAATACTCGATCTTGAAGGCGACAATGTCCATGCCAAATGGTGAAATGAAGCATTGAGGTGCAATCCGCTTTTTGCTGCTCCAAATTGATAGTTAAGAGAAGTGCCAGCTTTATCCGCTCTTATTCCGATTGTTGTTGCATTCATATCGAAAGACAAATCATTTGCTCCTGCTCCATCAGAATCTGAAAATATTGTTCCTGTTCTTTGTACACCGGAATAATTAACCCACACAACGATGCTAAACTTACTCATATCCGGAAGTTTGTTTGATAAGTTAATGTATTGTGAACCATTAAATGTGTATGCACCATAAACCTTGCCCGTTGTATTACTCCATAATGGCCCTCTTCTCGGAGTTCCGTTATTTCCATATAACGAGTAATCAGTTGCATTAAGAAAACCATCTCCTTCGAAAGGCATGTTAACTACAGCAATTGACCTTCTGTCTACTCTCCAATCGGTGATGTTTATGACTCGTTCTCCGTCTGCGTCAGTTGATGTCCAATAAACTGTTAAATTATCCCATGTTGTATTTGTTCTGTGTGTCGAATTTACAATTACATTTGAAACAACAGGATCAAACACGCCTAATCCTGAAATTAAATTAAATCCAGAATCTAACTTACTTGTTGAAACTAACAATGTTCCTCCAAGCATTAAGAATAATGCAATTAAAACTAAAGGAGAATATGAAGCCTTTTTCATTTGTTCTCCTCTGTTTTTCTCTTGAATTCTAAAATTGCTTCCTCTACTAAATGAGAACGATTTCTGAAAACTCCTTTTTCAATTTCGAGCTTTATTTGTTCAACTAACTCTTCATCAAGTGAAATTGGGAAAGGAACTTTCTTCATTTTTTCAAGAACTCCTTTATTGCTTCTTCAACTAAGTGTGATTTATTTCTGAAATGCAAAATTTCTGTTTGTTGAGAAATCCAATTAGCTAAGTCTTCATCTATTGATACGGCTAATGGTAATTTATGTTTCATGAGCTTTGCGAAATGAAATTTGCACGGCTGTACCGCACATTGCTTCATACCCCTTTATAATTATTATAATTATTATAATGAGTTTATTAAGTTAATTATTTACAATATAGAAGATAACTAATTGGAGCAAAGGCTATAAGACTATGATAAGCCTCAACAGTTCTCCACACGGCGTAGCTGCCGCACATAGGTAAGATTTTGGGTTTAATTACTAAACGAAAAATTAGTACCACTCGGCTTACAATTCAAACTTATCGTAAATCGCTAAAGCCCCGGAGGCGGCGACCCCCTTAGCTCAGTTTCTACTATTAGAAATTAAGCTCGGTGTTGGTACTAACTTTAATTCAAAATACCCTAAATCATCAAAAGTACTACATAAGCCAGCAAAAAGGCAGGGATAAATGGGATTCCATTCTTAACCAAAATTAACCTTTTGTAGTGTTTAAGCTTGTTTATTTGAGACATAGTAATGCCTAAATTATCTTCTTTAATGATTGTTTTATTTCCAATCTTGATTGTCTCAGCAACCCAATCCCCTTCAGTTAATTGTGATGCCTTAACTTTCTGAAACAAACAGCCGTCTTCCACAGATTTAACCAAGATGAATGAAAATATTCCGACAAAAAATATTGCCGAAACTACGAATAATAAAAATGTCAGTTCGGAAAGTTTTAATAAAGATAATAATCCACTTATAAAAAAGAGTGTTGAAAACCAAACTAAGATTTTAAACCCGTTTAAATGAAGTTTAAATGCTTTCTTGAATTTATTTTTATTTTTAAGAGCTAAATAAATTGAAAAAACGATTCCATAAATTGCACCAACAAAAATCAATAAAGCAAAAAATATTCCGTAAACTAAAAATGATGAAGAATTAAAAATATTCAACCCGAATACAGCACCCATACCCATCAATATTTTTGCATCTCCCCCGCCCCATTGCTTAGTGTAATACAATAAATTTGCCAGTAAAAACATTGCTGCAAAACCAACTAAACCAAATATAACAAAATTAATTTGTTTTGAATATATGGAATATAATAATCTTGCTCCTAATGCTGCAAAAACAAACCCATAACTTATCCAATCAGGAACTTCCCTCTTCCTAAAGTCAGTATAAGATGAAATAGTAAGGACTACAAGACTTAAAACGATTAAAACAAAGTCTATCATGCCTATTTATTGCTGAAAAAGGTTTATAAACATTCTCATATATGTATTTGCATGAAAAATAAGCACATAGCCGTATTATGCAGAGGGTCTGCTGCGTGGGCATTAAAAAATAAGAAAAAGGTTTATGATGGATATAGAAAGGCCTTTGCAAACATTTCTGAAACAATAAAAATGCAGGTTAAGAAAAACATACCAATATTTACATTCTACATCATGCCGGTTAAAGTTCAGGAACCAGATGATTATTCCATTTTAGTTGATGAGCTGTCTTCTTTCTTGAATGAATTTAATAAAACAGAGCTAATTCACAAAAATAAAATAAAAATTTCTGTTTTGGGGAAGTGGTATAATTTGCCTTCAAGGTTGATTGATACAATAAAAGCAACAATTGACTCCACAAAAGAATATGATGGCTATTTTGTAAATTTTTGCATCGGTTATGATGGGCAGGAAGAGATTGTTGATGCCTGCAAAATGATTGCTCGTCGAGTAAAACTTGGAAAGTTTGATGCAGAAGCGGTAACTAAAGAAACAATAAAAGATGATTTGTATTCCTCGTATTTTTTACCCCCTGATAAAATATTCGTAACAGGAGAAAAATGCTCATTGAATGGTTCATTATTGTGGGATTCTGTGAATGCAGAAATTGTTTTCTTAAAAAAATCATTTGCTGAAGTTAAAATTAAAGATATAGAAAAAAGAATTAAGAATTAAGCACACGCGTTGTAACCAGAACAATCTGATTTACATGATTGTGTTCCTGTCAAGTTACCAGGTTTTGTGCACGTTTTAAGACTACTACCATCACAAACTTCAGTTCCTTCCTTTACACCATTTCCACAGACGATTGGAGCGACATAATTGCACGATTGAGATAATACAGGTACAGGAGTTCCGCCCTGACATCCAGACGGAGATCTCGAAATGTTTATTCTTGTTTGAATGCTATTTGTGGTGATACTTACATAAGAACAGGAGTTGAAC
>ERZ1292623.3193-Hain-H51-01um-R1-3193-length-14119-cov-4_pt1 | contig 14119 bp, 25 predicted proteins | sample MGYA00564398_ERZ1292623 | MGnify/ENA primary metagenome ERZ1292623 (study PRJEB36523, sample SAMEA6512633) | groundwater metagenome | collected 2019-01-07 | study: AquaDiva: Metagenomics assemblies of 32 groundwater samples
CCAAAATTTGAAGGTTACAAAGGATTACAGGTTTATATTACCAAGACAGGCAATGTTCGTATCTTCGACTCTCGTGGAGAGTGGAAGCAACCTCAAAAAATTAAATCGAAAATTTGATTAACTAAGAAAAAAGATAGTATTATGTATTGGAAAATAACGCCATACTACAACAACGACGCTGATTTTAATATTATGCCTGCAGAAACAGAAGAAGAATATAAAAAGGCCATAGAATATGCGCAGGCAAGGCTTGAAGATGGATGGACAAATATTTTTTTTAATAAAAAACCCGTAACAGTTACATTCATCCTTGAACTGTGTGATGCTGAAATGCCTGTGTTGGAGGATGAGGGCGAGGACGATAGAGAATATTGGAAAGCCTAAAGAAGAAAGAAATAGATAATTGAGTTATTTTTAAGGATTTTTTTCAAGGGGATCAAGAAAAAATAGTATGATGGTATATGTTTAAAAGCAATAAAGAGATATTAGAAATGTCTGACTCTTTCTTATTAATAAGAAATGACTATTTCTTATACAAAAAATTGTATAAGAGAATAAAGGATCATCTAAAAAAAGATGATTTTAGAGATAAAGATGTTATGAGAGAAAAAATTCATAGCATAATGATAGAGTATAAATTAGCAGGATGTGATAGGTCAAAAATCATATCACAGAAGGAGTTAATTGAAAATATTCTATCAGGGAATTTAGATGATTCAGTTAGAGAGATTAGAGCTAAACTTAAAAATATAATGGTACAGAGATTTAAAGCAGGTAAAACAGTATTTAATAATGCAGATGATCAAATAGTAAAAAGAATTTTAGAGCAAAAAAGATTTTGTGTTTTTAAGTTAGATAAATCCAATGATATGTTTAAGAGTTCTATTTTAGCATTACTTTACAAAGTGATGTTTAATAATATGATAGATAATAAAATAAGTGAAGCATTAGATTTTAATAGTTTGATAAGGCTTTCTATATTAGCAGGAGGTCAAACAATAAAAATACCTACTCTAAAAGAGATCGAAGAGATGGTAGCAGGAGTTGCTTTTTATTATCTTATGCAGATAGAAAAATCAACAGTAGAATCAGCAAGAGATAAAATTAAGAATGAACTTAATATTAATATTTCTTCTAGTAAGCTATTTCAAGTAAGTAAATTAGTAACAGCGGCATGGAGTAGAGAATTACAAAGAGATATGAAATCATCTATAAATACTCAATTAGATACTATACTAAATACATTGAAAAAATTATTAGAACAATTAAGTGATGCAGTATCTAATATTCAAGATGCTGGAGAATTTGCTAAAGTATATAATGAAGTCAATACTGCATTTTTGCAAATGGGAAATATGCTAAATGATTAGAGGTATAAGATGAATTTTATAAAGATGATTGGATTAGTACTTCAACATGGCTCTTCTATTATTGGATTACTGAAACTTGCTAAAGAAATAGTTGGTACAGTGGAAGAATATGATGTGATTGATAATAAAAATAAAAAAAGAAGTGAATTTAAACTAAAAGAAGCAGATAAATTATTAGAAAAAGAATTTGCTAATCGTAAGATAATTGCTACTCAAACAGAAAGGCGTAAATTGATTCATGATGTACTTAGTATAATGGAAAAATCAGTAGGTAAGAGTAAACTTTTATGAATGGTCTAAAAGTATTAAAACAGAAATTAAAATATATTAAAGAGTTTAATAGAACTTTTGTAAATGATATGGAAAGTATAGTAATAGAGGATATGGATGATTTGAGTATTGATAGTATATTAAAACTTTATAAAGGTTTAAATAAATCCTATTCTTATATATTAAAACAATCAACAGAAAAATTAGAAACGGTATTAGGTGAATAGAAATAATTTAAAGATATCTGAAGAAACAATCACAAATAATAATGTTCTTATGAACCCTGAGCAATCTGAGGAAGTGCAGAATGCTATAAGTAATGGTCTTTATGATACTGAAATGTCCTTGTTCGGTCAATGCAATGTAATTAGAGAGAGAACAGAAAATATTAGTCATGTTCTTCAGCAGATAGAACAGAGAATGCTGATACCTAATTTTATTTCTAAATTCTCTGATGCTCAATTGGTATTTTTCTATAAACTTATGCATGAAGTGAATCAGGATTTAAGAGAAAGTGCAGAAAATATACATAAGTTAGTGAGTGATGAGAGGAAATTTGAGAGGATAATGGCTATGCAAAGTGAAAGAATAAACACTAATAGAAGAGATGACGAATTAGATAGTAAGAAAGTTAGACAGATATTAGGTACTATAACTAATCTATTAAAAGAAAGATCAGGAGATGATCAATTAATAAGAAGAACAAAATAAAATCTATTTGTAGTAGTATTAAACAATCTTTTTTTACTCAAAAAATAGCATTGGAGAGTTTTAGAAGAGAGTTTTTTAAAGAACCTAAAAAAATAAAAAGGACTAAATATGCTAAAACCGATTAGAGAAATTAAAGGTGATAAAGAAGCAACGGATAAGCCCAGAAAACTTAATGAGATAGTTATTAAGGATAAGAATCAAAAAGATAATTCGAAAGGGATAGAGAAATGAATCTTACAAAGCAAGTAATGAGCAGTCTATTAGAGATTGCTGATGGTAGTGCGGGTGATGTTCCTGCTTCTAAAATAGTTTTGAATAAAGTTACTTTATTAAGTAATGCAGAAAAATATGCTAATAGAATAAAAAACACAGACAAGAAAAAATATGCTTTGGATTTGATTAATTGGGTTAAGAAGGGAAGTAAAAAAGGAAGTGAACCAAAGTCAAATAACCTTAGTTTTATGGCAGCTCAAGCAGTTAGAATGGAATTAGAAGAATTAATTGGGGTAGATATATAAATGATAAATAGTATTCAACTACTTGAAAATCAATTAAAGAGTTTTTCTAATGAGCAATTAATAAGTGTCTATAAAGAACTTTCAGGAATGGAAAGTATTCCTGTAGATATAGATACTTTTATTAATGATCCTTACTATCTTGGTGATTTTTATTATCCCGATGGTGATGATGGTGTTTATGCTATATGGAGAGAGAATCTTCAAGAAATATTTCCTTCACCTTATTATAGTAATTATAATGAAGTAGTAATACTTGGAGCAGTTGGTTCAGGAAAAACAACATGCGGTAGGATAGGATATTTATATGATTTATATTTAACATTAAATTTAAAAAATCCACAGGCACTTAATAGACTCCGTTATGGTACACCTATTGTTTTTTATATCTATAGCTCAACTATTGGACTTAGCAATAGTATATTTTATAATGAATTAATAGAAATAGTAGAAGGTTCATCTTATTTTAAGGGAAAATTAGATCAAGCTAAATGTGATAGGCAAAATAAAGATTATTTATTTCCTAATAGAATTTCTTTTAGAGTAGGTAGTAGAGCATTACATTCTCACGGAGCGGCTATTCATAGCGCAATTCTTGATGAGGCTAACTTTGAAATTATTAACCAACAGATGGTAGATAATTATAATGAACTTGTTAGTAGAAGAGAAAGCAGATTTATGGGCGTAGGAGGTCAAGTTCCTGGTCATTTTTGGTTAATGTCCCAGAGAGGTAAAACAGGCAGTGAGTTTCTTGAGGAGCATGTAGAGAATCAAAAGAATAATCCTAATACTCTTATCATTAATTCTTCACTTTGGGAAGCTAAAAAAGACGAGGGTATTTATAGTGGTGAAACTTTTGATGTTTTTGTTGGTGATGAGTTGCATGATCCTTTTATATTTGATTTAGGTTCTAATACCAATAATATTGATCCTGTTTTTATCATGAATGTTCCTATTGAATTTAGACAAGCATTTGAAAATAATCTTGCAGAAAGCATAAAAAATATAGGAGGAATAAGGACAAGAAGCAGTGAAAAAAGAATGTTTAATAGTATAGATGTTATGAAAAAAGCATTTAAGATTAGAAATTTTTTTACTCAAGAGATAGTTCAGTTAGACTTTTATGATGAAAAAGATCAATTAGTAGATTATTTTGATTTAGAAGATTATTTAAAATACACTAATAAGAATAAACCTCATTTTATTCATGTTGATACAGGGATAACAGGAGATAGGTTTGGTATAGCTTGTAGTGTAATAGATGGGTACAAAGTAATTAGTAGGATTAATCAAGATAATTTAAAAGAATATACTACTAAAGAACCATTGATAAAAGTGGAGTGGATAGTAGCATTAGAGAAAAAACAAGGTCAAGAAATTCCTTTATATAAGACAAGAGTTTTTATTATAGATGCTCTAAGAAAAAAAGCAAATGTGAATATAGTATTAGTTACTTCAGATGGTTTTCAAAGTAGAGATATGCGACAGATTATTAGACTTCATGGAGTGAAGGATGATTATTTAACAACAGATAAAGAAGCAGGCAGACCCTTATGTATTTCATTTAGGAACGGGGTAATGGAAGAAAGAGTAGAATTACCTTTTCATAGACTTCTTTATGATGAGATAGATAACATAAGAGATGGTGGGAAAGGCTATGATCATCCTAAAAAAATGAAGGGCGGTAAAAAAGGTTCTAAGGATTTATTTGATAGTGTAGTGGGTAGTTATAATAATGCTATTACATATAAAATAACAGGCTCTGATATGGTTATTTCTATATCAGAAGTATTTAAAAAGAAAGAAGAAAAGTTAAATGCTTATCAGATAGTACAAAATCAGTTATGGGAAAGGGTGTAAAAAAGGTGGAAAGGTGATTTATATATCAAAAATTAGTAATGGTTATATAGTGGAAAGTACAATAGAAGATAAAATTTTCTATCCTTCAATATTAGAAGTAGTAACACAGGTAAAAAATATATTAGAAGCAGAAGTAAAGAAATTAAAGGTAATTAATGAAGAGAACTAAAAAAATTAATTTAGTATCATTAGAAGAAGAAACTAATAAACATATAGAGGAAGCATTAATAATTGAAAGACGATCAGTACTTGATAAGCAGATACTTTCACTTGAAGAAGCTACATCAAGGTTTAAACAATTATATGAATCTAATTTGAAAGGCGATAATTTAAAAACTAAAACTATTCTTAGTTCTTTGTATGAGCAGAGCATAGTTAAAAAATCTGATGTTATTAGTTTAGTAGATAAGTATAAAAATACATCTTTTCATGTAGGAGCTGTAACATTACTACTTGATGATGCTCTTGGTATTAATGTAACCACTAATGATATTGTCCAACTGAGTAGTGAAAATAAAATTATAGATAAAGAACTTAAAATATTACAAGAACAAATAGATGTTGATGCAATTATAAGAAATATTGGAGAAGATTTAATTAGTTATGGAGAATATATTTTATCGGTTGAAACAGATAAGAAAAAAGGGGTAATAGCAGTTAGAGATGATGTGAATCAAGGTGAAACAATAGCAGTATATGATCAGGAAGTTCCCGAATCTTATTTAAGAAAAAACCTTAAATTAAATATAGGAAAAGCAGATCAAGTAGAGGTAGACAAGTATATTCATTTCTGTATAGGTTCAAGAAAGATTAGAATCAAACTTGAAGATAGAACTATATCTGAATACGTTAGAATAGGAAGACCTTTATTTTGGGGTAATTTTGAGTTATTAGGAAGTTTAAATTTAATGAATGTTCTTGTACCTGTTAGTTATCTTCATAAAATTAATAGTACGAGTATAATAGGGATAACAGTATCAGATAATACAGAACCAGAAAAAGCATTAGAGATATGTAAAACGTATGAGGGTATTTTAAATAAAAGTATAGCAGTAGATACGACAGGAAATGTAACAATAGCAGATGTTATAAATGCAGCGGGAAGATTTAAAGTAGTTCCTATATTTGGTGGTGATAGAGGAGCATTAAGAAATGTTGATCCAAGATATGAGGTAATGACTGATACTTCTGTCCCTGAGGATATGAAAAGAAATATTTGTAGTAGTATCGGGATTCCTTATGAATTTCTTTTTGGTGGTGGAGAAAAGAATAGAGGAGAAACATTAAAAACATTTTCAAGATATGTTAGAAGATTGTTAGGTATTCAATTAGCAATCCAATACGCCCTTCAGCAATTAGCTCTTATTCATTTACAAATAGTTAAGAAAGATTTTACTCCATCAGTAAGTCAAATTCAAGTTAAATTTACTAATGCTCTGGTTAATGTAGAGGAATTAGATAAAATAGAGTTTCTTGATACTCTTATTAGTACAATAGGAAATGCAGTAGAGAAAGTTAAAATAATAGCTCAACAGTTACATGCTAAAGTTGATAGTAAAATATTAGGGAAGTTTATAGGCAGGTATTTAAGAGCAATAGATTTAGAAGGTCTTTTTGAAATACCTGATGATATTATGAGTGCTCCGAAGGAAGAAATCCCTGAAGGTGAAGAAAATAATTTTAATACGGAATAAAGGAATAGAATTATGTATGGTTATATTCTTATTATTATAGCAGTTATTTTATTATTAGTAGTGTATTCTTTAGCAAGAATATCAGGTAAATTTGAACAGAAATTAGATCAAATGAAAGATAAGCATATATGTCTGTAATATTAGATAATTCAATATTGTTAAGTATAGCTTCTCAATTAGTAGTACATCTTCAAGGCCAAAAAAGTTTGAATAGGAATCAATTGATTAGATATCTTGAAAGTAGAGGGGCAATTGTAACGGCAAAAATGTTGAGAGTGATACCTGAAAAAGATTGGCAGAATATAGCTCAGTTAGCAAGGAGATTGTAAAGTGAAACTTTCAGATGAGGTATTAGGTTTATTAGACGTAGAAGAGAGTTTAAGATTTAATACTAATATAGAAGTTAAAAACTATTTAAAAAATAAAAATATTTATTGGGATAAGGTTAGTAAATCAGCAAGTGAAGATATTATTTTTAGTTATCTTGGTAATGATATAGCAATATGGTATAGAAATAAGATATTAGAGATAATTTAAAAGGAATGTCATGAGTTTAGCAAAGGAGGATGGTATTAATAATGTAATAAAGAAAATTCTTTTAAGGGTAGTTTAGATATTATGAAAGGGTGCAAATAGGTATTAAGGAGAAGATAAATGAATTTAGCAGATGAAGTATTAGAGTTAGTTAGTCAGATAAGGGAAGATATTGCTTTTGATGGCGGTAATATTGAAACAGTAGAACAAGCAAGAGAACAGTTAAAAAGTAATATTATTGATTGGGATAGTGAGGATGTGGATATAGCAGGTATCATACATTTTATAAAAAATGGGGTTACAGTAGCAATTTATAATCCTCAGAGAAAAGAAATACAAATACAGAAGTAATGTTAAAATACATTAATCAACAGGATAGAACTCTTTTTGAAGCTGAATTGAAAGTATCTAATCTTTCTTGTGATGAGTTTATGAAAAAAAGAAAAATCACGGTAGGGTATTTAGCAGACTTTCAAAAATCTCAGCAGCAGAAACATAATTGGCGTGCTAATAGATGGAAATATTTGAAAGGTATAAATAGATTTCATCGAAGTACGAAAGGAAAAAGATTTCATAGAGAGTTAGGCAGGTTTTTAGCTACAAGAGATTTGTCTAAACTTAGTTATGCTGAAGCATTAGAATTAGTAATGCCCTTGACTTCTGCCTTGACACATTGCTATACAGAATTTGGATATTATATACCTCTTAGCGAACATGTAGAGTATTTAATATTTTCTGAATATCTCTATGATCAAATAAGTAAAATGTTAATAGCTTTGAAAAAGGTTAGTAAAGAGAATTTTGATGAGGAGTTATTAATTAGACTGACTGAAACAAATTCTTTGATAAAAAGTTTTGCAGATAAAAGCGGTAAATCTGAGCAAGAAGTAGAGCTGTTATGGGATAAAGCAAAAGAGCTTGTAAAAAAAGAATACAATAAATCAGAGGATGATGACGAATTTTATAAAATATTAGTAGGTATTTTAAAGAAGATGTTAGGAGTATAAAATGAATTTATCAAACCAAATAGAAACTTTATTTTCTTATTTATCTGAGGATTCCCCAGTAGAAAGAGGGAAAAAAGCTATGTTCTTAGAGATAATGAAGTATCAAAGAAAATATAAAACGGATTTGCATCAAATTGAAATGCTATTTAGAAAATATCCTTATGGAAAATTGGTATTAAGAAATATAAGTAGTTTGGAACAAAATAAGTCGTATGATAAGTGGTTATCTATAAAAAGAAAAAATGCAACAGATTTATTGATTTCAAGAGAGTATTTGGATAATCCCTATTCTTTAGAGTATGGTATAGTTTTTATTAATGAAGGAGGAAGAGAAATACAAAAATTACTATCCATAAAATCAGATAAGTTATCAGCTCGTTATTTAGAACAGTATGTAGGTTATTTAAACAGGTATTATGCTCCATTTTCTATGAGTTTATAGTAAAGGGAAATAAAAATGAGATATTTAGCAAGTATAAAATTAGGTGTCATTAGAAGAAAAATTTAATTATGTTTTGAGTTGATATGAGTTTATTTAATCAAATATTAGGTCTAATAAATGAAGAAAAATTAGTAATGTATCAAGGTGTTTTAGTAGATTTAGATAGAAGAGTATATTTAAAAATGTGTTATAAGGAGAAATAAAAATGAGAAATTTAGCAAGTGAAGTATTAGAATTATTAGAGGCTGAAGAAGAAAAAGAGGAAAAAATAGATTGGGATAAGGTAGTAGATGCCGTACATAAAACAGCGGAAAAAACTTATGGCGATAATTATGATGAAGAAAGAACAGATCAGACTATTAAAGATGTTAAGAAGAAAATCACATCTGGAGAAATAAAAGCAAAAACTACTGAGGATGCTATAAAAGAAGTCGAAAAAGAATTTAAAGATAAAAGTGAAAGTGAAAGTAACAGAGTAGATAGACTCTTTAGGAATTTGAAGTAAGACAAGGAGTATAAAATGAATAATTTAGCTGAGGATGTTTTATATCTATATGAGATGGCTAAATTAAGTGCAAGAGGAAGATATGAATTGTATAGAGTAGAGAAAGTGACTAAAGGCGATCCTCATAAATCAGAAGATGTAGATATAGATTATAGAAAAATAGTCTATTCTTTTATGAGTGATGGTCATGTGTTACGGAAATTAATAGTTAGACAAAAGCCGAGTAGTTTTTATCCTAAAGGAGAAACAAAAGATTTTGGATTTAAAGATTTTAAGAATTTTAGTAAATTTCCTGATTTTGAAAAGAGATTTGAATTAGTGGTTAAAGATATGAAATCAAAAGGATTCACTTCTGTAAAAGGATGATATTATGACATTAGCAAAAGAGTTTTTGGGAGAGTACGAAAAAATATTAAATAAAGATGATATTCCAAAACACACTCAATATAGAAAAGGTATAGGATGGTATAGCCCAACAGGTCAAACAGAAAGTAAAATGAAGGAAGGGATATATAAATTTTTAAGAAATGCTTCAGGTGGAGTAGATTTTGATAGGCATATTTTGAATACAGATAAATTATTAAGATTTAAAGATGAAAGATTAGATAGTGTATTGAGTGAAATAGAATTATTTTGGCAAAAAGCTGAAGAATATAAAAAGTTAGGATTTACTCATAAAAGAGGAATCCTTTTGTATGGAGCACCAGGTACAGGGAAGAGTTGTATTACTAAACTTGCAATAAAAGATACTATTGAAAATGATGGTATAGTATTTATAGGTAATGCCAATAATACAATGGTAGAAGGGTTAAGAATTTTTAGAGAGATAGAACCTAATAGAAGAGTTATTTGTATTATAGAAGATATTGATGAAGCAGCTCAATATAATGAAAGAGAGTTGCTGAGCTTTTTTGATGGAGATAATCAAGTAGATGGCATGCTTATTTTAGCGACTACCAATTACTTAAATAAAATGAGCGAGAGATTTTTAAGACCAGGAAGATTTGATAGGAAAATTAATATCCCTTATCCTCCACTGGAAGGTAGAATAGCTTTTTTACAAAAGAAATTAGGGTTATATGAATCAGAGGATTTAGTGAAAGAATATGCAGAAAAAACTAATGGGTTTAGTTTTGGTCAATTAAGAGAATTTCTTATTAGTGTTTATTGTTTAAATAGCACATCAGATAAAGCTATAAATAGATTAAAAAAAGGTGGAATAGAAGAAAAATATACTGATGAGGATTTAGCTGATGCTATGTTGAAGTTAGTATTAGATAAAAAAGGTAGATTATTAGGGTTTGAGACAAGAGAGGATAAGAATATTAATGATTAAAGGGGCATGAAAATGAATAAATTAGCAAACGAGGTATTGAAGAATTTAGAGAGTGTAGGTGATTTGACAGATAATATTATTTATATCACAAGTCTTGCTAAATTTATTGCAAGGGTTTTGACTGTTAAAAAACAAGATAGAGTAAAATTATTGCCTGATCTAAAGCAGGCATTAGACAAAATTGATGATTTAAGTGAGTTAGGAATAAGTTTTACTTCTTTAATGATAGCAATTAAAAAGGCTATATTGTCTGAACTTCAAAGATATGGGGTAAAATAAAACTGTATTTATGAATATATCAAAGCAGATATTAATGGCCATTAAATTAACAGAACAAAGCCCAAAAAGAAAACCTAAAAAACCGGAAGGTCAAACGAGATCAGGTCAGCAGAGGGCAGCAAGGCAGAAAATTAGAAGGGCTCTTGGAAGACCTGCTATTCATAGGAATATAGACGGTTTATTAGATCAAATAAAAATGAGAAGGAGATTACTAAGTCATGGTATGGGGCAGATGAGAAGTATAATAGATATAAGGCAAGTCCCTGTACCTCAAAGCAATCAATTTACTTTTCATAGCAAAGCAGTAGGTGAAAAGGGTGTGGTACATAAACAAGTAATAAATCTTTATGATGTAGGATTTTCAGATAAAAAGGATCGTAATCATACTATAAAAATTAAGTTTCCTAATAATTTGGTAAAATATATGATACGATTAAGAGGAGATATTTTACCAGTACAGGTTCGATGTAGTTGTTTAGATTATTACTTCACGTGGTGGTGGTATAATAGAGACCCTAACAAAGTTCATGCAGGAGCGAGAATGAGACCTTATGTTAGAAAAACATTACCTCCACCTGAAGGTTATCCTTTTAGAAATGTAGCACATATACCAGGATTTTGTAAGCATCTGTTAGGATTAGTTTTAAAGTTGATTAAAATGGGGTTGTTAGTAACAAAGAATGATCCGATGACAGTTTACAGAAATGCTAATAAGAAGTAAGTAAAGAATGAATAATTTAGCAAATGAGGTATTAGAGAGTTTAGAAAACAATGAGAATAAAGAATTAGATATATATATCAAAAGAAGATAAGTGATTTGAACAAAAAGAAGGTCTTTTTTCAATATCGAAAAATAGAAGGCATAATAAGAAAATAAATGGATAAAGCTTCAATAGAATATAATTTAGTTTAAAGTTAAAAATTTTAAATCTTAGGATTTAAAAAAAATAAATTTCTTATTAACAAACAATACTTTTTAGGAGAATATTATGTCGGTAGTAAAGATAGTTGCAAAATTAATTGAACAATTAGAAGATGATTTAATGATGGGTTCAGATGATAGTAAGTTAGGCAGTTACTTAGATATAAAAGAACCTATGATAATGGCGGATACTGATACCTATGCTATTCAATCATCTTTTAGCCAATGGTTTAGTGATAATGGTTTAGATAATATTGATGTTCAAATAGAGCAGGATGAAGATGATACTATTGTTTATTTATCTGATGATGATGGTGATAGTGAAACAATAGTATTTGGTACTGATGATGATGGTAGTAACTATGCTATTGTAAAAGGTGAGAATGAAGAAGAGAGTGAGGAAGGTACTTTTATAGAACTTGACACAATGAATGCTCCACTTAGTACTAATGGAGGTGTTGATCTTAGTACTATCAATCGATGGGGAAATAGAAGTCTTTTAGGGGCTTTGTTAGGAGTAGGTAATATTGGGGATGATGAAGTAATAGGAGAATTAGAAGGGGCAGAAGTAGAAGAGCCTGCTGATGAGCCTGCTGATGAGTTTGGTGAAGAGCCTTTTGAAGATGATTCAATGTTTCCTGAAGCGTATAAGGTAGCAATTAGAGGCGGTAAGAAAGTTAAAATACCTATTAGGGTTAGAAAGAAAATTCTCACGGCTAAACAGAAATTGGGATTGGCAAAGGCAAGAAGGACAGCACATACAGCAACAGCTAAAAGGCATGGGGCAATGAGCAATAAGGCAAGAAAACAAGCAGGGTTAAAATAATGGGTAAATTAGCAAAAGAAGTGTTAGAGGTTTTAGAGAATGTAGATGAGGAGACCTTCTTTCATAGAGGTCTTCTTAATGATAGGTATGTGGCAAGTATAGCAACTATTATTCATGAACACGGATTGGTTAAACTTTTGTTAGCAATTAATTATGAATTAGAAAGTATTGCAAGTATTGATCCTGATATGGGAAGGCCTTATATAAAAGCTAAGGATATTATTTTAAAAATAATCTCTCAAATTAGGTTATTAGGAGTATAGCATAAGGAATAAGCAGATAATATATAAAGATTATATTAAAAAGGGATTTTAAGATTATGATACAATTAATATCAGATTGGGGGTTACAGAATCTTCAATTTGAAGAGTCTAAAGGTAGATTAGGAATATTAGGTACAGTAAAAGGTGATTTCTTTTTTGCTAATACTCCTTCAAGAAATAGCAGGAAATATCCAGCAGAGTGTTGGGAAAAAGTACAATCTAATGAAGATATTCAAAGACTTATCAAAGATAGATTGATGTATGGTACTATTGGTCATGTAGATAAAGATATGGATAGTTTATTAAGAGAAGGGTTAGCTTCTCATCTTACTACTAAGTTTGGTTTATTAGAAGATAGAATAACAGGTTATGGAGAAGCTGATATTTTAGATTCCCCAGTAGGTAGAATTTTAAATTCGGTAATAAGATCAGGAAGTAAATTATCTATAAGTAGTAAAGCTAATGGGGATTATAAAGGTAAAGATGAAAATGGTGTTGATGAAGTTGATCCTGAAAAGTTTATTTTTGAAAGGTTTGATTTTGTAATTGATCCAGGATTTCTAAAAGCCAAACCTCAATTACAAGAAGCATTGAATGAGGCTTTTAAAGATACAAGGAAATATGTGTTTATGAATAATAGTAATAACGGAGGTGATAAAATGTCACAAGAATTATTAGAAAAACTTACAAGAGAGAAATTGGCTATTGAAGAACAGTTTAGTTCATTAAGTAAAGAATATGAGGCTATTAAAAAAGCTAATGAATCTCAGGAAGAGGTTGTTAAACAATTTAAAGATATACAACCTAAATATGAAGCATCTGTTGATGAGTTAAATAAATTGAAAAAAGAATTAGAGCCTATTGGTGAACCAGCAAGCATTTTTCAGGCTCTTAAACTTAGTAAACAAGCATTGAAAGAATATGTTGAACTTGGTGATGCTAATAGTATTAGACAAGCTCTTATGAAAAGCAGAGAACTTGGTGAACAATTAAAAGAGCATGGTGGATTAGGAAATATTATCGATGTTCTTACAAGAACTAAGAGTATTTTTGAAACCATTAAAGAAAAGTTTGGTAGTATTCCTCAAATTGAAAATGCTCTTATTAGTTCTAAAAACTATATTCAAAATACTATGAGAGAAAAAAGAGAACAAGAAACATCAGAACTTAGTGCTAAGTATGGGGTAGATGAATCTAAAGTCAAAACAATGCTTAATAAGATGAGTAAATCAGAAGTAGAATCATTGCTTGAGGATTTAAGAGGTAGTAAGAAGAGATCAGTTAATGATGGTAAATTAGATGAATCTAAAATGTTTAAAAGTACCCTAAGTGAGAATAGAGTAGATAAATTTTTTAAAGGTATGAGATAAGACAAGGAATTAGAAAGTCGGCAGATCACTTATCTGTGTCTTTCTTAAAAACAAAACTAACTTTTATGGAGATACAGATATGTTACATGATAAAGATTTTGGAAAAAAAATGAATCTAATAAAGATTAGAGAGAATGTAGAAAGAAAGGCTGATAATTATTTAAGGAAATTCAGAACCCATATTGAGAGTTTAGAAAGTAGAAGCGCATTATCTA
>ERZ1292623.3194-Hain-H51-01um-R1-3194-length-14113-cov-22_pt1 | contig 14113 bp, 16 predicted proteins | sample MGYA00564398_ERZ1292623 | MGnify/ENA primary metagenome ERZ1292623 (study PRJEB36523, sample SAMEA6512633) | groundwater metagenome | collected 2019-01-07 | study: AquaDiva: Metagenomics assemblies of 32 groundwater samples
GGGGGGACTTCCTCGCCCCGCCAGGGCGGGGCGAAATACGTTCGGACTAATTTAAGAATACTGCACCAGTAAGGAAATTATGCTATAATAATTATACGAATTGATCGCGAGAAAAATATCGTCTCGAACCACATTTTGTAAAAGAAAATTTTTTAATTTTACCTTCTAAAATGAAAGTAATCTTTGGAAGCGACGAAAAGACATCGCTAACAAATTTCATAAGTAAGTGGCTAAAGGATGCTGGCCACAATGTCGAAGAAGTAGGCCATCTCACCAAGGAAGAAAAGAAGTGGAAATGGGTAGATATAGGAAAAGAGGTTGGCAGTAAGGTTGCAAAAGGTGAAGCTGATTTCGGAGTTGTTTGTTGTTGGAGTGGAACTGGAGTTTGCATGGCGGCTAATCGTTTTCGAGGAGCGATGGCCGCTCTTTGTTGGGATTCTGAAACAGCAAAACTGGCTAGGAAATGGGATAATGCCAACATTCTTTGCTTGAGTCTCCGCTTTACTAGCGAAACAATAGCAAAAGAAATTTTAGAAGTGTGGCTCAGCACAAAGTTTGATGAAGAAGATTTAAATGAAGCCCACAAATTAGACAAACTATGAACAAAAGAATTTTTATAATTCATAGTTGGGATGGCTACCCTGAAGAGGGATGGTTTCCTTGGCTCAAACAAGAACTTACAGAGAAAGGTTTTCAAGTTCAAATTCCGGCAATGCCCGAACCAGCCGAGCCGAAAATCGAAGCTTGGGTTTCGCATCTTGCTAAAGTGGTTGGCGATGTTGATGAAAATACTTTTTTTGTTGGTCATAGTATTGGTTGCAAACTATTCTTCGATATTTGGAAACTTTGCACGTCGACAAAAAAGTGGGCGGCGCATTCTTTGTGGCTGGCTGGTTTACACTTATGAGCTTGAAAACTGAAGAAGAAAAAGAAATTGCTAAGCCATGGTTGGAAACTCCGATTGATTTTAAAAAAGTGAAACAACATGCTGGAAGGTTTTTTGCCATTTTTTCTGATAATGATGATGTTGTGCCGCTCGACAACAGAGAAATGTTTGAGCAGAGACTAGGAGTAAAGACAATTTTGGAACACAAGAAAGGACACTTCAGTGGAAGCGATGGAGTAAATGAACTTTCTAGTGTGTTAGAATCTATTTTGAACATAGTTCGTTAAAGAATTTGCCGCCAAAGAAAAACTTGAAATATATTGATTTCTTTAATTTTTTAAATTAAAATACTAAAATCTTTATAAATAGCTCCCATAGCTTAGTGGTAAAGCAGTTGCCTTTTAAGCAATTGATCAAGGTTCGATTCCTTGTGGGAGCAAATATATATATAAAAAACGCCCCATGGGGCGTTTTTTATATATATATTTTAGTCAATTTCTTTCCTTAAATCTTCCAATATTTTTTTCGCTTTTGTATTTGGTTTTTTCGGAGTTTTGATTTTAAATTCAACAACCAAATTACCGCGTCCGGATGAATTAAGAATCGGCATTCCTTGTTTCGGAACAATTAAATCGTTTTTTAAATCAAAATTTTCCGGAATTTCTATTTGGATTTTTCCCGTTTCAATTGTCGACACTTCAATCTTTTCTCCTAAAAGAATGTCAACTAATTTTACTTCTTTTTTAATGAATAAATCATTGCCGCGTCTGCTGAAAATATGATGTGGCTTTATTTTGATTCGGACATAAAGGTCTCCTGTCCCAGCTCCCCTTTCTCCCGCTTCGCCAACACCGGTTATTTTTATAAATTGACTATCCATAACTCCTGGTAATATTTCTACTTTAATGTCTCGATTGCCGGAAATTATGCCCATACCGCGACATTCAACGCAAGATTTTTTCGGAATTTGCCCGCTGCCGAAACATTCTTTACATTGTTTTATTTGAGAAAAATTGCCGAAAAAAGTGTTTCTTGCCTCTTTTATTTCCCCACTGCCGCCGCAAATAGAACATTTTTCAAGACCTTCTTTTTGATCATATCCCTTACCGTTACATTTGACGCAACCGACTGCAATATTATATTTTAATTCTTTTTTAACTCCATAAAACGCTTCTTCAAGCGTTATTTCCTGAATAATTTCAATATCCGCTCCGCGATGATAAGTGCGCCTTTTTTGCCTAACTCCCATTCCTTCAAAAAACGCGCTGAAAATATCTCCCAAATCAGAAAAATCATTAAAAGCCGACGGGTCAAATTCAAAGCCAAAGCCATTATTAAATGACCCTTCGGCGCCAAAGGGTCCAGCGCTTCCACCATATTGCTGATTTCCACCACTAGCGGAAAAAACCCTGCCATATTTATCGTATTGCTCGCGTTTTTTCTTATCAGATAGAATAGCGTATGCTTCGGCGATTTCTTTGAATTTTTTTTCATCGCCACCTTTTTTATCTGGATGATATTGATGCGCCAATTTTCTAAAAGATTTTTTAATTTCTTCATCAGACGCTCCCTTATTTATACCGAGAATTTTATAATAGTCCAACGTAGTTTATAAAGTTATAAAGTTATAAAGTTATAAAGTTTTGGACTTTATAAACATTAAAAACTTTAAAAACTTTTTACTTCAATATTATTATTTCCTTGCTTCTTCCCTCAAGTTCCACGCTTGCGAAACCGAATGATAAAAGAATTTCATAAATTATAAACGTTAAAATGGAAATTATTAAACGAATCGGCAAAGCTAAAACTTCCAAAGTCAAAAAAATAGTCAAAACAACGCCGATTAAAACCAGAGATTTGATATTTTCCGGAAAAGCGTTGAATTTATTTTTTAATACTTCGTAAAGCGTTTCACTAATTGTTGATTTTTTACCGGTAGATTCAGGAATACTTAAAAATCCGCTAATTTGTTTTTCTAATTCAGCAGCCGCTTGATTAACCATTGTTTTTTTCACAGCTAAGGGCAAAATATTTAATTCGGAACTTTCCTCTATTTGTTTTTTGGCTAAATTAACGGCCAATTCGTTAATAGTTAGTGATAGATTAATTTCGGGATAAAATCTCTGTGCCACAATTATTGAAGGAGACAAAACTATTTTCTCAAAATTTTGTTGAGAAATAAAAAATTCTCCGTTCACCGCAGAATTTCCGTAAATATAAATTATGCTTATAAATAAAAATATTGCGGCAACCGCTTTTGGCAAAACGGTTTTATTTATTTTCCAAAAATTTATTTTAAGGGAATTTCTTAATTCTCTGACGCCGTTAATATTGCCGAAAAACAACGCCACAAAAACTAATGCAATTCCTATTAATATCGCGGAATTTACAATGTTATAAAAAATGGCCGCCAGTCCAACGCAACTTAAAAAAATTATCAGAGAATTAATTTTTAAACTTTTAATGAATAAAGTTTGCAGCGTAAAAAATATCAGAAAAATAATCGCGGATAATCCTGAGATTAAAAAAAGTTTTCCTTCGCCGCCTTGAAAAAACAGTTTAAAAAAATATCCGAAAACGGAAAGAGAAACAACGCTAAAAACCGCCAAAACGGCGATTTTAAACATTGACCTGTCAACATCAACCGAGTCACTAATTATTTTACTGCTGCTGCTGTTCTCCATCATCTTTTTTATCATCAGGTTTATTATCCTCCTGCTTATTATACATCGCCGCGCCGATTTTTTGAAGCTCGGTTGAAAGTTCCGCTGTTTTTGATTTTATCGCTTCAATATCCAACCCGTCTTTAACAGATTTTAAATCAGTAATTTTTGCGCCGACAGCATCTTTAATTTCCTGCGAAATCTTATCGCCGGCCTCGCTTAATGATTTTTCCGCCATATAAACGGTTTGCTCGGCGATATTTTTCGTTTCAACCAATTCTTTTTTCTTTTTATCTTCTTCCGCGTGCGCCACAGCCTCTTGCTTAAGTTTTTCTATCTCGTCTTTTGAGAGCTGAGTTGAAGCTTCTATCCGGACAGTTTGAGTTTTATTAGTGGCTTTATCTTTTGCAGAAACGCTTAAAATTCCATTAGCATCAATGTCAAAAATCACTTCAATTTGCGGAATACCGCGCGGCGACGGCGGAATGCCGTCTAAAATAAACCTGCCCAATGTTTTATTATCAGCCGCCATTGACCTTTCTCCTTGTAAAATATGAATTTCAACTGAAGTTTGGTTATCTGCCGCGGTTGAAAATACCTGTGATTTTGAAGTCGGGACAGTTGTATTTTTTTCTATGAGAGGCGTAAAAACTCCGCCAAATGTTTCAATGCCCAAACTAAGCGGCGTTACGTCAAGAAGAAGAATATCTTTGACGTCTCCTTGAAAAATTCCAGCTTGCACTGCGGCTCCGGCCGCCACAACTTCATCGGGATTGATTCCTTTATGTGGTTCTTTATTAAATAATTTTTTAACCGCTTCCTGAATCGCGGGCATTCTTGTTTGTCCGCCCACAAGCACAATTTCATTAATGTCGGAAATTTTTAATCCCGCTTCCTCCACGGCTTTTTTTGTCAAATCAATTGAACGTTTAATGTCTTCATTAACAAGCTCTTCAAGTTTAGCGCGCGTCATTTTTATGACAAAATGTTTCGGTCCGGATGCATCGGAAGTGATATACGGCAAATTGATTTCCGTATCAAAGGCCGTTGAAAGTTCATGCTTGGCGCGTTCAGCCGCTTCTTTTAATCGTTGAAGCGCCAATGGGTCTTTGGAAATATCAATGCCTTCCTGTTTTTTATATTCTCCAACCAGATATTGGATTATTTTTTTATCAAAATCATCTCCGCCAAGATGAGTGTCGCCGCCCGTTCCTTTTACTTCAACAACATCATCGCCGACTTCCAGAATTGAAATGTCAAAAGTTCCGCCTCCAAAATCATAAACGACGATTTTTTCGTTTTTCTGACGATTTAAGCCGTAAGCTAAAGCCGCGGCCGTGGGTTCATTAATAATTCTGCGAACTTTAAGGCCGGCAATTTCTCCAGCATTTTTCGTAGCCTGCCTTTGAGAATCATCAAAATAAGCCGGCACGGTAATTACCGCTTCTTCAATTTTTTCTCCCAATTTCGCTTCAGCATCAGCTTTTAATTTCGCAAGCACCATGGCGGAAATTTCTTCGGGTTTATACCATTTATCGCCCATTTTTACTTCAACGCCGCCAGTTGAAGATTTTTGAATATCAAATGGAAACCATACTTTATCTTTTTGAACTTCTTGATCGTCAAAATTTCTGCCAATAAGGCGTTTTACTGAAGAAATCGTGTTTTTGGGGTTAACAACTGACTGGCGTTTTGCCAAAAGGCCGACCAATCGTTCATTGGTTTTACTTAACGAAGCCACTGACGGCGTGGTGCGGTTGCCTTCATGATTTTCTAAAATTTTTGGTTCGCCCGCTTCCACTATCGCCATCGCTGAATTTGTTGTTCCTAAATCTATGCCTAATATTTTCATAATTTTATTTATTTTATTATTTTATTTTGCCACTTTTACCATTACCGGCCTGACCAGTTTACCGTGCATTAAATATCCCTTTTCTACTTCTTCAATAATTGTTCCGCTTGGCTTATCTGAATCTATACTTGCTATTGCTTCCTGTAAAGACGGGTCAAACGGCTGTCCAACGGAAATAATCACTCTTTCTAATCCATTTTGCCTCAAAATATCTTCTAGTTGTGTTTTTATCAGATAAATTCCCTTTTCCGCCTTATTTTCTTTTTCCAAAGCTACTAGTGCGAGGTCAAAACTATCTAAAACCGTTATTAAATCCCTTATAATCGTTTCCTGGGAAAATTTCGTAATTATTTCAAAACGTTTCACTTCATCTTTCTTATAATTTATCAAATCCGCCTTCGCCCGTTTCCATCCATCAAGATATTCGTCGCGTTCTTTTTGACATTTATCTAATTCACCGTTAGACTTTTCTTCATTCATTCCTATTTCACCATCCGCCTTTTGTTCGTCGTTTTTTTGAATATCGTCTGTCATAATTTAAAATTATATTTTTCGACCGTTCTTTGTCAAGTATAACACTTTTTTCACGATCGTGAAAAAAGTGTTATACTTTTTAAATCGTTAATCATTAAAAAAATTGTGTAAAATTTCGTCATCATCTATCTCTCCGACTGTTATTAAACGAATACATTTATTTAAGTTGCGTTCCATAATATTTTCCCAAACACCTTCTTCAATTGGCTGTTTGCCTATAAAAATGCTTTTTTGAATCGGCTGATAATCAATACATAAAAGCTGATATCTTAACCAGTCGCGTTCTTTTCTTTTCTTTTCCGGAATATCAAACATCAACATCCGCCATTTACCATCCCATACCAATTCAAAATTATCTCTCGTTTTAATATTTTTAATAATTTTTAATCCTTGAAGCGTTAATTGATATTGTTTATCTGTCTTTTTTACCAGTCCTTTCTTTTGAAGTCGCCACAGAATGGTACGCGCGCTATTCTTTTTTAAATTTTTTAATTCTTCATAATATTCGCGAAAATCCTTAAATTCGGCCATACGGCCGTAACTTCTACCCAAACTATGTCCGCCTGTTCCCAAAATTTCGGAAATTACCGCTGTTCCACGTTCGGCCAATCCAAAAAGTAACGCCAAACCGGCAATCCCCATATTTATCGGCAAATTTTGCAATTTCTTTTTTAATTGCGTTTTTTTAATTTGTTTTTCATCCATTTTTTATAAAATAAATAAATTTAAAGTATTTTAAAAGTATAACACTTTGTTCACGATCGTGAAATAACTGTTATACTTTTATTTTATAAATATTTTTAATATTGTCAATATTTTGGGGATTTTAATTCCCCGCTATTTTTTTAAGACCATGAATTTTTATTTATGCGCTTACACCAAATACGTCGCGAACGCATTTATATATTTACAAACTTTTATAAATTTTGTCAATCGTTGCGCATAAAGAAAAAATTTAATAGAATTAACACAATGCTTCATTTTTACAATACTCTCACTCGCAAAAAACAGATTTTTCAGCCGTTAAAAGGCAAAATCGTGAAAATCTACGTTTGCGGACCGACGGTTTATAATTTTGCCCATATCGGCAATTTAAGAACCTATATTTTTGAGGATGTTTTAAGGCGCGCTTTAAAATATAACGGCTATAAAATAAAGCAAGTTGTAAATATAACGGATGTGGAAGATAAAATCATCAAAAAAGCGCGGCAAGAGAAAAAGAATATTTATCAAATCACTAAACTTTACACAAAAATATTCATTGAAGATTTGAAAAAATTAAACATTGAAAAAGCGGAAAAATATCCGCTGGCGACAAAACACATTAAAGAAATGATTGGCTTGATAAGCGCGTTGATTAAAAAAAGCGTTGCTTACAAGGGAGAAGACGGCTCAATATATTTTAACATTTCAAAATTTAAAAATTACGGCAAACTTTCACAACTCCAAAAAAGAGAGATTAAAATCGGCGCAAGGGTAAATGCCGATGAATACAATAAAAAACAAGCCCAGGATTTCGTTTTATGGAAAGTGAAAAAAAATGGTGAGCCGTTTTGGAAAAGCCCTTTTGGCGACGGCCGACCGGGATGGCATATTGAATGTTCGGCAATGGCAATGAAATATCTTGGTGAAACTTTTGATATTCATGCCGGCGGCGTTGATTTAATTTTTCCTCACCATGAAAACGAAATTGCTCAATCCGAAGCCGCTACCGGAAAAAAATTTGTGAATTATTGGCTGCATGGCGAACATCTCTTGGTTAATAATAAAAAAATGTCCAAATCGCTCGGCAATATTTATAATCTTCGCGATCTGGAACAAAAAAATTTCAATTCCCTCGCCTTTCGTTATCTTGTTTTAACATCGCATTATCGTTCAAAATTAAATTTTACTTGGGGAAGTTTGCAAGCCGCGCAAAACGGATTACAAAATATTTACGATTATTTTATTGAAATAAAAAATGAATTAAGAATTAATCGCCAAAAAAATCAAAAAATTGAATATAAAACAATATTAAAATGGAATAAAAAATTTAAAGAAACCATAAATGATGACCTTAATACTCCAAAAATGTTAAGTGTGGTTTGGGAATTAATTAAAGATAAAAATACGCAGCCAAAAGATAAGCGGACTCTGCTTTTAATGTGGGACAATATATTAGGTTTAAATATAAATCGATATAGTTCACAACACAATCAACCGAAAATTCCGCTTAAAATCAAACAAATGGCTAAAAAACGCGAGGAATTAAGAGTAAATAAACAGTTTATCCCCGCCGACCTCTTGCGAAAACAAATTGAAAAGTTAGGATATAACATAAAAGACACAACTAATGGATCTGAAATTACCCCCGCAGGACATAGAAGCTGAACGCTCCGTTTTGGGAGCTTTAATGCTTGATAAAAATGCTGTCATAAAGATAGCTGATTTAATAACGGCTGAAGATTTCTACCAACCGTCCCATTCAAAAATTTTTGATTCAATTTATGAACTTTTTAACAAAAACGAACCGATAGACATATTAAGCGTTACTAATAAATTAAAAAATAAAAAGCAATTAAACGATATCGGCGGCTCAACTTATTTATCGGAACTTATCAGCGGCGTGCCGACGGCAACCCATATCGCTCATTACGCCAAGATTATTCGCGATAAAAAAGTTTTGCGCGATTTAATCACGACTTCCAACGAAATAGCCGAAAAAGTTTTCGGCAGCCAAAAAGATTCCGAAAACATACTTGATGAAATTGAACAAAGAATATTTTCCATCGCGCAAAAATCAAGCCTTAAAAACTTCGTTTTATTAAAAGATGAGCTTAAAGACGCTTACGAAAGAATTGAAAAATTGCATCAGGGCGAAAAAAGATTGCGCGGAGTGACGACGGGTTTTGGTGAAATAGATCATTATCTTTCCGGTTTGCAAAATTCCGATTTGGTAATTTTAGGCGCCAGGCCGTCAGTCGGGAAAACCACTCTTGTTCTTGATATCGCCCGCAATGCGGCCGCGGCCGGACACGCTACGGCGATATTCTCCCTTGAAATGTCTCGCGAACAAGTTGTTGATAGACTTATTGCCGCTGAAGCCAGAGTTCCTCTTTGGAGATTACGCACGGGCCGCCTTACTGATGAAATAGAGTTCCAAATGATTCAAGAAGCTTTGGATAAATTATCTCAACTGCAAATTTTTATTGACGATACGCCGTCGCCAAATATTCTTCAATTAAGATCTATGTCAAGGCGGCTACAAGCTGAAAATAAAAATCTCGGACTTATAATAATTGATTACGTTCAATTAGTATTGCCGAGAACCAATTCGGAAAATATTGTCCAGCAATTTACTGAAATTAGCCATGGATTAAAAGCGCTGGCAAGAGAACTTAATTTGCCGATTCTGGCAGTTTCCCAATTAAATCGCGCGGTTGACCAAAGAGAAGTTAAAATTCCCCGTCTTTCCGACCTTCGCGAAACCGGTTCATGGGAACAGGATGCCGATGTCGTAATGTTTATTTACCGTAAAGATCGTGATAAACAAAATCCCACTCTTGAAGAACAAAATATGGCGGAAATTATCATTGCCAAACATAGAAATGGGCCGATTGGTTCGGTACAATTAAAATTTGACCCCGAAAAAGTAAGTTTCAGCCAGATAGACAAAACACATTAAAAGTTATCAAGTTATAAAGTTCAAAGTTATAAAGTAAAAATATAACGAAAATGAAAATAGAAAAATTTGAAGATGTTTTGGCTTGGCAAGAAGCCGAAAAATTAACATTAGAAATTTATAAACAATTTAAAGATTGTAAGGATTTTAACTTCAAAGATCAAAATCAATAATGAATAATATTGCCGAGGGATTTGAACGATATACCAATAAAGAATTCAAAAATTTTCTTTATATAGCAAAAGGGTCTTGCGGCGAAGTAAGATCTATGTTAAATCTTTCATTTAAATTAAATTATATTACAGAAGAACAGTATAAAAAATTTTTAGATTTATCAATTAAAATATCGAAATTAATTTCCGGATTTATAAAAACTTTATAACTTTTTATATAACTTTATAACCTTATAACTTTCTACTTTATAACTAATATATGTTTCCTCAACAGATTAAAAATTTTATAGAAGCTTTTTCCGGCCTTCCGGGAATCGGACCGCGTCAGGCAATGCGACTGGCTTTTAAATTGGTGGCCGGCGGAAAAAATAAAATAGAAGAGCTTTCCAAATCTATTTCCGAATTAAAAAATCTCAAACTTTGCTCGCAATGTTTTTTTATTCATTCCAATTTTGAAAATCTCTGCGATATTTGTAAAAATCCAAACCGCCGAAAAAACATTATAATGATTGTTGAAAAAGAAACCGATATAATTTCTTTGGAACGGCCGAGAAAATTCAACGGCCGCTATCTTATTTTGGGAGAATTAAACAAGGCTGGAATTTTGGAAAGCGGGCAAAAACTGCGATTGAATAATTTGAAAACTTTTATCAGCAAGGAATTGGGCGGGCAGGCCGAGGAAATCATTATTGCCACCAATCCCACAACTTACGGTGATTTAAGCGCTTCCATTATTACTAAAGAACTGGCCGGATTCGCCAAAAAAATAACCCGTCTAGGACGAGGCATCCCGACCGGCGGAGAAATAGAATTTGCGGACGAAGACACTTTGGGCGCGGCGCTGGAAAGAAGGAACTGATTTGTGTTAATTTAATAAAATCTTTTTTCGCTCGTAGGCGCTCCAAAGCGTAAAAATTATATCAGTTCATATACGCTGCTCGCCACCCAATTAAATGTAAAAAATAAATTTACTTTTTCAAAAGTTGTATCAAAAAAATAGAAAAAATTGCTTGGTTTTACACCGGCGTTTGTTGCGGCTGAAACAAAAATAGGCAAAGAAAAAACAACTATTTCAAATTATCAACTATTTTTACAAAAACCAAAAACCGCCTTTTGGGCAGGTTTTTTTTAGTTATTTCATTTCCACTTCTGTAAAGGTTTGCCTGTGGCCTTTCTTTTTGCGGTAACGGGTTTTAGAATGGTATTTGAATACGATTTTCTTTTTTTCTCTCCCCTGTTTTAAAACTTTAGCCTCAACTTTCGCGCCTTCAACATAAGGCGTTCCGATTTTAACGCTATCGCCGTCAGCCACTAATAGAACCTTGTCAAAAACAACCTTGCCGTCCGTTTCAACGTCCAATTTCTCAATTTTCAATTTTTGTCCGCTACTTACCTTATATTGTTTTCCTCCTGTTTGTATAATAGAAAATTTCATCCCTCACCCTTCAAAGATTTAATCATAATCTTAAAAAAATTATGATATTTCCATTGAATTTAAATTTATTTTATTTATACCCCCTTACCTGTCAATAATATTTTAAAAATATCTTTAAAGGGTGAGGGATTAATTCACAGAAATAATAACCGATACCGCTATTAAAATCAAGATGCTGATTGCCAAACTGCCGAAACTGAAAATATAAGAAAGAAAACGCTGGCGGTTATAAAGAAAATCGGCTAAGAAGAAATTTATTAAAATCATAATAAAAGCGGAAAATAAAATTCCGAAAATTTTCGTTTTACCGCCGAAAAAATCTATTCCTTTATAAACATCAAAGTGAATAATTAAGGGAGAAGAAATGTCGGCTAATTTTACAAAAGATACCAAAGACAAAAAAAATAAAATCAAAAAAATCAAAACAAAAACAACCCTTAAGTATTTATCTTTTAAAACGTGAAAAAAAATCATGTGTCCCCACGAGGAATTGAACCTCGATCTTAAGTTCCGCAAACTCACACTCTATCCATTGAGCTATGGGGACAAATCAAAATCCTATTAATTCGGAAAGCGAATCAACTAATGATTTAGAAATTTCTTCCTGCGGCGCGAATTCTAAAAGAAACTCCTTAATTCTTGATTCATCTTTTGAATAAATATTGATTTTTAAATATGGCGTCATTTTTGACTTGAATTTAAGTATTAATTTTTTATATTCCGGCTCTTTATCATCTTCATAAATTTCAGAATGAATGTCAAAACTTTCAATGTTTTCAACGGAATAAAATTTTCTATTTTTGCTGTTTGGCAATCCGATAAATATCCCCTTCTCGCTTATTTTAATTTCCCAAATGGGCGGAAAACGATTAGTTAAATGATTCAACGCAAAAAAAGCAATCACTACAAAAATAGCGAATAAAAAATTTTTCTGCCAAATCGCGAAAGCAAACAAAACAATGGCGGCAATCAAACTTATCCAATACCAAGAAACGTCTTTGGACCGGTATTCGTATTCCGGAATCTGCCAAACTATTCCGTCGGATTTTTCCCGCTCCTTTCCGCCCTCACGCTTTTTCTCGGAATATTTTATCTGTTTTTTATTTCTTAAATCAATTATTGACATTGCGGAGGCGGAAGGATTCGAACCTTCGAGAGAATTGCTCCTCTAACATCTTAGCAGGATGCTGCTTTCAACCGCTCAGCCACGCCTCCATAGATATAAGAATAATGAATTATGAATTAAGAATCAAGGATTATGAAAAAACCTTGTATTTATCTTATTTTTCTGTTAACTTTACAAGGTATGTCCGAAACTCAAAATAAAAATTTATCCGCCAACTGGCGGACTCGTTCTCCAATTGTGGTGGTAATGGGGCATGTTGACCACGGCAAAACCAGTTTGCTGGATTTTATCCGTAAAACGAACATTATAGCCAAAGAAGCCGGCGGCATTACCCAATCAATCGGCGCGTATGAAATTAAACATCCTTCGGCAGGCTCAGGACAAGCTAAAAAAATAACTTTTATAGATACGCCCGGGCACGAAGCTTTTTCAAAAATGCGCGGACGCGGAGCAAAAGTGGCAGACTTGGCAATTTTAGTAGTGGCCGCCGAAGACGGCGTAAAACCGCAAACTAAAGAATCAATTGAAATTATTAAAGAAACAAAAACTCCTTTTGTCGTCGCTATTAATAAAATAGACAAACCGAACGCTGACATTGAAAAAACAAAAAATGATTTAATGGTAAACGGGGTTTTACTTGAAGGATATGGAGGCAATATAAGCTGGCAAGCGATTTCCGCCAAAACCGGCCAAGGCATCAATGAATTGCTTGATTTGATTTTATTGGCCGCTGAAATGGAAAATTTGGCGTATAATCCCGACGAAAACGCCAGTGGCATCATTATTGAAGCCAAAGCCGACAGCCGAAGCGGAATAATCGTCTCGGCCATCGTCAAAAACGGCGTTTTAAAAACCAACGATAAAATCGCCACTGCCAGCGCTTGGGGAAAAATAAAAAATCTGGAAAATTTTCTCGGCAAAAAAGTCAACACACTCTCCCCTTCTAGTCCGGCAATAATTCTTGGGTTTGAAACATTGCCGCAAATCGGCGAAGAATTCACCAGTGGAAAAATTGATTTAATAAAATTTCAAACCGAAGCATCGGAAAAACCGTCAACGCAATTCATCGCTTCAAACAAAGGTAGCTTGCCGGAATTAAATTTAATTTTAAAAGCCGATGTTTCCGGTTCGCTTGAAACTTTATCCGAAATAATCAAAACGCTTGAAAGTGAAAACGTAAAAATTAACATTTTAAACGAGTCTATTGGTGAAATAACTGATGGCGACATTAAAAGCGCGTCTTCAAGTAATGCCATCATTATCGGTTTCCGCGTCAAGACCAATAAAATCGCCGAAAATTTAGCAAAAACGCAAAACGTAAAAATTATTTCTTCAGAAATAATTTATGAATTGGTAGAATCAATACAAAGAGAAATAAAACTCCTAGAAACTCCTCTGCCGCAGGGAGAATTGGAAATTCTAAAAATTTTCAGCCAAAAAGGGAAAAAACAATTAATTGGCGGGAAAGTGATTGCGGGAAAAATTAAAAACAACAACCGTCTAAAAATAACGCGCGAAAATAATGAAATCGGTTTCGGCAAAATAACCAGCCTTAAAAAATATAAACAGGAAGTCAATGAGGTTTTGCTTAATGAAGAATGCGGACTTGTGTTTGAATCCGATATTTCCATTATTGCCGGCGACCGCTTAATATGGCAATAGGTTTGACAATTGAGTTTTATAAACCTTAAAATTAATTAAGCAACGGCCTGGTTGCTAAGTGGTAAAGCGAGGGTCTGCAAAACCCTTATACGGCGGTTCGATTCCGCCCCAGGCCTAGAAA
>ERZ1292623.3195-Hain-H51-01um-R1-3195-length-14110-cov-5_pt1 | contig 14110 bp, 17 predicted proteins | sample MGYA00564398_ERZ1292623 | MGnify/ENA primary metagenome ERZ1292623 (study PRJEB36523, sample SAMEA6512633) | groundwater metagenome | collected 2019-01-07 | study: AquaDiva: Metagenomics assemblies of 32 groundwater samples
ACGGATCGATTGCAAACTGTTTACAAAGCTCGCGCCCATGCGGTCAAGCTTGTTGATAAAGCAAATACGCGGCACGTTATATTCGTCTGCATAGCGCCAGTTCGTTTCAGATTGCGGTTCTACTCCCGCGACTCCGTCAAACACTACGACGGCGCCATCGAGTACGCGGAGTGACCGTTTCACCTCCACGGTAAAGTCGATGTGCCCGGGAGTGTCGATTAAGTTGATGCGGTTCTCTGCTTCTTTTCGTGTCGCTTGTCCCTTGTCACTTGTCGCAACATACGTCGGCGTCCAAAAACAGGTGGTTGCAGCAGCGGTAATCGTAATACCACGCTCACGCTCTTGTTCCATCCAGTCCATGACGGTGTCTCCGGTGTGTACTTCTCCGATTTTGTGAGCGACTCCAGTATAGAAAAGAATACGCTCGGAGACGGTAGTCTTACCTGCGTCGATGTGCGCGATGATACCGATGTCCCGAACTTTGTCGATTGGATATTGCCGTGCCATAAAAAATAGGGTTGAGGGCTTAGGGTTTAAGGGTAACGGAGAAAATCCGACGATACCCTATTGGCTATACCCTACACCCTGTAATTTTCAGAATTTGAAGTGTGCGAATGCCCGGTTCGCCTCTGCCATCCGATGAGTGTCCTGTTTCTTTTTGATTGCGGCTCCTTCGTTCTTCGATGCGGTAATAAACTCTTCGGCAAGTTTCTTCGCCATCGGTTTTCCTTTTTTTGCGCGAGCCGCCTGGATGATCCAACGCGCGGCAAGCATGAACTTTCGCTCAATGCGAACCTCGCGGGGAACTTGGTAGTTTGCGCCTCCGATTCGACGAGTGGATACCTCAACGGTTGGAGCTGCATTTTCAAGCGCCTTTTCAAATACCTGGAGTGGTTCCTGCTTTGTCTCCGCTTTTACCTCGTCGAGCGCATCGTAGATAATCCGCTCGGCCGTGCTCCGCTTTCCTCCCTCCATGAGGTAGTTCGTGAAGCGCGCGAGCGTCACGCTTCCGTATTTCATATCTGGCTTTCGCTCTCGAGTGTAGTTTCGTTTCTTACGCATGGTTTAGTTAAAAGTTAAATGTGGCAGGTGGAAAGTTCTTCGAATTTCATGTCACGTTTTACATTTCACATTCAACTTTTTGCTCGTTTCGCGCCGTATCGTGAACGGCTCTGTTTTCTCGCTTCAACACCGCTCGTATCCAGAACGCCACGCACGATGTGGTAACGCACTCCCGGAAGGTCCTTTACGCGGCCGCCGCGAACCACAACCACCGAGTGTTCCTGAAGGTTGTGTCCTTCGCCGGGGATATATGCCGTGATTTCCATGCCGTTTGTAAGACGCACACGCGCAACTTTTCGAAGTGCCGAGTTCGGCTTCTTTGGAGTTGTGGTGAATACCTTGGTGCACACACCGCGCTTAAAAGGCGAAGCTGACCGCACGGGGCGATTCAAGATGGTATTAAAATAACGCCGGAGGGCTGGGGCCTTCGATTTATATTCGCTTTTCTTTCGCCCCTTGCGGACGAGTTGCCTAATGGTCGGCATTTAAAAAATAGAAATGGGCCGTTGCTTCCAGTTGGGCCGCAAGGAGTGCGCTATGGTTCACGCCTCGCGAAGATGAAGGAAACCCACCAGAAGCAACGGTATTGGCTACGATAGCAGCATCGGAATTTACTGTCAATCATTGAAAATAGACCCAAATTCCTACGAGCCAACAAAGACACTGAAGAGTGCCTGGGCAATTGGCGTAATGAAGTTAAACCCTCCGGTAAACATAAGAAAAAGGAGGATATAAAACCCATAGCGGCTCAACACATGCTGAACCCCCGAAAAACGCTCGGGAAGGATTGAAAAAAGGATTCCGGATCCGTCGAGAGGCGGGATCGGAATTAAGTTAAAGAGCGCGAGCGCCACATTCACCGCAACGATACTCGCGGCAAAACCCGCAAGAGTAATAGCTCCCGGCGTGGTAGTCCCCGAAGCGTCAATCATTCGGTAGATGATCCCAAAGAATGCTGCGACCAAGAGATTACTTACGGGTCCCGCGGCAGCAATGAGTCCCGATCCCCGCTTTGGATCCCGGAGATTCATGGGGTTATACGGAACTGGTTTTGCCCAGCCGAAAAGAAATGGACTTTTAATCGTAACAAGGAGAAGCGGCAAAAGAATAGAACCAAAGAGATCAATGTGCTTAATCGGGTTCAGGGTAAGACGTCCGGCGTTTTTAGCAGTTGGATCGCCAAGCCGGAGCGCCACCGCACCATGCGAGATCTCATGGATCATCACGGAGAAGATAAATACGATGAATTGAAAGATGAGAATAATCTGTTCGTCCATAAAAAAAATTTACTGCCGGAAATTTAAAAAACTATATCTCATCCACAGGGTACTGTAAAACTATTTGCATAAGGTATATGATAAGGGGAGATGTAGGTGAGAATCCTGAGCTCACCTGCCGATGTGGGTCCGGGGGGGCCCACTTGCCCTCTCGCGCTCCTGACGCGAGAGGGCACTTTTCTTTTTATACGCCTTATACACTATTCTACTCATGGTGCAGAGATTATCGGGGCCGGAGCGTCCGCAGGAGAAGGGGCACGATAACCACTGCAACGATAACGTGCATCACGGCAAGTGCTGATTTTCCAAGAACATCAGTGTCGGGAAGAAGAAGGAGCGGCCCTGAAAACGAAAGCAAAAGGACTACAAACGATATAATCTGAAATGCCGACACGGGATTTTTTGCGAACCGGAGAAGAATCCGGAAGACTATTGCCGCTCCAATGGTTCCGACAAGCGTTGAGATGAGCACGTGCAGAATGGTAATGGCTTCCGCATCTGGCACTCCGGGAGAACGCATAAGAAAAACTACTCCGGCACCTTTTGCCCCGACAAAGATGGCAACATTCAATGCGCCCGAGGTGAGAAACGCGAGAAAGGTGTTTTTTAGTACTGAAGTAATGGGATGGGTTCCCTTTTCTTCTGGCCCTCCCTGTGGAGGCAATGCCTTTTCCGCAAGATTTCCCTCGGGAATAATTCGGGTGTCCATCATGCTGCTATTATAGCAAATTACGGCTTTCATATGAAAAATGGGCTCGCCGCGTTTCTTGCGCAGCGAGCCCTTGTACGTGTGAGCGTGATACGTACCGATCGCGGCCGATCAGCTCTTCCTCTTCACTCTCCCGTTCACGTGACGAGCGCGAAACGCATCTCCAAGGGAAGGAGTGCGTAGTCGTCCCAATGAATCCCGAAGTGACTGAAGACGCATGATACTACCGTGGAGCTGCTCCTCAAGTCCTGCGAGTTGAATGTGCTGTTGCGATGAGAGTCTCGCCGCATTGATACAAGAGAAACGCGTAACTGCGATCCCTGTTTCTGTCGTTATGTTGCGAACGACATCGAGAAAGACAAGATAGTTGGCATCCATCTCACGCCTGTCGTTCACGCTTTTGCCCAGCTGTTTGAGCCGTGCCATCGGCAACCTCCATCTCACGAAAGTGTGGGAACAAATCCTGCGCGCATCGTGCGCGCAGTAACTCTTCAAAGCGTACACCTTAAAATCACCAACGCACAAGACCTATGCTTTCCCCGTGTCTTTCCGTTCAAGCTCAAGACAAACGGAATTAATACAATATCGTTTTCCGCCTCGTCCTTCGGGACCATCGTCGAAAACATGACCAAGATGAGAACCGCATTTTTTGCATAACACTTCGGTCCGAGCCATACCGTGAGTTCGATCCTCTTTTAATTCCACATGCTTGAGGTTGATCGGATCGGTAAAGCTCGGCCACCCGGTTCCAGAGTCAAATTTTGCATTCGAAGAAAAGAGTTCCTGGCCGCACGCACGGCACCGGTACATGCCCGCGTCGTGTTCATTCAAAAATTTTCCGGTGAAAGGCGCTTCGGTCCCCTTTTCGCGAAGTACGCGATATTCCTCTGCGGTCAATTTTTTCTTCCAATCGTTTTCTTCGGACATACAGTGATTATATACATCCTTGCAAAAAATTTGGTAGCATAGTGCACATGTGGGGAAAAGCAGTGCCAGATCGTGCACACCGGGACACGACGAACGGAACCACTTCGCACCTCGCGCTTGATTTTGTACGAGTAACCGAGCTTGCGGCAATTGCGGCGGCTCAATGGATTGGAAAAGGCGACGGGAAAGCCGCCGATACCGCAGCCGTTGACGCAATGCGAAATGCTTTAAACGAAATTGATTTTACGGGCGAAATTGTAATCGGAGAAGGCGCAAAAGATGAATCCGCAGAGCTTTTCGTCGGCGAGAAACTCGGTAAAGGAAATGGCGGGCCAACGCTCGATATCGCGGTTGATCCGCTCGAGTGCACTGACTCCGTTGCGTTTGGCCGGCCGAATGCGCTCACCGTGATTGCGACTGGCCCGAAGGGATCACTCTACCACGCCGCTGATTCCTACATGGACAAAATTGCAGTAGGTCCAAAGGCAAAACATGAAATCCAACTTGACGCATCAGTAAAAGAAAATATTACGAAAACCGCGAAAGCACTCGGCAAAAGCGTCTCCGAAATCACGGTCGCCGTACTCGACCGGCCACGCCACGCAACCCTCATTAATGAAATTCGTGAAACCGGTGCTCGAGTTCAGCTATTTACCGATGGAGATATCGCGATGGCAATCGCCACATGTCTCCCCGAATCCCCTATTGATCTCCTTATGGGAATCGGCGGGAGCGCCGAGGGCGTGATCAGCGCCGCAGCGATGAAATGCCTCGGGGGTGAAATTCTCGCGAAATGGAAACCAAAGGATGCAACGCATATCGCAAGGTTAAAATCCGCGGGAGTAACCAACTTCGATACTATATTCAACAGCGAAGATCTTGCAAAAGGAAACCGAGTGACATTTACCGCGACCGGAGTCATTTCCGGACCCTTGATTGACGGCGTTGTCATACGATCGCATTACAGCACTACCCACTCGGTGGTCATGTCTTCGAACCCACGGCTCGTTCGCTTCCTGGAAACTCGGCATCTGCCGCGCTAGAATTAAGCCATGACTACTGCTTCGAAGCTGATGGAAGAAACGATTGCCGCCATCCTTGATCCTGGTAAAGGTATTCTCGCGGCAGACGAGAGTTCGAAAACCATTGAAAAACGGTTTGCGGGCGTTTCTGTTCCTTCTACCGAAGAAACGCGACGTGATTACCGCGAAATGCTTTTCTCGACGGATGGAATTGAAAATTACATAAGCGGAGTAATTCTTTACGAAGAAACGCTTTTTCAAAACGCAAAAAAAGGAGGGTTTCTCGTGGAGCTTTTAAAGAAAAAAGGCATCATCCCCGGCATTAAAGTTGACAAGGGAACGGTGCCGTTCTCTCTCCGCGAAGGTGAGGTGGTCACCGAAGGACTCGATGGACTAGATGATCGGATTAAAACATATAAAGCTGCCGGGGCGAGGTTCGCAAAGTGGCGCGCCGTCATCACAATCGGCGAGAGCATTCCCACCGATGATTGCATCCGCGCGAATGCGAAAGCGCTCGCAAGCTACGCCATGATCTGCCAAAAAAATGAAATAGTGCCAATCGTGGAACCGGAAGTATTGATCGACGGAGACCACACCATCGAACGATCCTACGAAGTAACCGAACGAACGCTCGGAATCGTTTTCGATGAAATGCAAATACAGGGAGTTTCGAGAGAGCACCTGCTTTTAAAACCGAGCATGGTGATAAGCGGAAAAACGTGCCCAGTGAAAGCACCGGTTGAAAAAGTAGCAGAGCAAACGCTCCGGTGCCTAAAGAGCGCTGTTCCCGGAGATGTTCCCGGCATTGCGTTTCTTTCGGGCGGTCAGAGCGACGAGGAAGCAACCGCACACTTAAATGAAATGAATAAACGAGGTCCTCACCCGTGGGTACTCACGTTTTCGTACGCGCGGGCGCTCCAAAACGCAGCGCTCAAAATTTGGTCCGGGAAAGAATCGAATGTGAAAGACGCGCAAACCGCATTTTTGAAACGCGCGAAAGCGAATAGCGAAGCGGCAAAGGGAATTTATTCTACTTGAATAAATAAAGAAGGGAACTCCATTGGAACGGAATTCCCTTGTGCGTTGTGGGTCTAGCCCTCCGAGCTAGAGCGTGGCGCCGAACTTCTCGAGGTAGGCGCGGTTGCCGCTCAAGCGTGCGATTTCGATGTCGCGACCGAACACGAAGAGATCTTCTTCCTGGGCGACCGTGAGCATGGCACTTTCATCCTCGAGTTCAGGTAATCCCGAGAACGAGAAGATGTGGCGCATGGTTCGGATCGCTCCGCCGTAGCGATCCAGGTATGCGTTTCGGCTCTGGAAGCTGCTCAAGTGGTCCGGGTACGCTGCAAGCCGGACGGCCTTTTCGTACGCCAACTTGGAGTACTTCACCGACTTGTGGTTGGCCGGCGAACCGATGCGGATGTTGCAGATGAGAACGAAAGCACACACCGGCTCCTCGAGATCACTCACTGTCTCCTCGAGGAGACAGAAGTAGCCGCCCTCTTGAGCTGAATCCGCGAGGCGTTCCACGGTGGCCTTGACCACCGTTTCCACGCGATTCAGAAGACCAGCGAGCCGTTCCTGCACTGGACGATCTTTGATGTAGAGCAACACTCAACCACCTCCAAAAGTGAGTTGTTATTGTTTGCGATGCTGTCGGGACCTTTATATATATTACCAGATAATCATCCTTTGTCAATACCAGAGCGTTGTTCGGAAACACCCTTTCAACTTATATTTTCCCGAGGTTTTGTGAGCGATTTTTTGACTTCGGCCCTGCCTACCGACAGGCAGACTTTCGGCGAGGAGAAAAAGCGCTTACAAAACCTCTTGCCTCGAAAAATTCCGAGGAGTTTTGAACGCAATGAACTAAACGCGGCCTTATTCCGTAACCACGACCGATCCCGTCATCGTAGGGTGCGGTGAACAATGGTAACTGTACGTTCCTGGAACCGTGAAGGTAAAGCTGTACGTTCCCCCCTCTGGGAGAAGTGAACTCGTGGGACCTGCCACTGAATCGGACGTTATGGTGTGCGACGCGCTGTCCAAATTTGTCCAAGTCACTTTTGTTCCTTTGGGAACGGTAATGTGTTGCGGAGCATACGCAAATCCGGAAATGGTTACCGAAACGGGATTGGGTACATTTTCGCCCTGGAGCGCAGGAGGAGTAACAGAAACCGGAGAAGTTGCAGGTGAGTCCCCTGCTTCATTGTACGCGGTCATACGATACCAATATGTTTTCCCAGGAACCACGGTGCCGTCATACCCCGTAAAATAAAACGGCACGGTATCGATCTCGGAAATAAGTTCTATAAACTTATCATCGGCAAAATCCGATCGGGTACTCCGCGTCACGTGGAATCCATCTACCACGGGGGCATCTGTGCTCTTCCATCGGAGTTTTATCCTGCCAGAACTCACGGCAGTAACCGTAAATTCAGTCGGCGCTTTTGGAGTTTTCTGCTCTACGCTCGGGGGAATCTTCGGGGGGAGCGGTGTTTGTTGCGAAGTAGGAGGAGGTGCGATATTTCCTGCCCCGGAAGTTCCCGTTGGTGCCGGAGGCGGGGCTATCCCATTATTATTTTCTGCCGGATTATCTAGAGGTGCGCCATCAGGATTAATGAGGAGTACCACCCCCGCAATCAATACGAGCACTACCGCTAACGGGATAAGTAACTTTATCTTCATAGGTATTGAATATAGCATATTTTCCATTTCTCGGCAAGGAGCAGTCATGACGACACTAATATCAACGAATTCCCGTATCACACAAAAGTTTAATCTCTGACGTAAGCCCCGAATCTACACGCACCGATTCGCGATCACATATCGGAAATGGAGTTTCACCTGCGGGTCGAAATTCGTATTCACCTGGGGCGAGCGTTACCGAAAACGTTCCATCGCTTTCAGTCTCAATACGCTTCAAGGGATATCCGCCCCGGATTTGGTAAATATCAATCGAAACCTGATACGGCTTCGGAGCGCAATTTGGATCAGGTGGAATACGCTCAACAGGACAAATCGGTCCAAGTAAGACTATTCCTCGTACCTCGCCATTTGTACTATCCTGTCGATTCATCCAAAAAAGGAATATGACTATCAAGATTGCGCCCGTTACGGAACTAATGAAAGGAATTTTTGTCATAGTTGTTTTTTACCATCTTCCCGAAGCCCCTCCGCCGCCAGATCTTCCTCCGCCAAATCCCCCAAAACCGCCACCACCGAACGGCCCCCGTCTATGGCCGCCTGCCCACCACGGGATGTGACCCCCCACGGCATTTCTCGCGTATGCTCGAGAAACCACAAAATCAAAGAAAAATCCGAGCGGGATGAGAATAAGGATCGACACGATGCCAATGTAGAGAAATCCAAAAATTGCCCCGAGTATAATTCCAAACACACCGCCAGCCACTCCCCCCGCCCACCACGATTTCGATCGCCCAAGAATACTCGCGAACCATACAAAAACAAACGGGATGAAATAAAAAGCATCGGAAATAAATTTCGAGATCTGCGGATTTTGATTATCGGTCGCAGAGAGAATTATTTCACCTTGAGTCGCCGCAATTATTTTATCCACCGCCGCATTTAACCCATCGGCAAAATTTCCCGCCTGGAACGCAGGTTTCATGGAATTTTGAATAATCCAGTAGCTCTGTGCATCGGTGAGTGCACCTTCCAAACCGTAGCCAACTTCAATCCGCATCTCACGCTCCTCGAGCGCCACAAGGATAAGAACTCCGTTATCTGCTTTCGCTTTACCAATTCCCCATGCATCAAAGAGCCGTAGCGCATACCCTTCGATCGTATCGCCATCTAAACTGGGGATGATTGCAACGGCAATTTCGTGCGCACTCGATTGTTCAAATGCGGTAAGTTTTTCCGCAAGCGCGGCTTCATCAGCAGATGAAAGCACATCTGCAGCATCAACCACAAAACCAGTCGGTCGCGGCAATACAGAGACCCCGCTTACGAGAGTCGGAGCGACCGCAATGAACGCCGCTAGAAAGAGAACGGCGTATTTCATGTATTATTCTAAGTCTACCGTGGGAGCTTCCGATGCTCCTTCTACGGCCTCAAAGTATGCGCGTTCATCGAAACCAAATATCGCGGCAAACATATTCGAAGGAAACCGCTTTACTCGAAGATTCATATCACGCACTGATTCGTTGAATCGCCCTCGTTCTACACTCACGCGGTTTTCCGTACCCTCAAGTTGAGCCATGAGTGTTTGCACATTTTCGGCTGATCGAAGCTGGGGATAATTTTCGATGATCGCAAGAAGTCTTCCGAGCGCTCCTTCTACCTCGCCTGCCGCAGCGGCTTTCGCGTCAACGGTAGCGGCGCCGGAATACTTTGTCCGCGCATCGGCAAGCGCAGTGAAAATTTCCTTCTCCTGGTTAAAAATCCCTTTTACCGATTCAACAAGGTTCGGGATGAGATCGAATCTGCGCTGGTACTGCGTTTCTACTTGTGCCCACTGGGTATCCACATTCTCGTTCGCGGTGACGAGCCCGTTATACGCACTGAATCCATAAATAACGACGATGGCGACAACGGCAATAATCGCGATGGTTGTTTTTTTCATAATACCTTCATAATAACACACAAAACGAAATGGCGTAACGTCACGTTCATTGCTATTCCCTACGTATGGCACGTTCCCAGTCCCCGCTTTTCTAAATACTTCTGATGGTATTCTTCAGCCCGATAAAATGTTTCTGCGGGAACAATCTGGGTCACAATTGGCTTTTTATATTTTCCAGATATCTCGATCATCGCTTTCGAGGATTCTGCCGCCACTTTTTGCGCTACGGTGTGATAAAAAACTACTGATCGGTACTGGGTTCCAATATCGGGTCCCTGGCGATTCGGAGTCGTAGGATCATGGTTTTCCCAGAAAATCTCGAGTAGTTTTTCGTAGGAAACTTCTTTCGGATTGTAAGTCACTTGCACCACTTCAGCATGTCCGCTCCGATCAGAACATACCACTTCATACGTCGGGTTTTCTATCGTGCCGCCCATGTATCCAACCGCGGTTTCTTGAACGCCTTGTATTTCTCGATAGAGCTCTTCAACGCCCCAGAAACACCCGGCACCAAACGTAGCCATCTGAACTGAATTCTTTTCCATAATTCTATGTTACCAAAAGACTTGTGCTAATAAAATTATTTCACTATCATTTTTGATGGCACCCACCACAACAGGAGGAGTCTACTCGTGAGCCCCACCACGCACTCATGCATCCCCATACATCCCTTCGCCTTTGTAAGGGAAGATATGCGGCACCTCACCACTATCGGGCAAGCAGCCGAGGTAGCGAGCGCTCATCATTTGAAATTCAGGATCGACCACGACCCTGATGGACATGGCCGCATTGGCTATTCAATCATCACCAGCAATGGAGAGAGTGGCGAGATCTGGATCCTTACGTGCATCGATAGAACGATCACGCCTCGACATCAACACATCGGGAATGATTTCTACGGTGAGCTCACCATCGTTCTCGCCGGAGAGATGCATGATGTGACGGACGAAGGGACAACGGTCGTACTTCGCCCGGGCCATTTCATCTTTCACCGCCCGTTGTCCATTCATCAGCCATCGGCTGATTTCTGTGTGGCTCTCAGCCATCAACCTCGGGGATCCACTGTGGTTCCCAGGTGACGTCATCCGTCCGCATTCGTCCCTCACCATTCGTGGGGGACGCTCTTTTTGAAATTATGAAATAGCATGGTATGTACTAAGAGATTCCCATTACGGCTCGTCAGACGCAACGGAGAGGGTGTCCTCCTTAACCCTCATCAATCCGACGTTTGGCGGGCCACCTTTTTTATTTTTGCCTACAATTACGTATATATCGGCACCACTTCCAAATCCCCTTTCTGTGGCATGCGGATAATGTCAATCACTTTTCCGAAAATCCGAAAGTCTCGCCGAAGAATAATTGGTTTATATTTTGGGTCGGAAGAAACCGGGCTCAAAATCACTGCATTATTCGCAAAACTTATTTTTTTAATGACTGCGAACCCATCAATCACCGCAACGACGAGATCGTCAGATTCTACCGCCTCGGTATGTTCTACAAGCACATAGTCTCCGTCATTTACCCCTGCTTCATCCATAGAAGCACCGATCGCGCGGATGCTCACCACGCGCTCTTTTGGCCTGCCCTTCAATAGCTCACTCGACACACAGATATAATCATTGAAATTTTGCTCGGCAAGCACGCTCACGTTGTCGCATCCGGCTGATGCGATTACCGGAACAAGCACTGTTTTAAATTCTTGTTCAATATGCGAATTTCGCAGCTTGATCCCCCGAGTACCATAGCGTTCCCGCACGATGAGCCCTTTCCGCTCGAGGATATCCAGGTATTGAGTCACCGCACGCGGCGACGCAAGCTTTCGTATTTTCATGAACTCTGCAATCGTTGGCGCTTCACCGTTCCGTTCGATAAACGAACGTAACTCTTCATAGAAACTCCTCTGTTTTGCGGTGAGCCGCTCGATGTCCATAGGGCAATAATAACATACATAATATACTCACCATATATACTATGTATAAACTGTGGATAACTATAGCTTATTCCCAAACTATTTACCTACACGAGCCGCCCTCCTGGAGGGGAGGGTAAGACTTGGCCTAGCGGCCCGGAGCGCACTCCCCGAGGGAGGGCGGTTCGCTTGTATCTTCAATCTTCTTACTGAATAATCTTTGTGATCACGGGCTGGTTGTTTTCGTCTCCGTTCGTCGTATTGGTTGCAATGTATTGAAACATCGTATTTCCGTTTTGCTGAACGTCAACGAGCCAAAATCCACCTTTGTTTGACGCGTGATCTACTGTTTCGTCGTAGTCGGCAATTCCGTTTTCGTTGTAGTCATACTGACTGATCACCCCCGGATCGCTTGCCCAGCTAGGAGAATGATCGCCTCCCCGCCCACCAAGAATATAATAATTACCCGTGGGGTCGCCGTCGATATCGAAATCAGTTCCGAAAAGCGCCTCGTGGTCATGTCCAGAGAACCAGATTGCCCCGCCTGCCTGCTGCATCGCCTGATTTAACTCCTCTTGTTGTCCCAAAAATGGGCCGAGTATCGTGCCACTTGGTTTTGATTTTAGCTGTCCCCTGCCGTACCAATATTCTCCGTTGCAATCCGGCGGTCCTCCCGCGCCGCCACCCACGAGGTGTTCGGCAAATACAAATTTTCTCGGGGCGTTACTTGAAGCAAGGATGTTGCCAAACCAATTTCCTTGCGCAGCACCAAGGTTCCACGCGTGAGGAACCGAAGGTAGCGTTGACTGATACTTCATCACATCGATGATGGTAAATTGTGCCAAGCCAACCTCGAAACTGTAGTAATTGCCAGTACTATCGCCTCCCGGATACGTAAGCGCGGCACTCGGAAGATACTTGAGACGGGCTGCTTCGCTCACATCATCAGTGTCCAGACGATAGCCGCACTTTGCGACTCCGATATTTTGCATGAAGCCATTTTCGCCTTCGTGATTGCCGTTATAAAACACTCCGGGTACCCGCGCTAAAAGATCTTGAAACTCTCGAATGGTCTGGCGATTCCGAAGTTCGGCCTGGCGCACCGTTTTTGCCGTGTTCACACCCGCGCTTTCTCCATCCACTGATGAGTTTTGACAATTCAAACAATGTGGCATCATCCGGTCTCCGCCGAATATGACAAACATCGGATTCCACGAGAGAATATTCGCAACCGTCTGCTGTACATTTTCTATTCCGGAAGCATCTCCATTGTATGCCTTCGCATATTGCTGGAAGTAGTGCGTGTCGGTGAGATAAGCGAACCGGAATGCCGTCGGGGCTCCCGGCGAAGGAAGTGAACGGAAAGAATTTTGAAACCAGTACTCGGGGGTACCCGTATCTGAATTCACGCATGCAACCCGGTATTGATACGCGGTATTTGGCGAAAGCGAAAGGATAAAGTCTGCACGCTGATCGCGCGGAATAGTTTGCTGCGGTGTTCCACTCCAGGTAACCCCATCGGTGCTCGTTTCAGCCCACATAATGCCTGGTTTCCCGAGCCGGAGACTCAACGTAACTTGATTGTGGGTTGGGTTCGTGAGATACGGCTCATTCAGGATATTGATGCCGCAGGCAATTTGCAGCCGCGCGGGGGGCGGCGGTGCAAAAAGCGAAAGACCAATGTAGTTCATAAAATCCCTCCCGAATCCGGATACCGTTAAAAATACAAGCACGAGGAATACCACCGCAACCAAGACCGAAAATCGTTCAAGCCGTGTCATATAATATTATTGAAATAATTTGTTATCTGTTCTGAAAAGTATACCATGATCGGAAGCATTGTGCGGAGGGTGGCAGTTCTCTCTCTAGCAAAGCAAGATAAATGGTCAAGAGAGTCACTTCGTAAGATATCTTCTGCGTTTTTTCTCCGGAAAACGTTCAATCGCATAGCGGAGCGCCGTCCGAGGCATATGGTGCCCATGTGCTTTCAGAAACCGCTCGAGCGCTGACTCGCTGCACTGCTTCCCTACCTCCCGAAGCACCCAACCAACTGCTTTATGGATAAGGTCGTGGGGATCATCAAGAAGCTTTTCGGAAATTCGAATTGAATCACGCCACTCGCCACGCCTCAAAAAGGCGAACGTAGAGATAATCGCAATACGTTTTTCCCAAAGATTCTTTGATTTCGCAAGTCGGTAGAGTGGCTCGCGGGAACGATTCACTAAATGTTCTCCAACAATTTTATGAGCCGAGAGATCCACAAGATCCCAATTATTTACTCGAGTCGAATGGGAAAGGTAGAAATGATAAATGTGCGCTCGAATGGAAGCATTGCCGTGTTCAAACTTCCACACAAGAATGAGAAGCGCAATGAGTCGCGCTTCATGGATGGGTGAGGAGAGAAGTTTTTGAATTTCAGAAAATGAAATGTTCTGGTTTCGCTTTGCAATCTTCCGTGACTCCGGAACCATAACGCCTGCAAAAACATCTCCCTCGCCATATTCGCCTTTGCCCGTACGAAAAAAGCGCGCGAGTAATTTCGCTTTTTTCGGACTCCCCGCACGACGAAGCTCGCGTATCACGCGCACCGCATTCGGCTGCATACGGAAATCAATC
>ERZ1292623.1970-Hain-H51-01um-R1-1970-length-18986-cov-33_pt1 | contig 14094 bp, 16 predicted proteins | sample MGYA00564398_ERZ1292623 | MGnify/ENA primary metagenome ERZ1292623 (study PRJEB36523, sample SAMEA6512633) | groundwater metagenome | collected 2019-01-07 | study: AquaDiva: Metagenomics assemblies of 32 groundwater samples
TGGACGGTAGTACCAGCCTCGATAATCTGGTCGGTTGTTAGAAGCTGACCGCCTGTCCCGGAGTTAAGGGTAATTGAATTAGGCATCTATTGTCCCACGCCAATTAATGTTCTAAGTATAACGATTGTGACCGCAGGCGCACCAGCTTCTTCTTTAATCTCAACCGCCAGCCCCACGAAATTGCCTTCCGGGTCGCCCGCTGTAGTCGCCGATGCCGTGGCTTCTCCCGCCACCTTAAACTGTGTCTCGAAGTCGCACTCCGGCGCCTCGCTTGTTCCATCAAAACTCTCGGTCCAGCCGGTGCGCGGTGTGAGCGCCGTATTGACTAACTTGGCAAAAGCGGATGAAGTCCCGTTAGATGCGCTACCTAGCGCCGCAAGAGAAACCGTCAGAGAGGTCACGTCGGGGCCGGACGAGTTGGTTGCGCTTTGAACTAGCGCCCCCGAACCATTCGTCCCGGAGGTATCTACCCCAGTCCATTGCTCGATAACATGCCCGCGAGCGAGTTGCGTATTCACCCAATCGATAGTAACCGCCCCGGCGCTTGGGGACGCACCCATCGCGCGAAAGCAGGTGATACGATGCGTCCCGACCGTAACGGTAGCAACCTGCACCCACGTCAGACCGTTCCCCGTAGCCGTCGGGGTGTCTGGAGTCGTCGCTTTATTACTGAAAGCGTAGAGCAGAACTAGAGCATTAGCGGTAGGGGTGATCGACGCGGTAGTAGTGCTGGTGGCATCGGTATCGCTGATCGCGCTGGTGAGCGTTGCGGACCGAGCGAGGGGCATTATCCGGCTATCTTACGTATCGCCACCAGCTTTTGCTCCAACTCGGCCTTCAGTTCCACCGCCTGGCGTACGGCGATGGAGGCTAGGTTGTTCTTTTCGTGGGCGTCAGTTACTAGGCGATCAGTTATCTTGGCCTTGTCGGCCAACTGCCTTTCCAGGTCCGTTATCCTTGCCGCCCTGATATCCAGGGCGTCGGCGGTCTTGCCACGGAAGGTATCGAACTCCTTCTTGTCCATGGCGATCCTTTCCATGATCCCGGCAGCAGTGATAGTGGCATCATTGACTATGTCGCTGGCGTGGCTCCGGGCATCGATCTCGACCCTTAGAGCCTCCGCGAGAAGTTCCTTGGCGTGTTCCAGCCCGCCGAGGGCCTCCAATTTCACGTCTATCGCGGTTTCGCGGTCAGCCAACTCCCTGAGGGTAGCCCTGGCAAAGGCTGGGTCGCCGACAAGGTTCAGTAGTTCCATCATCTTGGCGAATCCCTTGGATTCGACCTCGACTACCGCCTTGTCGCCACTTACTCCGGCTGAACCCATAGCCATTACCATTTCTCCAATTCGTCTTTTCTGTCGCCAAGGAACGCAATAGTGTTTTTGAGCAGCCCGCGCATCCTAGCGGTACGGGCAATCGTGACGTTCGTGTCTCTTTTAAGCGTTGTTTCCCTAGCCAAAAGGTCTGCCTCTATTTTATTAAGCCTGGCGACAGTGCCGGCTATCAGAACCTTGTCCTGTTCCAGAAGAGCGCTGCGGTCAACTAACCCAGACTCGATATCGCGCTGACGCCTTGCCTCGGCCTCTAGCCGTTTGGATTCTATAAAATTGGCCCCAATGGCACCGAGCCTCTCGGCCTCCGCCGATAGCTTGGCTTCAAGTGCCGCCGATGAAACTGCCTTGCCGGCAAGCTCCGTTGCCAACTTAATGCTCTTGCCGCTCTCCACGGCCTGCAAGCGGATTTCGTCGTTCAAAGCGGATTTATCCGCTTTCAGAGTATCGGAAAGCTTCCTGAGCCTTGCTTCCTCATTGGAAAGACGGCGTGTCTCCGACGCGACTATCCCCTCCCGTCCGATAATATCGGACTCAAGTTTCTTGAGTCTGGTTTCCTTGGCCGTCAGTTTGGTCCCGAGGCCCTCCATCTCCCGCAGCCGATCCTCGGATTTCTTGCGGAAGACCGACTCGGTCTTTATCAGGTCGGCGGCAACGGCGAGGGCGTCTTGCTTGGCCCTCTCGATTATCATCTCGGACTCGATGCGAGCATCCTCGACGATCCCCTGAGCCTGTTCCCTGGTGCTCTTGATTATGATTTTATGCACACGGGATTCCTCCTGGAGCTTTTCTCCCCGTGCCTGAGCTGTAGCTGTGTCTAATCCCATTAAGCTAACCCCGATTGTCTGACCCATTTTACCATGGTTGCTCTCCCCACGAATACGTCGTCCAATTCCACCGCCCCTCTGTCGGATACACCACGCGACCCGGCGACCCCAGCGAGAGGTGGGACTGGCGCGGCCGTTCCTTGGTTTATGACAACCCAAGTAGTCTCCCTCTCGGCGGATACCCCGGGAGCCTCCATCGCTGCGGTCCCCGAGGTCGCCATGGTGAACATACCGAGCCTCACTGTCCCGGTTGTGGTTGTCGCCGAAACTCTTATGAACATCCTCTGCACTGCCCCCGGAGGGAAAAATTCGGATTGGTCCGCCGCGCTTGCGTCCATGATCCCAATCGAAATTATCGCCGCCGTACCTGGGTTTACGAGATTCTCGGTAGCTGCATTTAAGTCGGAACTGACAATAAACGGGGTTATGTCCTTGTTTACCTCGCCACCGAAAATGTTGACAAGGGCAACGTCCGACAACACGCTTGTATTCGCTGAAACAGTGTAGACTATGCTTGAAGCAGTAGCAGGGGGGTTCTTGATGGATAACCCATACGCCGAGGCTCGCTTCGCTATTGCACCGCCGAGATTTGGGATTAGCACAACGTTTGGAGAAAATACATTAAACGGTATGCCGTTGAACGCGGCGCTTACGCCGACAAGGTTCCGAGACAAAACATAAACGAACCCAACTAGATGAGTCACCCCAGCCGATACTGTATGATTTGCGCTAACCCGCCCAAGACCGACGGAAGCAGCCCACGACGCGGTTGTCGGCGAGGTAACGCCGCCAACTGCGATATCCGCCCGTGTCCCGACTACACATTCGTTCGATGTAACGCCGGTGAGACGCATCAGGATTGTTTTGTTTTGTGAACCTTGACTAACCACGAACCCGCCAAACCCGCACTTCATGGCGTTCCAGACGTTAGAACCAGCACCAGGAGCGCCGACGACTGGGGAAGAATCCCATATATTCATAAACCCGCCGTCCTGGTTAACACCTGAAACCGCTAGAGGCCCACCAACAAAAGCCACAAAAAGATTGTCCGAGGTAAACGTCCCGCTTACGGTAGTGGCGACGCTGACATCGGCTACCGCCGTGACGGGAGTCTGCCCGGAAACTGTCCCTGTGATATTCGCGGCGCCGGCAAACGACGTGGCGGTCGCCTGGATACTTACCGTAAGGGTTCCGGCTGTTGCTTGCGGCTCGCTGATATAATAAGCTTCCGACCGAAAATTAACTCCAGCGCCTGAAACCTGACGCGACTCGAAGCGCGTCATTGCCGCCCCAGCCCATAAAACAGACGACGCACTAAGATTTGTCTGTGCCGCCGTGCCCCTGGTCACGATATGGGCAACCATGAAGTCGGTCCCGGCTGTCACCGTATGACTGAGAGTATACGTAAGACGGGGAGCGTTAGCCGCCGCCGTACCTGGTGCTGTAAAGCCCGTTATGCGGGCCGGCATTTACAGGCCGGCTTGTATGACGTGCAGGATCGCCGTGCCCGACACGGCGACGGTGCCGACGTTAAGTCTGATGGCGAACACGGGGAAGGCATAGTTTCCGTCGAGGTTCGCTGTCTTAAGCGAGACATCCGAGTGCCTGAAGGCGACGGCGGAAACACCTACTTGGTAGATGTCCTGGAAGGTGTGCTCGACCGAGTAGACCAAGGTTCCGCCGACTCGGACCCCGAACCCAACGTTGAACGGCTGGGCCAGGTGATTCATTGGAATCCACGGCCCGGCGGACGTTAGCGCCGCCGTGTTGGCCGCGTTCGATATTTGCTGCGTTGCGTAGATTGCCACTTGGGTTACACCCTATGCACGGCGTACATAGTGGATAGCCAGAGTCCCCACTAGAGGCGAAACATCGGCCCCGGCGGTTCCGGCCTGTGAATTGACCGTCAGGTATATTTCGGACCCGTTGGCGCCGGTGTTGAGCGCGAGAGCGCCGCAGACATTGACTGGATTGACCCTAAAGTAACCGACAGCGCCAGAAACCGGGATGCGGAAATAACCGGCCTGTGCGCCGGAGGTACCGACCATGATGTCCGCCGCCGAATTTCCGGCGGAAGCCTGAGACACACCGGCTTGCAGAATAAACGTGGCGTCTACCAACATCGAGTTCGCCGGGAATCGAAGGTTGGCAACGGCGGCAAGCGCAAGTGTTCCGGCAACCGTCACTACCTGGGTTACCTGGACTCTGCCTTGGGCGTTAGACGGACCCTCCAATATCAAGCCGCCGGTAAAATCCGCTGTACCGGATGAATCGATTGTTACGTATCGTTGAGCGGCACCGGACGCCGCAGCCGATCCGATGATAAACGGACCTTTGAATACAGCCGATCCAGATGCCTCGATATGAGTATAGAACGAGCCACCGACGTTTGGTACGCCGACGCCCTGACCGATGTTGACCGGACCCTTGAATGTCGTCATGTTCCCTCCATTGGATTGTCAGAGCAATCTTGCTTACCCCGGTGCTCTTGGCGGGGAAAAGAAAATCCTCTCTAGCGCCCCCACGGACGCGCTAGGCAGTTCGCGGGGGCCACTAGAAAGCAAGCTGCAAAATTCATTGTCACCCAATGGCAGCTAAGTTGTTGAATTACCTCAGGCTCCGGCCGTGCCGAACATCTGGCGGGGGTCTGCCCAGCCGCTCGAAAATCTCCCGGTCACGGAGAACTTTAGGTTCTGGGTATCGAACTCGTTGTCTCGATCAGTTTCCATCCGACGCCGCCAGAAGAACATCATCCCAAGGGGTACGTCCGTCTTGATGAACCAAGCATCGGCGTCCGTAAGCCACGGGCTGATGACTAGGTCTTTAAACAGTCCCTTGAGTCCGTTCTTGTCATTGTCCGCCGAGCCGACGATAAAGTCGGTTTCGAGCAAACGCCTGGCGGTGAAGTTCAGTTCGTTAGGAACGATCAGGCATACCGGCTTAACCATGATCTGCAAACCGAGATCGTCGGTATGAGCCATGATGTCGGTGACAGCCTGTTCCAGCGAGGTCTGCGTCAGATCGGCGGCGGTACCTAGCTGATTGGAGTAGGTAGACCCGCCAACATTAAGATGAGAGGCATTGAACAGAGAGAGACCGTCGGCGCCCGTGAAGCTAGCACTGAAACCATTGTTGAGATGGTCCCAGGCAACCGATTCCTCGGTGTGCCGCATCGATCTCGAAAGCATCTTCGGGATCGTGTTAATGTAATCGTACTGGTCGTCCTCCCACATTTCCTTCGTAACCACGGAACCTCTTGCGTAGGTCACGGGCACGAACTCTTCCTGAAAGCCCTGGAGCGGGTCTGAGTAAGCGATAGCAGCGCCTTGACGCTTTACCGCCGCCAGACCCAATCCGGTGACTCCCTGGATTTTCTCAAAGGCCTTCGTGGAATCTCGAACATCGAAGACTTTAGTGTAGAGACTCTCCCACTCCGAGTACTCCTGACCCATGAGGTCAGCAATACCGGGCCAGAGAAGCTCGGCGAAATTGCCTGAACCGACAGCCATTTTCTAATCCTCCCTTATGTAACTATGGCGCGGCCAATAGCGTCGCTGAACCTGTGCCGCGAAATACGGACTTCCAGATTACGCACGCCAGCGGCTCCACCTTCGTAACTATCCGCCAGTTCGTCGGGAGATAGCCCGATGACCTGTAGATAGTGTCCGACAGCCGTGGCCGTAACATCGAGGAACCGAAGTTGGGTATTGGAATACCCAGCCGCCGTGTTACCGATCCCCGCCGTCACGCCGATGTATTGACCGACGTTGGCTCGGGAAGCGGTGCCGTCGCATTGGACGTTGTAGATGATGTCGGGGTCGACATAGACTCCAACATAGCCATCGGTAGAGACCGTAATGTACGGGCCGCGCGTTGGCTGGTTGAAAGTCAACGGGCGTCTATCCGCACCCAGGCAATAAGCAACAACTCCGATTGGGGCCGGGCTTGCCGCCGTGGATAGGCTACGCACTTTTTGTATGTCCCCGCTCCCGTCGAGGATAACGAGGTCGTTACGCATAATGACTGAATTATTGTTCGCGCTCACACGGTAATCTATGATGTGAAAATCCTGATGACCGTTAAGAGTGCGCGACGGGACTAGTCCCCTTGGGTCGCGAATATCGGGCAATGTACCCTCCTATGTTTGATTGACTTGGAGCGCCGTTAAGCGCCAATTTTTATCGAGCCGTGCGCCTGTGCTACGTGAGTGGAGCCAAGATCCCTGGCTGCTTTATCGAGGTCGCGTTGCAACCTCTGTTCGAGGGCCTGACTCCGGTTGCTGGTCTTCCCGGCGTGGTAGGCGTCTCTCTCTTTCGCCAAATCCTCTGGTAGCGCCATCAGGACTAGTTCGCGATACTTTTGAACCGTGTCCAGTTGCTTCCCGTCGGAAATCTCACGCGCGGTCGGATTGTGCTTTCCTGGCACCCCTGTCGATGTGTTAACGAATTGCCATCCCTCGGAGAGCTTCTTTTGCAGGTTTGCGTAGTCTGTGCTTACGTAGCGATAACGAAACCCAGGATCTTTACCCAAGGCATCGAGCTTGCGGGCAGGCCTCCACGAGGCTCTGCCTTTTTTAACTTCCGTGGCTTCTACTTCAATCTGAACTTCTTGTGCTTTAACCATTGTTAAGCCCTCTTGTATTTCTGCAACATTGCGCTGTAAGCCTCTGGCTTGACGCCCATCTTGGCGGCGACAGCCAACTGATCCGCCGTTAGCTTAATGGTCTTCTGGACGACATTGGCCCCTTGTCCACCGGACAAGACGGCTTGCCCTTGCCGCGCCGGTGTCATCAATCTATCGACCTCCGCCAAAACCTTCCGCGTGTCGCCATCCGCCTGAAACTCCGGGTCGTTAAGTACCACCGCCGCCAATTCCACGGCACGGTTGAATCTTGGGTGCTCCGGGCTGGCCCACGGCCTTATAAGGTCTCCGGCCTGGTTCCGCTGTCCGGCCCAGGATTGCAGGGCGCCGCGCAAATCCGGCCCAAGCAAATCCTGTGGAGACTGTTCCTTGGACTCAGGATTTTTCTCGACCTTGGCCTCGCTTCTGAGCTTGGCTATCTCGGTCTTGACCCTGATTTCGGCGATCTTGTCGCTAAGATTGGACACTCGCGCGATGTCGCCGGCATCGATAGCGGCCTGACGCTCGGCCTGGAGAATCGATATGCTGTCGGCTGTCCCCTTGTCGGCAACGTGCTTTTCAAGTTCCGATAGCCGCGTAGTCAGGGCGTTGTTGGCCTCGAAAAGTACCTTGTTATCGCCGGCCATTACCCCGATTAGGCGCTCGTTCCTCTTGACGTGGCCGTAGACCCTCTTGAACCGCGCCGCGTCTTGCGGGTTAGAAAACTCGGCAAACTCGGTTCCCGGAGCGCTTCCTTTATCTGGCGGACTAGGAGTCGTTCCGTCCTTCTTGGGTCCTTCGACTTTGCTGTCGGGTACGGCTTGTCCTTGTCCTTCAATCGGTTTGACATTTTGCGTTACCTCCACTGGCTAACTCCTTCTGCTATTTACTTCTCGACCTCACACAAAAGGTCCTCGTCTTGGCAAATGTATAACTCGGCACTAGACTCATCCACGACTGGGGTTCCGTTTTCGTTAACCCAGGCCCCAGCGTGCTGGCCGAATATATAAACCCCCCCAACCTTAATATCGGGGGACGCCGTCGGACCCTTGGCGATAACGGTGCCTTTCGACGGGGCGTTCCGCTTCTTGTACGCATCCGGGACCACAAGCCCACGGGCTATCTTAATTTCCGATCTGCGCAATAGAACTCTAGCGAATAGTGGGCAAAGCAATGGCTTCTCCTCTTAGACATAGAACCTATCGTCGTAACCGCCGTAGGCTGGAACATTCGGCTTCCATTTATAGGAAGGCTCCTTCCCGTACTCACCCCCAACGCCAAACCGCTCCCCAGAGGGAGTTAGAAGTTTTCTAATTTGGTCTGCTGTCTTTTCCCTCTTCCCGCCACGCCACACATCGAAGCTACGAGACGGGTCAGGGAGTTCATACCGCCCGCCGGATTCCTCTTTCTCCTCGCCTGGTAGTCTATGTTCTTTACCAAGGCTCGCGAGTACATCGCTTTCTCCGGTGTCGTAAGTCTGACCGCCGAACCCAAGAACCTCGGCCATGTACTGACGCTCTATGTCCTGAATCCCCTGGTCCTCGGAATAGGATTGAGACACCAGATGTTCCCAAAGCCTCCCAGCCTCGGGCGACCGCCATTGCGTGTCATTGGAGTTCAGGGCCATGTTGGCGATCTGTGATCTGGCCTGGAACGGATCGTTCCCAAGACCGAACTCCGCCAGTAGACGCTGGGCTTCCTCTGGGGGAAGAGTCCTGGTGGGGATTGGGGGTGTGCCGTAGTCGAACCCAGTGGTCTGACTCAAGCCTTCACTAGCACCGCCGCCAACATCTTGACCGGCGAAACCAGGCTGATCCATCCCGGAGAAACTAGTTTCCTCGCCGCCGAGATTACCGGCTATATTCCCAATATCTGAAACCCCGAACGGTGCCTGGCCGGTTATCATCTGGCCGAGAGATTTATCGAAAAGCCCGGCCAGGGTATTAGCCGGTCCGGCAATACTCCCGATACCTGGGATGAACCCAAGGAGAGTATTTATAGCCGTGGCTAGCGCCCTGTCTTTTGTATTATCCGGCGCGCGGCCAAACCCTGGACTCTCGGCGTCAGGGTCATTCATCATCCCCGGGGGGTCCGGCTCGGAAAATAACCCCTGGTTTACTTCGACCGTGGTTGGGCCGTACGGGGAGTACCCTGGGGGGTCCGGCTCGGAGTACCCTGGGGGGTCCGGCTCGGCCAAAGCCATCTGTTGAGCGAGATTGCCAAGCCCTGGGCCTGGGTCCGAGGTCGCCGGGCCAGGCCCTGGGACCCCCTCCGGGCCGATGCTCCCGGTGCCTTCTGGACCGCCGCCCATGCTGGTAGTGGTTGCCTGGGCGTTAGCCGCTGCCTGGGCATCAGCGAATGCCTGGGCGTTAGCCGAATCAGCGAATGCCTGAGCATCTGCCTCGGATCCGGTACCAATTCCCTGCCCATGCGCCGTGCTACCGCTAGTGTTTCCACTACCGCCGCCAAACTCGCCACCGTAAACACTGCCGGAGAAGCCTGGCTCACCAATGCCAGCGCCGGTGTCACCGAGGCCGCCAGCGTCGGCGGCGGGGCCGCCAGGCTCCCCCATGCCAGCGCCGGTATCGCCACTATCGTAAAATTCTTCCAAGCCCGTGGCCGGGTTCACCGGACCCTGGGAAGAGCCGACAATGAACCTACTCGGGTCCATACCCTTGCGGCGCAGCGCCTCCTCGATGCTGGCTATTAGGCCAGGGTACATCGTGGCAATGGAATCCGGGACGATCCGCTCGCCTGGCGTCAGATGGGCAATCGCGGTATCCCCGCGCCGCCCCATGCCGGCTAGACTCTGGACGGAGGGCACGTTAGTACCTCAGCGTCACAAAGACGACAAATAGAAAAATCACGATTAGCGATACGGCGATGGCAATCCCCATGTTTCCCCTGTCTATTTTCTAGGAGTTGTGTTATCTCTGAACCAATCGACTACATCCTGCTGCCCTTTGAGCCTCAGGGTCTTTTCCCACGTTTCCGCCCGCGTCCAATTCTCCGTGTGATCGAAGCGGCTAACCAACTGAGCGAGAATCCATCTTGTGCATGGATTGCGGTGCCAAAGCTCCAAGTCAGAATTATCGAGATCGCTCATTTACTGCCCGCCGCTCTGCCCAGCTAGAGGCTCGCCGCCACCGGCCATTCCGGCCGCGTCCAATTCCTGTTGCGGCTCGAACGATGCCGTCGCCGTTTGCGGTTTGGCCGGACCGGAAGCCGGCGACCGCTGTGCGGTGGCCGGTCTGGTAGCGCCAAGAGCCTGAGCAAAAAAGGCGATCTGCTTATGACTCTCCAGATGGCGTCTAATCTTGCTGATCTGTTCCTCGCTCAACCCGGTCAATCCGTCGAGGAGTTCTTGGTGCATCTTGATATGAGCCATGTGATCCTGCTCGGGGAACACCCGTGGAGGCGCTTCCCCAAAGACCAAAAGCATACCTTCCTTGGCCGGATCGTCCACCCTCATCCCCTCTCCGCCTTGGTCGAAGCTAGGGAGAACCTCGTCGATGCTCTCGGAGCCGATGGCCTTAAGGTATCGCTTCGAGGCGTTGAGAAAGTGGACCGGGCTTGACATGACTAGTTGATTCTGACTCAGGAAGTTCCACTCCGCTTCCGCTTTCGCCAGCTTTTGACGTTCCGTGGACATCTGTGGGTCTGCAATCGGTTGTATTTGCAGGTCCGGGGAATAGTCGTCCCTCGACGCGTTCTTGCCGATTACCGTCCCATCGTCGTCCTGGACAGAAAAGTACTCCTCCGGGTCCATGAACTTGCGGTTGATGTCGTACACCTTGCGAAGCTCGTCGCCAAGGCTCAAAATCAGCCGATCATAAATGGACGTGAACACCTGAAGGCTTTGCTCGATCAGGGCCAGTAGCGCCGTTGGTTGCTGGACCTTGTCGGTTTGCCCAGTCACGGCCTCGGTCACTGTCGCCAGCCGATCCGCCCTGTTAGTCAGTAATTCGATCACGTCCCTTAGAACTGGCTGCGGGCCTGGGAACTGAAACTGGAAAATACCGTTCTTTATATCGTCGGCTGTCGCGTTGATCACGGTAAACTCGCCCAGGGATATGACAAGTTCGTCCTTCGGCATGGCAAGCATCTTGGATACGAACCCAGACATATTCCCGACATTGGCAAGCGTAGCCGCGTCGATTGTCTGCCGGAGTATCTTGTTGACCGCAGTATTCACGGGCCCCAAAAGGTGCCCGAACCCCAATCCGTAAAATCCATCCGGGTTATCGAGGAACTGGTAGTGGGTGAAATACTCTATCGGTTCCTTGTTGTTCGTCGGCTGCCCCAACTCGTCCGTATCGTAACGTATGGATAGCCGATTCAACTCCCTGGATTGGTAGTCTACGGTCGCGATATACGGCTCGGCGATGCCATCGCCATCCAAGTCCAGGATTAAATGCTGTTCCAGCTTCAGACATACAGCATCAGGGTCGTCTCTGAAGTCGGTTCCGTGGACTATTTTATGGGCGTCGTCATGGGCCTTCGTGACCGGATTCCACTCGACCTCGCCAAGGCCGATTGGAATGCTATCGCCGGAAAAATACCCATCCTCTGTCATTACGCGGCACTTATTCAAAGACAGGAAGATTATGTGGGTCTTACGCTCGATGTCCTCTATGTCCCTTTGGCCGATTCCGTATGGGACCACCAGATCGACCGGCCTGACGTTTTCGATCACCGGACCCTTCTTGTACGGAGAGTAATAGGTCTTCGTGAAGAAGCTCCCGTGCAGCGGCAGGGAGTGAAGCATCCTGGACTTGTTGCGGACATACGAGTTGTCCCGCGCCGTAAGCTGCCAGGACATATGATACGATACACGCTCGGCCCGTTCCTTGGCCTTGGCGTCCGGCTTACCGATTGGGACCGCCTTGATGAATGTCTTGGACGGGAACATGGCCTTGTAGGCACGCGCGGAAAATTGATTCGCCGCCTCTGCCAGAATCGGGATTCCTTCGGCGGACGAGCCAGGCCACGGCGGATTCGCCGGCGTGTCCCTAAGGAAATAAAGCTTGACCCATTCGGAGTTCATGGCAAGCCACCCAAGCCGGGACTGCTGATCCGAGGCATATGTCTCTAGAACCCGCGAGGCGATCTCCGCCCGTTCCTTATCTGTCAGATCGTCCGCTAGGTTCTTAAGGGACGGGTGAGTATAGTGCTTTGCCACTAATATCTAACCCAGGGGCGGCTGCCTCCGCTACGCAGCGACAGCCGCATGGGTTCCTCGACCGTATAACTTATCGAAGCCGCGCCCAAAGTGCGGGACAGCGGACTTGCGCTTGGTGCGGACAACGTGTTGCAACAGACCATCGCCGAAGACCTCCAGATCGATTGCCGGGGCGGTATCGAGGAGCTTAATCATATCCTGGACTTGTGCGATCAACTCCGCATCCGACCAAAACTTCTTGTCGAAGTAAGTGACCTCGTAGAACTTCTGCGCTCCGGTCTTTGTCTTGGCCTTGGTGTCCTGTACGCCTACGTAACTGGAATCGAAGGCGTAGAGCCGGAACTTCCTGAACCCAAGGAAGTGGAACACCGATATTCCACGGATCGCCGATGTGGTCCCGCCGTTGATCATGTACGATTTTGGCGGAAGGCATTTGTCTTCCCCGGCCCCGACCAAGGCATGGTAGCCGTACACCAACGCCTTGTTGTTAATAAGCTGGTCTATCGTCGTGGGGTGGACCATCGACGCGACTAAATATTTCACCCCAGGATGCGGGTTCTCGATGAAGTCCTGGACATGAGGACGCGGATCAAGCAAGACGCAAGCATACGGAATAATCCCATTGGCGATCAATTCGTCGTGAGCGTGCTTGACGCAAATGATAAAGTTGTTCGTGTCCTTGGACTCCAAGCGGATATCCTCGATAGACCCCTTAAGGGAAGGCCCGGCTGAAACAAAGACGGCGGCTCCTGAATGCTCGTCGCATGGCGCGAGCCAGTCCTTTATCAGCGAGATCGAGTAACCGATGTTGGCCCTGATGCGCTCATCCGGCACGCAGTTCTTGGTTTGGACGTTCAGTTGCACCGGGCCGGTAAAGATTGACGGTGGGTAGAGGAACAGGGACACTTTCCCGCCCCCGGCCACCGGGTCTCCCCCGGCACAAATTCCGTCTAGCTCGAATTCCTTAACAATCTTGTTGCACCCGAACTTCTCCGTATCTGGGGATACGCCGTTTACGTCCTTGGTGTAGTAGTCATCGAGAATAATGGCATTTGAGCCCTTAAGGGCCAAATAGTCCCCACGTATTGTCTCTATAGAGTGCCCGCCGTCGATAAAGGCAAGTATTGGCTTCTTTAGCCCGGCCAGCGGTAATTTCCCGTGCAGTGTCTGACGGGTATTACCTTTTACCAGCTTAATACTTACGCGGCCTATCGACTTTGCGAAGTCCGCAAGAGTCGTCTCGACATCCGATATCTTTGCGTGGGCCTTGACATTAAGCTCCGCCGCGTCCGTCTCCGACGTGGCGTCGCCGAACAGGTCGTACCCGATGTAATCGACCCTCGGGCGTACTCCCCTGGCGGCCCTAAGCATCTCGCACGCCCGCAGCCCATTCCATGTCCCGACCTCGATTATCGAGCGTGGCCGGAGTTTTTCAATTATCTGGAGTATAATATCATAACGGCTCTTGACCAGCACAGGCTTTTCCTTTATGGTGGATTCATGTCTTTAGAAGTTTGCTCATCGTTAAAGTGGCATTTATGAGAACGGAACCGATACGTCCGATAAACCACAGGCTCTACTTCAGGAATTGGCTATTGTTGCACGCCGACGGGGCTATCGTCGGGTACGCAAATGACTGCTACGAATGCCCGCTGGCGCTGTTCAGCGGCATGAGGGTCTGGAAGAAGGCTTACTCCCGCACCATTGTGCCAGAGGACGAGCAAATCAGACTCCCGGCGTGGGCCATAGCCTTCATCGAGGCAATCGACAGAGATAAACTCCAAGACAGCGTATACAAGGAAGCTGCGGTTGCCGCCTTGGACCTGATACCGGAGGACTTAGGATAAATGGACATCGAATACTTCAGGAGATGGTTAAAGAACCAGGCCCCGGACGATGTTGTCGGGACACTGGGGTCATCCACGAAATGCCCTCTGGCTATATTCTCTAGGCTGGTGGTTTTTACCCGCTCCTCCGCGCCGCCGAACAACCAAGCGCATCAGACCCCACTGCCATTGTGGGCCATTAGGTTTATCAATAAGATCGACTCCATGGACCCAAGCGGATACCCGCTCGGATACAAGCCTGGGGAGATGACAAAAACCATCTCGATAACGGCGGGTCAGGCGCTTGAC
>ERZ1292623.3200-Hain-H51-01um-R1-3200-length-14093-cov-7_pt1 | contig 14093 bp, 16 predicted proteins | sample MGYA00564398_ERZ1292623 | MGnify/ENA primary metagenome ERZ1292623 (study PRJEB36523, sample SAMEA6512633) | groundwater metagenome | collected 2019-01-07 | study: AquaDiva: Metagenomics assemblies of 32 groundwater samples
GTCGCTTTGCGACGCTCCGCATTTTGGCGAAAACGGCGATTCTATTTTTTGGCTGGGGAGCCTGGACTCGAACCAGGAATAAAGGCTTCAAAGGCCTCTGTGATACCGTTTCACCACTCCCCAAAGTATTCTTTTTATATCACGCCACGACGATCTTGTCATTTTCTATTTTCTCAAACTTCTTCAGATACCTTCCGTAGAGAATCCATCCGATGGGCATCGGGAGCCAGAAGGTAAAGGCGCGCAGGAGGAGCGTGGCGGCAAGGGCGACGGATTTGTCGACGCCAAAGGTGATGAGGATGAGCGTCATCGCGCCTTCGAAGACGCCCGGCGCTCCCGGGACGACCGAGATCATCGAGAGGAATTTTGAAAAGGTAAATGCCACGAAGCACGCCGCAAACGGGATCGGGTGTCCCAAGGCGAACGAAATAAGATAGAGCGTCAGGACGTGAGAGAACAACATCACGACTTGCCACACGCATGCCAAGGCGAAGGTGCCTTTAAAATTCTTGAGATGCTTCCAGCCGAGCGTCTCTCTGAATTGCTCGGTGACCGTGACGAAGTAGTCGCCATTGGCCAACCCCTGCATCCACGCATTATCAAAAAGCTTCGTAGTTTTAAAATACCCGCTGATGCGCTTGGCGATCCAGTGAAATCGAGTGGCCCGATGGCGCTTCTGGCTCAAGGAAACGATCAAGCCAATGATGAGAAAAAACAGGAGAAACGCGTAGATGAAAAAAACAAATCGCGGCTCATGCTGGAATACGTCTTTGCGAAAAAGCAGCACGACGGAAATGATAAAAAGCACGGCATAGCCCACATAGAGTGAGGCGAGCTCCAGGATTGCCCGCCCGATCCCCTCGGCAATCGAGAGGCCGTATTTCCGGAGGTAGTAGATGAAGAAGATTTGTCCCGAGATTCCCGCCGTGGGGATCGCTTGGCTGATGAACTGCACGACATAGCCGATCGGGAAAAGCTCCCGGATGCTCAACGTCAGTTCTTTGATCTGAAGCACCGCGCGATAGTTGGCCGCCTGGGCAACGAAGAACAATATCTGGATGATGACGACACCGATCAGGTAGTACCAATTTGATTGCCTGAAAAGCTGCTGGATGAGCTTGAGCTCGGAGAATTTGAGATACAAGAGCAAGATCGCCGCGATGGTGACGCCATAGAAGAGCAGCTGGCGATATGGGATGCGGGTACGGCGGATACTCATGTCGTGCCGGTAAGATCAATGACCGCGAGCTCAAGCGGGAGCTGCGGGATGGGGGTGTGTTTGGATTCGCTCCGAGCCCGCATGAAACGCTCGATCACGGAAACAAGAAATTTCGGGTCATGATTATTTTTTGTAATCGCTTCGATCAGGACGCCTCGCGTGTACTCAATAAATTGCTTCGCGAAGTGATCGAGGTTCACGCCGGCGTCATGCAAATCAGCTAATTGTTGAATAGCCTCAGTACTCTTTTTCTGTTGAATAGCTCCAAGAAGTTTTGCGTGAGTTTCAGCCGGGATAATGCCAAGGATCGCCGAAGTCTGCGCCGTAGTGATCTTTTTTCCTGCGAACGCCATGACTTTTGCCATCGCCGACAAAGCATCACGCATCGAGCCTGAGGCGGCAGTCGCGATCAGCTCCAGCGCGCCGTTTTCAGTAGTGATCTTTTCCAGGCTTGCGACGCGCGCGAGCTCTTTGGTGATTTCCGGATGGCTTAATTTTTTGAAATCAAGCCGCTGGACGCGCGAGAGGATCGTATCGGGGACTTTGTGCGGCTCGGTGGTGGCGAGGACAAACATCGTATGCGCGGGCGGCTCTTCCAGGGTTTTTAAGAGCGCGTTAAACGACGACTTGGAAAGCATATGCACCTCGTCAATGATAAACGTCTTGTACGTTCCCGTGGCGGCGGCCGTCTGTGCCGAGTCAATGACACTCCGGATATTATCCACGCCCGTGTGCGACGCGGCGTCAATCTCGATGAGATCAAGCGATTTGCCGGCATTGATCTCGGTGCATGAGTAGCAGGCATTACAGGGTTCGGCGCCCGCTTTGTCGCGAGGCAGGCCCTTGCGTTTCTCACAGTTCAACGCTTTGGCGATGAGTCGTGCCATTGTCGTCTTTCCCGTTCCTCGCGGGCCGGCAAAAAAATACGCGTGTCCCACGCGCCCACTTGCCAGGGCGCCTTGCAGCGTGCGGACGACATGTTCTTGGCCTTCGATTTCAGCGAATGTGGTGGGCCGATATTTTCGGTAGAGGCTCGTCATTTGAATACGATCAATCTTAGCCCAATGAAGCTAAAGATCAAGGCGGCGGCGGAGCCGATGATGCTGCCAACGTTAGCCCAGACCTCGGGAGTTACGGTGTCGGGGCGGTGCAGGACGCTGACCACGATGGTCGCGACGCCGACGTTGACGATCAGGGCGAGGATGTTCACCGCAAGGAATTTGAGAAATTCTCGCTTCGCGCTCGCCTTGCCGCGAGCGTCGGTATCGCGCCGAAACGCCCACCATCGATTCCAGCCATAGCTATGGGTGACGGCGATGACAAACGACGCGGTCTTTTGTGCCGCGTACCCCGGCCCCGCGGTTACCTGCGTCAGCGAGATCAGCAAATTAAAAACTCCCGCGTCCACGGCGAAATTCGTGAATCCGATCGCGGCGTATTTGCCAAATTGGTCAAAAAACGGGAGCCACCGTCCCAAGAAGTATCCAAGCTGAACTCCGGCAAGCCAGAGCGTGGGGATCACGAGCACCAGCCACGCGGGCCCAAATCCCAGCGGCAGGCTTTTTTGCAAGTATGCCAGCACGGCCCACGCGATTAGCCCGGCGGTCAGTCCGGTGACGATTGCCAATGAAATATCGCGTTTTGATAGGGTGCGCATCAGAGCATCTCAAAGCCTTTTCGGATCTCCTCTTCCACCAGCTCACGCGGGCGGCCGTAGGTCGTGCGGGAAAGTTCCTTGATATAGGTAAACATTTCCGGCTGGCCGGTTTGTTCGCGGATCGTCTGGATATTAAACGGCTTGGACGTCTTGTCGTTGATCAGGAGCTTGAGGTACGCGTTGAAGTTGTCGATGTTGACGAGATCCTGCGGCGTGAAGACGGGCTCAAAGAAATTCTTGAGATACTCCGCATCATCCGGGCCCACACGGAAGACCACCAGGGAGCCGGCGTTGCCAAAGACCGCGTCGCGAATCGGCTCTTTGAGCTGCTTGATGAACTGGTGCGCGAGCGTGAGGTTGAGGCGATATTTTCTCGCCTCTGATAAAATCGTCGCGATGCTGTCGGTCGTGATGTTTTGGAACTCGTCCAGGTACAGATAAAAATCTTCCCGCTGTTCCTCCGGTACGTCCACACGCGAGAGGGCGGCGATCAAGAGTTTGCCGACCACCATCATGCCGAGGAGCTGCGCGTTGGTCTCGCCGATGCGTCCCTTGGATAGCGAGACGACCAGGATTTTTTTCTTGTCGATAATTTCACGAAAATTTACCGTGCTTTTCTTTTGGTTGATGATGACCCGCAGATAGTCATTGGATACGAACGTATCGATCTTGCTGGAGATGTAGGGTGCCATGTTGGCGAGGCTCGATTCGCCGCCTGCTTTTTGCGCCTCAAGCTCCCAGAATTGCCGTACCAACGGATCCCGCTCGCGCGAAAGCTTGTCGAGGCGAAAGTCCGTATCCACCAAGATTCTTGAAATATCGGCAAGAACCGGAATCTTGCTTTCGTCCGTAGGATCGTTTTGGTAATCGTCCATCAGGAGCAAGCAGGCATTTTTGAAATATTTTTCAAACAGCGGCCCGCCCGTCTCTTTTAGATTGTACAGCTTATCAATAATGCTCAATAGCTCGTTAATGAGAAGCGTTTTTTGCTCCGGATGCGCGGGGTCAAACTCAAGCATGTTAAGCCCCAGCGGCATCTCGATATCGGCCGGATTAAAGTAGACCACGTCATTCATTCGTTCCTGTGGAATCACCGAAAGCGCGTGCTCCGCAAAGTCGCCGTGCGGCTCGATGATGCACAGGCCGTTGCCACTCGCCAGGTCCTGCTCGATCATGTGCTTCATAAAAGAAGACTTACCGGTACCGGTTTGCCCGATGATATACAGGTGGCGGCGCCGATCGCGCTTGGTGATGCGGATTTCATTTTCGATGCCGCGATACTTATTGATGCCGATACCGATTCCCTCGCGCGGCAGCTCCGCCGGCGGCTCGGAGGCCTTGGACTTGAGAAATTTTACTTTGGGAGCTGCGGTCGTTGCAATGGGCAGATGATAGATGCTATTGAGCTCCTCCGTCGAGAGCACGATCTTCTCTTTGTTATTAAACAATCGGAATGAAAAGTTGTAGATGAGCTTTTGTAAGCTCTTACCACTGGCTCGGTTGAGCTTGAGCTTATTGAGCCCCGGGCCGCCATATTGCACGAGGGATCCCTCGAGCTCTTTGAGGATTTGTTCTGCGAGTTGTTCAGAGGGTGCCGAGGTGAGAAACCGAATGTTAACATCGAAATTCTGCTTGCCTGCTTTCGCGCTGATCGCTTTGATGATTTCGTCATCGGCGGGAGAAACGATTTTTGGGCGTTCCCGGATACTAAGATTTTCCTCGCGTTGACGCTCATGCTTTTTCTTGGGCGGATGCTTGGCGCGGCTCAAGGCTTCATGAAACTGGTACCCCACCTGCATCTCGCGGGCGACCTGGAGCATGAGTTTTTTCTGCTTGTTGGCGTGGGTGGGGCGAATGAGGATCTGGATCGAGCTTCCCTCGCCTTCGGCCTGGAGCTTGGACATGGCGGTGAGAATCGCGCCCATGGGGTCGGACTCGAGCTTCTGATACGTGCGGAACGGCAAGACTTTGCTTTCCGTATAGGACACGTATCCGCCGGCCGTCACACCTTCGGGATTAAAAATATTGTAGTCTTTGATCCTGGAAACATCGGCGGTCGGATAGTAGCTGTGGATTTGCTTCTCGATGATGTCCGCGTTGCTTTTAGGGACGGCGACGTAGAGATGCGTCTCTTCGCCGATGTGATGCACCGCCATTTCCAGTGCCAGGTACGGTTCGCCGTAGAGAAATTTATTCCAGCCCTTGGCGTGGATATCGCCAAAGCTTGCCAAAAGCTGCTCGCCGATGCCGAGGGATTCCTTTTCTCGTTGCTGGCGGTTTTGATCCTTGGGGTCGGCGTATTCTTTGGGGACTTGGATCAAGAAAAGCGACATGTTGAGCGCGCGCTGAAGCCGCCCCTTCGTCCTCACTCCCCCGACCACGACAAACGCAGCCAGAAAAAGAATCCCGAGTACGACGATGAGTGCGATAAAAACAAAAAGACTCATGGAATACCCATAAGTATAGCTTGGAAAAGATTTAAGGTAAACTACATCTGCTTTAGTTTCCCCCGCTCGACGAGATGCTGATAGAGTTCGTCAACGAGGAGATCATGAAAGGCGTCGATGAGGGCGGCGTTGTTGGTCGCCCGGGCTTCTTTGATGGCTTCGTCGATGGATTTCGTGAACGCGACATTCACGAGTGCTTGGACCTTCTGATGTAATTCTGGAGGGATCGCCTGCGGAGAAGCGCTGGGGGCAGGGGTCGGGAGCGCCGTAGGTTGAGACGGATGAATCTTTTCACGCACGACACTATGCAATACCTCTTTTTCATGAGGCATTTCTTTGTTTTGCTCAAGTAAAGCCTCACGCTTCGTCGCTAGGTCTTTTTCGATCTGAACGATCTCTTGCTCGAGCTGTGAGTTTTCGACGATCTCCACCATAGGTCGGAGTATAGCGTGTTATTTTCTCACGCGCAATTCAGAGGTTCGCCATCTCGGCAAGCCGACGACGAAAAGCGCCAGTACGACGCCGCCCGCCAATAACGCGTAGATCGCGAGCGAAGACATCATGGCTTGATAGGCTGGGGTGAGATAGTTCCCCAGGGGTAACGTGCCAAGCGAAATAAAATCGCCCCTGATGAGCGACCATAGCTGACGAAGTATATACGGGGCCAGGGCCGTCATCGCAAACCAGATGTTAATCCGAGCGCGGCGCTGCTGCTCGACTCGTGTCGCGTGATTCATCATTTTTTCCGTAAAACCAAGCGACGGCTCGATGATGTGAGTCTGAAGACGCAGGCTTTGGAGCTCGGCGCGAAGATAACTGTCAATCGTCATTTCTTTTTCAGTAAATTTATTGATAATCGACCGCGACTTCTCGAAGAAGATCATTGGCCTGGATGGCGGTCAACAAAACCTTTCGTGCCCGATGAAGTCGGCTTTTAAGGGTGTTTTGGTTAATGTTCAGCAAATCGCAGATTTCTTTATACGAAAAACCTTCATAGTACAAAAGCTTCACGATCATGCGGTCATCCTCCGAAAGTGCGGCCAGGCACTTTTGCAATTCCTGTGACACTTCGCTCTGCATCACGTCAGCACGGTAGTCGACTGCCGTGGCACGGGCGTAGTTTTCCAGGATGACATTGTCCAGCGGAATGCTACGGTTCTTATTCCTTCTGAAAAAATCAATCGTGACGTTGCGTGCGATGCTATAAAGCCAGCTTTTTGCCTTGTCCTGCTCCTTTAAAGACTCAAGCTTGTTGTACGCCTTGAGAAAAGTTTCTTGCGCCAAATCTTCTGCCTCAAAGCGGTTCCCGACCAGGCGATAGTGAAAATTCAGGATATCGCGCTGGTGCTTTTGGACGATATCCTCAAATTGTTCCAGCAGCTTGAGTCTCATGTCTACATTTTAAACCGTGCAGGCAAACGCTGCAATACTAACCAAGACGCAGCTTTACAGGACTAGGTTGCATAGCTTGCCTTTCACGAAAATCACTTTTTTGATCGGACCGCTCAGATGCCGCGCGACGTGCTCGTCGGCTTCAGCGGCGGCGCGGACCGTTTGCTCGTCGCTTTCCGTGGGCAATTGGATCACCGCGCGCGTTTTGCCATTCACCTGGATTGCGATCATGGCCATATCTTCTTTAATGAGCGCGGGGTCATACACGGGCCAGGACTCAAGATGGATTGAGGTTTTTTTGCCGAGCACGTTGTGCCAGATTTCTTCACTAAGATGCGGCGCAAAAGGCGCGAGCAGCTTCAAGAATACTTCATCAACAACTTCTCGTTCATTCAAAAGTTTCATCAGTTCGCTGATTGCAGTATTGAAATGCAATTTTTCGATATCCTCACCAACTTTCTTGATGGCTTGATGCAATCTCTGCTCATTTTGATCTTTGAGATTTACATTTTTATTTTGCGCGATCATCCATACTCGACTTAAGAACCTATAAACTCCATTGATCGCGCGGGGGTCCCACGGACCGTTGAATGTATCGTACGGACCCAAGAATGCCAAAAACATCCGCACCGTGTCGGCGCCATATTCTGCGACTTCTTTGTCGGGATCGATGACATTGCCTTTTGACTTGGACATTTTTTGGCCGTCGGGACCTAGCACGATGCCGTGATTGCGCCGCATTTTGAATGGCTCATCGAAATCCACGAGTCCCAGTTCATGCAATGCCTTGATAAAAAACCGCGAATAGAGCAGGTGCATCGTATTGTGCTCCGCTCCCCCGGTGTACACATCCACGGGCAGCCATTTCTTCATCGCTTCCTTGCTCGCGAATTCTTTTTTGTTTTCAGGATCCGTATATCGGAGAAAATACCAGCTTGAATCCACAAACGTATCCATCGTGTCCGTCTCGCGTTTCGCCGCTCCCCCGCACTGCGGGCATTTTACCTTCACCCACTTCTCGGCACGTGCCAAGGGCGACGATCCATCATCGGCCGGCAAGTAATTCTCAAGCTTCGGCAATTTGATCGGCAAATCCTCTTCTTTGACCGGGACGTACCCACAATCCTCACAAGTAATCATCGGGATCGGTGTCCCCCAATATCTTTGGCGCGAGAGGATCCAATCACGGAGACGATATTGAATTCTGCGTTTTGCCAGACCTTTTTGTTCAAGAAAATTGATGATCTCCTCACGAAGCCCCCCCCATTTGCGACCTTTGAACTCCAACGGCTCAAGAACAACAGCTTCTAGATCATGATGATAACATTCTTCCAAATTCAGGATGCGTTTTGCTTGCTCTTCATTAGAAGGTACCATGACCGGCCTCAGGGGTATGTTGTATTTCTTTGCAAACGCAAAGTCCCGTTCGTCGTGTGCACTGCAATTCACGATTCCCGTCCCGTATTCCATAATCGCAAACGACGCGACCCAGATCGGAAGATCGCCCGTGCCGAAGGGATTTTCAATGTATCTTCCCGTAAAGATGCCACTAATTTCGTTTCGGTATTCAAATTTATTCTCGACTTTCTTGCGTCTAATGTCGGCTATGAAATCCATCACGGGTTTTTCATGTTCCGTGCCCGTTATCAGCTTCTCTACCAATGGATGTTCCGGCGCGATGACGGCGAAGGTCTGCGCCATATAGGTTTGGGGTACTGAGTCGAATGCTTCGATCTTGATCCCGAGACCTTTGATTTTTTCTTGGTACAATACGCCCTCACTTCGCCCAATCCAGTTTTGTTGGGCAATGCGGGTTGTTTTTGGCCAATCAACTTTTTCAAGTCCATCCAAAAGTTGTTGGGCGTATTTTGTTACCCGATACATCCACTGTTCTCGCTCGCGCTGTTCAACAATTGATCCGCACCGATCACACTTGCCATCTACCACCTGCTCGTTGGCAAGCACCGTCTTGTCCTTGGGGCACCAGTTGACGAGTGTCTTGGCGCGGTATGCCAGGCCGGCTTTGTAGAATTGCAAAAATATCCACTGCGTCCAGCGGTAGTAGTCCGGATCGATCGTGCTCACCATGCGCGACCAGTCAAACATCGCCCCCATGGACTGCATTTGCTTGGTCATTACCTTGATATTTTTCTTCGTCCATTCAGCAGGCTGGACGTTGTTCTTGATTGCGGCGTTTTCCGCAGGAAGTCCGAATGCATCGTACCCAAAAGGAAACAGGACGTTATATCCGCACATCTTTTTGTACCGCGCGTACATATCGGGCACTGAATACGAGTACCAGTGCCCCATGTGCAAATTCCCCGACGGATACGGAAACTCAACTAATTTATAGAAGTTTTCTTTGCCCTCGACATGATCTTCGGTAATAAAAAGCTTCTTGGTTTCCCAATATTTCTGCCATTTCTTCTCGATTGATGAGGGGTCGTATTTCTTCATTATTTTAGCTAGACGCGATTCCTACCCATACATAGACGAAGAACAAAAACATTGCAACAGAAGGAATTATAAGAATTGCTATGAGATTTTTGTGGGGCAACGGATTATTGTCTCGTTTTGCACGACGTAAACTAATCCAATAAAGGATCGGAAGAATTAAACCACTTATTGCGCCGAGTTCAAAAAGCATAAGATTTGGACCGATAAGAATACCAATAAAAATCCATCGCACAACGAAGACGAACACAAAGATAATGCTCAGTATCGCCCAACCTAATGTTATTTCTGGCAGTATTCTTTCACGCATATCTTCTTACCCTACCAAAAAACCAGTTATGAAGCTAGGAGGTCCGGGGAATTTTATTGCCCTCGGTCTTTCAGAATAAAATGAAGCAAACGTTCGATGTGAAGGCGGGCATGCCAGCGGGGGCCGAGAAATTTTTTGCTCCATGCCAACGCTCTTGGTTTGCCGATGAGGATCGCGATGCCGACAGGAATCAGCCACGCACCGGGCGTAAACGGCGTGACTAGTGCGGCCAACCCGGCGATAATCAAAAGCACCCCAAGGCCTTTGCGAAGATATAGTATCCAAGGAAGTGCGAATATGTCGATCACGCCTCACTCTAGCACGATTTTTAGCAGAAACGAAGCTATGTTTCCATACTCAAGTACCGTTCTCTTCGATCAGGGAGGATGGTTACGACAATGTCGTTCGTGGGGTGTTCCTGGAGATACCGCTCGGCCGCCAAGACATTGGCGCCGGAGCTGATGCCGACAAAGAGACCAAGCTCCTTGGAGAGCCGCTGCATGCGGGCTACGGCGTTTTGTGAAGGGATGGTGATGATGTGGTCGACAAGATGCATGTCTTTGAGTACGAGATCCGGGATAAAGCCATCACCGATGCCTTGGATCAGATGTTCTCCCGTGGGGCCGTTGCTCATGGCAGCTGATTCGCTTGGCTCGACAGCGACAGTTTTTACGTCGGGATGTTTTTTGATGAGGGCTTTTCTGACGCCCATGAGCGTCCCGCCGGTTCCCACTCCGGCGACAAAGGCAGCGATGCGTCCAAGTCCGAGAGCGGCCACGTTCTCAAGAATCTCTTGTCCGGTAGTAGTCTCGTGACATATGACGTTATCTTCGTTGGCGAATTGGTTGGGCGTGTAGGTGCCAAGCTCCGCAAGCAGTTCGTCGCGTTTTTTGACGGCTCCGATGAAATCCGCCGGGGCGACCTCGACAATCTGTGCGCCAAACGACAAGATCATCTTCTTGCGCTCGATGCTCATGTTGGAGGGCATGACCGCGATCATCTTATAACCGCGAGCCGCGGCAAGCATGGCCAGGGCGATTCCGGTGTTGCCGCTGGTGGCCTCAATGATCGTTCCCCCGGGCTTGAGCTCTCCCCGTTCTTGGGCACGATCAAGCAAATAGCATGCCATGCGGTCCTTGATGCTCCCGCTCGGATTTCCGGTTTCCAGCTTGGCATAGATCTGGTTGGTGATCTTTACCAAGGGCGTATTGCCGATACATTGTGAGACGGTAGTCATAAGGTATGAAAAACTTTTTCTGAAAATAAATAAAAACTCTTATTTATTTCCCACAGCTAGTGTGACGTTGGTTTGTCCCCCTCCGGAGGCTATACCTATCTGAAGCACACGAATATCTTTTGTATAACTTGTATGACGGAGTACGCTAGAGTCGTTTGCTGAATTCGTCGCGCTGACGACCCATTGGTTTTTTGCCAGTTCGTTTTTGTAGAAAGACGCGACTTTTTCCAGGGAGTCACTAGTTATAAAAACCACAGCTACGCCTTGTTTATCGGTCGCTGAAAATTTACTTTCTGCTCCTGGATATGCCGGGACATCAGCTGGCCAGTTGGCGGGTAGAGCTTTTCCGCCGTAGGTAATAGATTCCCCGTTCTCTCCTTTTATGCTGACCTGCCCATCTTCAACATCGACATACTTGGATATTTTTTTGCCTACAACTACCGTAAAAATTACTCCCAGTAATATAAAGAAACCAACGATTCCCAAAACTATCCATAAAACCTTATGACCTGACTTTGGTGCCGGTTGCATCGGACCTTGCGGATCTACTGGTACTGGCTGAACTGGTATTGCTGTATTCTCCATATAATTAGATATTAAACACTCTTTTGGCGTTTGCTACAACTGCCTTTTCCACTTCTTCGAGAGGTAGATTTTTTAATTCGGCAATGCGCTGGACAACGTATTTCACATTGGCTGGTTCGTTGCGCTTCCCTCGCAGCGGCTCGGGAGTGATATAGGGCGAGTCGGTTTCTGCGAGTATCATATCAAGCGGCGTGTTTTTTACAACCTCGTTGTAGTCGTGAGTAAATGTGATCACGCCGGTAAATGAAAGCGTGAAGCCGAGATCGAGGAATTTCTTGGCAGTGATCCACTCACCCGCGAAGAAATGCACATCGCCGCGAATTTTCGCATGCTTCTGTAATATGTCCAGTGCATCCTCATATGCTTGTCGGATGTGCAGCATCAAGGGCTTCTTAAGCTCGTTGGCAAGCTCGATATGCTTGATAAATGTTTCCTGTTGTTTCGCTTTTGTTTCATCGGTAAGCCGGTAGTAATCCAGTCCGCACTCCCCGATACCGATGACTTTGGGATCAGCGCCGAGCTTTTTATAAAAATCATAATCAAAAACTTCTCCTCGCGAAGTAAACTCTTCTCCTCCCTCGCCAATTTCTTTTTTGTCGTGGTAGCTCTTGCTCGTATGCACGGGATGGAGCGCCACGGTTGCCCAGGCGATATCTGGATACGCATGTGCCAGCTCGACGGCCGTTTTGGACGTATCTTGCTGGGTCCCCACATTGATCATGCCCACGCCAGCTTCGCGCGCGCGCGCGACGACCTCGTCGCGATCAGCGTCGTATGCAGCGAATTGCACATGAGCATGGATGTCGATGAATTTCATTTTTCTACTAACCGATATTTTCCAATTATCCCGTGAGTATCGTCTCGTGCGAACTCCGCATCCTGGACCACATAGAAAATCCTAGGGCCGATTCGAACATGAGTCTTTAAGAAAGTCAGCTCTTCTATTTTTTCGGTTTCTTTAAAATACACCCGAAGCTTATTGCCAATTTGTGCGGTAACAACTCCAGTTTCATTCCGTATTTGAATTACATCATTGAGTTGCGGCAACTTCATGGGATTTTCCCGACGTGGCGGAAGTTCGTGTTCTTTCATAGTTTTGGAAATAACATACCTGGCGTACCTTGTAAAATTTTTTCGGCAGTTTCCGGCAAAAACGGCTCAAGCAGTTTTGCGCCTTCTTGGATGAGGTGCGCGGTGCTAGCTACGGCGACCGCGTCTCCGGTTTTCCAGGGAGCCTTCTCGTTGATGTACTGATTGCCAAACGTGAAGAGTTCCCAGAGATGTCCGAGTGCTTCGTGAAGCTTAAATTGCTTTATAGCAGCATGATAGGCAGTTTTCGCGTTTTCAATCTTTTCTTGAACGCTTTGATCTATTTGCTGATTACTAATTACTATTTTCTCTGCAAGCTTATTCACCCGACTTACCAGATTGCCCAGATTATTCGCCAGATCACCCGTGTAACGGGCTTCGAGCTTGGCATAGGAAAAATCGCCGTCGCCCGATGACGGGATCTCACGCAGAAGATAGTAGCGGAGCGGATCAACGCCGTATTTTTGTACGACTTCAAATGGATCGATCACGTTGCCGAGTGTCTTGGAGATTTTTTCACCATCTACCGTCACATAGCCATGGACGAAGATCTCATTGGGAAGTGCGACGCCGGCCGACAAAAGCATCGCGGGCCAGTAGATCGCGTGGAAACGCCCGATCCCTTTGCCGATCATGTGGGTACGATAGGAGTCGTTCCACCATGTCTCGAATTTCTTTTCATCTGTGCCATACCCAAGCGCATTGATGTAGTTGGTCAAGGCATCGAACCAAACATACACGCGCTGCGAGTCATCGCCCGGCACTGAAATACCCCAGTTCTTTGCCCGCGCATTGGAGCGTGAGATGCTAAAGTCCTCGAGGCCTTCTTTGATAAACTGCACGAGTTCATTTTTTCGTGAAGATGGCGTGATCTTGATCTCATCAGACTCGAGCAATTGCAAAAGCTTGTCCTGATACTTGGAGAGCCGAAAAAAATAGTTTTCTTCTTCGATCAGCTCCGGCTTGGTCTTGTGCTCGGGACAGAGGCCGTCAACCAGTTCCTTGGGAGTATAGAATTGCTCACAGCCCACGCAGTAGAGTCCTTGATAGCTTTTTTTGTAAATATCCCCCGCCGCATCACATGCCTTCCAAAGTTTCTGTGCACCGATGACATGCCGCTCTTCGGTGGTGCGAATGAACTCATCGGCGGAAATATTGAGCGCGGCGTTGAGTTTGTGAAAAACTTCGGCATGCTCATCGACAAATTCTTTGACCGGTTTGCCTGCTTTTTCTGCGGCTTGGACATTCTTGACCGCATTCTCGTCGGTACCGGTGGTATACACGACCTCCTCGCCTTGCGCGCGATGATACCGTGCCAGTGTGTCTGACTGTATCAATTCCAACGCAAACCCCACATGGGGCCGTGAATTGACATACGGTATAGCATTAACGATGGTAAAACGCTTAGACATTCCTTCAGCGTAGCCGAAAAACCTTCAAAAATCCAGGCACTTCAAACCCCAACAGAATTTATTACGTGTAAGAATTTTTCTTCTTTCTCAGGAGTTATCATCCTAAAAAATAACGACATATGATTATCCATACCGGTATCTTCGACATAATGAGCTCGCGCATAGTCTAGATGTTCTTTGGTGAATTGCTCATCGCCCTTCATTGAGAAATAGTTTTTTAATTGCGACATGCGTTCTACTACTGACCTTCCCCACTTAACTTAACACGCCCGCTTTCCGTAGGCATCCTTT
>ERZ1292623.2644-Hain-H51-01um-R1-2644-length-15814-cov-4_pt1 | contig 14092 bp, 20 predicted proteins | sample MGYA00564398_ERZ1292623 | MGnify/ENA primary metagenome ERZ1292623 (study PRJEB36523, sample SAMEA6512633) | groundwater metagenome | collected 2019-01-07 | study: AquaDiva: Metagenomics assemblies of 32 groundwater samples
ACAGCGCTTGCAACCAAAACAAAAAGGAAAATCATACTAAGTATGATAAATGCAACTAAAAATGCCACCATATCTTCTATTACGCCGCGCTTGTTCATTTTGCAAACCTCATACAACTAAAATAATTAGCGAAACTTGCTAAGCTCACTGCTAAGTTTTGCTTTATCATCTATGAAATGCCACCTCAACTAATAATCTGCCATCAGCAAAACTTTCGTCCTGCTGCCTGATTTTCACGAAGTAATAATCGCGTATTAATTTATCTGGATTTTTTGCATAGCTAAATTGTCCCTTCTTTATCGTACTAAAACCTTCTTGGCTTTCTATCAAAACTGCACCATCATTTCTAACTAATTCGTAATTTATTTCTGTCTTGCTAGACTTAAGACATTCGGATATTGCTGCTCGTATCAAATTAGGATTAAAACTTCCCACACTATTACCATTAGTCAAATCTATAGTTCCTGCGTGCACCAAATATTTTTGCATTCCAGCTTTGTCAAAATATATTTCTTCCCACGCCAAGCAGCTTGGCGAATTGAATATGCGCTCTGCTAGAATTCGCGCTTCCAATTCTTCTGATAATAAAATCGGATAATCTGCCTGTGGTTTGGCTATCTCGTACATCATAAATAATCCAACACCTAACAATATAACTGCGAAAATTGTTGAGATTAACGCTTGCGGCCACTCCATTAACTCACTCCCCTAAATGTATTTCTTCTAGTTTCCTCATTGTATTCTTTTACCAATATTGTTTTTTCGCGTATAGTTATATCTTCGAAACTAAGAGTTTCGCCAGAAATGTAAACCAAATCGAAACAAGCAGGCGTTGACCCTAAAGTCGTAGCTGTTGTAATGGGGTGATTTACGCATGTTTGCTTCCGGCGAACATATCCTGCGCTACCAAGAATTATTGTATCTTTATTTATTGTTAACTTTTGCTGCGCAGTTTCCGGAGCCGCCAATAAAGTTTCGACTGTCAACTTCTGATCAAATGCCAAATACTCTGGCAATGTTTTAAACAATGGTGAAAAAATTTGCACTCCTAATACAATAACTATTACAGCTATTACTATCATACCGATAATTAAAATAGGTCTCGTTACGCCTCTCTTATACATTTTCCTTTTCCAGTACTGCTATGCCGCTATTTATTTGGTGATCAAAATCTGCGCACCATTTTTCTGCAGTTGACTTTCCTACTTGGTGATTGCTTTTACTTTTTGCCAGTGCGATATCATAAGCGCAAACATTATCTCCTAATCCGAAATATAAAATCCCATTATCTATTGCCTGCGTCGATGTTGCATCAGTTTCATCCGGATTAAGACGAGGAGAGATAAAGAAACCTGTTGCTAACTCATCTTTCGTACTGCACCACACAGCACCAATATTATTATAACCAGAACCAAAACAAACTACTTCATTATTAGCTACCAAATCTGTATTTATACCGCCTGACCCAAAATCAACTAAGTCAAGTTCCTTTTCCTGCAAGAGATCCCATTTGTATAACTTAGCATCCAGTGCTAAATAAAGCAAATTGCCATCCAAATGTGGTTTTAACCCTGCGAAACCATCTCCCAATCTAAATGACAAGTAAGTATAATCTCTGGTTGTATCATTAATGCATGCTATTCGTTTGTTATTGCCCGTTCCAAAACATACCAAGTCATTTTTTAGTTCTATATTTGATACATCGTGAGTAAATCCGGCGCAAGTTTCCCAAACACCAGGAGTTGTATCCAGCACACCTGCGCTAAATTTATCGTATTTACAAACTTGGCTTCCCAAACCAGTATAAATATAATTTTCAGTTACTATAGGTTTGGTTGTGGTTTTGCACGGACGACCATCCAAACATACTTTCCAATCGGCTTTAATTGTTAATACCAAAGAACCATCTTTTTGGTCTAAACAATTATACTCGTTATTGGCGGTTCCAAAGCAGACTAAACCGTAACCCGCTTCTATATCTGATGTTACTGCTCCGCTCGTTTGCTGGCAACCACCCCAAATCGAACCTGTCGAATCATAAGCGCAAATATGATTTCCAATTGCAAAATAAAGTCCTTCCTTTGTTAATTTGGGCGCTGAGTCCGCTCCGCCTTTCCACTTTTTTGCTTTTTCGAATGTAAAAATTGGTGTTCCTGTCAATTTGTCCAAGCAATGAGTAGAATTATCCTTTCCGCCTCCGAAGCAAACTAATTTGCTTGGGTCTGCAACAGAGCCTCTAACTGTTGGAAGCTCACTCAAAAAATCTCCAATCAGATTTGCCGCAAATGTGAAAAATACTACTGCAATAATAATTCCTATAATTGCATAAACAAGCATACTTGCTCCTCGCTTGTTCTTTAGTGTGACCATAGAATAATTTAGCGAAGCTCGTTTTTATTGTTTACTAAGAGCCTGGCAGGCCAGGAATGTTTCCAAATAATGCATTTTTTGCTGCTTCGCCTGCCTGACCAAAAAGATTTGAGTAGAGAAGCAAAGCAAATACTATGAAAACTATTGCTAGGATTAGAAGAACTATAAATTCCCATTGAATACCGCGTTTGTTCATATTAACCTTGTGCTCCTTTAGTATCAGTCTTTAGTATAAGTTATAGTAGCTTTAAGATAATCCATGTTAGTACAATCACTTGTCCACCAAACGCTATCTGGAATGGGCTCTGCTGTCAATTTCCTAATTGTGATAGGATCGCTCCTAAGTGCTGTTTCTTTAGTTATTTGGTGTGCATTAACCCTACCTGACTCCCCTATGAAATAATATTCAGTATTTTGGGAATTATAGCCAATTAAATATATATTAGCTCCGCAAAGAGTTCCTCCAGGAATAGCTTCCCAGTCAATCTTTGTGACCTTGTAATCTTTGCCAAAATCAAGAGTAATTGAATATTGATTGATAACCCTTTTTGAAAGCATCATAGTTTCTTGCAGAGGTTCTTTTCCAAGTGCAGTTTCGCTTTCTTCTCCAGCATCGGAACTTTGCCCTTTATCAGCATCTGAATCTTGTTGTGCTCCTGAGTCAGCTCCTTGCTCAGCACCAGTACCAGCTCCAGCTCCTCCAGCTAAATCTTGCGCCCCCGAGTCAGTTCCTTGCTGTCCTTTTTCAAGTTGATAAACTCTTACTAAAACTGCTTCATCATTGTTAGAACATTTATTATCTGAATACCATCCGCAAACATATGTATCCAGTCCGCCTTCAAAAGTATGTATCGAATTAGGCGGCAACCATGTTGGCTTTGCCTTAGTATCGTAATCATCTGGACCCATACCTGTAAATAATTCTGGAGTCGTTGGTACTCTAATATTAGCAGTCGTTATATCTAACATCACAATTCTATGAATGTTTTTCGCTGACTTATCGCCTTTATCGTCTGTTATTTTTCCATTGTTATATTCTACCTGATAGATAAAACCTTCCGGCGCGGCTATGCACCAAGGTCCGCCCCTATTCATTCCGCGTAGATTAGAGTAATCTGCATTATTATTAGCACAATTATCTACGCCGTCAATAACTAAATCTTGCGAAGTTGCGGTCGTACATTTATTATTAACACAAGCAAGATTTTTAGATATACAATCTGAGCTTTTGGTACAGGATGCATCTTTTATCGAATCTCCTTGTTCTGCTTGTATAATCTTAGGAATAGAAATTACTCCAAATAAATCTGTTATTTTATTTCCGCCAGCGGTTGATGAACCGCTCAACATAATTATTGCAAGAACTAAAACTACTATCGCAATAATACCAAAAACTATTATCGTCCAAACTGGAGTATCTCCGCGATTATTCATTATGATTAAGCTCGGCACATTGTTTCATCAACTTCACCTTCTTCGACTGTGGTGGAACACGTAGCAGCTATTGGATTTTCACCGGTTTTTTCGTAACAATGGTACGCTTCATCTTTTCCATCATCATCTGCATCTGCTAATAATAATGGTGTTTCTGTACAAAAGTTTGATGAAATCCAAGCTAATTTTGTACTCGAACCTTGTGCCTGCAAGCACCACTGACTGCATTTAGTCTGAGCTGCAACAATATCAGCTTCTGTTGCTTCTGCAATTGTTTTAGTCTGCCCAAATAAATTTTCGAATGCACCGGTCGCAAATAACACTACAAAAACCAAAACTAAAAGCGCTAAAATTGCTAAGATAATTGTATTAAGCGGAAGACCTTGACCTCGCTTCATAGGCAAGTAGCCTCAGATACAGGCGTGCCCCCAATTGTTGTTGAACAGCTTACATCTATGTCGCTGTCATAACAAGTCAAGCCAACTTCCATCTGTCCAACTTTATTATATGTGCCACCAGTGCAAATTTCATCTTCTAATGGATTTGCAAAAGAACCTGATGAAATATCGCAACCTCCAAGTTCTCCATCATCATCCAAATCGATATTGAATTCTTTTTTACAATATGAGCTTGATTTCCAAGAAGGCGTAGTTGTTACTAATTTAGCCTGCGAACAAAGTGAATTGCACGAAGATCGCGCAGTGCTCAAATCATCACCGACTGCGGAAGTTCCACCTTGGAAAATCTTTTGAAAGAATACACTTCCTCCGCCTATTGTAAATGCGATTATCAAAACCAAAACTATTGCGGCTATTGCTGCAAGAACAATTAATTCAAGTGGCAGGCCTTGACCTCTCTTATTAGCCATTTACTGAAAGTTAAAATCTTGGTATAAATATGTTGCTATGGTATAGTATTTGGATTGTTAAACAACCCTAATGACAATTCAAATGCATTTGGAAATAAAGAGGTTAAAAGAAAAAAGGCTAATACAAATCCTACTATTCCTACAATAATTATTGACAACCAAAAGAGCCAAGCTTCCATCTAAGAGCCTCCTAACTTATTAAATAAGTTATCAGCTAAATAATTACTTATGCCTGTTTTATATGGACCGAGTATGAATATTATTATGACTAAGAAAATCGCAATTGCTAATATCAATGCTATCAGCCAATCAGGTAGTGTTCCTCTCTTATTCAAATTTCTTCCTCCCTATTTCAATTGCCGGCTTGATGAAATCCAAGCCACCGGTATAAAGTAGATATATTATTGTGGCTACTATGATTAAGAATATTATAAAGATTACTAAATACGGCAAAAGTTCCGGCAATTCTCCTTTTTTACTTTTGAATATCATCATTAGCTCCCTAAAATATTTGTAACAAAAAATACCACAAGTGCTATCATTGCAATTACTGCAACTATTTGTATTATGTACTTGACGAGTTCTCCTGTTTCAAATTCTGCCATTAGCTGACTATCGTTGTTATTGGTGCTGCAAACCAATTGAATAAGATTATTGTTGCGCTTGCGACTATGACATATATTATAGTTCCGAGTATTAAATTTGTTCCTTTTTCCAAATTCTCTTCGATTGTATCTTTACCGTATACTATTCCTGACAGCAATACTGAAAGTACGAAACCAATCTGCAAAACGTAAATTCCGACAATTAATTGAAATGCGAAAGGCGACATCATATCTTGTATTTGAAATATATCTACTAAACCAGTACCTATCGCTGCATCACCTGCCGTTCCTGTTTCCAAGCCTCCGAGCTGCTGGCCGAGACTTCTCAAAATACTAATTGTCAAAACTGCCAGGCCTACAACAATTCCTGCTATAACTGGAACGAAAATTTTGACTTGCATTTGCATAGAAGATGTTGTTTCGGCGAGCAAATCCTGCATTCGTTCTGCAACTCTGTGAACTGCCCGCAAATACTGCGAAATTGTAATTAAACTGCTTCCTGTTATTTCCGGACTTCTTTTTGAACCTTCAACAACGACTTGCATCGTGCTTGTAATTATAGTCGAGGGATAATCATTAATTGCCCCATACCGCGGATTGAAAATCGCATCGCGCAAATTCGTTCCCAAATTTCTGATGTTATTGACAACTTTCTTATAAAAATTAGCGACTTCTGATTTTTCTGTCTCGGCAATTCTTTCAAAAGCTATCTCGACAGGAATATGCTCTTCAAGCCTCTCTCCGAGCTGGAAAGTTGAATCCATAAATGTAGTTTCGATTTCTGAAATTCTTTTCTTTACTTTCGCCATTTGTGAAACAGATAAGTAATAATAAAATCCAAAGCCCAAGCCTATAGCACCAATCAAATCTATGCCTGCGAAAATCGCAATTTGTGAGAAGAGCTCATCAGCTATATTTGACGAAAATGCAGCTAACGTATAAAAGTAATATAAAGCCGGACTTGCGATTGCTAAGAAAATAATTATACCAAAAGCCTCTGCCGGAATTGGAATTCTTATGTCTTTTATAGTAATGCCTGGCTCGCTGTATCTCTGCCGCAAATAGTGATACACATCTGTTGTTTTAGCTCCTGCTGGCCTCGTTGCAAGAACTTCTGTTCCTATGAAATAAACTATAATAGGCAAAAGAATATTATACAGCAATAATATGTAATACCATTTTATTGATGCTCCCATAAATGCAGCAACCATGGGAAGTATAACCAATCCCATTACCGGCAAAACTACACCAAGCATATGCAAGCTTTCTAATGGGCTTCTCAATTTGTGTGCGAAATTCAAAAGCCTGTCCTGTGTTCCTTCCAAAATTACTTGCAGAGCTTGATCTAAAATTTCTTTTTTCCTGCGTGCGTTGCCTTCATACAACGAAGTTTCAATTAATCTTAACGAATCAACAAACTGCGGATCCCAATCTTTCCACGTTAAAGCATAATCATTCATAGCTTCAGTAATGGAAGTATAAGTTTTGGTTTCGACATCCCAAAGAAGTTTCATAAAATCGATTGATAGCGGCGGAGAAATATGTTTGGCAACAAATGCAACTGCCCGCTCCAAATTAGGAGTGTGCTGCATATAAATTGTCAAATATAAAATTGCTAATACTAATTCATCAGATGCTTGCGAGCGCCACACTACAAGCATTCGCTTAGGCAGTTTAGGCAAATAAAATAATAATGCTACTGCGGTTATTAATCCAGCTAATAAAATAACGTAATTTACAAATAATACAGATGCTATAACTGTAAGAACGACTGCAAGAATTGTTGTCAAATATGCAAATGAAAAAACACTTTGCGGAGTTATTTCCAAGTGGGCTAATTTAATATAAGTAGAAACTTCCTGCACATCTGTTTGTGCCGGAGTGACTGGAAAGATTTTATCGGCGGCTCTGCACGCTGTTTCGTAAAATGTGTGCACTTGTGGCAGCTGGTCCCGTCTGAAATCCAAATATTCTCTCGAATAAGAACGGCTGAAGTCGACTTCGCCAGCTATTTCACCCATTACCTTCCGTCTATACTTATCTATTATATCCTGTTCAGCTGTCATCTTTATTCTTCAATACCTTCTTTCTTGAACTGCTGTTTGAACCAATGCTCCCATTCAGCATAAACCATTTTTGCATCTGTAGTGCCAACGTCTTTTGCAACTATATCTGAAATTCTATGAAATGCTTCATTTGATTTTATTACAAAAGATGCTTCTAGTATCTCGAAATTCTTTGTTTCCTCTGCATAGTCAACCAATTTTTGTTTTATTTTTGCTCTCAGCTCGATATTTTCCCAAATGCCATCCCAATTTCCTGACCACTCCTTGACTCTGCTTCCTATTGCTTTAATTACTTCTGACTCGCCTTCTTTCAAGGCCGAAGTAGGCTCGAGCATATCTGTTTTTGGATTATAAGTCAGCAAATCCTTGAATCCTTTTTCTGCCAAAGGATCATTCGTCCAAGTTTTTCCGACTTCGGTTATTTGAACGACTCGCTTGATGCGTTCAAGTCCTGATGGAGTTGTAATTGGATTTGTAACTAAAATAACATCTGTTGCTTTGAAAGATGTTTTAGGAACACCGAGGTCATTAACAACCCTGTCAAAAACACCATAAGGAGAATCGCCGTGTATTGTTCCTGCTACAACTTTTGCCAAAGCTCCGACTCTCATTGCTTCGTAAAGTGCTTTTGCTTCTGTAGATCTAACTTCACCAATAATTAATGCCGAATCGCCAAGACGCAAAGCTGTTCTAATCGCATCTTCAGCAGCAACTTCTGATTTTCCGCCAGCTATTGCAGAACGAACTTTCATCGACTGAACATCATATCCTAATTTTCTCAAGCCGGCAACATTTAATTCCAAAGTATCTTCAACCGTTACAACTCTGCTTGAGCGCGAGATTTCCAGCAGCAGTGCATCAAGCATACTTGTTTTTCCTGAGCTTCTCGAGCCGGCAATCAAAACAGTTCTGGCACCATCTATTAAAAATGACATTAATCCGGCTGCGAGACTTGAAATCATTCCATTTTGAATAAATAATGGCAGAGTCCACGTTCTATCTCTATGCCTTCTAAATGCGAACGAATAGCCTTTTGGTGAAAGAGGTTGCTGCATTACTGAAACTCTGGCTCTTCCGTGGGGAACATATAATTCTGTGTCAAGAACTGGATTTGCCTGATCTAATGGTCTGCCCGACATTAATCTTAATTTTGTTGCCCAGCTTTCTGCTTCTTTGTTCAAGGGCGTCGCATTCGTGATGCATTCACCATACTGCGAATGTATAATTGAAATCGGATTTATTCCAATTGGCGCATTTACAACTACATCCTGAATATTTTCATCCGACAAAATAAGCTCAATCATTCCAAAGCCTATTGTATAACGAACCAATATTTTTGCCAGCTCTTCTATTTCTGCCGGCTCCAAAATTATATTTCGGGTTTTTGCCAAATCGCGAATCAAATCTTTTTCTATGCTTACGAATGTCTCCCTCGTTCTTTCAATATTTACGAATTCTCTTCTCTCTGGTCTGTGCTCAGCTAAAATAGCACGGGCATCTGTAAGCAATGCATATTTGTCTTCTGTAAGTCTGAATTCGGGTGGCGTCAAATGGTAAATTGGCCTGATATCAGTTTTAGTTTTTAAAATTAAAACTTGTGTATCATCTGCAATTTTATAATTATCTATTTCCTCTGCCCCGGCAGGATAGGATGTAACCAACTTGGTATACATAAAATTTGGCCGGATAGAAGGCTTGAATATTTGCTTGTAGAATTTTCTGTCTCCAGATTCGTAGCCGTCTAAATAAGGCGCAGCTATCTTCAAAAGTTTAGTTTGGCCAAGAATTACGAGCACTTTTTCCAAAACACCTGAAAATTGTTTTGAACAAGAACTATGTTCCGCAGTTATTGAGCTTACTTCTTCCCTATGCCGTCTCAAAACTCTTACATAACTGCCAACAGGGTCGTGCTTAATTCCCTGCAAAACTGCTGACTGGAGGAAATTAAACCATTCCGGGAAAAACCTTCTGCAGTCCTCTCCAAATTCTGAGAAATCAAGAACTCGTTCTTCCGAAATTAGTTTCTGATAAGCTTCAGCTATTTCATAAAGCAAATGTGCCTGAGATTTTTCGTAAACATATTCTTCATTTTGCGAGAAAACTATTTCTTCAACTTGGCCGCTTTCAGCCAATGCGTCTATAGCCTGTGCCATTACAAAAGGGTCGTCTTCTACAGATGGATTGTAAATACTACCTTCAAAGTTAAATTTCAGAACTTTGCCCTCTGCTGCTCTAATAATCTCATAATCTTTATTTGGCATATCGTAATCCTAGCTTAGTAAAATATATAACTACCGCTATGCTTTTCTTGTTTATATGGACGAAGAGAATTTACCGCCTTTGCCTGATTTGCCAACGCCATTAAATTTAGCTGGAGGCGTTCCGAAAGCTGCGGCGGAAGGCTTGGTAAGAGTAAGAGAGCACGTTTCCTCTTTTGCAGCGAGAGTTAGACTAGTAGAAGACCAATTGAATAATATCAGAAGCCATTTGGAATTAATTGACTCTTCTATGGTTGATAAGCACAAGACGATTGTAAAGGAATTGCGAAGTCTTGAAGACAACGGAAGAGAATTGAGAACTGAAATGGCTAAGTTAAATGATTTGGTTGAGCGAACTATCAAGCGGCTTGAAAGCCTCTCCTCAAAGGAAGAAGTAAAAGTTCTGGAGCGTTATATAGAAATGTGGCAGCCGCTGAATTACATTACTCGGGACGAATTAAAATCATTAGTACAAAAGATTATTAAGGAACAGTCGAAAAAAGGTGAATAATGGTGCTGCATAAACTTCTAGGCAGAAAGGAAAGGTTTCCAACTCCGGAGATTTTGAAAGAACGCGGAGTTAAATCCGAAATATTAACTAATGACTTAAGCGGAAATCCAGTCCAACAAACTCCAATACCTGAAGCTCCATCGCCACATATTGCTTTTCTGCAGCGCGAAGAGGAGCCCGAAATAGAACTGCCGGAACGCGCAATTCATACCCATCATCCGCATCATTCAACTGAAGAATTGCAGAGAATAATGGAGCAAGTTCTAAGTGAAAAACTAAACGAATTCGGCAAAGAACTTGATGCAGTAAAAAAAGTCCGGGACGATGTAAGATATCTAAGCAAGCAAATGGATGAACGATTTGAAAAGCTAAATAGTCATTTAGAAAACTTGCAAATAACTTTTGAGGAAAAAGTTGATGACCATCAGCAAACTGTCGAAGAGCTTAGCGTAGAGCTAAAAGCTCTCAAGAGAGTTTTTGATTCCATTATGCCTACTTTTACAGATAATATTAGGCAAATGAGAGATATTATTGAGAATAAAAAATAATCAGCCATTTGGATTCGGCTCTCTTGTTATGTAATATGTTGCTGCTCCAAATATAATAACTAAAACCAGTAGAGATAATATAGTGGGCGAGAAAAATATTCTCGTTTGCTCTTCTCCCAAGAATGCCTGCAAGCCCTCTATACCTTCTGAAGGAGGCTGAGTAATATTGAATTGGTCTCCTAATTCTGGTCGTCTTGCAAGGGCTCCTTCCGGAAATACCTGCGAGAATGCTATCAATGCAAAAAGAATTACAACCAAAATAATCGGGCCATAGCCTCTAGCCTGCGTTAAAACACCCGAAATTGCGCCCTCTTGTATGCCTGCAAATCTGAATATCAGAATAAGGAATAACGCTATAAGTATCAGAACCGATATTAATGGCAAAAAGGCCGATAAAAATTTTACTGCTCCGAGAGAATTTATAAATAAAAACGCTATTACAAATGATATTGCTGTATAGACATATTTGTTTTCTCCCAATACTTTGGTTTTATCAAGGAGAGCATAAGACAAGGCAAATATAAGTATGAAAGGTAAAACTACTGAATAGATTCCCACATCTTGCAAAACACCGACAGCATCAAGTAATGTTGGCATAAAGAAATGTGTTTAATAGGCAATATAAATTTTTAGTTACTTTTCTTTAAGCCTAATATACTTCTCATCTTTATCATCCTTCTTAGCGCCTCTAACCATAAAGAAAATTACTGCCAAAGGTATTCCTAATATAAGCCCCAGAGCTATCATTGTGTTAAGAGCTTCTTCCGGTATTGCAAATGCAATCTGGCCGGATAGGAGTGCGGATAGATTATATAATATAGGAACATTCTCTCCGACCGCAAATCCAACTATTCCCACGAAAATCAATAGAACGAATATTATTAAAGCAACAAGAGGATAGCCCGCAAACTCATTACTTTTCTCTTCCCAGTTTGGAATTATGAATGCGAGTGTCATAAGTACGAGCAAAGCCACGACTAAAAGAAAGCTCGCTTGCGGCAATAGAATTGCAATTGCTTCTACAACGGGCGTATATGTGATAAACAAAAAGCCTGCTACTGTTGCAATTACTCCGGCGATATTTTTAACTTGCTGTTCGGCAGGGTCGCCTAAAACTTTAGTCTTTAATAAAATGGCATAAAAAATTCCCCAAATCAATAAGAACGGCAATATTACTCTAAAGAATCCGAATTGCTGCAATAATATAAGAGCATTGTCAAGCGGCGCGATACTTACGGCGCTAGTGGCTTCCTCAAAACCAGTCTGAAGCGAAAATGTAACCATATCTAATTCTCATTAAGTTAGTATAAATAATTAACGTCTGCGTCTTCTGGCAGTTCTTCTAGTTGTCTTCCTTGTCCTCGTTCTCGCTTTCGCTTTCTTCGGACGCGTTCTTGCAGAAACTCCTCGCCGATGTTTTGCCTGTTGTAATTGGTCATCCATAATTCTTATTTCAGAAAGATATGTTTCGATTTTCCGCTCCAAGTTTCTTATATTAGCATCCAAACTTTTTGTATCTCTGTCTGGATTTTGCCTCTTTAACGAATTGCGCTGATTTATTTTGGCTATAAGGCTTTCTTCCAATCTTATAGTATACTCAGCTATCTGGTCTGCTCTTTCCGCATACTGTGCCGCTCCTCTGCCATTAAACTTTCCTGCCAGTTTCTTCAATCGTTTGGCTTCTATTACTAAAGCTTTAATTGATGCTTTTATTTCTTTTACTTCCGCTCCGGCGAATCTAAATCTTTTACGGCCTCGGGCTCTTTCTTCACCTTGCTCCTCCCTTTCAGCTGCCTTGATATCTTTCCAAGCCGATTTTACAGTGCCTCTTGCACTATATATTCCTAAAAATATAGTTATTATAAAGAAAATTACTCCAATGAAAATTATAACAGATGCTATTGTTCTAACTTCTGGAGGAAATTCAATTCCGGCGCTCGATATCTCGGTGCCAAATAATAGTATCAAACTTCCAAGAAGCATTATTCCTATACTAATAACAAATAATCCCGATATAGCTCCAAATTTATGTTCTTCATCTGCAACCAAACCATAAAGCAGGCGTATAGATAATATAACCGCAATAATCAAAAATGCCAACAACATAAAGAAGAAATATGCAAATGGCATAAATCTAATGACTAATAATGTTATTAGAATAGCCAAACCAGCTTCTACTGAACTGCTTGTAAATGTGTCTCCGAATACATTGCTTTTTTTCAAAGCAGTATACAGAATCATAAAAACGAATATACTCAATATAACTAGAAGATAAAACATAGAAATTGTATCTACTCTTTTGCCGAGCACTAAAGTTACTACATCAAAAAAAGGAACTAAAAACGGAGTTAATTGGTCGGATAATTCCTGTGCTCTAACAACTCCGAGAATACTAAATAGGAATGGAAATATTGATGCAATTGCGCGCCTTAAGACCATAAAATAATACATAGTAAAGGTATATTTAAAACTATCTCGGCTTTGTGCTGATTTTTGGATTGAGTTTTTCCAGTTTGTTTGCTATCTTGTCGAAATCTCTCTTTAATTTGTCCATAATATTTTGCAATCTTTTATAAGAAATAAATTTCTTCTTGCTAAGTGCTATATCTGCTTGTGTCTGAATCTGCAATATCTTATCCTGCAGTTCTGCTAATCTCTTTCTAATAAGTTTTAGTGTCATATATCCTCTATTGCTATTTCCCTTACTGTCGCTTTAATCCCTCTGCAAATATAGTCTTTATCCGCGCCTTATTCAATTCTTTTTTACGCGCTCTTAATTTGCTTTCATAATAAGATGCCTGCGTTTTATTTCCCCTTCTCTTTTCTAGGTTTATTCTTGTTTGTAGTATTTTTATTTCTGCTTCAAGACGACCAACTTCGCCTAAACTTTTTCTAAGCATTCTATTCCGATTTTCAAGAAATTCTCGGCTAGCAGTTTCAAAGACCATAAAATTATTAATTAAAACTCATTAATAAATTCTTCTTCCTTGAAATCCAGTTTCGCTGGGATAACAAGGCAGTGCGGTGTGCTTCCGAAATCCATTGTTTTAAGCTCAGCTAATTTATTATATGCGATTTTTGCATCTTTATAGCCAAGTCTTGCGCATCCAATTGCAAATGTTTCCAGAGTCACTATACTTGAAGCCTCAAGTAAAATACCAATCGCTTCTGCCAACTTTAATTCCGGCTCTAATATGAAAAGCGTATGGGCTTCAATACTCTGATTTTGTTTTAATGTATTTACAAAACTCGTTGGCTTGAAATTCTCTTGTGGTTTTGGAATGCTTGTAACTTTTCCAAATTTGTATAAACTTAAGCCCGTTTCTGCAATCGCTGTTAATACTGAAGCTGAATGAATTATTTCATATTTTATGCCTCGCTTCCTGCATTCACTAATTATTTCAAAATGTGTTGTGGCTGATAATGGATCAC
>ERZ1292623.3203-Hain-H51-01um-R1-3203-length-14089-cov-5_pt1 | contig 14089 bp, 20 predicted proteins | sample MGYA00564398_ERZ1292623 | MGnify/ENA primary metagenome ERZ1292623 (study PRJEB36523, sample SAMEA6512633) | groundwater metagenome | collected 2019-01-07 | study: AquaDiva: Metagenomics assemblies of 32 groundwater samples
TACGCTGCTTCTGCGAAGGTGCGGTGGACGTAGGCGAGCGTCGCAATCGCTCGCGCCTCCACGAGTGCGCGGGCGAGCTTCCCGTCCGCGGCGCGCCGCCGCTCATCATATGACCATATTACACGAGGATATACTGTCAACGACTCTTAGGCGGCTCCTTCGCAGAGTGATTCACTGTGTCGTGGGCCGCGAACTTCTCGCGCCGAGATACTAACACCGCTTCCCCGGTGATCTATGCCTCCCGACCATCTTTCCGAGCACTTCACGTTCGCGGAAATGTGCGCCACGTCCCAGCGCGGGCTCGTAGCGAAAAACGCGGCGGAGGCGCTGGCCTTCCTTCCGCCTTTGACCGCGCTCTGCACAACGCTGCTGGAGCCGGTGCGCGCGAAGTTCGGCGTAGTCAGCATCCACTCCGCGTTCCGGGGCCTGTCGTTGAACACGGCCATCGGAGGATCGAAAAGCTCGCAGCACATGAAGGGGGAGGCGGCCGATTTCCATTGTCCCGCGGCTGCGCTGGAGGTCGTATTCCGCTGGCTCGTGGTCGATTCCGGGCTGCTGTTCGGACAGGCCATCTTGGAGGCCCACCGGCCGGGGCCACCGACGTGGATTCACCTGAGCCTCGGGGAGCCGTGGCGGACGCCGGCCCGCCGGTGCCGGATGGCGCTCCGCTTCGACGGGACGCGCTACACGCCCTGGACTCGGTGAACCCGTCGAGACAGCTCATGCGCAGGCGTGATGTGCTCGGGAATCCTCTCGCTTTAGCGAGGGGAGGATGTCAAATCCTCCAATCGTCGGGCGGCGAGTGGACGGCCGCGTTCAAGGCGGGAGCGCGCAGCGTGCGCGCAGCGTGGAAGCCCGGCACCGACGACATCCGGTTGCCCGCGACGTTCGGGGATGTGCCGCTGGACCCGGTGCCGGTGCCGGACAACGGCGCGATCTCGTCCGAGGCAAGCGTCATCGGAAAACGCCTGTTGGACCTACTTGATTAGTCTTGACCGTACCGAACCGGATAGGCATATCTCGATCACCTGCAAGGGTGCTTCTGCCGGCCGTCGAGCCCCCCTCCCGTCACGGAATAGGACTCGACGGCCCCAGCTTCCGGTCCACCATCGCCACGGCCTCCTCGCGCGCCAGGCCGCCAGCGTACTCCACCGCTCCGCCCGACCCCATCCACCACGCGCCCCAGCGGTGGCTCTCCGGGTTCAGCCCGCCCTTCTCGTAGATGATGCCGCCCTGCGCCTCCCCGGCTCCGTCGCGGCGCACGGCCGCGCATGGAATCTCGGCGCCGAACAGGACGATCACGCCCGGCTCGTGGTCGCTCCACGGACCCACTCGATTCAGTGGTAGGATTACGCTGGTGAAATAAGTCATGCCGGCATCCCCGCTTCCCGCCGCCGGGTGGTGAGCTTCGCGATGGCGGCAACCTCGCGTCGCAGCTCGTATCGCAGGAACGGCTCATCGGGGTCGCGGACGTGGCGAAGGTGCGTGGCCTCGACTGCCTCCAGCCGTCGGTGCGCCTCGCGGACGTGCCACGCGGAGGGCACCGGCTCGCCACCGCTCCACGGGAGGGAGCGCGAGAACTTCGACAGCTCCCACGAGAGTCCGACGCGCGCGTCGGCCTCGCCTCCGGTGAAATAGGTATCGCTGGAATGGTGGCGGTAGGGCGACCAGAAACCCACGTCCGCGATGAACAGGCTTCCATCCCGCCGACGGGCCACCAGCAAATCGTCGCGCACCGTGAATCCGTCCGCGATGACGGCTCCGAGCGCGAGGGAGAGGGCGTCGTACTCGGAACGGGTGACATTCGCCGGGATCGCGCCGAACTCACGGACCAAGGCAGGTCGGCCCTTGAACGGGGCGTAAACGGTGCTTGGAACGATCTTGTGACCACGCGCCTCTAGCTCGTTCGCCACCCCGGCCTCGTGCGTCATTTCCTCGGCTGCCACCGCGAGGCTCCGGCCGCCCTGCGACCATTTTTTCGTCGTCCAAGCGTACATATCAGACGCCGACCGGGTGTGGATCGTGCGCCGGCTCCCGAACTTCACGACCAGCGGCTCACCGTCGAGGCTCACCGCGAAGCTGGCCCCGAAGTTGCCCTGCCCGAGCGGCGTTCCACGGCCCGCCAGCACTTCCGCGACTGCCCGCTGCGCGTTCCGCGTGCCAGCCGCCGTCAGGTGGGCGTGGGCGTCGTCAAGGTGGGCCGGGACGGAGCCGCGGGCGGTGTACCGGCGGGCGATAGCGGGGTTACGGGGCATCGTTCCTCGTGCCCATGCCCGGCACCTAGCCTAGCGGCGGTTGCGGCGTCGGTTGGCCTTGCGCTTCCGGTTCGCCCGCACGTCCATGTAGGGGCGCGGCACCAGCTCGCCGGCCGAGTGCGAGGCCGGGCGCTTCTTTCGCATCCCCGTGATCTTCTCGCATCGCGCGCACGTCACCGGCTCGCCGGGCGCCGGCCGGTAGTTCGTCGCAACTGCGGTCTTGCCGCAGCAGAGCGGAAGGCCATTGGCCCCGGCGACGTGCGACTTGCCCTTGTGGTGCGTGCCGTAGTCGGCGCGGATCACGGCGCCAGCGTGGGCGAACCCGCGGTTGCGCCTGAGCTTGCGTCGCCGGTTCAGCAGTTGCAGCGGGTTGAGGAGCTGGACGGGATTCTTGCGAGTGCGGCGACGGGCCATGCGGAGACTCCGAAACGTGGTGAGCGTAGCGCAGGCGCACCAGGCGGTCGAAACGAAGCGTGCTACGTCCGCCCGACCCGCCGGCACGCCCGCAGCGCCCGCACCGTGACCGGGGCGAGGCCGGGCTGGGTTTCCCGAAGCTGGCGCAGCACCTTGCGGACGGCCGCTGGCCCGATGGGGCCGTAGTAGCCCGGAAAAAGCCACGTCCGCATCGCAGCTCGGTCGTCGGGGTGCATCACGTCCGCGCTCTTGGTGCTGTCGAGGTAGGTCTGGAGCACCACCCGCGCGTCGTCGGTGACGAACACCTTACCACGAGGAGCACGGATCGTGCGGGAGGGAAGGTCAACATCGGCCCGCCGTAGCCCGCACAGCTCCCCGATGCGGAGGCCCGTGCGAGGGAGGAGCTGGAGCACCGCCCACGTTGGCCCGACCGGCAGCGTGGTGAGCGCGTCAAAGTAGGCGGTCAACGTGGCAGAGTCGAGCGCCCGCCTGTCGAGCGAAGCGCCCGGAGGATGCGCGTGCGGGCCGGTCACGTTGCCTCCGGCGCAACGTACCGTGCCCGATTGTCGTCGCCACGCGATGACGTGCTACGGCCGCAGGTGGGCCGGGCGCGGGTGCCTCCCAACGCCCGTGGTCTGCACGTCGTCGCGGTCGTAGCGGATCAGCCCTCCGAACAGGGCCGCCGCGAGCTGGTCGGCCTCGCGCTCCGAGTGGCGAGGCTCGCCCAGCGCGAAAAAGACGGCGTGGGCCAGCTCGTGCCGCAGCACCCCCTCGATGCGGCTCCGTGCCTGCCTCGCCATCCTCGGCGCGACCACCACGGTGATCTGCTTGCCGTCGAGCTTGCAGTAGGCGAAATCGCGTGCCGCTGGAAACTCGCGGGCACCGCCGGTGTGGAGGGTGACGGCCAGCGCCGGGACACGCCGACGGGCCTGCGTGAGCAACCGCCGAAAAATGGCGCGCACCCGCCCCCGAGAAGGGGGCCGACGGGCGCGGGAGCGTTCACCAGAGGACAAGGAGACTCGTGGACCGATGCACCCTTACGCTGCCCGCGCCCGTCGAGCGCCTGCCCCTGTGCTACGCTCGCTCCGCCTTGCCGGCAAGGGGCGGGCGGTTAGATCGCGCAACGATGCGGGGTGGAGCAGCCCGGTAGCTCGTCGGCCTCATAAGCCGAAGGTCGGAGGTTCACGTCCTTCTCCCGCAACCACCGACGCCGCGCCCGCCGGCTAGAGCGACGGGCGCGGCGCGGTGAGGCGTTGGCGGGCTGCCAAGGTTGCCGGGACTACCAGCCCGTGTCGTACCCGCCGCCGCTCGTGTCCGATCCACCGGAACCGCCCGTGCTGACGCCGCAGGCGGATACCGCCGCCACCATCGCGGTGCGGCCTTCCTCGGTGGAGCAGTCGGCGGCCTCCGCCGCGTCGGCCGCGCACGCTGTCGCAGAGCTGTCCACGTCCTCGGCGCAGGTGTCGTAGCCGATGGTCCCGGCGTCGGACGCCGAGCAGGCGTTCCAAGCGTCCACGAAACGCTGGCAGTTGTCGGCCGCGCAGCCGGGAAGCGCCGCGAGGGCCAGCGCGAAGGGGAGGAGGGAAAGACGGGTCATGTTGCACTCCTTGTGCGCCCGGTGGACGCGCGTATGCGCGAGCGTATTCATAGTGCGGCATGATGTCGCGTAGCACATTTTCTGCTTGCGACCCCACCGCTGGATCGGTACTGTCGGGCCGATGTCGCCCGAAGCTGCCGAGTCCGTGGTGCTCGCCGTCGCGGCCGGCTGGATGCTCCGGCTTCACTGGATCGGCGTTGGCCGCGTGGCCGGCTATGCCGCGCTCTACCTCGCGCTCCCGGCCGTCGGGCTCGGGATGCAGGCGCTCGGGCTCGTGGCCATGCTGGAAGCGGCGAAGTGGATCATCGTTGCGGTCAACCTCACGATCACGGCGTCGATGATCGCTGCGACGCGACGCGCCGACTCCCCGACCGTCCGAGCGATGGTGGAAACCGCCCGCGGGCGGGGCCAGGAGCGCCGGGATGCGGCGGAAGCGGTGCATCTGGCTGAACTACGCGGCAGGGCGCACGCGCTGGCCGACCTCCTCCGCTCCGACCTCGCCGCCGCGTGAACGATGGCAACGGTGGACGCGCGCCGCGTGGAGGCGTTGATCGAGGCTGCGACCGCACGGGCGGACACGCACGACCGCCAGATCGAGGAGCTGCGCGCCTCAGATCGCGTGCTGGAGCACCGTATCCACACCCTGGAAATGGAGCAGGCGGAGGCCCGCGGTGCGTCGTCCGGTTGGTCGCGCGTGCCCCCGTGGATCGCCATCATCCTCTCCGGCCTCGTCGGGCTTCATCAGCTCGGGGTGTTCTAGCCGTCGTTGCGCGGACCATCGGAGTGGGGTACTCTGCCTGTGCCTCACGGCGCGCATCTTGATCGGATGCGTGGGGAGGCCGGGCGGGGAACGAAACCCCCACCCGGCCGCCCCTCCCACTCTGAGGCGAGCGTGAGGCTGGTTGAGCATCGCGCTCGGCCGGGAGCGTGCTACGCTTCGGCCGATGCCCACCCTCGATTTCAAGACGCTGTGGCCCATCGTCGCCGCGCTGTTCGTTGGCGCGGGTGGGGCGTCGTCCTACTTCGTCAGCAGGGGGGAGAGCGAGGCCCGCGCGTCCCTCGCCGCCTCTGAGGTCCGAGTCGAACTTTCCGCGTGTTCAGCACGGCTCGATCTGACCACGAAGGCCACAGAAGCCTGCTCTGCCGCCCTCGATCTTTGTGCCGGAGGTTCACCGTGACCCGCTCGACCCTCGCCACGATCCTCGTTGCCGGCTGCTCGACCCTGTTTGGAGCGTACCTCGGCGCCGTCGGCGCCGTGGAGGCCCACGACCCGGCCGAGTGCCCTGTCTGCCCCGTCTGCCCGGTAGAAGCGCCACCGAATCCAGCGATGCAGCAGGCCATCGACACCGCCAAGGCGGCCATCGAAGCGGCGAAGAAGTGAGCGCCACCGGAAAGTCGAAGCTCGCGGACGCGGTGGCGTCGCTCTTGTCGATGCCCGCCGTGCGGCACCTGCTCAGCGTGATCGTGAGCCTGCTCGCCGGCTACCTGCTCCTGCGCTTCGGATCGTTCATGCCCGCCGCTCCGCTTGCCACCGCCCCCAGCGAAGCGGTAGACGCGACCCCGGCTGCGCCGCCCGTCGCAGTCGCCGTGGAACCGGAGGCCGCCGCCCCGGAACCGGGCGTGCTCATCGATCCAGCGACGGCCGACGGCGAGGCCGACGACGTGAGCCGGGAGCCGCCCCCGGAGGGGGAGCCGGCGGTGCCGTAGGCAGAGCTGGCCCGGCGACCGGGCGCAGCGGGGAACGGCTCGTGGGAAAACCGTAACTGGCACGGGCGCGCACGCCCCGTGAGCCGGCGGGCGTGTAGCACACCTGAGCCCCACGAACGGTCGCTCGCGCGCGAACCGGGGGCTAGGGTGTCAGCGCCGGCCCCGACGCTGACACCTAAAATGGAGCTTTGACCGTTCGCCGTGCCACCTACCTCAAAAAACCAGCCTTCACCCGTGGGCAGCGCGGGCACGCGAACCCGCGTGATCGCCTACGTCCGCGCGAGCACGGGGAAGCAGGAAATGAGCCCGGAAGTGCAGGCGGCGAAGATTCGGGCCTACGCCGAGGTCTACGACCTCGACGTAGTGGCGCTCGTGGAGGAACCAGCGACGACCGCGAAGCGCGTCCGCACCAAGACGCGGAAAGGCCGCCGCGCGCAAGGGGTGGCCTTGCACGACAGCGGCCAACGAATCGACTTCATGGCGGCGCTCCGGCTACAGCGACCACGATTGATCGAAGCCTTCGACTTGATGGTGAGAGAGAAATGCACGGCACTTGTGATCGCCAAACTGGATCGGCTCACCCGGTCGGTGATTGACCTTGGAGCGTTGATCGAGGAGTTTTTTCATCCTGAAAGCGGGACAGGGTTTTCGCTGATGTCCGTGGGCGACCAGATCGATACCAGCTCAGCCTCCGGCCGGATGCTCGTCAACATTTTGGCGACCATCGCACAATGGGAGCGAGAAACGATTTCGGAGCGTACAAAAGCCGCGATGCACCACAAGTATCTGCTAATGGAATATACCGGCGGAAATGCCCCCTACGGCTGGCGCGTCAACGAGGACGGAAAGCACCTTGTCGCCGACCCGCTGGAGCAGGGGATGATCATGCAGGCGCGGGAATACCGCGCCTCCGGCCTGTCGCTTCGGGCGGTCGGGGCCATGCTGGAGCTGCGCGGCGTCCACCCGCGCGAGGGCGACGGATGGAAGGCGCAGACGGTAAAAGACCTTCTCACATCGCCGACTATTGAGGAAGCGGACGCCCTCTCGGTCTAGGTAGTCCCTACCTAGTCCTCGCTCACGACGACACCCCCTCGCTTCCGCCGCCCAGCACCGCCCGCGCCTCTTTCAGTAGAGCCTCCGCCCGCTCCTCCAGCGCCTCGGCCTCCTTCCGCTTCCACGCGGCGCGGGTGCGAAGCCCAGCGGCCTGTTTCACCCGCTCCGCCACGTCCAAGAGCGGTTCCCTGGCGGGCGGCGCGACCGATGCGCCGCCATTGTCGCGAGCCTCGGCGAGCCGCCGACGCAGCGTGTCTTTCGACAGGCCCACCGCCTCGGCGGCGACCCGGAGCCCGCCCCCTTCGTCCATGATAGCTTCCGCCGTCGCCAGCGTTTCGGCTGGGACAGGATCGGCCCGTCGGCCGACGTGGACGCCGTTGGCCCGCGCCAGCTCTATCCCGGCCTTGATGCGTTCGCTGTGTGCCTTGGCCGCCTCGATGGCCACCGGATCGGGCTCTTTGCGGAGCGGCTGGGCGGCCCGCGCCTCAAACTCGCGCCGGGCAGCTTCCACCCGCGCCAGTCTCCGGTTCTCGGCGTCCGCGGCCTCCTGCTCACGCCGCGATGCAACGCGATCCCGTACTTCCTTCGCCTCGATGTAGGTCATACCCAGCTCGGCAACCTCCCCGGCCTCCTCCAGCGCCCGCAGGTGGCCGGCGCACACGTCGAGCGAATCCCCGCGCTTGGTCCGCACCCGGCGCGCAGCGGTGGAATGGCAGCCACTCGCCTCGCACGTCGCCACGGTGCCTAGCCTGCGCTCCGGGCGCCGAGCAGGGAGTCCACGCCTGCGGGCGTGAAGATGAACGCGGGGCCAGTTTCGTCCACGCTGATGCACTCGATCCAGCCCTCCGCTTTCGCAAAGGCGACGTGTTCGCGGTCATCCGACCTGTCGAGAACGACAAACGCAAGGCGGCTGCGGTTTCCTACGCCCGCCTCGTGCGCCTGCCGAAGCAGAAACGGGACAAGGAAGGCCCGCGCCCGCTCGCGCCGAAGGCCGATCAAGCGGGGGTCGTCGGGGTCAACGAGGAGGGTCCGCGGCATCGATCACTCGCTCCAGGTCGAAAGCAGGGCAAGGGCCACCGCAGAGCCAATGTCGGGCGCAGCGGTCGGGTGGTGGCCCACGGTAACGACTGCGCGCTGGCCTCCTACTGGATACGTCAGCACCCAGCCGCAGGGCAACATGGCGAGCAGGCACCCGCAAGTTGGCGGGTCCGAGAGGTCGGGAACGTCGCCAGTATTCAGCAGCGACTCAGCGATTGCATCGCCAACCATTGAGCCATTGTCGTCCACGCCGAAGCCGACGCCCAGGACTCTGATCAACTCGCCCGACGGGCCGATGGCAAGCATCCCAGCCCCCCACTTGAAGGCAGGATGAGCGGCCAGCTTCACCGCAAGGTCACGTTGCGCGGGCGTCATGCCTTCGCGCTCGGAATCCGGTTCCTTGCGTACCTGCCGGTCGGACTCGTTCTGCCGCCACTTCCGCCACCGTTCCGTGTACGTCAGCATCCGTTCCGTCTGACCGCGTTTCCAACGCGGCGCCCCACGAACCATATCGACAGAAATAAGCGCGTAGTGAAGCCGCGAATCTGGCTTCGATATGTCGCAAGCCGCTTCGTACAGCTCCCCCAGGGCAGCGTACTCGTCAACGCTCACGGATTTACGACCGTGGCTCATGCGTCCGCCTCGTCGGAGTCCGGATCGGAGCCCCATTCGTCGTCGTTGTCGCCGTCGTCGTCGTTCTCATCGTCCACGCCGATCAACTCCACGCTGTCGAGCGATCCGTCGCCCAGCCATCGGATGCGGAGGCTCGGCGCCTCGTGATCGAGCGGGTCCACGTCGAGCACGAGGGCCGGCTGGGGCGCGGTCGGGATCGTGGCCGCCTCCGGGGGAAGCTGGCCCTCCTCTACGAGCGCCAGCACCAGATCGCGGGCCTGTTGCAACCCGGCCTCGGTCATCCACTCGGTCGCGAGCGACACGCTCTCGATCCCGTCCTCGGCGATGATGAGCACGTTTCCGACACTACTCACGCGGTACGGTGCGATGGCCGCTGCATCTTCCACCGCCAGAGCTTCGACCGGGATGGGCAGCGTGACGCGCATCAGCCTCCCTCCTCGATCACCGGCGCTGCATCGGCCGGAGCGACCACAGGCTCCGGGCCGCCGTAGAGGGGCAGCACCACGACGCCGGGCGCCTGCTTCTTTCCGCTTCGCCCGTCGCGCCCGTACATGGCGTCGAGCAGCGCGTAGAGCGCCCGCAGGGTGCCGCCCATGCGGAGCCCGTCGATGAGCGCGGTTTTCAGCGCGTGCCGGTCGGTCCAATCCCCACGCCGAAGCTCGGCATCGAGCAGGGTCACGAGCGCAGCCTGCAACGGTTCGATCTTGATTTCTTCATACTCGGCCTTCTCCCATCGGTACACGGTGGAGCCGTGTACGCCCAACAGGTCCGCGAACTGCTGGCCCGTCCAGCTCAGCTCGGCGCGCAGGGCGCGAACGAAGGCGCCGGTCACGACCCGGCCCCGTTGCTGGCCCGGCTCCGCGCCGCGTCCAGCACACCCGCCACGTCGCCCGCGGAATGGGCCGCGGCGCTCTTGACCGCCTCCTCGGCGAACTGCCGGAGCGGCCCGCCCAGCGCCGCGCGCTTGACGAGCATCCGGATCATCGGTGCGCCGGGGATTTGATCCAGAATCTCCTTGCCGGCGAGCGCCTGCCCGCTCGCATCGTGGAGGCCGGAGAGCCGTAGCGGCAGGCACTCGTAGGGGATCACCACCATGATCTGCATGATCACGGCCTTGCCCATCGGGGTCTGCCCGACGCCCACGCCCCGATCTTGTACCGGCTGCACCAGCGCGATGTAGTCGGCCGGGTCACGCCCGCCCTTGCGGAGCACGGCGATTTCCTCGGGCGAAAGGTAGCAATCAATGTGCCCGGTCGGTCCAGCGGGCACGGCCGCGGCGTCAGGAGCAGGGGGGGAAGTCGGAGAGGGCATGGCCTACGTCTAACCGCCTGCCCGTGCATACGCAAGTGCGAGCGCAACTAGCCGGGCGCCGCGGTGATGGCCCGGATGGTGTCGGTCAGCTTCACCGTGCGGAAGGTGCCCGTGCGGAAGCGGCCCGCATCGCGAACGGTCACGCGGTAGCACGGGCCAATGGCGTCCGCGTCGAGCACCAGGAGTCCGTGCATGGCGCACCAGTGACGGGCGGCGGCCATCGACCACGCCGACCGCGAAAAAAGCAGCGCGTGGAGCCGGTGAGCGGCCGGCAGGGCACGCTCGCGGTTCCGCATGGGGATTCCACCGGCGTTTTCGTTCCGGTACTGCACGGGCGCCACGGCCCGCCTCCCCTCCAGCGCGGCAAGCAAGGCGTCCTGCGCGTTTTCGCTGACCTCCTCTACCTTTGTGTCCTCGCTACCGAGAAGCGCGTCCACGAGCCCGCGTTTTTCGTCCGCAAGTGCGGCGATCCGTTCGTCCACCGTGCCTTTGACAGTCGGATACCAAACGGTGACGGCGTTCTTCTGGCCATGTCGGTGCATACGATCTTCCGCTTGTTCCTCCAGAAGCGGCACCCACCAACGCTCCACGAAGATGCCGTTGGACGCGCGAAACAGGTCCATTCCTTCGCGGATCGCCTGCGTGCCGATCACCACGTCGGCCTTTCCGTCCTGAAACTCGTTCATCTTGCGGAACTTGCTCTCGGCGCTATCCAAGCCGGTGATGGTCATTATGCGGGGATGCGCCTCGTCGGGGCCGACCTTCAACTCGCCGATGGCGGTGGCCAGCGCCCGCACGACATCGTGGTGCTCCGCGTACAACAGCACGGGTTCCCCAGCGTCGAGGATGGTTTCGGCCATTTCGACAGCAGGTGCCACCTTCATTCGCCCCAACTCACGCCGTAGGTAGCCAACCAGCACCAGTTTTTCCGCGCGGAGGGTTTTCGCAACGCTCTTGTCTGCTTCGTCCTTTGCCTTCTTTTCCGCGTCCTTTACGGGCATCCCTAGACGCTCAAACATTTCCGCCATGATTTCGGCCCGCTCCGCCGCATTTGCGGAGAGAAACTGGCGAAACTTCTCCTCGATGTAGCGGTATTGCTTCATCGCGTCGGGCTTCACGTCTACGGGCGCGATGATTCTTGATTTGTCAGGAAGCCACTTCGCCACCTGCGTTTTCAGCCTCCTGACCATGACGCAGGCCAGCCGTGCTTGCAGCTCCTTTGCGTTTTTCAACCCCTGCCACACCATGCCCCACGGTTTTTGCTCGCCGTGCATGTACCGCGCTCGAAATTCAGAGAACGTGCCCCACCGATCCGGGTGGAGCGCAGAAAGCGGAGAATGAAACTCCGACACCCGGTTAAGCACGGGCGTACCGGAGAGAAACATGGCGTGCGGAATGGAGGACGCCAGCTTTTTCAGCGCCACCGTGCGGATCGCTTCTGGCGACTTGACCAAGTGAATCTCATCCCCGACGACGAAGCGCGCACCCCACGCGACCAACGGATCGGCAAACTTTGCGAGCAACGTCCAACTGACGACGACAATCCCCTTCCACCCTCTCGCCGGCAACGGCGTTTTGCCTTCGCGCAAAATGTGGACAGGCACGCTTGGAAGCCACCTGCTGACCTCCAGTCCCCATTTCAGCGTGACCGATCCTGGCGCCACGACTACGGCCGGCAACAGCGCCTCCGGATCAACGGCGATGCAGGACAACGCTTGGATCGTCTTACCCAATCCGGGTGCATCGCCGATGATGCAACGGTAGCCGGCCAACTTGGCGAAGGCGGAACCGATGATCTGGTAGGGCATCGGTACGCGCCCCAGCGGGAGCCGTTGTGTGAGCGCCCGCTGCACGTCCGCGATGGCTTGCAACGCGGTAGAGTCGGTCACGTCGGGGTAGTCGGCCGCGACCGCCATGTGGGCCTGCACGGGGCACGCCTCGTCCAGCCCTTCCGGCGCCGCCTGTGGCACGTCGCGGTACGCGGCGGCCAGCATCGCGCCCAGCCGGGGCCAGAACGGGCGCATCGCGTCCCCTACGCCGACCGCGTGCTCGGGACGGAAGAAATGGAACCAGCGGCCCTCCGCGTCCTTGGCGAAGGGCACCTTTCCGCCCGGCGCGTTGGCGGCCCACGACTTCCATTCGCCTCGCGCGGTCGAGAGGTAGAGCACGATCATCCCGTCGCCGCGCAGCGTCCAGTAGCCCTCGCCCCGCGCCTTTCCCGCCTCGTGCGTCGGTTCCGGATCGGCCTCTACATGCACCCCTGCCCAGCCGGAAAGCGCCGCGGACAAGGCCGGCATGGTGGATTGCACGGTCATGGACAGCGCGAGGTAGCTTGGCGTCTCCACGACGATCCACCAATCGAAGGCGTCTGCGTCGAGCCGCTTCCGCTCCATCGGCGTCGCAACGTGGTCCTGCGCACGCACCGCGACCCACCATTGAAAGGGAATCCCGGCCATCAGCTCCTTCTTTCGGATGCCCTTCGGGTAGAGCAGGCGCACTCGCTCCGCGCCCATGCGAACGTACTGCACGCCGTCGAGCGTGCCCCGGTCCCCCAGCGAAGCAGCCGCGGCCACGGCCTCGGCCGTGGGCGCCACGGGCGCGGCCGGCTTGACCGCTTCGATGGCGGACAGGCTGGCCATAAGGGCGTCCATGAGGGGCACCATCATCCCCGCCCCCTTGATCCTCGTGGCGAACCGCTCCACGTTCGCCAGCGGGATGCGAAGCGCCCAATCGCCGCCGGTGGACTCGTCGCGCACCAGCCCGTAGTCGCCGCGCTGCAACCCGGCCCGGCCGGCGATCCCGTGGTAGTCGCCCTTGAACTGGAGCAGCACGGAGCGACCGTCGGGGGTCCACGTCCACGCCCCGCCGCCCGCACCACCGACTCGCCCCCTGCGGGGGTCGCTCGTGTCCGCTGGCGCCGCCCTCGCGGGCAGCACGTTGGCCTCGCGCACCCACGCCGGGGACACCTGCTGGATGGCATCGGCCAGCGCCGGGTACTGCTCGCGCAGCGCCTCGCCGATGACGCCGACGTAGGCTGGATCGACCGCGATCCAGCTCTTGTAGGTTTCTCCCGGCCCTGCGTAGAAGCGATAGGCGGCGCTCGGCACGCCGGCCGCCCGCAGCAGCTCGCTCGCAGTCGCCCCTTCGCGCCGGTACGGAAGGCGCAGGTTGGCCTTTTTCGTCGCCTTGTCCCATGCGTACTTCGACCCGTCCGCGAGCCCGGAAGCGGCCGACTTGTCGCGCCGGTAGATGGTCGGTTGCTTGCCCTGCGGCAACGGCGCGCCACCCGCCTCTGCATTTCGCCGGCTGATTGCGTTGTAGGCCGCCTCCCACGCCGACCGGTCGAGCTGCGTTCCGCTGTGGATGCGGAGCCCTTCGATGGCGGCCATGTGGATCGCCGCGTCCACGGTGGCCGGGTCGGCACCGCCAACGTGCGTCAGGTAGTTGTTGAACAGGCTCTCGGTGGCGGCGGAGGCTCCCCACTCGTCCTTTGCCATCTTGCAGTTGCCGTCCTCGTCCTCGACGTAGATCGTTTCGTCCACGATCGTGCTCGCCACGTCCGCGATCCAGCGGATCGCCTCGTCGTAGGGCATCGCCCCGCCCGCGTAGCCCACGGGCGCGAGGATGCGCTTGGTCTTGCCCTTGCGCCCTGGTAGCGCCCGCTCCGTCGCCCGGAGCACGGCCCGCTCGTTGTCGCCCGCCCACGCGGCGAGGGGGCCGCTCGTCGCGGCGAGGAGGGAAGCCGCCACGGTGACTGCCTCGGGAGGATGTGGCTTGATGGCGGTCACGCGGCCCCCACGTCGCGCCATGCGCGCTTTAGCAGCTCGGACGGGCCTGGAGCGGGCGAGAACATCCGGCCTTGTCGCGGCCCACTCTCGCCCGCCAGGACGGCGTAGCGCGCCAGCACGACCGCCTTGGTGGGCACCGGGACGGATGCGAGGAGCACGCGGGCCAGCACTGCGGTGAACGGATCGTCACCTTCGCTTGTACCGTGCGCGAGTAGCCGGAGCGCAGCATCGATCCGCGACCACGGGTCAGCGGAGAAATCGAGTCGGCCCGACGCGGCATCCTGGTGCGCGCT
>ERZ1292623.903-Hain-H51-01um-R1-903-length-29969-cov-9_pt2 | contig 14089 bp, 15 predicted proteins | sample MGYA00564398_ERZ1292623 | MGnify/ENA primary metagenome ERZ1292623 (study PRJEB36523, sample SAMEA6512633) | groundwater metagenome | collected 2019-01-07 | study: AquaDiva: Metagenomics assemblies of 32 groundwater samples
TTAAATCAAAAACCTCACCCCTTGATCCCCTCTCCGGAGTACCAGAGAGGGGGAAACTCACACCTACGAAAGTTTTTTTATTTCGACTCCCCTCTCCATTACTATGGAGAGGGGTCGGGGGTGAGGGTATAAAAAAGATTAAATCAAAAACCTCACCCCTTGATCCCCTCTCCGGAGTACCAGAGAGGGGGAACTCACACCTACGAAAGTTTTTTTATTTCCTCTTTAATTTTATTTAGTATCTCCTCTAAATTTCTTTCCACTTCAGAGTTCCAAAATCTTAACACCCTTACATATTTACATTCTAAATAATCTGTTCTCATCGCATCATATTCTTTATTCTCTTTTATTGTATGTGGGGAGCCATCTAACTCAATTGCTAATTTCAGAGAGGGAGCGTAAAAATCTACTATAAACATATCTATCGGGTGCTGTCTGCGAAATTTCACGCCCAATTTTTTATTTCTTAATTTCTGCCATAGTATATTTTCAGCATTTGTACCCTCTTTTCTTAAACTTTTTGCTACAATAATTGTTTTTAATCTATTCATATATTAATAACTATAACATTTATCACATACCGTATTTCCCCCTCTCCAGTACTCTGGAGAGGGGGCAGGGGGGTGAGGCCGGATGAGACCAGCAAGACTTGTATTTACTAAAAATTCTGTTAGTATACCTCTATGTCAAAACTTGAATATAGTGAAATTCGCGAGAAGAAAATTATCATTTACGACGGAGAGCCTTGTGAAGTTATAGAGTCCCATGTCGCCCGCACCCAACAGAGAAAACCGCAAAATCAAGTTAAGCTTAAAACCCTGATTTCCAGCAAAACTATAAATGCCACTTTTCATGTTTCCGAATCAGCCGATGAAGCGGATATAGATAAAAAAGATATCACTTTTTTGTATTCTAATAAGAGTGAGTATTGGTTCTGCGACCAAAATGATAAGAGTAACCGATTTAAATTAGATATTGCGCTTATCGGCGATGCTTCAAAATTTCTGAAACAAAACGGCAATGTTACAGCATTGGTTTGGACCAACGACGATGAAGAAGAGAAAATCATCAAAGTCACTCTGCCGATTAAAATGAACTTTAAGGTAAAAGAAGCTCCCCCTGCCGTGCGCGGAGATACTTCAAAAGGCGGAATGAAAATTATTACTTTGGAAAACGGAGCGACTTTAAACGCCCCGATGTTTATCGCCGAAGGAGATACAGTCAGCATAAATACAGAAACCGGGGAATATGTGGAGCGGGTTTAATGAATAAATTGCTCTATTTTTTCAATAACACCTCTATCCACCGACTCCATTTGATTTAACGAGTCCAAAACACTAAAAAGCCCTGCAAGGTGTTTTGCTTCCTGTGTAGCATTTTCTGGTTTGCCAAATTTAGTATATATATTCCATTTTTCCCCCAAAAGTCCCGCCATAATGAGGATGGTCTCCCTGACAACTGCAACGGGTAGGGGTTTTTCTTGTCCGGCCACATCAATATGTTTCAAAAGGAGGTTCAAGCGTTTGGATAAATCAGCATCAATTTCCTCTATCGATTTTTCCGGCGAGGGCATGCCTTCTCTGCTAAAATTAGGGTTTAACATTATCATAAATAAGCCGTTTAGTTATTTTACCACAAAAGGAAGCAATCCCAAGAACCGCGCGTGTTTAATGGCGTTCGCGAGAGCGCGCTGATTTTTGGCGGTTACCCCTGTACGCTTGTGGCTCACGATTTTACCGTTCGGATTCAGAAATTTTTTCAGAATTTCAATATCCTTGTAGTCTATGAATTTTATATTGTTGGCTGAAAAATAATCTTGTCGCATGTTGTTTTTTTATACTTTATAACTTTTTACTTTATAAACTTTTTAACTAGAACGGTATATCTTCCGGGTTAATGTCTTCTTCAGGGTATTCTATGCTGTCGACTTCTCCAGTATTTGATGCTGGCTTAGTAGATTGAGCGCTAGAAACTCCGGCGCTTCCTCCTCCACCACTCTTTTGCCCAAACTGCACTCTGTCCGCGATAATTTCCGTTCTGTATTTTTTCTCTCCGGTTGTTTTATCGTCCCAGCTACGCGTCTCTATCCGCCCCTCTATCATTACTTGCTGGCCCTTCTTTAAATACTGGGCGGAGGTTTCCGCTTGCCTACCCCAAACTACGATATTGTGATAAGTAACTGATTCCTGTTTCGCACCGCTCTTGTCTTTCCAAACACGATTGGTGGCTACGCCAAACTTGCAAACTTTCTGCCCCGAAGGTATGGTGGCGAGTTCTGGATCTCGTGTCAAGTTGCCTACAATTATTACTTTATTTAAATACATCCCGTACGAAATAGGACGCGTACGCTTACGCTTGTTCGTCCTTTTTGTTATTAATAATCTGTTTCATGTAAATCATAATTTTTTTTATTTTATGCGTCCGCGATTTCGTACGGGATACATATCAATCAAGCTGCAACCAGCGCGTCTATTTCTTTGTCTATCTCTTCTTTGTTGATAGGAACGGTATTTTCATTCTCCGCGCTTTTTTTCATAGCAGGTCTCCTGTAAGTCTCTCCGCGCGCAAATCTTTTCGCCGCGATAGTATTTTCTTTGACTGTTTTTAAAATCAAAAATCGAATAATTTTAGGGTCAAGATCGAGAGTCTTTTTTAATTCTAAAACTTTCGGCGCGCTTATCGTAAACTTAATCCATCCGAAATAAGCTGTGTTAAATTTACTGCGTACATTGGATATTACTTTAGATATAGAATAAGCAAGACCGGTCATTTTCGGCATTTCATCCGAAATAATCTCGCCGCCAAAAGACGAAACCAACTCTTTCAGGTTTCCATAATTAACCGGCACATCATCCGGCGCAATAGAAGGCGCCAAAAGATAGCCAAGTTCGTAAACTTTAGAGTTTTTTTCTTCCGACATTTCATTTTCTGACATTTTTTTATATTATCAAAAACCTTATTAAATAGCAAATATTCTTTTTGCATTGGAAATAAAAGCTTCAGCAACTTCTTTTTCCGGCAAACCTTTGATTTCGGCAATTTTTTTGACAACTTCTTTCACATAAAACGGCTCGTTGCGCTTGCCTCGATACGGTACAGGTGTCACATACGGAGAATCCGTTTCAGACATGATCATATCAAGCGGAGTATTCCTGATGACTTCGTCATAATCGTGAGTGAAAGTGATAACTCCGGTAAAAGAAAGGGTAAAACCAAAATCTAAAAATGATTTTGCGTCTTCGGAAGTCCCCGCGAAAAAATGCGCATTGCCTTTAACTTTTGAATATTTTTTTAAAATTTCAAGTGCGTCTGTATACGCATTATTCCCCTCGTTGAGGGGTGCTCCGACTTTGGTCGGAGCGGGGTGGATTTCATTTACGCTATCGCGTATATGCAACATTAAAGGTTTGTTAAATTCATTGGCAAGTTCTATCTGGCTGATAAAATTTTCTTTTTGCGCTGCCATTGATTCCGGCGTACACCTGTAATAATCCAATCCGCATTCCCCTATTCCAATAACCTTTTTATTTTTCAAAAGTTCTCGATAAATTTCTTTATCAAACGATTCTCCGCGAGAAGTAAAGTCTGCTCCACCAACGCCTAGTTCTTTCTCGTCATGATACGAAGCTCCGGTATGTATCGGATGGAGCCCTATGATTGCGTACACGCCCTCCTTGTATTGATTGGCTATTTCCAACGCTTTCTTGGAAGTGTCCGCCTGCGTGCCGACATTGATCACCCATGTGCCGCCATCAAGCGCCCGGCGAATAACCTCGTCCCGATCGGCGTCAAAGGCTTTGAAGTTTACATGTGCGTGTATGTCTATGTATTTGGGGGTCATAATTTTGTTTCCTCCCCTCTTTGATTAAGGAGGGGGTTGGGGGTGGTAATTAATCTTTCTTTCCGTAGCATTACTATAACATAAATCTTTTTGTCTACGATGTTGAACATATGCAAAAGATAGTAGACAAATAAAAAAAACAACTCCCTATTTCATAAAATTTTTATTGGTGTTCCAGCTTGAGGATAACCTAATTTTTTACTGGCTGATTGACCCTGTACAACAATCTCCAAAAATCTGGACTCGCCAAGACCAGAACTTCCTACAATAACTGCCAACTCGCCATCAGGTACATCTTTAAGTCTAAAATAAAATTTGATTTCCGAAAGTGGAATACTCCCAACTTTAAATCTTTTAAAGAACACGCCCGTTTTGTACTGACCTTTATAAATTATTGTTGTTTTGATGTTTCCAAAAACATCAGTAAAGCCTACCATCTCAGCTATATCATTTTTTACTGTGGTTACTGTGTATGGAAAATCTTTGCCCTTAACCCGCATTGCAACTAATCGTGGCAGAAAATCAAAAGATCTAAACTGAGATTTAATAATTTGACTCTGCAACTCGAGTGTAAGTTCCATATGAGTCACGACTTCAGGAATGTCGTATAATTTTATATGCAATTTACAACCCAAAATATTTTGAATTAAACTGAAGACATGACCATCAACCGTACTAAAAATTATTGTACGCCCAATTTTTATTTCACCGAATGGTGTTCCATTGGTCCAGCATTTAGCAATCCCATGTCGAGGTGCTACATTTATGATTATTATTCCCTTCCGTCCCTCCAGAGCATCAAGTATATCTACCAAGCAGAAAGCGGCCTCTATGTCATCCTTGACTCCCACAAAACTAATTTCACTAAGTGGAAGCAATGATGCAAGACGAGTTACTATACGCCCTTCCGCATTACTGTCACGGCAATCGTTAATGATAGTAATAGGAATGTGGCGATCAAATAGAAACCATTTTATCCATCGGATTAGATGTGTGAGACTTATATTTTTAATTTTATTTTTTACCATATTTTTTGATACCATTTAAGACCTTTTTCATATTTAAAATTAAATTCATGATTGTATTCATTGTTGCATATTCTGCACCCTTCTATCTTTGCCGAACATTCGTTTTTCACTTCTGGGGGAGGTTCAAGGTACTCATCGGGCAGAAACCACGCACCCCAGCTATTAAACGAAAAGTTTGAGATGATGCAAAAGAATGTCCCGATAAACATTCCCCACCAGCCCCACAATAAAGAGAAAACGAGAAAAATAAGAATTACCGATACGACTTCTCTCCAATGAATATCAATCAAAAATTCAATAAAAGTAATTCCAGTAATACATTCAAAAAAACCTTCTTTATAACTACATATCTTACAATTTTCCCAACCTTTGGGACATTTAATTTTGGCTTTTAATTTTAATTTATCCATATTGTTTATATAACAAGACGAGCCCTCCATTACTGGAGGGCTCGTGTGGAAACCTATCGAATACCTATGCCAAATACGCCAGTAAATGCTAAGTATTGAGAGGTTTCCGCAGAAACCATCCAAATTTGGCGTAATTTGCTATTTGTCTATTGAAAGAACAAAAAACAGCCCGTTCGGGGCTGTTTTTTATGTTTCATTTTTATAAAAAATTTATTTTATGCAACGCAACGAGCAACCCCGAACTATTTGGGTTTTCATCATCATTGCCATCATATTTTGCGCCTTGTATTGCATACTCTCTATATTAATCATTTCCACAAAAAAGTCAACAAATTTTATTTCCCCTCTCCTTAACAAGGAGAGGGCTAGGGTGAGGTTCTTAACCCTTGCGTAAAAACAAAGGCTTTTCCGGTTTTTTGTTATCTAGAATTAATTTTTTTATTTTTTTTGAAGTTTCAGGCAGAAATGGCTCTATTGCTAATGCAATACCTTGAAGCCTCTGTAGAGTAACAAGTATGTCAGACTTAGCTTTATCGGGCTCAGTTTTGTATAAAGAAAAAGGTTTTTTTTCTGCAATAAATTTATCAATATCATTTATGTGCCACCAAATTTCATCCATGGCTCTTTTTACATCAAAAACTTCTAACCATTGCTTGACTGGTATAGCAGGACCTTCAAGATTTCCTAACTTAACCCCATAACTCTCTGCCATTGTCAAAATCCTCGAGACCAAATTCCCCAACCCGTTCGCCAAATTCGCATTGTACGCATCTTTGAACCTCTCCATCGTAAACGGACTGTCTTCAAAACTAGAAATCTCGCGCAGGAGAAAATATCGCAAAGCATCGGTACCGTATTCTTTTACAATTTCACTTGGACTGATTACATTGCCGATAGATTTAGACATTTTGATTCCGCCTTCGCCAGTAATAAAGCCGTGGTAAATAACGGTGTCAGTAGTAGGCAGTCCCGCAGACATCAGCATCCCCTGCCACATCACAGACTGAAATTTCACCATGTCTTTTCCGGCAGTTTGAATATGTTCGCCATTCACCCAGAATTTTTGGAAAAGACTTTCCCCCTCTCCTTTTTTAAGGAGAGGGCTGGGGTGAGGTGTATTTTCCTCCCCTTCTGCCGGAGGAGGGGTGCCCTTTAGGGCGGGGTGGTGGGAGTCGGGCTTGCCCTGAGCGTAGCCGAAGGGCCACCCCAAGGTTGAAATATAATTTACAAACGCATCAAACCAGACATACATCACTTGTGTATCGTCTCCGGGAATCGCTACTCCCCAAGAAAAACGCTCTTTACTTCGAGAGACCGAAAAATCTTCCATCTCGTTTTTTACGAACTCAATCGCTTCCTGCCTTCGCCATTCGGGAATAATAGATTTTTCTTTTGATAGATATTCAAGCAACTGCGCGCGATAATTCGTCAGTTTAAAAAAATAATTTTCTTCCTCTACTGTTTCTGGAATCTTGGTCGGATGAATTGGACATTTGCCATCTACAACATCTTTTTCCGTCATAAATTTTTCACAACCCACGCAGTAAAGTCCCTTGTATTTTTTTTTATAGATATCGCCTTTCGCATCGCAAAGCTGCCAAAATTCCTGCGCCGCTCTGATATGCGCCGGATTCGTGGTCCGGATAAAATTATCATTGGAAAGATTTAATAATTTTTTTAAGTCTATAAATTTCTGCGCGTAACTGTCCACATAATCCTGCACATTCCTACCTTCCTTCTCGCTCGCCTCCCATATTTTCTGCCCATGCTCGTCTGTGCCGGTGCTAAAAAACACTTCTTTCCCGAGTATTCGCTGGTAGCGCGCAATCGCATCAGATTGGACCAATTCCAACGCAAAACCAATATGAGGATCGGCATTGACATATGGAATAGTGGTTGTGATGTAAAAAGATTTTTTTTCTGGCATTATTTGTCTCTATTTGCCTTGGGTTCGGGCTAAATTTTTATTCTTCTCAATATCGCTCAAGAATTCCATGACGATGACGGCTAACGGAATAGCAAGAATCGCCCCCCAAACTCCGCCCAGTTCAAAGCCAATTAATACGGAAAGTATTATGACAATCGGCGAAAGCCCGACTATTTTTTTAATAATCAGCGGCGCAAAAAGGAAAACTTCAAACTGATGAATGATGAGGTAGGCCCCGGCCACCATGAGCGCGCTCGGGATTCCGTTTGAAATATAGGAAAAAGAGAAAGCCGGAATCAAGGCAACCCAAATGCCGTAAGGAACCAGTTCCATCACTCCAGCAATCACAGCGAGAAGAAGCGCGTACTCTATGCCTAGAAGCGACAGAATCAGATAAATAAGAACGGCAACCACAACTCCCAGGACCACTTGCCCTTTCATCCATAGAGCGATTTTGCGGCGAGAACGTTCCCAAAGGTCCACCACATAGCCTTCATACTGCACCGGGAAAATGAGCCGGAGAAAATTTTCTATGCCTTTTTCCTGGATTGAAAGATAGAAAGAAATAAGGATGATCAATATGAAATTGAAAATACTTCCGAAAGCGACGGAAAGTACCTGAAGGAAACCTCCCGAAAGATTCAAGATAAAAGCTTTAGACACGGAAAATAAAGAAACTAGAGACAAATTGCCTGACAGGGAGTTTACCACATCCTTGGCGCCGGAAAATGCTTCATTCTGAAAAAAATTAAAGAAAGATACGCCCGGCAAATGAGTTGAGATAAAGCTGGAAAAATTATAAATTTCCGTTATGAGAAGCGGGGCAAAAAGGTAAAAGAGTCCGGAAAAAACGCTAAGTGAAACAAAATAAAAAATGACAATCCCAAAAATCCTGCCGACTTTTATTTTATCAAAATAAGGAACCGCTGATTCCACAAATGAAGCGACGACAATGGAAGTCAAAACCACCAAGGCTAAATCCCGTAAAAACCACAGCAAAAACATGCAAAGAAGGACTAAAACAGCCCGAACCATGGTTTCGGTAGTTATGGAAATAGAGGTGGTATCGCGCTTTTCAAACATATAAACATAATAACATAAAACTTAAAATTGCAGTATCTTAGAGAATTGCGCTTGGTCTTTAAAGGGTCCTATGAGCGCCAAGTTTAATTTATTATTTTTAAAAATCTCTTTGGCTAAATTTTTGATTTGTTTCGCCGTAACTTTGCGTATCTCTGCGGCTTTTTCTTCAGCGCTCAGTATCTCCCGCTTTAAAAGTTCCTGCCCGCCGTGGAAATTGGCAATGTCATCGCTTGACTCGAGGGATAGCTTCATATTGCCTATCAGACACTCTTTGACCTTATTGAGCTCCGCTTCCGAAACTCTTTCATCTTTCAATTTTCGGCACTCAGATAAAACCGCGCGAATCACTTCTCCTATTCTCTTATTATCCACTCCGGCGGAAATTTGGAAAAATCCGTGGTCGGTATAAGCATCATTGTAGGCGCGAACATAATAACCAACGCCCATTTCCTCGCGGAGTTTTACAAAAAGGCGGGAGCTCATTCCCCCGCCCAAAACCCCTCCCAGAACGGAAAGAACGGGATTGCTCTTTTTAAACAAGCCATATGTTCGCACGCCTAAGACAAAATGCGTCTGGTCGGTTTCCTTAAATTTCACTAGAACTTGCGGCTTTGCTTGTTTTTCTTTTACTTTGACTTTGAGTCCCTTTTCTCCGCGCGAAACTTTGCCGAAAATTTTATTTACTTCGTTTAGCACTTCTTTTTCCGTAACCGCTCCGGCAACTACCAACACGGTAGATTCCGGCAGGTAATGCAGTTTGTGGTACTGCGCAAAATCTTCCCGCTTCATTTTCAAAATGTTCTCTTTGGTTCCGGCGATATTCCAGCCTGCCGGTGTGTCTCCGTAAAGTAATTTCATCATCAAATCCTGCACATGTTTGTGCGGCATATCCTCATACATATTTATTTCTTCTATGATCACACCCTTTTCTTTCTGCATTTCCGGTTCAGGAAAAGTTGAATTCAAATAAACATCGGACACAATATCAAAAATCTGCCGAAAATGTCTGGCATCGGACTTGGCATAGTATCCTGTATACTCCTGCGCGGTAAAAGCATTATATTGGCTTCCGAGAGCGTCTAATTCCTTTGAAATATCAACCGCTTTTGGTCTTTTGACAGTACCCTTGAAACACATATGCTCCAAAAAATGCGATATGCCATTATTTTCTTTATTTTCATATTTTGAACCGGCTTCCACCAAGACTAAAACTGTCACCGTCGGATTGTCCTTCATAGGCACCGTTATCACCCGCAATCCGTTATGCAAAACTTTTTTTGAGAATTTCATGAATCTACTGAATTTTTTCTTTTATATATTTTTGCAACTCCGCTACTTTTACCCTTTCCTGTTCTCCCGTATCTCGGTCGCGGACGGTTACGCTGTTGTCGGAGAGGGTGTCAAAATCTACAACAATGCAAAACGGTGTGCCGATTTCGTCTTGCCTGCGATAGCGCTTGCCGATGTTGCCATTATCGTCCCATGCTATTCGTCCGAATTCTTCTTTAAGCGGAGCAAAAACTTTTGTATTCGCGTATTCCACAAGCTCCGGCTTATTTTTTAGAAGCGGCGAAACGGCGCAAATGACCGGCGCGATATTAGGTTTAAATTTTAAGTATGAACGAATCTCTCCTTCTTTCTGATCTTCAGCGTAAACAGAAATAATTAAAGCTAGTACCGCTCGGTCAACGCCAAAAGTCGGCTCAATGACATGAGGGATCATTTTTTTTCCTTCCTCTTCGTCTATATATTCAAGTTTGTGATTTTTTAAATCAAAATCTGTTCGATACGCCAAACCGAAAAGTTCTTTCCTGCCAAATGGGTAATCGAATTCAAAATCAACCGTCCGGCTGGAATAATGCGCTCGATCGGAGGCTGCCACTTCCAGTTCGTGAACTTTCCCCATATCAAGCCCAATTTCTTCCATCCACTCGGTCATTTCATCTTTCCAATATTCAAAATACTTTTCCCAATCCTCTTGTCTGATATAATACTCTATCTCCATCTGCTCAAACTCACGCTGACGAAAAAGAAAATCGCGGGGAGTAATTTCGTTACGGAAAGCCTTGCCGATTTGAGCCATGCCAAAAGGCAACTTGGGATGAAAAGCGTCCACCGTGTTTTTAAAATTTACAAACATCCCCTGCGCAGTTTCCGGTCTCAGATATGACATTGCGCTTGAATCATTTGATGCGCCGACTTTTGTGGTAAACATCATATTAAATTGTCTGACTTCGCCTAATTTGCCTCCGCATTTGGAACATTTTTTTTTATCTTCAACTTGGTCCGCGCGAAATTTTTCTTTGCATTTCTCGCATTCCACCATCGGATCGGCAAACCCAGCTACATGTCCTGAGGCCTGCCAAACTTCCTGCCTCATCAAGATAGCCGCATCAACTCCATACATATCTCTTCTCCCATCTACAAACTTTTTCCACCAGGATTGCTTGATATTATTTTTAAGAGCGAGACCGAAATGTCCCCAATCAAAAGTGCCTCCCAGCCCCCCGTATATCTCCGAGCCCTGAAAAACAAACCCGCGCCTTTTGCAGAGTGAAACTATTTTTTCCATCATCAAATCATCTTTTTTTGTATTTTTTTCCGGCATACTTATTCCACCACCACCCCTCCGCTTTGGGGAAACTTTGGGTCGTTATCGAGATTCGTGCGAAGCGATGTCTTGTTTGCTCTTACGTCCACATTAGCAAAATCATCATGCGCAGTCAAAACCACATCGTTGACAAGTATCGGGATGGCGCCCGCCTGAGACAGGGATGGAATGAAGGCAATTTGAAAAGATGCGCTCTTCTCTGCCGCGGTGATGCCCGTGCCTTTTGGAATCCGTCCTATATTCCATATTATTTCCTTGGTGGATGGATTATAAGTCAAATCTTCCGAGAGAGGAGATACCGGACCGACAAAACGAATCCATGACGGCAGACTGGAACGCGCAATGCCTTTGGAAAGATTGTTGGCCGTATTGGAGAGAGACCAAACCACGGTATAAGTTGTTTCTTGTTCAACCTTTGGGGGTATGGGTCCCTTGTTTACGAAAGGTCCAGAATAATAAAGCGCTTTTCCTGCCAATCCGACATCGGAAATAATCCTAATTGTGGCGGAATCGGAATTATTAAAACTTTGAGTCGCATAACCGGAAACCAATTGCTTTCCGGCAATGGAAACATCTATCTTAATGGAAGGATCCGGAAGCATTCCTAAAGTGGCGGAAAATATGGAAAGCGAAGAGACGGAAAAACTCACCGAACCGGAGTCGCCCGGATTTACTTCTCGGAAATCACTCAAGGAATTTTTATCCCAAATTATTGTATCAAGCAGAGAATTGTAAAATCCCTGGTCGGTGCTGATTGTTTTGCGATTCACCGCATTGCCGGAAATTTTCGCTTTGATTTCCAAATCATTTACCTTGGTATCTAAATTATTGGTCCAGCGAATCTCGCCGCGAATTGCATTTTTTGTGTTAGCGGCATATTCTCTTTGGGACACTCCGTTGATTGACAGCTTGGCCTCAATGAAAGGTTTTTTGATGGTTACAGCATGCGAGATGGAATTGAAAACAACATCAATCATGGATTTATCCGCGCTGGATTGGGAACCGCTCGATATGTGGAAAAATTTTTCCTCGCCGTCTACAACATCAAGCATTTTGCCGGTCACGGAAATTTTTCGCTCCGTCCCGGGAGCCAAATCGCCCAAATTCCAGACATTATTGCCGAGAGTTGGAGCCGGCGCGGAAGAAACAAACTGAAAACCAACCGGATAGTCAAGCTTCAAAAGTATTTTGGAAAGCGGCTTGGTGGCGTTTAGCGTTTCTTTTATATTGAGAGTGATGTCCTGATTTTGGCTTATTTCTGCGGGAGCATCCACGGCGAGATCAAGCGGGGTGGAACTTATCGTAACATCATAAGATTTCTTCTTGATAAAAATTGAATTAGAGCCCTCCACCCGATACTCCAAAGAAATGTCAAGAATGCGCACCGTTCCCTGTTCTCCGAAAAGAACCAGCTTTAGGTTTTCATTGCGTACTGCTCCGGCGGGAATGGTGCCCAAAGATTGCCGGAATCTCTCGGTGGGAACCGCGGCATTTGTCTCTCCGCTTCCCCCGCTTTTTGGATATTCCAGCACAAGGTCAACCAAATCAAGCGCAGAATTATTTTTGTTTGTGATGCCAACGACTAGCGCAAGTTCTTCTCCGCCGGCAATAAAATTATTGCCGAGTATGGAAATATCAATGTTGTCGTTGGAAACATTATTGCCTCCGGCAAAGAAGACATAGGAAGCATAACCGAGAGTCAGTACAAAAAAAACTAGAGAAAAAATAAAGAAATTCTTGAATACGGAAGTCTTCATGAAAAATCTGTTTCTATAGACTAAACCGGGAATTATTTTCGCTCCACTTTCCCATGCGTCCGGTATGTCTTTCCGGTGTAAGTGCGAAAAATTGTCTCGGTGTTCTATTTTTACCTGATAATTCTTGCTGAAAAGCTTGCTTTTGAGTTCTTCTATTCTATTGAGTTTATTACCGTCATTTGACATGTCGTAATTGTACCATCCCGAACGAAATTTAAAAAATTCCTGACGGGACAAGCATTTCAAAGATGTGTTTCTTTCAGCGCTTTATTTATCTGATGCAATATCTTTGCCCTGGATTTAGAAGCTTCAAATACTATGTTTTCTTCAAATGGGGATTTAATAAGATTTTGCAGTATTTCATGTTCTCCAATATAACCCAAATTATTCAATATCCGCAAAACTATAATTGCTTCAATGTTTAGTAAATCCTCTTTTGTTTTGGTCTTTTCTAAAGCAAATAAGCCTTTAAGTACATCAGCAAATAAAGCCTCATTCGGTTCGACACCGGCAAGCAGGCGTTTGAGTAAGCGTGCGATGTTAGCGAAAACCCTAAAAGTTTCCGGTGTCTTAGTAATTTTTTCCAGCACATTTGTCTTTGAAGCGCTGGTCACCCGGAAAATATTTTTGCCAGCCACTAGATCAATTTTTAAATACGCAAAATCCTGTAAAACAAAACGAAGTTTGGAAGACATTTTGCGTATTCCCTGAGCAGTCGCATAAATCATTCCCAAATCGCGAGTAAAAATAGAAAAAAGCTTGTCCGCTTCTCCCCGATTAGCGCTATCCAATATGATTCCTTCGGTGTGATAAATGTGATGCATTACGGTTGGAGTAAAAAACCAAAAGGATTATCAATGGGTTTCGTTAGATTTTTAATATCATCTTCGGTGGTTAGAAAAATGCCTAACTTGTCTTTTAAAATATATAAGGTTATGTGAGTAGGCGGGTATTCAATTTCTAAATTATATTTTTTGTTTATGATTCGAAAAAATTTTTCCAAATTTGACACTTTGCACGCAATAATTATTGTTTTTAAATCATTTTCTTCTACAAACCTAAAATCATTATGGTATTTTAAAAGTTTTATATCATTTTCCTTAACAAAATCACAAAAATCTTTTATCACAGAATCCTTAAAATCCTGAATTGAGACATTGTATTTTCTTATTATTTCATTAATACAAACCAAGCTAACATGAAAAGAGGATTTTAAGAATAATTTGATACCGTAAACTGTTATTTCAACTGGCAAATCAACCAACGAAACCGGCAACCCGATAGTATTTGTCGCTGAAATTGTATATTTATTACTGCAAATAAATTTTTTGTCCATAATTTTATTTTATCACATCTAAATCAGAAATTAAAATGTACTAGCATAATAACCACGACCGTTGCTATTATACTATTTCATAAAAATCACTCAAAA
>ERZ1292623.3204-Hain-H51-01um-R1-3204-length-14088-cov-17_pt1 | contig 14088 bp, 13 predicted proteins | sample MGYA00564398_ERZ1292623 | MGnify/ENA primary metagenome ERZ1292623 (study PRJEB36523, sample SAMEA6512633) | groundwater metagenome | collected 2019-01-07 | study: AquaDiva: Metagenomics assemblies of 32 groundwater samples
AGAGCGAGGTACGGAGCTCATTGTAGTTCACCGTTCTTTTTTCGTTCTTCGGAGAGTCGCCGGAAGTTTCTATTTCCACCCTCGTCGATTTTCCGACCGGAGCCGGCTGATTTTTCGACTTGAAAAAGCCGAATGGCATCGAAAACCCCTTAAAAGAAGATTTTTTTTCTTCCGGAGCTTGCGATTTTTCTTGATGAATAATAAAAGGCTTTTCCGAAGATATGATTGGAACAGTTTCTTCCGCGCCGGAGGAAAAATCGTTAATCGATATTTCTATTTCTTTGCCTTTATTTTCGGTAACCATTCTATTTGGCTGATAAAGATCCCCTAATTCTTTATGAACCGCGGAAAAAACCCTTCTATTTATATCACGCACTATTTCAACGACTTTTTTTTCTTCCGTGTCCGGATAAAAAACCACCAATTCCCTGAATAAATCTTTCGGCGGCAAAAAACCAAGAAGAACGTAACTGGTGTATATCTTTACCAATTCCTGATCATCCTCGTTCAAATTATGTTCGCGGGAGATTTCCTCGATTGCATTGCTGTTTGATTCGGAATTCAAAGCGTCTCTTAATACCGACGGCAACTCATCGTATTTTTCGTTTAATATTTTTTCAGTTATCTGTTTCATTTTTTAAATTAAAGGGATTTCCAGGAAACATTAACGCCAGATCCCGTTACGTTAGTTTGACATGTTGCGGTGTTTGGACATTTTGACGGAGGATTTTTGCTCGGGCCCACAACAGTATTGCATGATCGACATTGCCATTGCTTTTTCCCGGCTACTGATGAGTAGGCACCCTTTAATACCGAACCAAAAAGACTGGCGGATTCCCTTTGTTTGTTCGCAAAGTTACTCACACCTCCTCCAGTATTCTCAAGTCCCCTTCCAACACTCCTTATTGGTCTGGAGAGAAACTTGGCTACTCGTCCAGAACCAGCACCCACACCTTTAAGTTTACGGCCGGCTTTTATCACCCCAAGTCTCGCTGCTCGAAGTGGTTGCTTATTAGTAAAAGGAATGCGTGCATTTAGTAATCCTGCCGCTGCCCTCGCTGATTTGTTTTGAGCATAAACACCCAAACCCTTTCTTGCTCCTTTGCCAGCTTTCTCCGCAAATTTCATCGCTCCGCTCGCGCCTTCAACGCCGAGTTTCTGGGCCACAATCAGTCCGCCTAGAAGCAATCCAGCGAGCACTATCATCTGCGCCCCCTGGGCCATTATGGAGGCTAAGGTGCCCGTGAAGCCGGCCGCGTTGATAAAAATCGAGTTTTTTTCCAGCTGGATGGCGGTTTCCACAGCGAGATAAAGGAAGAAAGTGACGGCTGGCAGGAAGAAGCACCACTTGATGAAATTCTTCCACCAGTCTTTAAATAAGTATTCAAGGTCGGGAAAAACATAGAACATACAGGCGAGGGGCGAAAGAATGAGCAGAATGGAAAGATAAATATAGCGGTAAAGGAGCATAAGCGCCAAAGCAGCCATCGAAAGAACCGCGATTGCCATAAAGATGATATTGAAGACCAACCCAGTAATGCTGATAAGAGCTGCCGCCGACACATCGCTCAAGAAATTTCCTTGAGAGGCCGGATCGGGCGGCTCCGGATTGTCGGTATTTTTCATCAGCAGTCGCTGGGGACTGAAGGCGCCGGCGATAGCATCGGTGAAATTCCGGCCCGTGGCACCCTCAACAATCAGTCTTTTAGAAAAAGCGTCCGAGATTGTGTCCGAGAATTTAATAAAAACCCCCGCAATCGTAAGGCTGAAGTTCACGAGAATGGCGGCGCCAATCAGGAGCGGTAGGAGTTTCTGGACGCTGTAATTCTCATAGCGGACGATGGTCGCGACCGCCATTACTATCATAATGAGAACGAAGCCGAGATTCGCCACATCTCGGGTGATCGTCCAGCCGATGCTGACCAATGTATTCGTCTTGTCTAAAATTTGGGCGTTCAGACCCATAGCGATATTCACAAGCCCGCCCGCGAGCATAAAGAGGAAGCCGAGGATGGTGTTGAAAATATAGGCGAAAACCTTGAAGGCCGTGACGAAAATGCCGACCGCAAAATCGGTGATAATCGATTGCGCTCCGGCAAAATGGGGAATGACAAAGAAAAGCGAAACCAGGAAGGCCCCCAGCGCAAACAGCAAAAACTTTTTATTTAGTATCGCTTTTTTCATTTATCATTCCTATTTTAAGGGCAATTATTCCTTTTTCTGATTTGAAGATCGTTATAAGCACCTTGGATAGAAAGAAGAATATTATTGGCATCGGTATTGAGGCTTTCCGCGCCGGTTACGGAACCACTCAAGTTTTCTTGGCTCAATCCCGACAAGCAGGAAATATCTGTGCAGGAATTAATTTGGATTTTAAACCCTTTTACGGTTGTGTCCAAAGTCTCAATCTCTTTTGATTTGCCGGTTATAGCGATTCTTGTTGTCGAGCTTGCAATGTCTATTGCATACTGAGCGACTACCCTGTCGGTAGATGAATTGGAAACACACGCAAGTAAACTTTCCCCGGTTGTTATAATGCCTTGATTGGTGCTTGAGGCCGTCGCGAGAGTCGTCGAAGCTTTAAGTAAATTACCGGAGGCGGAATTCAACTGATTCAGATAGCTGACGCGCGTGCCCTCCGTAATGCTATTTTGAACGGCGTTGTATTCGCCGGAAGCTTCTCTCGCTCTTGTTCTATTTCTATCGTCATACGCTCTATTTTTGTTGGAGTCCGGTTTTGGATTAACATAATCTACTATTCCCTTCACCCCACTTTTAATAAGATTATTGAAAGCCGCATCCGCAATAATGGCCAAACTGTTGGTCAAGTCCTGGGAATTTATTATAAAATCGAAATCTTTCCAGACGCTTTTTTCCAATCCCGCCGCGAGCGTCCGTCCGGGAGTGGTGACCATTGCGCCGGCGCAGACATATTCCAGCCCCGTCGTCTGAACCCCGCCTATGATCGGGGAGGGCGGCGGAACTTTCGGGTCGTCCCAGGTCTTCCCCGCATAAGTACTTCCTTTCGCGATATGTCTGTACGGGTCAAGGTCCACGAAATCGGGATCCGCTGGTTTTTTTGTCCCCAATTCTACTAAATCCCATCCGCCGGTACATTCCGAAGAATCAAATCCGATGCTAACGGTCTCTTTCAGGAGACTGGAATTTATCTTAAGTGCCGTGCGGCTCGTTATTTCGCTTTGAGTCAGAAGCTCCACTCCCCATTGGTTGTTTTGAGGCTTCAAAAGCTCCTGATAGCCGATCCAGCCGCCGTTCTTGAAGTCGTCCCGGTAGCTTTCAAAGCTTTTAATGACGCTCGTGAGCGTGCATTGGGCTCTTTCGGCGAGCGGGGCCGGCTGCTGGAGTTGGAAAGTGATATCGAAGTCAAAGGGCTGGCAGAGCACCTTTGTGGCCGCATATTGCTGAAGGACGTCGCCCACAGCCTGGTCTCCAGCGTCGGTCAAAACTTTTATGAAGTCTTGGGTGAATTTAGGCCCTTCTTTTCCATAGCCGTTATTTATCCACTCAACGACATTATCCGTCATTATAGCGAGAAGTCTTTTTTTGAGAGTTTGGAGAACCACTTTTGTGGAAAAATCCCAAAGCCAATTTCCGATCGCGGTAAAATCGATGACCGGTAAACCGATGGCGTTCGCGGTTTTGACCGGAGAGATTTGCCCGACTACGCCGGCCGAGATGGCGAAAATGAGAACAAAAGAAATTATTTTCAGTTTAAAATTTTTCATTGCGTCGCCAAATCATTTATGATTTTCTGCAGATTGCTATTTTCTTGAAGGGCATCGTTCACCTGTTTCATAGCGATAATCGCTTTCAAGGGGTCGGCGTCCATTCCGAGAATGGCTTTGTAAATTACCACTTTCTTATTCCAAAGATTCAAGTTTTGGAGATGCCAGGCGGAAAAGCGTTGAGGAACTTTGAGAGCCAAGAGATCCGTTATCTGGTTTTCCGCTATTGCGACATATTTAGAAAGCTTGGTCGGATTATTTTTATTAAAAAACTCGTCGAGAATGGACGGCATCGGAGTTTTGAAACCGTTGAAATTCTCCTCCGATATTTTTCCCAAAGATTCCAGATATGCTGTTTGGGCGGCGGCGGAATTATCGTTTATTATCCTGATGTCTTTTTCCGAAAATACCGGGAATTGGATATTTTGTTCCATCGACTGGTTTATGGCGCTCGTCACCGCATCCGAATTCGGAAGAGCAACTTGAGGATTTTTTTCGCCTTGGGCTATGCCGCCGTTCGCTTCAAAAACGCCCTGGGAAAAACTATTCGCAAGAGTTTCTGTCAGGTTGTCTCCCGCGGACAATTCGCCGGACGCTTGGGTTGGATTCGCGAATGAGTCGCGGTCTTGGCTGGTTTTATATTGGAAGCCGGAATCGTAAGTCCCACCCCCTTCTACGGAGAGCGGTTTTGGGGCATTCCTACTCGGTAAATTCAGGATTACGAGAAAAAGAGCCAGTCCGCTAAGTATTATGGCAGCGGAGATTATTTTCCTTTTTTTCATATGATTCGGGATGTTATCAGTATACTACATTTTAGATGGAGATGTTATAATGTTTTTGACCTAAATAAATCTTTTAAATGGCACCGAACATATTTTATAGGGGAGTGAAAATGTTTCTTATTATATCTTCTTTTTCTTTCTTTTTTCTTGCTGTCGGTATGCTTATTTTCCCTCAATTCGCTTCAGCAATAGGACTGATCATTCCTTTCGGGGGCAATATCCTAGTCGCCGTTCCTTGCACTAATGGCCTTCTTATTACGGTTGGGCCACCTAGACCCGGAGTTTTTCTTTATCAGCCGGGTGTTTCCGTGATTCACGAAAATTTCATTCTTAAACCCGGCGCGAAAGTCTTGGGAATCGCCATCCCGGGAGGGGTTTGCGTGCTTCCGGTACCCATTCCGGCGGAAGGTACCATCTGGAAAGCAGGAGTTAGTTTATTTTAAATTTCGGCGGTTTTTTCCGCCAAAATCCCCAAAATTAATTGCCGAATTATTCTACCAAGTTATTAAGCCATGGCTTAGTAACTTAGTAAAACACATATGTTACTCATATCTACATTATCCATATCACCCATATTATTTTTAATGAATTTTGAAGTAGTTTTTCAATTTTTCTTCTCCCTCAAACCGGCTCACATACAATATGAGTATTTCTTTCCGGATATCGAAAATGGATGCGATAAAATCAATCTCATTCTCGCAGGGATAAGGAGTGATAAATACGCTTTTTTGAATAGGATAAAATTCCAGGCTTCTTAACTTTTCCCGGAATGCATCGCGCGCCTTTTTCTTGTAATGAGGAATATCAAACATAATTAGCCGCCATTGTTTGTCCCATTGGGCGGGCTTTTTAATTTTCATTTCATCAATCTGATACTTTAACATTTTCTCCCGCCCATTTTTGGTGATGGTGATTTTTACTATTCCATTGTTTTCTTCTCGGTATGATATCAACTCCCTCTTCTGCAGATTTTTAAGATCGTTCAGAAAACGGTATCTATCAAACCGCTTTTTTCTGAAATAGTGACGAATAAAACTTTTTACCAGTATCGCGCCGCTTACCGGCGCTATAAGAGAGAGTGTCAAAACACCGGTGCCTATAGCAAGGTATTTAAGAAGACGATAGGGTTGGGAATTTCTTCGCATTCTCATTATTTTACTAATTACTAAGTTATTATGCCATGGCTTAGTAATTTTGCAAAACCGATAAGCCAAATCATTTTATGAAGAATTCCCAATTATATTGCTTATTTTTTTTATATCGGCAACTTCCAGGTTTTGCGCCCGATCGTTCGGGTTCACCCCATTTTCCTTGAGAACCTTTTCAATTTCCTTTTTGTTTTTTCCAGTTTTGAAAAGATTGTTCAATATGGTTTTTCGGGGTTGTTTGAAGAGTATTTTTATGAATTTATAATAATTTTCCGAATCTTTTACTTCGCTCCCTATTCCTTGTTTTCTGTCTATAGTTTTTAGCCTAATAATCGCCGAATCTACTTTGGGTTCGGGAGAAAAATCCGATTTAGGGATAATACCGATGATTTCCGGTTCCGCCCAGTATCGGACGCTCGCGGAGAGCAAATTCATTTCTCCGCAAATGCGCTCGGCCACCTCTTTTTGGACAGTGAGAACAGTGACACTCGGCTTGTTTTTAAGCTCGCTTATCGTCCTCAAAAGGAAGCCGGTGATGTAATAGGGAATATTGCCTATAATTTTGTAATTTTTAATTTTTAATTTTGTAATAACCTCCAAGGCGTCTCCGGCGATTATTTCAATCCTATCCCCATATATACCCATTTCATTTTTAAGTTCCTCCGCCAACCTCTCGTCTTTTTCAATCGCGATAATTTTGATATTTGATATTTGATTTTTAATTTCTTTTGTCAGTTCTCCGTGGCCCGGACCGATTTCAACCACCACATCGCCGGATTTTATGTCCAGCGCCCCAACAATCTCTTTTATTTTCTCCTTGTTTAACAGGAAATTCTGACCGAGGCTTTTCTTTGATTTTTCCATTCGTTTTGGTATAATACCCCTATTAGTACGATTTTACTTCAATTTAAGCCCCTTTTTAAGGGGATGTTCAAAACGACCAGTTTCTGGTCGCTCCTTTTTATCCCCGCTTTCCTGGTTTTGAACGCGTCGGTTTTCTGGTTTTGGCGCAACACCGAAGCCTATGAGAGGCCGGCGGCCTGGAGTTCGGGCGGTCCGGTAGAGGAATTGGGGGCCGGACGCTCCTCTGCTTCGGGTGATGTCGTTTATCCGGGCGCTCCGGCCGACACGGCCGAAAACAACGTTTTTTTGGCGGAGGGTACGGCTGTTTCCGGCGCCTCGGATCCTCTTACCAATCTGATATTCCTGGGCGACGGTCTCAAAAAATACAAGGTGAGAAAGGGCGACACTTTTCAGAGGATTGCCGCGAATCTTGGCCTTTCGGCGAATGCTCTCAAGAAGCTTAATCCGGGAGTGAAGACGATAAAACAAGGCGATACAATCGTGGTTTCGCCTCTGGAGGACAAGTCGGCGATTCAAGCCGTTTCCGTGGATGGTATTCTCCCCGATCTCAAGGATTATTTCGCTTTGCCGGCAATCGGCTGGAATTGGGGCCAGCTCCATAATGCTAATGCGGTGGATATCGCGAATCAGTGCGGTACGTCTGTGCATGCGGCGGCGGAAGGTCTTGTGATTTCGGACAGTGTTTTGGGAGATGGCGCGAGCGGCTGGAACAACGGCTACGGAACCTTTGTTCTTCTTGAACATCCAAACGGCGTGAAAACCCGCTACGCTCACTTGGATAAGGTTCTCGTGAAGATTGGGCAATACGTAAGCCGCGGCGAAGAAGTCGGCATAATGGGAAATACCGGCAACACGCACGGCCCGACGGGATGCCATCTTCATTTCGAGGTTTTCGGCGCGAAAAATCCCTTTGCAGTCAGCAAATAATTATTCCCCAATTTTCAGCCTATACTGGAACGCTTCCGCCAAGTGTTCCGTTTTTATTTCCGAATTTTCTTCGAGATCGGCGATGGTTCGGGAAACTTTGAGGATGCGGTAATAGCCGCGGATGGAAATGAAATTCTTTTCCAAAGTTTCCTTGAGGAAATTTTCCGCTCCAGGCTCGAGTTTCGCGATTTGTTCCGTCTGGCGCGAAGACATTTCGGCATTCGTGAATATTTTGAAGCCGTTTTTTTTGAATCTTTCCCGCTGAACATTTCTCACCTCCCTAATTTTTTTTCTGACTGGTTCATCGTTTTCGCTGTTTTCTTCTCGTCGCAGTTCTTCGACGGGTATCCTTGGCACTTCAAGTTGGATATCAATCCGGTCCATTAGTGGCCCGGAAATCTTTTTGTGGTAGCGGAATACCTCGTTCGCCGTGCACCGGCATTCTTTTTCCGGGTCGTTGAAATATCCGCAAGGGCAGGGATTCATCGCGGCAACAAGGATGAATCGGGCCGGAAAAACCAGCGATTTTTTGGAACGGGCGATGCTTACCGAGCCGGATTCGAGCGGTTGGCGCAAGCTCTCGAGCGCGTCGCGATGGAATTCCGGCATCTCATCCAAGAAGAGCACGCCCCGGTGAGCCAGACTTATCTCGCCCGGTTTAGGAATCGAACCGCCCCCGATAATGGATATAAGCGAGGCGTTGTGATGCGGCGCCCGAAAAGGGCGAAAATCGATAACCGGACTCGCCCGATTCAAAAGGCCGGCGGCGCTCCAAATCTCCGTTATTTCGATTGTTTCTTCGAGGGAGGGCGGTGGAATAATCGAATTCATCGCCTGGGCCAGCATTGTTTTGCCGGTGCCGGGAGGCCCCGAAAAGAGCAGATTATGGCCGCCCGCCGCGGCGATTATAAGCGCCCGTTTGGCCGCCGCCTGGCCCCTGACCTCGCTCAGTTTCACGAAAACCCCCGAATATCCGGGAGTCATCTCGGTCTTTATTTGCGGAGCGATGGGCGCGGTTCCTTCCAGGTGCCCGATTATTTCGACCAGATTTTTCACGCCAAAAACCTTGATGTTTTCGAGAATCGCGGCCTCGACCGCGTTTCCCGCCGGAACGAATATTTCTTTGAAACCTTTTCTTTGGGCGAGAAGCGCCGCGTTCAAAGCGCCCGCGACCGGACGCAAGGCGCCGTCGAGCGAAAGCTCGCCGATAAACATCTTATCTTTCGTTTCAAAACTTTTTAATTGCTCGCTTGCCAAAAGATAAGCGAGCGCGACAGGCAGGTCGAATCTCGAGCCGACTTTTTTCACGTCGGCCGGCGCGAGATTTATAGTGATGCGCCGATTCTCTTTTGAGGGCGGCTTAATGCCGGAATTTTTGAGGGCGGAATTAACCCGCTCCTTCGCTTCCGTTAGGGCCTTGTCGGCGAGACCGACGATGTTGAAAGAATGGAGGCCGACATTCAAGTCGGCCTCCACTTCGATAAGTTCGGCGTTTACACCATCCAATTCTGCGGAATAAAGTTTGGGAACCGCCGGCATCGTTTATTTTTAGGCTCCGCGCTTACAGTTTTTACAAAGGAACGATTCCGGGTCTATCTCCAAAATTTCCATTTCTATTAATTTTCCGCATTTTCCGCAAGTACCATAAGTCCCCTCTTTTATTTTTTGGATGGCTTTGTCGATTTGGCTCAATCGGGCGTCTTGGGTTTTTTTAATGCCTAAATAGTTGCCTATTTCTTCCGCTTCATCCGATTCTTCGTCGAAATTATCCACATCGCTTCCGAAATCCAATCCCTCTTTTAATTTTTCCAAGTCTTTTTCAATTTCAAGTTTTTCGGAGAGGAGCTTCTCTTCGATTTTTTTCAAATCTTCCTTGTTCATAATTATTATTGAAGCCTCTTGATTATTTCTTTGAAACCGTCGAATGAAGTCGATATCACGAGTTTGTTTCCGACCCAGCCGTAATCGATGGTAAAACCAGGATTTTCGAAAGTGAGATAGCGATGATTCGATGCGCCGGAAACCTGGCTGGATTTCCAGGCTTTTTCCGCTCCCGGGTTGCCCGAAAAAATTCCGCTAAAACCCAATTTTTCGATGAAAGATTGAAGACCGCTTATTTTTGTTTCCAAATCGGTATTATCAGCCAATTGGAAAACAAAACCGAGTGAGCGGACGTTTTTACTGTCATTATAAACCATTCCAGCCGCTCCCCCCTCATTGAATTGGTAATTGAAAGCTAAGGCTTCCAATTTCAAAACGTTTTTGAGAATATCAGCGGTTTCTAATAAATTTCCGTTTGAGTCCTTGTAAATTATTTCAGTAAGGCTGGGCGAGGCGGTCGTATTCAAGGCTAGATTGGAAAGCACCGGTCCGTATTTCAGTACCGTGCTTAATTCAAGTTTACTATCGGCCGGAATCGTAAGAATCGAAACGTGGGTTGGTGCCGGCGTAGCGGGCGCTACGGGCGCGGTAGAAGAAACGGCTTCGGTAATCGGGGCCGGTTCGGGTGTTGGGGTTGGTTCGGCTGCGGGAAGCGCCGGTACCGGATTGGGATTTATGTTTTCAACCACCGGCGTGGTCGGATCGGCAAAGAAAATCGGATAAATTACGAAATAGCCGAGAGCCGCGAGGCCGACGACCGCAATGAAAACTATGATAGCCGTGAAAATTCCCTTACCACTTTTCTTTACCGGCATTTCGGGCATCGGTGAACCGAAAGTCGTGTCTGCTTGAGGTATCTGGAAAGACTGATCCGGAACGGAAGCGGGCGGAATTGGAGGAATCGCGGTCATATTTTCCGGCGCTGCTTGCGGAACGTAAGGTTTCGGAGCGGGACTGCCGGTATTAATCGACTGCATATCGGAACTCATCGTCCGCACGTCGACGTTCGGAGCGGCCGGCTTCATCAACGGAGACTCGCCCTCGCCTGTACCCATTAAGTTTTCATTTGCCATTGTCCCTATATTATACCACCTGGGAATTTTCTGTGTTGTGGATAAGATAAACCGGGCGGTAAATTACTTCGCCGCCACCTGTTTCAAAGAAAGTCCGATTTTCCCGTCCTCCGATCGGATTACTTTCGCTCTTACAAAATCGCCCACCTTGACGACATCTTCCACTTTTTTAACAAAACCTTCTTTGAGTTCGGAAACGTGGATCATGCCGTCTTTGCCGCCGCCGAGATCCACAATCGCTCCGAAGTCCAATATTTTGATTATCGTTCCCTCAACCATTTCGCCGACATTCACGTCTTTGGCGATTCCTTTGATTATTGAAACCGCTTGAGCAACGAGAGCCGAATCGGTGCCGGCGATGAATATTCTCCCGTCCTCCTCGATATCTATCGTCACCTTGTTCTGGGTTTGGGCCAAAATGCCGTTGATTGTTTTTCCGCCCGGGCCGATAATCTGGCCGATGTTTTCGACGGGGATTTGAATGATGGTGATACGCGGCGCGAATGGCGAAAGGTCGGGGCGAGGCGCGGAAAGCGTCTTGTCCATCACGTCCAATATCTGGAAGCGGGCTTTTTTGGCCGCCTGAAGTGCTTCTTTGAAAATTTGAAGCGTAATGCCGTCTACTTTAACGTCCATCTGAACGGCGTTTATGCCGTCTCGCGTGCCGGCCACCTTGAAATCCATATCGCCGTAGTAGTCTTCCGGTCCTTGAATGTCGGTTAGGAGTTTGTAGCGGCCGCTTTCATCACTCATCAATCCGATGGAAATTCCAGCCACTTGTTTTTTGAGCGGTATGCCGGCATCCATAAGCGATAGCGAGGTTGCGCAGGTTGAAGCCATAGAGGAGGAGCCGTTCGAGGAAAGAGTTTCGGCAACGACGCGGATTGCATAAGGAAATTCTTCTTCGGAGGGCAGCATCGCGGCGACGGCTTTCGCAGCCAATGCGCCGTGGCCGATTTCTCGGCGGCCGGGTCCCCGATTGGAGCGTCCTGTTTCTCCGGTTGCAAAACCCGGGAAATTATAGTTCAGCATAAAACGCTTCTTGACTGTGCCCTCCATGCTCTCAACAAGTTGTTTGCCTTCGGGCGTCGCAAGAGTTGTCATCGCCAAAACCTGAGTTTCGCCTCGGCAGAAGAGCGCCGAGCCATGAACTCTTTTAAAAAGACCGGCTTCGGCATGAAGATCGCGAACCTCATCCATTTTTCTTCCGTCAACCCGCTTATCTTTTTCTATTGCCAAGGTATGGACATATTTGTCCACCTCTTCCTCGAAGAAGACCTCGGCGGAATTGAGCACGCTCTCATTCTCGCCGGCTTTTTCGAGATGTTCCAATATTTTTTTCCGTAACCCTTCGGTGTGCTTAGCCGCAAGAGCTTCCTCCAAATCTTCTTTCAAAAATTCATTCACGACGGATTGGGTTTTCGGATCGGCGGCTGCCAGAGCCACTTGGGCCTTGGGTTTTCCTATTTCCTTCGCGATATCTCTCTGAAAAGCCACCAATTTTTTGATTTCTTCGAAACATTCGGCGAAAACTTTTTCCGCCACGCTCTCGGAAATCTCTTTCCCCTCGAACTCTATCATATTAATTTTCTTATCCGTTCCGGCGAAATAAGCCTGATAACTCGCAATATCTCCATTTTCCGGAGAAATAATCTTCATTCCGGCCACTGGGCCGTTCCAGGGAATGTCGGAGATGGCGAGCGCGGCCGAAGCCGATAGAAGCGCGATAAAATCCGGATCATTTTTTTCTTCGTAAGAAAGAATAGTGATAACTACCTGGACTTCGCGGCGGAGGCGGGGGTCGAAGAGCGGGCGGATGGTACGGTCGATGACGCGGGCGGAGAGTACGGCATCATCTGTGGCTTTGCCTTCCCGGCGTACGAAGCGGCTGCCGAGGATTTTTCCGGCGGCATAAAATCTTTCTTCATAATCAACTGTGAGCGGAAAGAAATCCCCGCTCTTGTCCTGCTCACTCATTACAACGGCTGCCAAAACGGCCGTATCGCCATGCCGGCCTATGACGGCCGCATTCGCCTGGCCCGCAATCTTCGATACTTCGAGCGACACCTCTTCGCCCTTCACGCTTGTTTTATATATTTTTCTCGCTAAGTCCATGTTTGTTTTATATTGTTAAAAATTTATTCCCGGCTTTTTATCCGTAGAAGCGCCCGGGGAATATGTTCCACCTCGACGAAGGTGTCGGTAGCTTCCTTGAGTTTTCCCGAAGCCGTGCGGCTGAAGGCCGCGACTTCTACCGCTTTGCCCATACCAAGCTTCAGATATTCCACGAGGGGCACGAAATCGCCGTCGCCCGTCACGAGCACGATGACATCCAGGGTCGAAGCCATCCGCATGGCGTCCACCGCCAGACCCACATCCCAGTCGCCTTTTTTCGTCCCGTCCGGATATATTTGCAAATCTTTCACTCTTAATTCCATGCCGGCTTGACGGAGAGCTTCGAAGAAAGAACTCTCCCCTTCGGTATTTTCCGTTTTGATGACATAGGCCATTGAGCGGACCAATTGGCGCCGGCCCACGACCGCCTTCATTAGTTCTTTGAAATTGACGCGGGAACGGTAAAGATTCTTCGCCGAATGGTAAATGTTCTGGACATCGATGAAGACACCCACTCTCTGGTTTGGATTGTTATTAACCATCTGTTTACGCCTCGATTGCGAGCTTCTTCATAACTTGCGTATAGCGCTTCTCGTCATCCACTTTGAGGGCTTGGAGAAAGCGGCGCCGTTTGCCCACCATTATCAAAAGACCCCGCCTAGAGTGATTATCTTTGGCGTTCTTTTTGAGGTGATCGGCCAGAAGCTTAATTCGCTTGGAAAGAAGGCCAATTTGGACCTCCTCGGAGCCGGTATCGGTATCGTGCTTGGCACTCTCTTTGATGACATTCTGCTTTTGCCTCTTGGTTAACATGGTTTTTCCATTCTATCTCAGGTTTCCGAATATTACAAGTGATAGAATATATTTATGACTGAAGCGGAAAAATATCTCAAGGATTATCTGGACTATCTGGAGGTGGAAAGAAACCGCTCGCGGAAGACGCGCGAGAACTATGGGCGCTACCTGAAATTTTTTCTGGAAAACCAGAAAATCCGTTCCATTAAGGATATTACGGAGGATGCGGTGCGCGACTTCCGGGTAAATCTTTCCCGCAAAGATTTGAAAAAAAATACCCAGAGTTATTACGTAATCGCCATTCGCAATCTTTTGAAATATCTCCTGAAGCGCGATATAAAAGTGCTCGCTCCGGAAAAAATAGAGTTGCCGAGGGTTTCCCGACGCGACATTGAAACCCTGGACTATAAAGAATTGGAGCGCCTGGTTTCGGCTCCCGACGGGAAGGATTTGCGCTCGCTTCGGGACCGGGCAATTTTGGAAACATTTTTCTCGACCGGTCTCCGGCTCTCCGAACTTTGCGCCCTCCCCCGCTATCTGGATTTGGAGCGGGGCGAAATATCCGTGCGCGGAAAAGGCGACAAGCTCCGGGTGGTTTTTCTGTCGGAGGGGGCCAAAAAATCCATTAAAAACTATTTGGAAAAAAGAAGCGATACCGAGGAATACCTTTTCGCGAGCCTGACCAAAAAGAACAAGGTAATCGGCCGAGTTACCCCGCGGTCGGTGGAAAGATTAGTCTCCTTCTACGCTCGTGCCG
>ERZ1292623.3205-Hain-H51-01um-R1-3205-length-14088-cov-5_pt1 | contig 14088 bp, 18 predicted proteins | sample MGYA00564398_ERZ1292623 | MGnify/ENA primary metagenome ERZ1292623 (study PRJEB36523, sample SAMEA6512633) | groundwater metagenome | collected 2019-01-07 | study: AquaDiva: Metagenomics assemblies of 32 groundwater samples
CTATGAACCTATTTTTCAGGCAGCACTCGCTTTTGCACAAAAAATTCTTGGAGAAGTAAAGCGATTATCAAGCGATTCTTATTTTGACCACAATCTTAGAGTAGCAGAGATTCTTGCTGACAGCAAAGTTTCTCCGGAAGTGGTGGTTGCTGGATTATTGCACATGATTACTAAATATACTTCTGAAAAAGAAATAGAAGAAAAGTTTGGCAAGGAAATTCTAACTTTACTGAAAGGTGTGGAGGAAATTAAATTAGTCAAATCTAAAAATCCGCAACTGGAAGCAGAAGCATTACGGCGAATCCTGCTTACGACATTTAGGGATGTTCGAGTTATTTTTGTCAAGCTGGCCACGAAGTTGGATAATTTACGTACCATCCAAGCTTTACTCGTAGAAGATCAAAAAAGAATTGCCGAAGAAGTGTTAGAAGTCTATGCGCCACTTGCGAACAGATTAGGATTAGAGAAGATTAAGAATCCTTTAGAAGATTTAGCCTTACGAGTCCTTAATTTTGAAAAATACCTGGAAATCACTAAATTCTTAGAGCAATCACGTGAACAGCGGGAAGAATTAGTTGCTGAAGTTATTCAGATTGTGAAAAATCTAGCTGATGGAAACGTCGAGATAATCAAGATAAAAGGGCGTTCTAAACATATTTACAGCATCTACAAAAAGATGACTCAACGGAAAGTACCGCTGCAAGAACAATACGATTTGTCGGCTATACGCGTTATTGTTCCGGAGGTAAAGGATTGTTATACCCTTCTAGGATTGTTGCACGAGAAATTTGAACAGGTCGAAGGAAGGCTCAAAGATTATATCGCTAATCCTAAGCCTAACTTTTACCGTTCTTTGCACACCTCCTTGAAATTAGCTGATGGCAAATTTGTGGAAATCCAAATCAGAACTCCAGAAATGGACGAGCTGGCGGAGGAAGGATTGGCCGCCCACTGGCGGTATAAAGGTTTGAAATCAGATCAATTCTTTGAGAAAAAAATTGCCTGGCTGAAAGGCGTACTTGATTTACAGAAAGAAGGAAATCAGGAATTTTTAGAGATGGCTAAAGTGGATGTTTTTGGAGATAATATCTATTGTTATACTCCTAAGGGTGATGCAAAGGAATTGCCCAAAGGAGCAACTATCTTGGATTTTGCCTATCTCGTGCATGAAGAAGTTGGAAATCATGCGGTAGGCGGCCGAGTGAATGGAAAGTTTGTATCTTTGAAGCATGAATTATTTTCTGGAGATGTAGTTGAAGTTGTCACCAACAAAAGCCAGCGTCCGAGAAGAGATTGGCTTAAAATCGTGAAATCTGGAAGCGCTCGGCAAAAGATTAGGAGATCCCTGCGTGAACACGAGAAGTTGCCGGCGATGCATTTCAAGCAGCTCAAGCCGGTTACGACCGAAGAGCAGGGTATTTTAGCAGAAGCTCCTACTTATCCTAGTGCCGTCTGCGTATTGGCGAAATGCTGCTATGCTCTTCCGGGTGAAGAAATAACTGGATTAGCTACCAAGAGGAGAATTATTTCTGTGCATAGAACTGATTGCCGAGCTGCCTTGAAAGAAGAAGAACGCTGGATTGAAGTGCAATGGAAGAATGGATTTAATCAGAAAATTAGATTTCAAGTTGTTGCTGATGAACGAAGTGGGTTGTTAGCGGATTTGTTGAACACGGTTGCCAATACCGGTTTCGAAGTCAAGGAAGCGAAAGCAAAATTATTAAGCCAGACTTTGGCAGAATGTTCTTTTTTAGTCGTTCCCCGAGATCTAGAACATTTGAAAGAGTTAGTTAGAAGGATCCAGAAAATTCGGGGATTGAAGAAGATGTATTTTGAGTAGATTTAGTGCGTTAAAAATACTTTTTTCTAGATAAAAACAAAGTCATTGCCAGGAGCAGCACTATTAATCCAAAAATCGGAAATAAAAATGTTCTACTAAAATTATTCATTAAATATCCCATAAACCAAGGATTAAATATCCAGATTATACTTATCAGCATTTGCCGTGCTGAGAGAGTAGTTGCTCGAACGTGCGAACTAATATGGTCATGTATAATGTCAGCGTCAACATAATTCCATAACAAATGAATTAAGAGTAAGACGTAAGAGAAAATAATCACAATATACAACTTATCGGTGCCCAACATTATCCAGGTTCCCGCTTCGAGAAAAACAATAGTTATCAATAATACTTTGTGGTTGAGCTTATCCAACAATTTAGGCAGAGCAATACCACCAATAGCCATTAAAATTGTTTTAACTGCTTGATATGTTCCCAGCATAATTACCGGAAGACCTAATCCAACCAGTATTGGCTGATGTGCATTATACCATGCTTCTTCAAAAAAGAACAGCGGTATACACAACAGAAATAGCGATAGTAATACTGGATTTCTCAATGCTAGTTTTAGTCCTTCTTTGAATTGTTTGTAGACTTCAATGATTTGGCCGTCTTCTTTATACTTTGGTTCTTTAATCCAAAACAAAAACATGAAAGCTAAAACAGATGTGCCGATGCTTAGCCAATACGGAAGAGTTTCATTAATTCTGAATACTAAAGAACCGATTAATGCAGCTACTATTCCTCCTACAGCGCCGATAGTATCTAAGCTTCCCAAGACTTTACTGTTGAATTTTTCTAATTTTTTTTCCTTAAGCGTGTCATAAATAATGGCTTCTTTTGCGCCGGAAGTAAAAGCCCAAGAAGCGCCCATTAAAAATGCTCCAATAAAAAATTGAACTGTTGAATAAGCAGTTACATCAACCAATAAGCTAATAATGTAAATTACGCTGGCGAGAAGTAGGCTTAGTTTTCGTCCATATTTATCAGCAAATATTCCGGTAGGATATTCTAGCAAGACAGAAGCTAAGTATGTTCCAGACATCACAAAACCAATTTCAGCCAGGTCTAATCCTCTTGATTGAAAGAACAAAATCCAGATAGGAATGAAGAAAAAACTTACTCCCCAGAAAAACCAGCTAAGATACAATGGCCACAATAAGGACAAATACTTTTTCATTAATAACCAGGATAATTTTTTAGAATATAAACATAACGTTCTTAAGAGGATTATTATTTCACAAATTCAACGTTTTCTAAATCTTTGAATTCCTTGTCCCCTGTAAGAAATTTAACTCCTCTCGAAAGAGCAGCAATGTATCCAATACAATCGATGTATGAAAGTTTCTTTTTTCTTAAGATCGCTTTCAAAGAGCTTGCTTTCTTAAAAATATCGTCATCTATATCAATAGCAAAGGAAACATATTGGTCATAATATCTATCGGCAATCTCCTTTCCGCATATTTTAAGCAACCCGTAATGTAATTCTAGTAAATTTAGTTTTGTAGTTATTATGCCAACATTTTTTGAAAAAGGGTGATAGTTTTCGTTCCCTTCAATAATCTCAAAAAATGCGTAACTGTCAAAGAAATATGCCGTTACTTCTCCCATCCTTTCCTCACCATATCTTTGAATTTCTGTCCTGATACAGTGCGAGGTAAAGACCCGTAGGTTTTGGATAAATCAGCTTCTTTTACTACAAACACTAATATTTTATCATTTTCTTTTAAATGTTCTTTTTCTACAAGTTCTTTTGGAAGAATAACTCCTACCGAATTCCCCCATTTTCGGACTATTGTTTCTGTAGCCATAAGTTATACAAAAGTATAACTTATATAAAAATATTTTGGTGATTTAGAATATTTACGCTATCTTCTTAATCATATCCACTACTCTGGAGCTATAACCCCATTCGTTGTCATACCAGGCTACAATTTTAAGGAATTTCCCATTGACCACATCGGTTAATTTTGCATCAACAATAGCTGAATGCGGGTTATGGACGATGTCAGTAGAAACTAATTCGTCTTCAGAATATTGCAGGATGCCTTTAAATTTTCCGGCTGCCGCTTTTCTGAATAAAGTATTAACTTCATCAGGTAAAACCTCGCGCATGGTTTCGATTGTGAAATCAGTGACGCTTCCATCCGGAACAGGAACACGAAAGGCCAAACCTCGCACTTTTCCTTGTAATTCTGGGATGGCTTCTACCGCAGCAACATCTGCGCCAGTTGAAGTAGGAATAATATTAATGGCTCCTGCTCTGGCTCGGCGTAAATTCTTATCAGGGCCGTCTACCATCTTTTGCGATGAAGTATAGGCATGCACAGTGGTGAAGAAGCAGCGTTTGATACCGATATTGTCTTGAATAACTTTTAATACCGGAGCGACACAATTAGTGGTACAGGAAGCGTTAGAGATGACGTGGTGTTTCTTTTTATCATAGGTTTGATCATTGACGCCCATGACTAAGGTTGCGGTGTTTACCGGACAGACTTTCTCTGCTTCGCATTTGCAGGGTGCGGAGATAAGAACTTTTCTGGCTCCAGCATCAAGATGGGCTGCTGCTTTGTAGGGATCGGTGAATCTTCCAGTGCTTTCCACAACAACGTCAATCTTAAGTTTCTTCCAGGGAAGCTGGGCTGGATCTTTTTCTGCCAGAACCTGGATCTTTTTTTTTCCAACTTTAAGATATCCATCGCTGTAACTTACTTCTTCGGAAAACATCCCATGCACAGAGTCGTATTTGAGAAGATGAGCAAGAGTCTTGTTGTCGGTAAGGTCGTTGACTGCGACAATATTTATTTTCTTATCGTTCCAGGCAGCGCGGAAGACCATCCTCCCAATGCGGCCGAAACCGTTTATTGCGACGTTGATAGACATGTTAGCACCTTTTTAGTTTGATTTGGAAAGATTTGCTGGTTTATATAGATTTCCGAAAATCTGATCTGTTCAAAAATCTGAACATTATTTCCATATCGAACACTATGTTTCATATAGCATATTTTTTTAATAAAAGGCATTTTTAACGATGTATGTACCAAGAATTCATTTTTTCTAAGGGGACAGGAGATCAGGAATTGGAAACGGGATATAAAATGAAGGTTGAGAATACCTTTTTTAGGCACCGGCTGGCTTTGACTGCGGATGAAGAAAAATTGTCAGCGATCGTTGCTTCCGGCATATTTGGCAAGTATCATATTATAGATTTATTGGTGAATTCAAATGAAAATACGGTCTGTCTGCGAAATGCGGATGGAGCTTTTGGGGATTATGTGCCTAAGATTTATCCTTCCGGAGCACTCGTTAATCCTTGGATTGAAACAGCTCTTGAGAAATTGCGTTACGTAGTAGGGAAGGATGTGCATTCGTGCAGCGGGGATTATTATTTTGATAAGCAAGCTATAGAAAGAGTTACGGTTGGTGATTTACGGGAGATACGCTGTTTGGGCGGAGTTTTGAATATTGAGATTAGAATAGGGGAACTTGATGAGCCAAGGCAGGAACATCATTTAGAGAAATAAAGAGAATTTAATGGAAAATATCATCATAAATATTAGCATCAATTACTCTTAGCATAATAACTTTCAGGATAATGAACTGTTAATAAGAATTGTTGAAGCCTAGAATATAACAAACTCAACCCAAAATATTTAAAGTGCTTCTTGATATTAAGATCCATGCCAGAACCAGAATCAGAACCAGAAACTATCCCCAACACTGAACATTTCGTCTTCAAACCAGCCTTTATAGAGCGATATTCTGAATTAACAGATTGGGAAGAGTTCAAGAAGTATTCTTTGTCTTTTCTGCGCAGAAGCATTCGAGTGAATACGCTGTTGGGTTCAGTGAAAGAAGTAAAAAAAAGCATTGAAACAAAAGGATGGAAGCTTACTCCTATTCCTTGGTGTAAAGAGGGTTTCTGGATTGAACATGATGAACGGCGAGATGTCGGTAATTTATTTGAGTATCATATCGGTAAGATTTATGTGCAGGAAGCTGCTTCCATGATCCCTCCTTTAGTATTGCAGCCAAAACCAGGAGATATAGTCTTAGATATGGCGGCTTCGCCGGGAAGTAAAACTACACAGATGGCGGCGATGATGAATAATGAAGGTTTGATCGTGGCCAACGATTACAAAGGTGATCGTTTGCAGTCTTTAGGGATAAATCTGCAGCGAAGTGTGACTACTAATTGTTTAATCACTTTAATGCGTGGGCAGGGAATTAAAGATTTGCAGTTTGACAAGATCTTATTGGATGCGCCTTGCTCGGGAACGGGAACGATTCGCAAGAGTTTGAAGACTATTTCTATCTGGAATGCGAGCATGATCACCAAACTAGTGAAAGAGCAGAAAGAGTTGATCGAAGTAGCGTTTCAGAATCTTAGGCCTGGCGGAGAGATGGTCTATTCCACTTGTTCGCTGGAACCGGAAGAGAACGAAGGTGTGGTAAGTTATCTTTTGGAGAAGTATGAAGATGCGGAGATTGTTCCGGTTAAGTTGCCTGGTTTGAAGTTAAGTCCGCCGGTGATGGAGTTTAAGAAAGAGAAATATCACCCTTCAGTGAAGCATGCGATCAGGATCTGGCCGCAGGATAATGATACGGAGGGTTTTTTTGTGGCGAAGATAAGGAAAACAAAATAATTAATTATTCTCCATCAACACAATCTTTTAATACCTTAGAATTTTGGTTTCTTTAATGTTTGGTTTAGAAAAGCCGGTGATGGATGCGGTAGAAAAACATAGCTCCCGCTTCTATAAGATCATGAAGAATTCTTTGAAGGTAAAGAAGGAAGATATTCTTATCATCAGCGATTATGGGGTGGGAGAACATACCATGTCCGGGATGCTGGGATACGGCTATTATCATGCCGCCAAGAAGAAAGGGCTGAAGGTGAATATTCTCTTCCAAGAGCCAAAAAAAGGTTTTATGTTCGCAGATGATCATGTGATTGAGGCAATAACTCGCTTGGAAAAGAATAATCTGATAATTGTTGTGGTCTCAAATAAGTTAGGAAGATTTGGTGAGGAAAAAAGTTTTCGTAATTTCTGTGCGGAGCGCGGCCATCGTTTTTTGTCTGCAACAGGCCTGGCAGATGTCAAGCCGCATCATTTCGATCTGTTTCTGGAAGCGATGAATGTCAATTATTCACGGATGAAAAAAAAAGGTTTAGCCATAAAGAAATTGTGGGATAAAGCAAATGAAATCAGGGTAAAGACGGAAGCGGGAACTGATATCACTTTTGATATTTCGGGGATGGAAGCGGTAGCTAATATTGGAGAATATCATGAGCAGGGAAAAGGCGGTAATATGCCAGCAGGGGAAGTATATATTCCGCCTAAAGGTATTGAAGGAGTAAATGGGAAAGTTGTCATTGATGGCAGTATGAAAACAGAAGAGGGCGCTATACTTCTGGAAAGCCCGGTGACTATCTATGTTGAAAAGGGCAGAGTCGTGAAAGTTGAAGGTGAGAAAGCTCATCTATTGGAACAGACTTTTCAGAAATTTGAAGATCGAGCGAAATATCCGGAGCGAGTTCGTTTGGTCGGCGAGTTAGGAATAGGAATAAATCCTGGCGCAGTGTTGATCGGCTCGATGATCATGGACGAGAAAGTGCTTGGAACAGCGCATATCGCCATAGGCAGCAATTACTGGTTTGGCGGGGAAATTAAAACCATCTATCACGGCGATCATGTTTTTAAGAATCCCACTTTTTACGTAGATGGAAGGAAGATGGAGATTTAGGGCCAACACTTACATATCCAAACACTTAAATATCTCTTCTTCCTTTCTAATATGAATGAACTGGACCAAGCTTTTGTATGTCCTGATGATCGTTTTACTATATGTACCGATGGTTTTTTTAGGAGCAAATGTTTTTTCCCCTGAATATACGGGAACAAATGCGTATTACCACAGCCAGTACACTGACTGCTATGGAAAATTTCCTTATCCAGCTGATGCTGATAAGTTATCAGTTTCTGAACGTGCCGTGATTGATGAAAACCAGCGCAAATGTAATGAAGATTTTCAGAAGGCGCAAGAAGAATTTGAGCAGGCAAAATTATCATATGAAGGGAGAAAATACGTGTTTATCTCCTTGTTCAACTTGGGAATATTATTGTTAGCATTATTCTTGCCAAAATTGCAGGACAGCGTGACCATGGGATTATTCATGGGTAGTATTGCAGCGACTTTTGGCGGAACCGTGCGATACTTTGATACTAAGAGCAAGATCGGGTTTTTAGTTTTAGTGATTACTTTCTTTGCCATGCTTTATTTTATCAACAGGAAGAAAGAGAATTTCTTAGATTGGGGTAATAAGAAGAGGTAAAATTACCAATATTAAGATCAATATGACTAACTTTATCTTTATTGCTGGTTCGCCTGGAAGTGGAAAGACAACTATCTCAAATCTTTTGAAAGATAAACTAAACAATCCTCCGATGATTGATTTTGGTTGGATTAGAGAATTTCATCTTGATAGAGAATGGAAGAATGCGGGTAAAAAGGAAGAGCAAATGTCTTTTGAGAACCTAACATTTATCCTTAAAAATTATATAAAATACGGATACAAAAATATTATTGTGAATGATTTACAAGATTTCCGTATTGAACAAATTCCTAAAGAATTTTCGAAATATAATTATGTAATAATCAGTTTGATAGTTAAAGATGATGACGAACTAAAAAATCGTGTTCTCGGAGAGAGAGACTCTGGATTTAGAGATGTCAAAACTGCATTATCTTGGAATAAAAGGATAATTGAAAGGAAGAATTTTAAACATGAATTTAAAGTAGATAATACGCATAGAAACCCAAGAAAAACAGTAGACACTATTTCAGGAATATTAGAAAATAATTAAGCCCGGGTTCGGTTAGAACCTTTAACCTTATCTTTAAGGTAAGGCAAAACATCAGCCAAATTATTACTATCCACCACGTGCGTAGCCACTTCCTTCAATGCTTCTGATTGGGAATTGAAAGCGATGGATAATCCGACTTCTTGGAATGCTTCTATATCAGTGTCGCTATCTCCTATGTATATTACTTCTTTTGTTTTGATTCCCAAATCTTTGCATAAATGGCGGATGATTTCTGCTTTTTTGTGTTTTCCAACGCCGATTGGCCAAATAAATTCACCGGAGACTTTCCCATCTTTTATAACCAGTTCATTTGCGAAGATGTGGTCTATTCCATAATCTTGTTGAACTCTTCTGGCTACATCGATACTAGAAGCAGAAATTATGGAAGTTACCCAATCTTGTTTTTTGACGTGTTGGAAAACTTTTGGAACGCCAGGAAGATATTCTATGGATTTAACAAGTTCAAAATAGGGTTTAGCGTTCTTTCCTTTCCATAACTTAACAACCACTTCTTCCACTAGCTTTTCATAATTAGAATGGAGATATTTTTCGGTTAGTTTAATGCCTTGCTCCAGGGTGCCAAATTTTTTATGGAGCTCCATCCAGAAATTGATGTCTTTGAAAATGACACCGTCCATATCAAAGCAAATCAACTTATAGGTCATTTTTATTTCTCCTTACTTTTTTCTTATCTTCATTTACCTCTTTTTAATCTTTCCTTCCACTAAATTTACTATCTTCGAAGGCTGCCCTTTCTTTTCTCCTTCATAAATAATAAAGTCAACTCCTTCTTTAATTTTTGGATCTAAGTCTTCTAACGAAGTCATAAATGGCTTTTCGGAACGGTTGGCGGAGGTAGTTACGATGGGAAATCCTAATCCTTTTATTTTATCACTGAACCAATGATTTGGAATTCGCATGCCAATCGTTTCTCGGCCTTGATTGACATTCTTAGCAATCGCACTTTTATTCTTGAGTTTAAGGATAAGTGTATATGGCCCTGGCAATTTGTTGAGCCATTCCTTTGCTTCTTTGTTGACAATACAGTTTTTTGTAATCCATTCTTTAGAAGGAGCGATAATGGAAAATGGATTTGTGGGGCGTTCTTTGAGCTTTCTGATTTTGGTAACAGCTTTTTCATCCAACGCATTGCAGCCGATGCCATAAATAGTGTCAGTAGGATAAATAAATACTGCCCCATTACGGATTTGTTCTGCCATCTCGGAAAAATGTAGCTGTAGTTCCGCTCTGGTCAGAGTTTCCATTTGTTTTTTATCTCTCTTCAATCAGCTTCTTTTTATTCTCAACTAAATGCAAATAATTCTTCTTTGAAACGATAGGCTTTCCTATCTTCTGCTCAAGTTCCGTTCTTGTGTTTTTAGCAATATCGCCTCCTTCTTTGGCAGTTTGCTTTAACTCTGGAAATTTCTTAGCATCCTTTGCAATAGTAATATCTGTCGTTGCTTTCTCTCCAACCATGGTTAAAATCAATTCCCAATCGGTCATGTGGTCTCTAAGATTCTGGTTTTGCTTCTGTAATCCCTTGAACTGCTTGTATTCGCCGACAGTTTTGCCGAATGTTGCTTTGGAAATTTCGTTAGTGAGGATAGCAAAATCTTTTTCTTCTTGAACGCCTCTTGATTTCCATTCTTCCGTTAAATCCTGCCTTATAGCAATTCCTCGTATCCTTTTATCTATCCAATCTTTGGGATACCCTTTGAGTTCATAATATTCTTTCACTCTATCTTGAGCAAGTTCTGGGTTTTCAATTTCTTCAATACGTTCCTTGCCAACCTCAGCCAACCATATCTTAAACGGCTCTGCTTTTTTTGATGGTACTGACTGGATAATTCTAAAAAGCGATTTTGTATTCGCACAATCAGTTTCCCGTAATTTACCATCAGGAGCTGGCAATTTCAACAGGTGACAATTTGTCACCACTTCGCTTCCTTCTTCCCTAAGCCTTTGGCTAAGCTTATTCCAATACTTTCTGGCTGTTTGAAATTCTTGGTCTGTCAAAACAGCGATAATGTCAACTACAGAAAAATGCCATTCGTTATTATACCAAAGCCTGCGAATTTTCCTGTCCTGAAATACAATTAATCCTTTTTGATTTTCTTCTGCCATCTTAACCTAAAACCTCTCTCTAGTTTTAATATTTTCTTAAGGCTACTCCTCCCTAACAAAAATATAGAAAAAAGCGGCCAAATGGCCGCTCGGGTGGTAAGGTGTGTGGTGGATTTCTCTAAGAAATAGCGTAATAGTCAAATTCATCGATGAAAGTCTGTTTGGCATGTCTTGACACAGGCTCTTCATACTTTTCCATAAGGTACACTATTCTTTCTCTGATGTTCTTCATTGTATCCATCCTCCGCTTAATTGATAATCAAATGTGTCTTCTTTGGACATAATCGTTCGTTGGGTCAATTCCTGCACTTGTCTGTGAAATATCCGTTGTATCGTTTTGGTGGTTAAGTCAACCATGGGTATCACCTCAATTTTATAAAATGTTTAGAACTCTGCTTGTTTATATAGTCTAGCCGGGGTTGTCCAGTGCGGGAGTGGCTTGTACATTGAGCCTTTAAATAGGAAAATTTTAGGGAATTAAGCCGTATTGACGTTTGTCCAGTGGTTGTCCAGTCGGGGTCTGGTTTTGAGAGGTTTTTAGTAACATTTTTTAACCCCAACTGTTTAGATTATCGCTATGAAAGTACTCTTCGTATGCAACCAGAACAAGAACCGCAGCAAGACTGCAGAAGCTGTATTTAGCGCAAAGTTTCAGACTAAATCAGCTGGATTGTATAATAGTAAGCCGGTCACTACAAAAGAGGTTTCTTGGGCTGATACGATCATAGTTATGGAAGAATCTCAGCGCAGTGAGCTTGCTAAACGATTTCCTAAGCAATACGCGCAGAAGCGCATCCTTTCCTTTGATATTCCAGATGTCTATGATTACAATAATCCAAGATTAGTAAGCGCATTGAAATCAAAAGTTAAAGAATATGCTGATATTTTACGATAGCCATTCTTCAAATAATGGGTTAATGTTGCAAAGGATTTTCGTACTTTTTAATAATAGGCACTAAGGCAGTTTCGTAGTTTGTCCCAAATTTTGAATTGACATATTCTATAGCTTTTGCAAGACCAACGGCTTCATGAAATTTTATGTTATCATCCCTAGCCAGATGTTCTTTCATTAAGAAGTGAATTTCACTTTGCAAATCATTAACAAAATCATCTAACTTCCTGCCATCTATATTTTCAGAAGACATTTTTACGCTACCAAAACGCCATTCAAAGCAGCTTCCTGTCCTGGTCGAGAAGTGATCCTAACTTTTCCCATCTTAGTCTCAACCACAGCTCCTTTGGTGATGATGTTTCGTCTTACCAGATGAGGGTTAGCGGGATTTTCAACTACGTTCAGAATTTCAACTTTAGCAGCTTTTCCTTTCTTATCGCAAACGTTAACATGGCTGGCAGCCAGCATAGAGAATTTTGCTTCTCCGCCGCGTACGCGGACAGATTTAACTTTTCTTTCCGGGCTTAATTTGGTGTTTGCCGCGAATCCAGCAAGCTCTGCCAGCTTCTTGCCTCTGGTGAAATGGTATCTGCCGCCAGATGCTTTTCGTTTGGATCTTTCTGTTGATCGTGCCATTATTTATGCTTAATTAAGGGGTGGTTTTTAAAGATTTTGGTCAGGATCTTTGATTTCTCGTTCAACAAAGCCAAATAGTTCTGGAACACTCAGTCTTAGATACGCCCTTAAAAACTCTTTTCCATTTCCGGTTTGGTTATGCATTGATGAAACCATATCGGTGACGGAATAGATTGTTTCGCTTTCATCAGGATTGATATGGCCAAAAAGTGGCTCTTCTGGGTCTTCTACTTTTTGTAGTTGTTCTTCGAGTCCTACACTGGCTTGATTATGAATGTATTGTAAAACTTTTTCTCCTACTTGACTTCTTTTTTTCACTTCAGCAAGAAAAGTACGCGGTGTGTATTCCCCTCCGTCAAAGAAAATTTTTTCTGGAGGTTGATAGAACAAACTGCCTCCTTCTACTGCTTCTTCAAGCACCTTGGTAATCGTTTCTTTCATATCATCATTATATTGTAAAGCCATTATTGCACCTTCAAAAGTTTTTACTATTCATTTTGCTTCCTACTATTTATTTCTTCTGAAACATAAGTTCCCCTTTTCTCTGCAATCGCAGAAAATGATAGATAGGTGTAAGAATGTGGATAAAATCCTGGGTGGTTACTCCAACTTCGCTTATTTCATAAGTCATAAGCGGTTCGTATCGTCTGTCTTTTTCAAAAAATTCTCCTCGCAACGAACAATATAACGCGCCATCTCTTTCATCAATGTTAGCATATTCTGATTTAAAGACAATATCATTCTTCCAATCAATCAAAAATGTTAGTCTTTCTGTTTTCATTTCTTCCCATTAAAAATCTTTTCTTTCAACTTGCCTTTGCCATTCCAATCCAAAGCGTATTCCATCACTTCTTCGATGGTTTCAACAGGTATGATTTTTACTTTGCTTATTTTATCTTCATCAATGACAATGTCTTGCAGGTTTGATTTTGGCACGATGACGATTTTTATCCCTGCATCGATGGCTGCTTCTACTTTGGATGAAACTCCTCCTACGGGAAGAACTTCTCCACGTACCGAGAGAGAACCAGTCATAGCTACTTCTTGTTTGATGGGGATTTCTTTGAGTGCAGACATGATGGCGGTAGCTACAGCAATGGAAGCAGAATCCCCTTCTACACCTTCATGAGTCTGCAGGAATTGCACGAAAATGTCTTTGGTCTCTTTGATATCTTCTCCGAAATATTTCTGGATGATCGCGGAAACGTTCTTGACCGCTTCTTTGGCGATTTCGCCTAACTTCCCGGTAGCGATGATCTCGGCTTTCTTTCCGCCAGGAGTCACTTCTGCTTCGATGGGCAATAATATTCCTGAGTAAGCTGAACTTCCGCCGATGACTGCTAAACCATTTACTCTGCCAATTCGGGAACCAGAGGTCATGATCACTTCGTATTCTTTCTTGCGTTCAATGTATTGGTCGGCAATTTGCTGTTCTAATGGTCGGGCTAATACTTTTGCTTTCTTGACGTGTTCTTTGGTGACAAATTCTGCGCCTTCTTCCTTGGCTAAATCGCCAGCAGCTCTGACTAATCCGCCTAAGCCACGCAAGTGCAGGGTCAAATGTCCTTTACGGTTTGCTCTCCGACGTGCTTCTTCAACAATTGCTTTCAGAGCAGAAATATCGAAATGAGGGATTTTCCCTTCTTCCTTCTTAATCTCTTGAGCGACAAAACGAGCTATCTTAGCGCGGTTTTCTTTGGTGTCCAGCATTGTTTCATTCATGT
>ERZ1292623.3206-Hain-H51-01um-R1-3206-length-14085-cov-6_pt1 | contig 14085 bp, 11 predicted proteins | sample MGYA00564398_ERZ1292623 | MGnify/ENA primary metagenome ERZ1292623 (study PRJEB36523, sample SAMEA6512633) | groundwater metagenome | collected 2019-01-07 | study: AquaDiva: Metagenomics assemblies of 32 groundwater samples
TGAAGTAGAAGTATTAGAAGATGCGCAGATTGAAATACCTGTTTATTATTTCCCAAATTGGGAAGTAAAAGTCAACGGAAAAGTATATCCATCAAATCATAATAATTTACTTGGAAGAATTTCAATTAACTTATCAAAAGGTAGTTATACAGTTGACGGCCGTTTCAGAAATACACCCGTCAGAAGTATTGCTAATATGATATCGTTAATCAGCTTAGTAGTATTTATATTAATATGGAAAAAGTACAAAAACTAATATCTAAATATCTCTATTTCATAATTCTTGCGCTTTCAATACCTGCAGTTAGATACCTTTTTGTTAAAGGTTATTTTGGAGTATCAGATGATCTTCACATCGGTTGGCTTTTTGAGATGGACAGAGTCGTTAAAATGTTACAATTTCCACCCAGATATGTTCCTGATCTATCATTTGGTTTTGGATATCCATTGTTTAGTTTTGTTTACCCACTTCCGTTTTACATTGCTGAAACATTTCATCTAATCGGATTCTCCTTAGTTAATAGTGTCAAATTGGTTTTTGGACTTTCAATTCCTTTATCGATGTATTTCATGTACAAATTGTTAAGAGAATATACAAAAGAAGATTTTTCGTTAGCAGGAGCAGTTCTTTATGTATACGCGCCGTATCGTGCACTTGAAATGTTTGTTAGAGGAACAATTGGTGAAATTGTTGCCTTTGTATTTTTCCCTCTAATAATTTTATCTGTAATTAAAAAGAAGCCTTATATTTTAGCTTTATCAATAGCAGGGCTTATTTTATCTCACAACATTATGGCTTACATGTTTATACCGTTTTTAATATTGTTCATTATTGCAAGTAAATCGTTTTGGATTTCATTAAAAGGTATATTGTTAGGTCTTTTATGCTCTATCTATTTCTGGTTTCCAGCAATTTTAGAAAGTAGGTTAATGAAATATGACACAGTTTTTAACTTTTATGATCACTACCCTGCCTTAAAACAATTTATAACTCCATACTGGGGATATGGGGCATCAGTTCCAGGAAATTATGACACAATGTCTTTTTATATGGGAGCCGTTGGAATTTTAGTAATAATTTTCGGTTCAATAATATTTTTATTAAACCAGAAAAAGTTTTCTAACGAGGAAAAGATACTTATAGGCTGGGGAATTATAATTTCATTATTAAGTGTCTTCATGATGAATTTTAGATCGGCTTGGTTTTGGAGGAATCTTCCACTTCTTCCGTACTTTCAATTCCCTTGGAGATTTTTAGCGATGATTACATTGGCGAGCCCATTTTTTATAATAGCCTTTTCCAAACTGAAACAACTAAAATATATACCATTTATTATCATATTTTTTGCAATCGGACTTAATTTTAATTATTTTAAAACTAGCGAATATCTAGGCCGAGGTGATGATTATTACATAAATAGATATATTCCTGTGCCTATTGCAAGTTCTGAATATTTAAAAACTTCTGAGGAATATCTAAGGCTTCCTAAAGAGACTGAAAAAAGGCCTGACAAAAATTATCCGAGAGCGTATGCAATTAATCAGTTAGTAAAACTTCAAATTGAAGAGAAAAATGCCTTAGATGCAAAAATTGATACAATTAGTGATATAGATTTTGTACTTAATTATAATAAGTACAATTATCCGGGATTCGTCGCAAAAATTGATGGTAAATTAATAAAGATAATTTCAGGTAAACCATATGGCCAAATATCATTTTTAGTTCCTAGTGGAGAACATGAAGTAATTGTAAAATATAAAGATTCACCATTTAGATTGCTATTTGATATAATTTCAATTAGTGCAATTATTACATCAGTCTATTTAATTTTTAGAAAAAGAGGAGATTCAGCTTGAAGCTATGAACCGTTTTATATCAATAATTTTAACAATTGGAATAATATTAAGAATAGTTCTTTCTCTCACCACTTATCATTCTGATGTCATACCTTTTGATTTTGCTGGTAAAGTAATTGCTGGCGGTAATATTACTAACTTTTACGATTACCTCTGGTCTTTACCAGAGGATGATCGATATCTAAAAGTTTATCCTAGAAATCTTTTTAACTATCCACCACTACCATATTTTTTTCTAGGAGGTTTTTCTCTTCTTACAACATGGATAGTAGACCAAACAGTTCATGATAATTTTGTTTTGGATTTCAAATCTACGTTAGGAAATCCTCAACTTAATTTATTATTATTTTTATTAAAATTACCATATTTTTTCTTTGATATAGCTATTGCTTATTTATTGATGAGTCTCTTTAAGAGTGAAAGTGAAAAGAAATGGGCATTTGCATTGTGGATTTTTAACCCCGTTAATCTTTATGCCACATACATGATTGGCCAATTTGACGTAATACCAACCTTTTTAAGTGTTGCAGCATTATATTTTGCAGTTAAAAAAGATAGATTTTATTTAGCTGCAATTTTATTAGGACTTGGTGCTTCTTTTAAGATATTTCCACTGTTGTTTATTATTCCACTTGCACTTGTGAAAAAAGAGTGGTGGGAGAGAATAAAAATTTTAGCAATTGCTGGTGTTACATATTTGGTTACAGCCTTTCCTTTTTTCGCCTCGACAGGTTTTAGAAGAACGGCGATGCTTGCAGGTCAGACGACTAAGAGTTTTTACGCGAACGTTCCAATCTCAGGTGGGGAGTCTATAATCTTGTTTTTGGCGACAGTTATGTTTATATATATTTTGTTTTTGTACAAAAAAACTGCAATAGAAGATTTATGGAAAAGATTTTTTGTGATGATTTTAGTGTTTTTCATATTTACTCACTTTCATCCTCAATGGTTTTTATGGACAATGCCCTTTTTTGTAATTGATCTAGTTAAAACAAAATTAAAGCACTGGCCGTTATTTGTTGGGCTACTTGTTACTTTTGTTGGGATGATTACCTTTTTTGATTCAGGACTTTCTATAGGGCTTTTTTCAGCAATAAATCCCTCCCTTTATAATTTATCTCCATTTTGGAATCTTTTAGGATTAAATGTTGACATAAATATGTTTCGCAGTTTATTGCATACTGTTTTTGTAGGTATTTCAGCTTATTATATATATGAATATGCGTAAACTCTTACTACTTGCTATTATATTAAGACTCTTTGTATCTGGTTTGTTGTTTCATCCAGACATTAAAACTATTGCATTTCAGACATCATTTCTAAGATCTGGTGTAACTGACATATATACTTTCCTACTGGAAAGTAAGGCCAGTTTGCCTTTAAAAGAAGAATTTGTATATTTTCCTTTAACATACTTTACAATAGGTGGGTATCAAGCACTTATTGCTCCAATATTAGGTAATAATTTTAACAATTGGCTTATTGATGCTGGGGCCAATTCTGTTGTTAATAATCCACATGTTATTAAATATTTATTATTTCTTAAAATGCCACTTCTGTTTATGGATATATTAATTGCATTTTTACTTTTAAATTATTTTAAAAAAAGAGAAGATGGCGAAAAAGCATTTACATTATGGCTTTTTAATCCTTTTACAATTATTTTAATTTATGCCTTTTCAAATATAGATATCTATGCAGTTTTATTAACAGTAATTGCTTTTTTATATATTAAACGAGAAAAGTTATTAACTGCATCAGTGTTTTTAGGACTTGCTATAGCATTTAAACTTTACCCATTATTATTTGTGCCGTTTTTATTTCTTAAAGCAAAAGATATAAAAGAAAAAGTTCTCTCAGTTGTAATCCCGATTTCTATATTTTTATTTACAATTATTCCATTTTGGTCTAAGAGTTTTGTCGATTCTGCTTTACTGTCTGGACTTTCAACTAGAATATTTACACCAAATTTTACGATTGGATCAGGGGAGTCAATTATTATTCCAATGTTTGCAATTACTATTTTATTTTTCTCAACTTGGTTAGACGGAAAAGAAATTAAATTATTTAATTGTTTTATAGTTTTATTATTAATTATGTTTTCGTTTTCACACTACCATATATCTTGGCTACTTTGGATATCACCATTTTTAACAATATTAATAGTTAAAAGACCAAAGTTAATGTGGCTAGTAGCAATATGGGCATTACTCGCTGTTTTAATTCCATTATTTTATTCAGATAGATCAATGACTATTTCACTTTTTAGAATTTATAGTACTTGGTATGACTTATTGCCAACACCATTTGTAGTAACGCAAAAGTTTTACGACCCATTAGGTGTGCAAAGTTTGATCCATTCAGTTTTAGCAGGATTATCTGTAGTAATAGGTTATAAAATACTAAAAAATGAAGAATAATATAATTATATTTACAACATGTCTAATTGCATTTTTATTATTTGTGTTACCAATTTTAATGATAATACCAATCAAGATGGTGCCCTCTGGTGATCAGCCGGGGTATGGTGATATGGGTAGAGTTTCAGTCTATGGGTTAAGAGAATTCAAACAAATTTTTGTTTCTACGGATAAAAACCTAGTTGCTATCGGGACAACAATTAAGAATCCAAATTTAAAAAATAAGAAAAATATTTTATTTAATTTGTATGATGAAAAAGGTTCTTTAATAAGAACCACAATATTAAACGGTTTTAATATTGGTGATGGAGATTTTGTAAAAATAATTTTTGAACCAATTATTGATTCTAAAGACAAAAAATATTATTTCACACTTTCTTCTCCGACTGCTGGTGAGGAAGAAATAATAGAATTATTTTTGATTAAGCCAACAAATGAAGTACTTGAATATACATATGATGAGGAAACAAAGTTTGGTGGAATTCCCATGGTCACATATCATAAATCCGGAAGCATAATTGAAAAAATAAAAAGGGTTTATTTTAATTTAATCCTAAAACTGTGAGCGAAATAACTCGAACACAAAAGTTCAACTATTCGAAAAATTCGAGTAGTTCAAAACGAAGGAGGCAGAGAAATTTCTAGGGAAGTTGTTTTTTATAATCTTGATGCAATTTAATAAAACTCAGCTAATTGAATCAGACTTTGATAGAGTAGTTAAAAAATTGATCAAATCAGAAAAGTGAGGTAAATATTCCAAAATTTAGTCATTAAAAAACCACCTAGGATAAAATTGCCCTAGGCGGTTCTTCTCTAATTTCTTGCTTGACGCTATTCGGACATTTGCGCTTTGACGCTGATTATGTAGCAGGAATCTGCTCCAGTTGCACCATCGTCGCGCGCCGGAATGGGTGTTTCATTGATGAGATCAAAGGCTTTGCGAACATCCGTAGGCATCTTATTGGGGTCAACCAATTCGCCATCGGCATCGTCGCGTGCTTTAACCCACCATTCATGAAACTTGGTCCATGCGGTTTTGACGTTCAAAGCATACTGCTCGTGAACATCGTGCGGAATTGGAATTCCAGCGGGAAAATTGAACATTGTTACTTTCTCCTTTTTGGTATGTCGTGCAAGATAACGGTTTAGAAATCGAAAAACTATGAGTTGCTTACAATTTACTCAAATTCGATTAATCTGAGGCTAATGGTACCACCACAACACATTGTCAAGTTATAGGATGTATTTCTGAAGCTATTTAATTTTCCACACCTCGACTTCTGAATTTTCGAAAAGTTTTGATAGACTGAGATCACTTGGATTTAGTATAGGGGATATGATCCGTGGATAGTACAATATATTTGCATTGGTGGATTTCAATGCTGTTTTTACTTCTTCTAACTTTTCACTATTAAATATAACTTCTTTTATTTTTAGTCTAGGTCGGTAGTCATAGCCCATGATGTCTACTTGTTCATAATCGTCAAAATATGTTCTTCTCGAAGACAAAGCCGAGATATATGATGTATCAAACCAATCCCAAATATCTGGAATTTGTTTTTTAAGGTTCAGATATTGATTATATGGTGGAGTTAAAATAACTGAATTAGCATTAGTATTTTCTTTAATATATTTCAAAGCTTGTAATTCTTCAGAACTAACTTTTGCAAAGGCTGGCCGACTAGAGTAACCATCTTCGATGTAGAATTCTTTGAATAGTCTTACTTGTGTGGGAATCATCAAAACTATAATTATTAGAGCCAGTATCCACAATTTTTTGTTTACTAATATTTTTGATACAGCAATTCCTGACAATATTCCAAATAGTAATATGAAATATTGTAAAAATTGTGATGTATTACTAGCAACACCTTTTTGTAAAAATAAAAGTGGGAGTGTTAAAGAGAGAATAATAGCAATTTTAAATATTGCCTTTGTCTTGACAAATTCCCACAGCCCGAGAGCTCTCATTCCGAGGTTTCCAAAGAAGAAAATTAAAAACCCCATACCTTCAAGCCAAATTACTCTTTTCCAGTTATGTTCATAAATATAAGTTTGGCGTCTTAGTTCCCAATCAAGAAGGTTTAATCTTGAAGGCTCAACTATCATTGTTCTTATATACCACCATGGCTCATAAATTAAAAAAGATCCAGTATTTGACGAATTTGGAATATAAAGAGCTAATGCCATTATTCCACTTAATAAAGAGAGTAAAAATAATCTTAAGTCTCTCTTAAATATTAAATTCCAAGACCCAATAATTGATAGTGTTCCAAGCAATATTACACCTGCATAAATTTTAAATGCAGATATCGTACCGAGTAATATAAAAGATATTATAAAATATTTAAGTTTAAGACGTTTTTCTTTTTGATCGAGAAAAATCAATACATAATAAATTGCAGCTAAAAATAAAAAGTTAGATATAATTTGTGGCGGATTTCCACTTGAGCTTTGTATCTGGGTTGCCCAAAATACACTTTCACCTTTACCTATTAAGTATCCAAAACTACCTGCAAAATAAGTAAAGATTACAGCCCAAATTGACGCTGAAAAACTTTTAGTAAGCTTCTTAGTCAAATAAAATACAGAAGTTCCGAGAAACAATGAATAGAAGAATGGAAATATTCTAAAGTATAAATTTTCATTCGAGATTCCAGTGTATTTACTTACCACGCTAGGCAAAATATCTGAGAAGAAGTGATAATTTTTGAGTAGAGTTCCTGAAAATATTGGGTTTTGGAATGGATATCCCTTCTTAATTTCTTCCATTAATGCCATATGCCATGTCCCATCGTGGCCGTGTGCACTCCAAAAGACTAGATCCCCATTTTGATAGATACCACTTGGTGAAATAATTGTGAGTTGACCAATGATACCAATGATAAATACTACAAATATAACAAATGAATGAATATTGAATGTAATTCTGATACCTTTAAAAAGTCTGAATAATGTTTTTCGGAAGAAGATCAGCGATAAAAAGATAATAGGAATGATTAAATAAGGAATATTTAGTACAATTAAGATATATGAAATTAGGGTGGAGAGAGCAAATACAAAAATTGATCCCATCAGTACGGATTCCATATTCAAATTATATACTAATTGCCATATTAATATTGGGATTTATTTTAAGAGTATACAAAATCAATTCACTTCCGCTTTATGGTGATGAATTGACAATAGTATACGACTCATATTCTATTCTAAAAACTGGAAGGGATCAGACAGGGGAATTTCTACCGTTGACACTTAAAATGGGTGCAGGCAGACCTGCTGGGTATGTTTACGTCAGCATACCATTTGTTGCCATGTTTGGGCCAAATATTTGGGGAGTAAGAGGTTTATCTGTTTTGTCCGGACTTGGAATAATAATTTTGATGTATTTTTTAAGTAAGAAGATCTTTTCAGAGAAAGTTGGATTAACGGCAAGTTTTTTAACTTCAATATCACTTTGGGACATTTATTTGTCACGTGCCGGTTTTGAAGCTCATTTTGCGTTATTTTTAACTCTTTTTGGTGTGGTTCTATTTCTGTATAAGAAATATGTACCAATGGCTATATTGTGGGGACTTGCTGTATTTACATATCCTACATTTAAATTAACAATACCGCTTATGTTTATTGCTCTCACACTTTTTCTGGGTATTAAAAGACTTTTGGTTGAAAAAACATTCTATATCTCAATTGTAATACTTTTAACATTTGCTGGATTTGCGATTAATGAAACCTTTAAAGGTCGTTCAGAAGAAAGATTTTTAAGATTGAATGTTCTATCAGATACTAAAGTAATACAAAGTTCTATTCAAAAAATAAATGAACAAAGAAATCTTTCAAGTCTTCCAAATACTATTAAACCTCTAATCTACAATAAACCGTTAATGTATACTCGAATTCTATTTGAAAATTACATAGAAAATCTTTCTCCTCAATTTTTATATTTAAGAGGTGACAGAAATCCACGTCATAATCCTGGTGAGTGGGGAATGTTATATCTTGTAGAATTACCTCTTTTATTTACAGGACTTTATTTTTTAACAAAGTTCCAAAAGAAAAATTTAATTTTATTAATGATATGGATACTAATTGTTCCGTTAGCAACGATGTTTTTAGGTCAAACTCATGCACTCAGAAACAATTTGATGTTACCTCCCCTTATATTAATTTCTTCATATGCTTTAGTTAATTTATCGTCAAAAGTTCGTTTGATATTTTTAAGTTTTATAGCTATTCAGCTAGCATACGTTTTGGCAACAATTTATTACTTTGCACCAAATAAGTTTGGAAGTTTCTGGTCTGAATCAGCAAAAGTTGCGTCACTTAAAGCTGTTAATGCTGATAAAAATCAACAAATTATTTTGTCTACAAAAATTGATAATATTGAATACGCCTATCCAGTTTATGCAAAAATCGACCCTCAACTTGTTATCTCTCAATATGGAAAATTTCCAAAAGTTTACAATAATGTAATTATTTCAAATGAAAAATAATTTAATTATATTTCTAATTATTATTTTAGCCTTTTTCCTGCGGATATACAAAATAACTTCTATCCCACCTTCTTTAAATTGGGACGAAACCTCAATTGGCTATAATGCGTATTCAGTTTTAAAAACTGGCAGAGATGAATGGGGCCAATTTATGCCTGTTCATTTTAAGTCTTTTGGTGAATATAAATTGCCCGCACAAATTTATGCCTCAATTCCTGCAATTGCAATTTTCGGGCTTAATGACTTTGGCGTAAGAATTACTCCTGTAGTTTATGGAACTATGACAATTTTGTTGTTATATTTTTTGGTTTTCGAAATTTTTAAAAGAAAAGATATATCGTTTCTGTCATCATTCTTACTTGCGGTATCTCCATGGCACATACAATTAACTAGAGCATCTTTTGAATCGTCATTTTCATTATTTTGGTTTATTTTGGGAGTTTGGTTATTGATTAAAGGTTTGAAAAACGGTAAGTGGCTTGTTGTATCTATGATTCCATTTGTTATATCTGTTTATACTTATAATACTGCTCGAGTTTTTACCCCACTATTTTTATTTGTCTTTTATTTATTAAATTTTAGATATCTACTTAAAAATTTAAAATATGCTGTTTTTAGTTTTTTAATATTTGTAGTTTTGGCATCTCCAATTATCCCCTTTATACTCTCAGGCGATGCTGCTGCTAGGTATAAGTTAGTTAGTATTACAGACGACAAAGGTTTAGTCCCTAGGATTGAAGAAAGGAGAAATTTATCTAAACTGCCACCAGTTGTAACAAAATTAATACATAATAGGTATACATATAACACTTTTTACTTTAGCAAGAATTATATTACTCACTTTACTCCAGATTTTCTGTTTTTAAATGGAGCTGGTCATAGACAACACCATGTTCAAGGAATCGGGGAATTGTACTTAATTCAAGCTCCATTTTTATTGTTTGGATTATTTGCTTTGCTAAAACGAAAAGACGAATCCTTAAAAATACTTCTTCCTTGGTTACTATTGGCATTTGTTCCTGTTTCAATGACAAACGATAGTATCCCAAATGCACTCCGTACCTTAATTGCTGTTCCTGTTTATCAAATATTTACAGCTATTGGTATATATGAATTTGTTAAGTTGAAAAAATATACAAGAATCATTTTGGTCGCTTCAACAACTTTATTTATAATTAATTTTGGAATTTATTTAAATAATTATTTTGTTAAATATCCAGTCAACTACTCAAAGGATTGGCAGTATGGAAACAAACAAGTAGTAGAGTATATAAAAAACAATCAGGACAAATATGATTTGATTGTCTTTACTAGGCACTATGGCGAACCTCATATATTTACTCTTTTTAATTTAAAATATGATCCTCTAAAATACCAAAACAGTAAAAATTTGGAACGTTTTGAAACTTTCGATTGGGTGAGAGTTTTACGATTTGATAAATATTACTTTCCAGATTTGGGTGACAAAGGGACAAAATACGATGACATAGTAAAAGCAAATCCAGACAAAAAGATTTTGTTTATTGGAAAGAATGGCGACTTCCCAGAATATAAAAAAGTATTAGAAAGGATAAATTTTCTAAATGGCGAAACAGCTTTTGAAATTGTGGAAAAATAATTTCGTATTGATTTTAATTTGTTTATTATTTTTAATAACGAGATTGTACAAAATCGATTCAATACCATCATCAGTCTACTGGGATGAGGCTTCAATTGGTTATAATGCGTATTCTGTATTAACAACAGGCAAAGATGAATGGAGGGAGACATTACCACTTCATTTTAGAGCTTTTGGAGAATTTAAACTTCCTATTTATATATACTCAGTAGCTATAACAGAATCCGTCTTTGGATTAACATCATTTGCAGTTAGATTACCAGCTGTTATCTTCGGATTACTTTCATTAATTGGATTATATTTAGTAGTATTAAAATTAACTAGTCAAAAATTATTATCTCTTCTTTCTTCATTCTTATTTAGCATAACTCCTTGGTTTTTTATATTTTCAAGAACAGGTTATGAAGCAACAGCAGGACTCGCCTTTTTTACCTGGGCAGTTTATTTCCTACTTAGATCAAAAGAAACAAAATTAAATTTAATTATTTCAACAATTCTATTTGTTGCTTCTGCATATAGCTATAATAGTTTTAGAGTTTTAACCCCATTAGTACTCGGTCCTGTTCTTGTTTTTTATTTTTTCAAAAAACAATTTGTAGTAGTTATAATAAGTGTGACAATTTTACTTACAAGTGTATTTCCACTTTATAAACTGTATACACAAGACTCAGGATTTTCTAGATTTCAAACGGTTGGATCAAAAAGCGGTTTAGTAATAAATTATGTTAAAAACTTTTCACCTAAATACTTATTTGTAACAGGTGATGGTAACCCGAGGAGTCAAATTCCAGAAACAGGTCAATTATATTATTTAGATGCAATATTTTTACTTTTAGGTGTCTTATATATTCTAAAGAAGAAAGATAGTAAGTTATATTATATTTTAATATTTTTATTCTTAGCACCGATTCCAGCTGCAATAACAAAAGAAAATCCCCATGCATTAAGAAGTATTTTAATGAGTCCAATACTGTCTACAATTTCAGCTTTTGGTATATATTATTTCTCTAAATCAAATAAATTATTACTAGGAATTGTATTAGGGGTTTATCTAATACTTTTTGTTAATTATTTTTACAAGTTTCAAACTAACTATAACGACTTGACTAAATCTGCGTGGCAATTTGAATACAAAGAAATATTTGAAAAACAAAAAAGTGGATGTGTTAAGGATGAATATGCCCAGCCATATATCTTCGCATTATATTACAATAAATTTGACCCAAATTATTTCATTTCTACACGAGTTTTAAATCCCGTTTCTGACTGGGGCTTTTCAACTGTCGCATCATTTGGCAACTATACTTTTCCAAAAATATGCAAAAACTAACATATTTGTTTTTACCACGAAGTGGCAAGCTTTGCTTATTAATAATAGTTTTGCTTGCTGGATTTTTAAGATTATATAAATTGGATCAAATACCAGCCTCATTAAATTGGGATGAGGTGGCGGCTGGGTACAGCGCCTATACAATTGCCAATTGGGGTGCTGATGAATATGGCAATAAATTTCCAATAGTTTTTAAGTCTTTTGCAGATGACAAACATCCAGTACATATTTATTTAACATCAATTGTAGTTAAAATATTTGGGCTTTCTGATTTTAATATAAGAGCTACGAGTGCAGGTATTGGGGTATTAACTGTAATTGCAATTTTTTTCTTGGCTCGAGAGCTATTCAAAAATAATTTGACTGCTTTATTTTCATCTCTATTCTTGGCAGTTTCTCCATATCATATACATTTTTCAAGAGGACTTTGGGAGAATAATTTTGCACTTTTCTTTTTAACTGCAGGGGTTGCTTTATTTTATATTGGACTTAGAAAATTTGAATATTTAATACCAATATCTTTTTCTTTTTTTGGTTTTAGTTTTTTTTCATACCATTCAGCAAAAGTTGTTGTACCTGTCGTTGTTTTATTAATCATTTTTACAAATGTAAAACAACTATTTAAATTCAAAGTTGCATTAATTATTTCTGTTTTGGTCACGTTATTATTTGGAATTTTAATTATTAAGGATACAAGAATTTTAGGTTTTGCTAGGATAAATCAAACAAAATTTTCTGATGAACAAATTGAAAAAGCTGGAGGAAAATATAGTTTAATTTTTGAAAATTATAAAAAGCATTTTAGTTATCAATATTTATTTTTAACTGGAGATCAAGGACCAAGAGCTTCAGTAAAAGTAATCGGACAGTTTTACAAAATTGATTTATTACTGAGTATTGTAGGTTTATTTGCATTAATTCTTAAGAAGAAATGGCAAGCAATATTAGTAATAGTTTCTTGGTTATTATTATCTCCGATTCCGGGCGCGGTTTCAGCGACTGAGCCGAGTGCTATAAGAGGGATCTTCATGATTGCACCAGTAATACTATTATCTGCAGTTGGCGCATCTTCTTTAGTTTTATTTTTTAAAAACAAATGGATACGAACTGTGACTGTATTAATAATATTGATATTTTTAAGTTTAGAAGTTACTAACTATTTGAATTATTATTCAAAAGTTTATCCAGTAAAAGAAGCCATAGAGTGGCAATATGGTATGAAGGAAATCGTAGAATTTTCGGAAAAGAATCTTTATTTCTATAGAGTATATGTTGATAAAATTAGACAGCAACCATATATCTTTTTCCTATACTACTTAAAAGTACCACTTCCAGAATTATTAAAAACTGTAAAGTACGATGAAACAGAATCAAAGAGTTTTAATACTGTTGTGTCGTTTGATAAATACAGATTTGGCAATTGGAATATAATTGATAGCTATCCAAATGAAGGAATTCTTTATGCAATAACACCGAGTTATTACACAGGCTTACGTTATATTCAGCAATTTGATGTAGTGAGACAAATTAAATATCCAGATCGAAGCGACGCATTTTATATAGTCAGTGGTCACAACCAGTAAGGAGTTAGAGACATATTGTGGTAGAACTAAGACTAAAATCTTCCTGAAAAAGGGTAGAATTACTACCTGTTGATATTTGTTTCATCTGGCCACATCCATTCGAAAAATAGAAATAAATTTCTAGATTTGAATTCGTTGGCATATTAGATGCTTTGTATATTATATCTCCATTAACTGAACCTGATGCAATTTCTTGACCATTCTTTTTAATTTTTACACTTCCATCAGCTGCATACTGTTGATTATTATTATATTGCCAGGCTCTTACCCATATTTGAATATTTACTACTTCAGGAGTTGTTGTTGGCTGTGATGTTGGGTTAATAGTAGCAACAATTGGTGCAGTAGTTGTTGTAGTTGTTGTGTTGTTTGCGTTTTCATTGTTCGTACTGCCTGTATTATTGTTTTCTTGAGTTGTTGTTGTTGGCTTGTTTGACGCTGTAGGCTTATTTGTTGGGGTTTTTATAGCCGCTAATTTTTTAGTTGATGAGTCAGTAGGTTCAGGTGAAGCCGTAGCAGCAAAAGCAGTTTCAGTTTCAACTGCAACTTTGTTGTCAGTGTGGCTTGCTTTAATTTTTGTATTTAAACTAAAGATAAGCATCAAAAAAATTACTATCGATAATGTGAGCAAAAAAGGGAGTCGTTTGTTAATCCAAGACATGGAGCGTATTTTATAACTTTAGATCGTCAATGTCAATATTATGGGGTATATTAATAATTCGTGTATCTTAGCCTACATTCGCTCCTGAAGTGCACCACTTGTTAAATGATTATATAAATTTAA
>ERZ1292623.826-Hain-H51-01um-R1-826-length-31629-cov-6_pt1 | contig 14084 bp, 14 predicted proteins | sample MGYA00564398_ERZ1292623 | MGnify/ENA primary metagenome ERZ1292623 (study PRJEB36523, sample SAMEA6512633) | groundwater metagenome | collected 2019-01-07 | study: AquaDiva: Metagenomics assemblies of 32 groundwater samples
TTCCTGCATCGCCGGCATGCGCGTCTGGCCGCCGACAAGAATAATCTCATTGATATCGGCGAGCGTAAAACCGGCGCCCTTCGGAGCGGCGAGGGTGACAGCGTCTTTGGTGAGCGAAATTGAGCGATCGACGAAATCATGAACGAGTTCTTCGAGTTTGGCGCGAGTGAGCTTCATGAGGAAGTGCTTCGGACCGTTGGCGTCGGAGCTGATGTACGGAATATTAATTTCCGTCTCGACGGCGGTCGAAAGTTCGTGCTTGGCGCGCTCGGCGGCTTCTTTAAGACGTTGGATGGCGAGCGGGTCTTTCGAAATGTCGATGCCTTCCTGCTTCTTATACTCGGCGGCCAGATATTCGATGACGCGCTTGTCGATGTCGTCGCCGCCGAGGTGCGTGTCGCCGCCCGTCGCCTTGACCTCAACCACATCATCGCCGACCTCAAGCACCGACACGTCGAAAGTGCCGCCGCCGAAGTCGTAGACGACTATTTTTTCGTTCTTCTGCTTGTTCAATCCGTAAGCGAGCGCCGCCGCCGTTGGCTCGTTGATGATGCGCCGCACCTTGAGGCCGGCAACCTCGCCGGCGTTTTTCGTGGCCTGGCGCTGGGCGTCGTCGAAATAGGCCGGCACGGTGATAACGGCTTCTTCGATCTTCTCGCCCAGTTTCGCTTCAGCGTCCGCTTTTATCTTCGCGAGGATGAAAGACGAAATTTCTTCCGGTGCGTGCCAATCGTTGCCCATTTTGACTTCGACGCCGCCATGGGCGCTTTCCTTGATCTCGTACGGCAGCCAGGCCTTATCACGTTGGACTTCCGGGTCCTTCCAGGTTCGGCCAACAAGACGCTTCACCGAAAAAACAGTGTTCTTCGGGTTGGTGATTGATTGACGCTTGGCGAGAAGCCCGACGAGACGTTCATTGGCCTTCGAAAAAGCAACAATGGAGGGCGTGGTGCGATTACCTTCGGCATTCTCCAGGATGCGCGGCTCCCCCGCTTCGGTCACGGCGGCGGCGGAATTCGTGGTGCCAAGATCGATGCCTAGTATTTTTGACATGGTAGTAGTTTGAGATGCGTTAGTTGGTTAGTGATTGGTCTGGGTAGTATCTTTTGCTTTCTTCAATCGGACGCGCACGGGCCGGAGAACTTTATCATGGAGACGGTAGCCGGGCTCTATCGTGTCGGCCACTGTTCCGGGCGGCCCCTCCGCTTCGACTTCAGCCAGGGCCTCGTGAACCTTGGGGTCGAAAGGCGTTCCCGGCGGAGCATCGATGCGTTCAAGGCCTCGTTTCCGCAGGAGATCCTCGAGTTGGGTCTTAATGAGATAAACTCCTTTTTCGACATCACCGTTCTTTTCCATCGCCTGAACAGCGAGCGAGAAGTTATCGATGACGGTAATGAGTTCGTACATGAGGTCTTCGGCGCCGTAACGAACGGCTCCTTGAAGACGCTCGGCCTCTTCCTTCTTGTAGTTCACGAAGTCGGCCTTGGCTCTTTGCCAGCCGGCAAGATAATCATCGCGCTCGCGGCTAAGTTTTGCCGCTTCGTCCTCGGGCGCGGGCGTGATCGGGCAGGTTTTTGGTTCGCTATCTTTCTTTTGTTCTTCGTCGCTCATGGATGTAAAGATTATTTTTTCTGTTTTTTATTTGACGGCGCGCGTAATCCTTTGAATATCTTGGCCACCTTCTGATAGTTCATGCGCTTGGGACCGATGGCGAGCAAAACCACGTGATCGCCGCCGCCGGTATCGTAGTCGCCGGCAAACACGGAAAGATGGTCGCACCGCGTCACGGGGCTTTTTCGTCCAACGAAAACGCGGATGGGGTGCTCCTCGTCCAAAAATGATTCGCGTACAGCGGCAAGACGCGCGTCGAGGGCTTCAAAGTCATGAATGACGGAAGTGACTTCTGATCGGGACTGCCAGTCTAGCCGTCCGATGAGCTCCTCAAGACCGCCCTTATAAATGTCGCGAGTGGTGTTGACGACCGAAAGAAGGCCGAGGGTTTCGGCAAGCTGTTCGGAGAGCTCGTTCCAGTCATGGCGCAGAAGAGTTCCCGCAAGTCGCTCATCGCCTTCGGCGCCCTTGGCGCACTCGAGGGCGTAATTGGCAAAAAATTCGTAGCCCTTATCGGTGGGTACGCGACCGGCAGAATAATTCGGCTGTTCGAGATAACCGGTGTCGGCGAGGGCCTTGAGTTCCCAGCGAATCATGGCTGGCTTGATGCCGAATTCGTGGTTTTCGTAGAGCCAGCCGGACGACACGGGTTCGCCGGTCGAGATGAACTCCCGGATCACGGCCTCCAAAATACCTGCGGTGCGCGGATTCATATGGATCGTGGATTTCGTTCATTGTAGGGTGATTAGCAGGCGCGTGTCAAGGTTGCTAATAGGTTCGTCTCTTAGGCACGAGCTCCCGTCACCATCAACGAGCCCCGTTGGCTAATAACCAATGGGGCCGTCGTTTTTCAGTCAATTCCCATCTGGCCGATTTAGTGGTACGATAGACGTACTCTTATGGCCATTTACCCCGTTACTCATTGCTCTAGGGAGGGCCTTGAAAACGCGATTGTGAGTGATTTTCTTTAATTGCTATGCGCCAAATTCACCGTAATCCCAAAAGATGAGTAACGGGGTAAAAGGCCCGATTTCTTTCTTTAATACGCTGACCCGCAAAGTCGAGTTTCTGCGCCCGATTAAAAAAACCGCGGTTGGCCTCTACACCTGCGGCCCAACGGTCTATAACTACGCTCACCTCGGCAACCTTCGCACCTACGTTTTTGAGGACCTCCTGGAGCGCACCCTCGCCTACCTCGGCTATAAAGTGAACCGGGTGATGAACATTACCGACGTTGGCCATCTAACGAGCGATGGCGATGTCGGCGAAGATAAGCTTGAGCGCGAAGCGAAGTCAGAAGCAAAGTCCGTGAAGGAAATCGCCAGCTTCTACACGAAGGCCTTCTTCGAGGATATGAAGAAGTTGAATGTTAAAATGCCGAAGACGATCGCGCCAGCTTCAAAATATGTTCCCGACCAGGTAAAAATAATTAAAACTCTTGTTGAAAAGGGATTTGCCTACGACACCTCCGAGGCGGTCTACTTCGACACTTCGCGCCTCAAGGACTACGGCAAGCTCTCCGGCCAAAAGCTCGCCGAAAAAACCGTCGGCGCGCGGGCCGAGGTTGTCACCAAAACATCAAAGCGCCATCCAACCGATTTCGTTTTGTGGTTCAAGCTCGTGGGGAAATTCGAGCATCACCTCCTGCGCTGGGATTCTCCCTGGGGCGTCGGCTTTCCCGGATGGCACATCGAGTGCTCGGCTATCTCCAGAAAATTTCTTGGCCAGCCATTCGATATCCACACTGGCGGCGTAGATCACATCGGCACCCATCACACGAACGAGATCGCCCAATCGGAGGCGGCCTTTGGAAAACCGCTCGCGAACATCTGGCTTCATGGCGAATTTCTTCTCATCGAAACCGCGAAGATGGCGAAGTCGGAGAGCAATTTCATCACCGTCAAAGACCTCGAACGCCAGCACGTGCCGGCGGCGGCTTTTCGCTACCTGGCGCTCACCGCGCACTACCGTTCGCCGCTTCACTTTTCGTGGTCCGCGCTCGACCAGGCCAGGCAAGCACTAACGGCTCTCATTGGGCGGGCGCTCTACGCTGAATTCATGAGCCATGCCAAAGACCTCCCCCGTTCGACCAAACTCACGGCGAGCCGCCCTCCTAAGGGCGGCGATCCGGCCATCGTGGTGCTTCGCGAAAAGTTCCGCGCCGCGCTCGTAAACGACCTCAATGTTCCCCAGGCGCTCGCCGTCGTCCACGAACTTGTCGGAAATAAAGCCCTTGCGACCCGAGACCCGAAAGGCGTCCTCACCGCCCTCTATGATTTCGACGAAGTGCTCGGCTTACGGCTCAAAACCTATGTTCGCCACTACCGAATGTCCGAACTTATGAAGGATAAGCGCCTCCGGACGATACTCGCCGAACGGGAAGAGTTTCGGCGTCTTCAACAGTTTATCCAGTCCGACAGCTTGCGCAAAAAGCTTGCCGGGTTAGGATACATCACAGAAGACACGCCGATCGGCCCCTATGCGGCGCCGAAGTTGATATCTCTCTAACTAGCGCGCTAGTAACTAGTTGATTAGCAGTGTTAGCGACGCAAACTAACACCGCTATTTAGCTATCCGCTAATTTTCTAAATTAATGTCTCCTCACCACCCTCAAAAATCGTCGTTGAAAGTTCCGCCCCAAAATACCGAGGCGGAGCAAGCCGTTCTCGGGAGCTTGCTCATCGATAAGAACGCCATTTTAAAGATCGCGGATATTCTCACGGCCGATGATTTCTATGTGCCGGCGCACGAGAAAATCTTCGGCACCATTATTGAACTTTACGAAAAACATCAGCCCATCGACGTCTTGAGCTTAACGAATCGCCTTAAAGAAATCGAGGCGCTTGTTGATATCGGCGGTTCGAGCTATCTCGCCGAACTCACGAATCGCGTCACGACTTCGTCGCACGTCGATCACTATGCGAACATCGTGAAGGAGAAGCGCGTGCTTCGCGACCTTATCCGCGCCTCTTCCGAAATCGCCGAGAATGCTTTCGCGCCCGCCGCGGAGTTCGAGGATTTCTTGGATGAGATCGAGCAGAAGATCTTGAACATTTCCCAGCGCTCGATGCCGAAGAACTTCGTCCACATTCGCGAGGAACTCAAAACCGCCTACGAACGCATCGAGAAGCTCCACCAGCACGAAGGCACCATCCGCGGCGTAACGACCGGCTTCCCCGGTCTCGACAATCTGCTTTCGGGTCTTCAGCGTTCCGATCTCGTGGTTCTCGGCGCTCGTCCTTCGATGGGTAAGACCTCGCTCGCTCTCGACATTGCCCGCCACGCGGCCATGGCCGGCACGCCGGTCGGTATCTTTTCTCTGGAAATGTCGCGCGAGCAGGTCATCGACCGTTTCATCTCGGCTCAATCGAACGTGCCGCTCTGGAAGCTCCGCACCGGCCGCATCACCGACGATATGGAGTTCCAAATGATCCAAAAATCGCTCGACGAGCTTTCGCACGCCTCGATCTTCATCGACGACACGGCCTCGCCCACGGTCCTCCAAATGCGCTCGATGGCCCGGCGGCTCCAGATCGAGCATGGCCTGGGACTTCTTGTCGTCGATTATCTCCAACTCATCATGCCGCGCTCCTCGACGCCGAACATGGTTCAGCAAGTGACCGAGATATCGCGGGGCTTGAAGGGCCTCGCCCGCGAACTCAATGTGCCCGTCCTCGCGCTCTCCCAGCTCTCCCGCGGCGTTGAACAGCGCGACACCAAGGAACCTCGGCTTTCCGATCTGCGCGAGTCCGGCGCCATTGAGCAAGACGCCGATGTCGTCATGTTCATCTACCGCAAGGACCGCGACAAGCCCGACGGACCGCCCGAAGAGCAGGGCATCGCGAAGATAAATATCGCCAAACACCGCAACGGCCCCCTGGGGAGCGTCGACCTCCGTTTCGACCAGGAACGCGCCAGTTTCGTTGCCATTGATAAGTACCACTCCGAACCCCCGGGCGATTCGTACTCGTAGCTTCATTTCTTCAGCTTCCCACTCCTACATATTCAAGATATCATTTAGCGGAAGCTTTCGGAGGTGATGCGAGATTGGTCTCCGCAATGGCGGAGTCGCATCACCGAGAAGCAGGCGGCGCGGCACCGCTGGAGTGCCGCGAACGCCGGTTCCGCAAAATGATATCTTGAATATGACCCAACACCTCCCCGAACCAGTCCGCCGCCTGGCGGCCGCTCTCGCCGAACTGCCCTCGATCGGCCCCCGGCAAGCCGCGCGCATCGCCCTTTCGCTTGTCGACAACCCCTCGGGCAGCGCCGAAGCGCTCGCCAAGGCTCTCGCGGAGATTGGTAATATCAAAACCTGCGAGCGCTGTTTTTTCATCCATCAGGAAGACGGCAAGCTTTGCCCGATCTGCGCGAACAATGCCCGCAATCAATCCATCATCATGGTCGTCGAAAAAGAAACCGACCTCATCTCCATCGAAAATACGGCTAAGTTTCCGGGTCGTTATCTCGTCTTGGGGCCGATCCCGAAGATCGGCATGCTCTCTGATTGGCAAAAAACGCGCCTGGAAACTTTAAAAAAGTTCATTAACGGAACCCTGAATGGCCGAGCCGAAGAAATAATCCTCGGATTCAACCCGAACTCCATCGGCGACTTCAACGCGGAACTCATTAAAAAAGAGCTCTCCCCGCTCGCGAAAAAAACCAGCCGTCTTGGCCGAGGCCTCCCCATGGGCGGCGAGATCGAATTTGCGGACGACGATACTCTTGGCGCCGCTTTAGATAGGCGCAACTAGGACTGTGGCCCGCCCAAAGGCGGACGACGAAACTCTTGCGAGCGCCCTAGAGCGCCGCACATAAAACCGTGGCCCGCCTAAGGCGGACGACGATACTCTTGGCGCCGCTTTAGATAGGCGCAACTAGGACTGTGGCCCGCCCAAAGGCGGACGACGAAACTCTTGCGAGCGCCCTAGAGCGCCGCACATAAAACCGTGGCCCGCCTAAGGCGGACGACGATACGTTGAGAAACGCCTTGGCGGGCAGGGGTTAGGGACGACAGAGAAACAGTTGACGTTTTTACGGCTTTTAAGTATATTAACCGCGACGTCCATCTGTTCGCACGCATCGCGCGTAGGCCAACCCGCTCTTTTACATATCTAACAGTTAGGCCAGGCAACCCGGCTTCCCGCGCTTCGCGCGTGTGGGTGTTCTAGCGAGAATACCCCGTGAATGCCGGACAGCGACTAGGGACCGGATCTTAAGAGAACTCGCGCGTGTTTTTTCCACCCCACCTTTTTACCGTGTTGGAGATCTCGGAGCCGGAGAATAAGACGTGGGAAGGGGTTAATTGATCCCCCGCCCATGCGCCCTAGTCGCCCCCTGGCCGGGGAACCCATCAATAACGCCCAGACGGAATCATCTTTCGTCTGGGCGCGACGTTTTAGAGAACCATATAACTCGACTTGCGTCGTAACTCGCAATGTTAACAATATTATCCGATCGGACAAAATTGTTAATAAATAATTTTTTGTTATTCCGCTTTTGTCGCAACTAAATAACGCCGATCCATCGCTTGGTGGCGATAACCCCGTTAATTCGTAATTATTTCTGCGTTTGACAATATTTTTATCAAAACGTATAAATTAGCCAGCATTCCTTGGGAACGAGAAACGTCCTCCCGGAAAGAGAAGCTTTCCCGGGACAATCCAGCCAAGGAAAACAAGAGGTAGCACATGACAACCAAAAAGTCGTGGTCCAGGTTGTTCGTCACGTTTACTATCGCGCTCGCGGTCACGATGGTTTACGTGACACTGGTCCTGACGTTACACCTACGGCTTGCTAAGGAGTCGTATCTCCATCTGGCGCTTGTAGCCGCAATTCCCAGCATCATCGCGCTCCTTGCCTTGATCAGCCTCCTCGGCAAGACCGGTGACGTCTTCAAGCGCCGTGACGATCTGCTGATAATCGTCGCGCATGTGGGAGCCCAGCACGCCTACGATGAGATCCTCCATCCGCTCGCGCTCACCTTGCACGTACGTTTCAAGGAGATGGTCGACCATCAGCGAGGGCTGTCTGACGTGCTCGACGGTTACGACGCGAACAGAGTCCTTGAAGAACAGGGCGAGGAGGGTCTTCTCGCCCTGGCTCAAGGCGAACGGCATCTTCTCGGCATGCGCATTGAGTACCGCCTCGAGAAGGCAAAGGCTAAGTTCTGGTCGATGCACGACCTTCTCGCCGGCTTGCCGCACCTCAAGGGCCTGTTCGGAGGAACGAGAGAGAAGTACAAGGACTACCTCCTCCCCTTCGACGACTTCGCGGCGCAGCGAGCGAAGGAACCGAGAGCCGCTTGATCTCCTAGCCAGTCCGCCATCGGCCGCGAGCAGAAGTTTTTGCTCGCGGCCTTCGCATTTTAATCTGTAGTGAATAGTCCTACCCGTGCCGGACCACGACCACATCCCCGTCGGCCATCACGTATTCTTTGCCCTCGACGCGGATAAGTCCTTTCTGTTTCGCTGCATTCCAAGCCCCTTGCCCTGAGCTTGTCGAATGGGCTGCGTCGAGAAGTTTTTGCCAATTCACTACCTCGGCGCGGATGAAGTTCTTTTCAAAATCAGTGTGGATTTGCCCGGCTGCCTGCGGCGCCTTCATGCCGCGCTCGATCGTCCAGGCACGCGTCTCGTCTTCGCCAGTAGTAAGAAAACTAATGAGATCGAGTATCTCGTAGGCCTTCGCGATGAGCGAATGCAAGTTCGTCGCATGCGCAAGGTCCATGACCACGTAATCCGCGCCCAAACGCCCTATCTCGGCCTTCAGGGCCTCGGACATGTCCGACTCCGAGCCGTTCACGAGGTAAAGCTGGCGCTTGGCGGTCAAGAGGCGCATTTCCTGTACGACTTCCTCGTCGCGGAACGGAAGCGCCAGTTCACCGGCGGCAAGTTTTTCCCGAATGGCTTTAAGCGTCTCAACAAGCGCGATTGCTTTCTTGTCGCCCGTGCGCGCCTCGCCCTCCGCCTTTTCGAGCCGCTTCTCGACGGTTTCGAGGTCTTTCAAGGCCAGTTCGGTGTTGATGATGCCGAGATCGCGGAGCGGATCGACGGAGTTCTCCACGTGCACGATCTCGTCGGACGCGAATGCCCGGAGCACGACTACGATGGCCTGCGTCTCGCGGATATGGGTCAGAAATTGATTGCCCAGGCCTTCGCCCTTGTTCGCGCCCTTCACCAGACCGGCGATATCGTAGAACTCCACGATGGCCGGAACCTTCTTTTTGGAGCGCGAAAGCTCGGCAAGTTTATCAAGACGCTCGTCCGGCACAGGCACGACGCCGACATTCGGGTCGATGGTCGCGAACGGGTAATTAGCCGCCAAAACGTTCTGCTTGGTGAGCAGATTAAAAAGAGTGGACTTGCCGACGTTCGGGAGTCCGACGATGCCGATAGACAACTTCATGTCTTATTATTGACGCTCGTAAAAAGTTGTGGATTTCTACGGATTCTGTAGATCATATATATCGAGATACCGGCAACGATAATCGTGGTCGCATACAAAATGTTCGGATTTATTGGTTCGAGAAGAAAGAAGGTCGCTAGAGCCCTGGCGGCAATCAAACCGAGATTTGCGTAGAAAGGCCAGGTTTGTCTCTTAATAAACAATCCCCACATTAATAAGCCAGAAATGATTGGATTTAACCAGAGCGTCCAAGGAAACCAAGCCGGCATCGCTCCGATGTATGTCTTGGCAAATAAGGCGTTCGCACCAACTGTTCGTATTTGATCAAACGTCACAAAGAAGCTTAAAAAAATCAAAAATATCCAAATCGTTTTAATGTTTTTCATATAATTTATTTTGCCCTGAGGAACGCGGCTATTCTCTTATAAAAACCAGGGTTTGTAAACCCACACATCTTTTCCCAGGACTACCAGTTTGTGGATTCTTTCACATTATTTTTCGCGCAGGAATTTTATGATTCTTTTCGTAAAAGGTGTGCGGGTAAACCACGCCGACGGGGAGTGGCCGCCGCGGGCGTAAAGTTTCAGGGTCGCCCCCGTAAGGCGGGCAAGTTTTGCGGTCGGGCGCCAAGGGACCACCTTGTCGTTTTTCGCGTGGAAGATAAGAATCTTTTTGCCGTCGATCGATTTGGTTTCGGCCATCGGATTATAAAAGCGTCCCCCGTCGAACTTTTTCCAATCATTATGGGAGAACCGATACGCCTCGCCGAAGGCCTCGCGAGTGAACCGCTCCGTCCAAGCATTCGTCTCGCCGTGATGAGTGAGATCTTTCCAGTCCGCAACCGGAGAAAAGGCCACGGCCTTCGCGACGCGCGAGTCGCGGCTCCCCAAGATTGCCGCCGGACCGCCAAAGCTCGAACCGAAAAGATATATTTGCGCATTCTTTCGGATACGGAATTTCTTGTGCGCGAACGCCTCGGTAAAACCCAGAAATAAACCATTGATGACGTCTTTGATATCCTTTTCCGGCGACTGTCGCAAGAAACGACCACCGCTCTCCCATGTGCCCCGATAGCGCGGCACGAATATCCAAAATCCTTTCTTCGCGTAGAACTCCATGCGCTCATGCCTGGCCGGACCTCCAGGCATACCACCGCAGTAAATAATTACCCGGTCTTTCTTCTGTCGGCGCTTTTTGAGGGGCGGCAAAAACTCCGTAACAATATCTTTGGCGAACCGGGTGCGATAGGGATACATGCTTCAAGTTTACCCCATAGCCGTATCATAATCATCAACTGCCCGTCATAGGACAATTCCATAGAATTGTCCTATACTGAAACAAATTACCACTCGCCTACGCATACGTCTCGTAGTAGAACGGCTTGGGGTCCCCATCGTTCTCCCAATGAACGGCTGTGTAGGTGGCGGCGCTCCGAAGAAGATCGACGAGATACTCGATATCAACGAGATTTTTCTCGGGATAATAGACCGGCACCCCATGATACGGTAAACGGACAGAGGCCAGATTGAGCGGGATGATACCGAGACGATTTGGCTTCGGTGAGACCGAGAGCGGAATGGCGCCGGGAGCAACGGTTTCGAGATAGTGCAAATCGTCTCTTACGCCAAGATACGCGTGGTATTTGAAGATCGCCTTATGTACTTCCTCGCGGAGACGCTTCCGAATCGCCCTCACTTCGTTCGACACTGCGTCGTCGGTCAGGTCTTCGTTGTAAACATCCATAAGAACCTCTAGATTCCTTTCTTTCGTCGGAATAATTCTGTACAGCGATTCCCGCGTTCCCTCGTATTTTTCCCGGATATTATGATCGCCGTTTTCGTAAAGACGTCCTAGTTCTGCCGTCTTCGCTTCCCAGCGCTTGGCAAAATCGGGAACGGTGTTTTCCATATCGCCCAAGTCGCGAATCTCGATGTCGTTGTAGTCCAAAATGGCAACCAGCCGCTTCAGCGCCTCCCGATAGCGCATCCACACCGATTCGGGAATACCGCTAAAACGTCCGAACGCCCCCTCGGTAAAAACGGTAATGTGCGCTCCGGGCGCATATTCGCGTCGGACACAATCAATAATATCGGCGAGCCGGCGGAGCGCCGTTGCCTCGCCCAAATCGGGCATCGTTCGGTTGGTCTTCAGGGGCACAGCAATCTTGAACGGGAAGCCAAGAATGGTGAAGGGTATTTTTTCTGCCGTGGCCACGAAACGATCGATTTTTTGGAGCCACGCATCGCGATTGTCATCGATAAACTCGCGTGGACCGAACCGAACAGATTCGTCGGAGAATATTGAAAGAATCCGTTCCGCAGGCGTTGTGCCGATAACGGCTGGCTGGGGCGCCGGCAGGCGGCGCACCAATGATCGAAGCGCCTCGTCGTCGATGCGTCGCTCGCCGACGATAACCGGCCGAAAATCTTTCCGAGAAAGATCGGCGAATGGGACGTACGGATAAACGTATGGGTTTGATTGCATAAAGGAATGAGAAGTGTTGCGGGGTAAGTTTAGCAAAGAAGATGAAGCGCCCTCAAGCATTCGTTCGAGTGCTTGAGGGCGTCCTGATGTCTCTCACGAACGGTAGAGGAAGGGTTGGCCATTTTCAACGAACCGTTCGTCCTCCACGTAGACCGGCTCTGCGCCGTTCGCCTGGCCGAGCGGCAGGATGCGCTTCTTGCTGCCGATCCGAACGGGCACGCCCTGGTGAGGCAAATAGTCACACCCTTCCTGAATGTGCCAAATGGCGAGACGTCCCGGTTTCGCCGTTACCGACACATAAAGGTGGTTCGGGAATACGTCGGCTGGCACGCCGGTCTCGTAGCGGGTTTCCCCGAAGGCAAGATACCAGCGCATCATTTTGACGGCTTTTTCCGTGCTTGCAACGTCGTTTTGCGCCCCGAGAAACACTCGGTACAGGTGATGCGTCTCGTCCGCTTTCGTTTCCCGCAACCTGCGCTCGAAAATCGTCCAGAAATTCGGCGTGCCGTCAACGAGTTGTTTGAGCGACAGGAAATCAAGAGGGGCATTAAGCGCCTCGGCCAAGACGCGGATGCCGTCAAGATATGCCTGCCATTCGGCTTCGGCGACCTCGAAGAGCGGAGCAAAGACCTCGCTCTCGGTGAGGATGGTGAAGTGCGCGCCCGGTTCGTAGACCGTCCGCATCAGGTGGCTAAGCCGTGCCAACTGACTGATGAACCAGAATTCCCCGGCATCGGGCGTTCTTCGGTTCGTCTTCGTCCTGGTCTTGAACGGAAAGGCGATAAGAACGAACGCAATCGGCTGTTCGCGGCTCACCCAGTGAGCAATTTGACTTTCGTAGTGCGGAATTACGCCCGCAATATCACGCTCGCGAGAACGCCGAAAGCGTTTCCAGAGCAAGATATCGAGGGGGGTTGCGAAACGCTTCTGTGGATTACAGTTTCGCATGGCATCAACGAAAACGGCGTTTTCCGCCACTTCCGCCCGGACCAGTTCGTCGATCGTTAACGTCGTTAGCGTCGCGTTCATTGCCAACCTCCTTCGTGAGTTTTTGTGGTCGGCGCCAAGCGCCGAGCCGTGTAAAGGTGCCCAGATCAAAAGCGGGATTGCTTATGATCTGAATATTATCCGCCCCGGCCAATCTTCAGACCACAAACAGAAACCCCCGGGTTGACCGGGGGTTTAGCAGTGACGAAAGATTAAATGAGTGCTTTATGCCAAAAAATTCCCGATCAAACGTGAGGGGTTTGTGAACCACGCAAAATAGAGCGCTACGGTTGATTGGTGGGTGTGATTCATGACCTAATAGGCTTATTGTACCGGACGACAGCCGGCTGTCAAGACACAAAAAATAATATCGAAAAGACGAGGGGCTGGGCCATCATGACCCAGCCCACGGATATCTAAACGAGCGTGTCGCTACGCGGGGGGAGCTTGATAACCGCGATTGTTTTGTTGCACCCCCCTTCGTGTCGCACGGTTCCGTCCTCACCGACGTAGACGTTGACGCAAAGAGGGTGACTGGTGAAGTCGAGTGGCATAACGCCGCGCAATCTCGCGGCGATGATGACGCAGCCGCATGGTAGCTCCGTTTCCGGCTCCACGTACAACGGAGCGTACCCTGACCACCGCCAATCTCCCAGTCTTTTCTCCACTTCTTCTCGATTCATGACGCCTCCTTTTCGGCGTGTTGCCGTTGACATGTTTACAATGTGCCTAGATAAAACGAGAACGCCTCGGTTTATCTAACCGAGGCGTTTTTGGAATTCTTTTCTAGTTTCTCTCTAGTTGGCCAAAAGCGGCTTGGTTAAATAACCCAAGTTGGTGTGCGTAAAGCTAAAGAAAAACCACCTATACGAACTAGTGCTAGAAGCCGATTTCATAAGAATAATCTGAGTATAACGGGCGGGCCTTTTTCGTCAAGCGCCAATTGCGGCAAGAACGACCGGCTAGATTAGGGGTGGGTAAAAGAAAGCACATGAACGCCAGCTTGTTATAGTATCGGACGATCGTTAGATACTATAACAAGCGCCTTGCGTTCTCGCGGAGAGGTAGAATATGGGTATCTAGCAGAACTTATTGCGCGCCCGCTATAGCGATGCCCGCAACTCTCGAACTACCGCCGCTGGCAGAGGTTCGCCGGGCTTTGTCCGGCCCGGGTAGCGCCAGGCGCTCACGACGTTTTGCTTGCCCTCTTTTTCCGAGATCATCACCCAAACCTCGTAGGGATGTTTCGACGTGCCGACGACCTGCATCATGGCGATAGTTTCCGGCGCGATCCCCTCCTCAATACGCGCGGGAGCATGAAGCACGCGCTTCACGCGCTGTTCAGAAAATCCGTAAAAACGCATCTTGGCGCGCGCGTGATGAGTAAAAGAAAGTTGCTTTGGCCCGCGGCTAGAGTCCATTTTGGAACTGCCTTCCGGCCGCGATATTGGCTAATTTCCGCAAGACCAAGAAACGACGACGAAGGTGTATTGGGATACTCCGAGAAGGAGCGACGCGGGTATTATAGACTCTGATCATTTCTCGAGACCCTGCCGAGCATCAAAGTACGCGCAATAATCGCACCCTGTCTTCGC
>ERZ1292623.3207-Hain-H51-01um-R1-3207-length-14080-cov-3_pt1 | contig 14080 bp, 15 predicted proteins | sample MGYA00564398_ERZ1292623 | MGnify/ENA primary metagenome ERZ1292623 (study PRJEB36523, sample SAMEA6512633) | groundwater metagenome | collected 2019-01-07 | study: AquaDiva: Metagenomics assemblies of 32 groundwater samples
TTCCGCCCCCGAAACTTCCATCACAATTTTTGGCTCAAACCAAACATCAACTTTCATATTTGTTTCAACTAATTTATGTTTTTCCTTAATTTTATATTTCTCAAACATCTTCAATAATTTGGCCAAAACTTCATCGGTAAAACCCGTGCCGACTTTGGTAAACGAATAATATTTATTTATTTTCGGGTCATAAACCGCCGCCAAAAGCGAGCCGTAAGTTCCGGCGCGCCGGCCCGCGCCGTAAAGCGCGCCGACAACAACCAAATCAAAAGTATCCGTCAACTCATCGCGATAATCTTTCTTAAATTTAATCCACAACCAGCCGCGGCTGCCGGCCCGATAAATCCCTGACCAATCTTTAATCATCACCCCTTCGTTTCCTCTTTTGACCGATTCGCCGAAATAAGATTCAATTTCGGATAAATCATCCGTAAGCGCGTATTTGCCAAAATCAATTACTCCGATTTTTTGAAAAAAACGCTCTAAAGCAATTCGTCTTTCTTTTAGCGATTTATTTAAATAATTTTCTCCGTCCAAATAAAGTAAATCAAACAAAAAATAACGAACCGGAATTTTTTTGACATATTCTTCTATATTATGTTTTCGCCGCCGCGACATTAAAATTTGAAAAGGAAGCAGTTTGTCGTTTTTTTCATCATAAGCCACCACCTCGCCTTCAATAATCGCCTCTTTTCCACGAAAATATTTTTTTAATCCGCTTATTATATCCGGATATTGATGGGTGATTTTTTCTTGACGCCGCGAAAAAAGCGAAGTTTCGCCGTTTTTCTTAATATGCGCCTGAATTCTTTCGCCGTCATATTTATCTTCAACCGATACTACTCCCTCAATATGTTTTTTTACTTCATCTAATTCTTTAATTCTGTTTGATGACATCATTCTGATAGGCGCGCCGACTTTCGGCTTAATGGCCATTATCCCCTTGAGCCCGTCTCGCGAAATAATGTAAGCCACTTCTCCTAAATCCGATAAAACATTAAAGGCATATTCTAAAACTTCTTTATCTTTCTTTCCGGCTCCAAACGCCTTGGCTAGCCCATATAAAAAAATCATCTCGCCCACGCCCAATCTTAAAGTCCCTAGAACCGTCCGAATAATATATTTCGCCTCTTCAGCCGACGCCTTTGACAATAAATCCGCTAATAAATTTATTTTTTTCTCCTGCGAACCTTCGCCGCCGGTTTTAGCAATCTCAATTAACTTTTCAAAAACTTCTTTAATCGTCAGGCCCTGCCTGCCGGCAGGCAGGCCATACCTGCCGGCAGGCAGGCCATACCTGCCGGCAGGCGGGCCATACCTGCCGGCAGGCAGGCTTTTTTCGCCTTTTTTCAATTCTTCAACTGCAACCCCTAAATCGCCTGTTTTTTGATACAACCGAGCAATTTGATAAATTTCCATATTTTTCAAACGGCTGATTCCGCGAATAACCATTTTTTCCGCTAAACCGATTTCTAAACCTTCATAAGGCGGACTCAATTCGCCACGCAAAAGATAGGCGCTGATTTTCGCTTCTTCCGGCGAAATTTTCGGGAAAAACTCCGCCAAAATATCAATCATCGCCAAAGAAGACGCTGTTTTTTCCAGCCGGCCAAAAACCTCGGCTAAGTGAGAAAATTTTATTTCACGCATAATAAATAATTATTCTTCTAAAATCAATTCAAAAGCGCGGTGCGATTTATTAGAAGCGCCGACTGATTTGAAACGATATTGCGTTGAAGTGGCGCTAATGAGAACAGCATCAACTCTTGAAACAAAAGAGGTAAGCGAATCAGTTATGCTGTAATCGGGGAATAAAGCGTCCACTGCGAGATTTGATGAACAATTTTCCGCCCCCGTAAAAACGTTAATATTAAAATCGCAAAAAGTTTGGCCTCTTTGGTCGCACTTGAAACATTGATAAAGTTTCCACTCAAGGCCCGCGTCAGCCGCGTAAATCGCCTTGCTGGAATCAACGAAATCAGCGGCCATTCTCAGCCGCTGAAGGATAAAATAACCGCTGATTGAAGAAAAAATCAAAACAACCGAGCCTATTAATGTTACCGCTAAAAGCATTGCCTGTCCGCTCTGTGCGCGCATAATTTATTTAATTAAAAAAATACCTCTAACGGCAAAAAACCGTATTTTTCGATAAACCAAGGGATAATGAACCAAAAAAATAAAATTTTCCAAATTATTGAAAAAACAATAATTGTCGCGCCTTCTTTGCGATATTCTTTTTCCAGTATTAAAGCAATACCGTAAATCAAGCCGGCGAAAACGCTGAAAAATCCGGCAACAATGCCGATACAAAACCATTTCTTGCCGAATGAAAATTTTCCGTTAATCAAATTATCCATAATATTAATATCAATAATAAACGACCTTTATCTCGGAATAACTTCGCGCCAAATTATATTTTTGAAAAATTTCCAGATAGAACTGCCAGTCGCGCCTCCTCCTCCTCCGCCGCCGCCAACCCCGCCTCCTCCGCCGCTAACGGAAATAGTTCTTTGGTTGGAACGATTACCGTCAATCGCGGAACAAGTCAAAGTAAAAGTCGTTGTTTGCGACGGCCTTAATAAAATAGAATCATTAAGGCATTCGCTTTCGTTTGAACAAACCGTATCCGAAAAAGAACCGCCGGAAATTACGCAACCTTGGTCAGCATTGCGAACACTAAGAGCACAATTCGCGGCTTGCGGAGGAACAATTGAAGAATCGCAATTAAAATTGTCAATTATCGGAAATTTCCAAACTCCGACATTAACCCTATCTGAAACCGTCGGCAGACTACCGATAACAGTATTACAAGTAATGGAAAAATTGTATTGTCTGCCTTGGCCGTCATTGAAATGCCCTCTTTCAAGAACGCCTAAATTTTCCGAACCGGAAACTTGCCGAGAACCGTTCCATAAATTAGAAAGTCCATAATTATCCGCCGGCTGGCCGTTTATTAATGTCGCGGCAATACAAGGCAATATGGTATTTTCAGAAACCCAAGAAGCGTCCGCTTGCGTATTAGGAACTTCAAGATTTAACCCGTCTAAATTATTAATTTTTAAATCAATATATGCCGCTCTAAAACCCTGAACACTGTATTGAATTAAAAATGGAATATCAACGAGTTCGGGAAGTGATACAGGAGCGCATCTTCTACAATTTCTAAACGGCCAGCATGGATTAAAACATACAGAACTACTACCGCACGCATTACTAACGTTATATTCTCCAAAAAATCTACAATAAGGAACAAAACTTGGAGGAGGCAATGGATTTGGTATTATGCCTTCACACGTATAACCTGGTCCAACACATCTTCTATTTTCAATAGAAATATTAAAAAGATTAAAATAATTATCGTTGTTATTATCAGACAACCACTGACTCCCAATATTTGGGCTTCCTTCCCTTGTAATTACATTAGAGCTTGCCCCTTGTTGTAATAATTCCTCGCCGATATCTTGCGAATAATCTCGCCTACCGCCTCCATTGCCGTACAAATTATAAGTCCGGCAAAAAAGCGGTTTAGAAGTTATCGTCGCCCAAGGAGAAGCTCCCGCTATATTTATCGCGCGGATACGATAAGAATAACTGATATCCGGCGAAACTCCATTATTCCAACTGGTTGTATTCATCCCCGGAGACGCAATTAAACTGAAATTAACGCCGTCAACGCTTCTTTCTATTTCATAAGAATCTTCATTTATTAAATCATTCCAAGATAAATTTAAAGAACAATTAGCGCCAGTACCGGTAATTTGAAAATTGGGAGCTACCGGCGCGGAAATTTGAGCATTTACTTGACTAATAAAAACAAAAGAACTAACCGCCAAAACAACGACAAATAGAATTCTAAACTTCATATTTTTATCGCCTGACATATTTTAATTATAAACTAAATTCAATAAAATAAATAGCGAGTTGTGGATAACTAAGGAGCTGGGGCGGGAGCGGGCAATTCCGCGATGTTTCTGGCGCTGATTGTCGTCTGGGCGTCAATGGAAATTCCTAATCTTTCAACTTCCGGCTCGGCGCTGGTGATTGAAAAAGCCAGAGTTATCCGCGGCCACGTCGTTAAAGAGCCGCAAGGATTAAGAAAAATGCCGGGGTCAATATTATTGCCGCAAGCGACGATATTCAATTTTGTTACAGCCACATTGGCCGCCGTTATTTTCTGATAATTAAACCATTGGTCATCGGCGTTTGAACAAGAATTAAATCCTATCGGCGCCGAAATATCCGAAACCGCCCACTCAATCGCTCTGTCAGACGAGTTTAATTTATATCTCACCACTTCGTTATTCGCGTTGACAAACTGGATTTTCGGCTCCGTTGAATCGGCAATTTCGCAAAAATTATATCCCGTCCGCATTTCTCTCGCCATTTGCTCTATAGTTAAAGCCATACTGTCATTTGCCGACATTAAAGCCGCCGCAACCCTGTAAGAACGGATAATCTGAACAAAGCCACCGGCGGCGATGGAAATAACAATCGCAAAAAGACCGAAAGCGACAATAAGTTCAATTAAAGTAAAACCTTGTTTTTTCATCGTTTTTTTATCTGTAATTAAAAAAATAATCTTCTAAATTAATGCTGAATTCCACACTGCCGCGGCTTATCCACTTAACAACTGAATTGACTTTAATTCTATTTCCGTCCGATGAATTTTCAATCAAAATACTTCTTATAAACGGCGCTTGATTGCCGCTACTGTCATAATTATAAAAACCGGTTATAGAATTAAATGAAAGTGCTAATTGACTTTCCGAAGAAGAACAAGTTGCCCCCAAATTTACGGATTCATAATTAACTTCATAACAATTGTCGCTTATGCCGTTATTCCATGGCAATCCCGCCAGTATATTGGCTTCAATTAAATTCTTTATTATTTCAATTCCTTCAACCGCCAGATAATTGGCGATAAACTGGTCGCTTACAACGCGGTTTAGACCCAAAGCCCGCGACATCAAGCCGGCCCCTGAAACCAAACCGATAATTAATAGACTTGTGGCCACCATGGCTTCAACTAAAAGATAACCCGATTCATTTTTTTTAAACATATAAAATTAATGCATTTGAGCGGTTATTTGCCCGTTTTTAGTGATTGTTATAGATGAAACCGTCGCGCCTCCGGAATCCGTAATTTCCGCGGAAGCGGATTGAATACTTAAATCACCATTAATTATTATCTGCGGCGCCGGCGGAATAAAAACAATGTCGTTTAATATTAAATTATTAAACCGAACCGCTTGGTCTAATTTAATTGTTTCAACAATTTCATCTCCGCCGATAGGACCGCCCGGCGGGCCGAAAGGACCACCCGGCGGCGTATAAACATTATTTATGCTCGCGCAATCATTGCCTAAAATCGGCAATTCTTTAAAAATAATTATTGTATTATTCGACGCTTCTAAATGAACCCCATAATCGCAAGGCGCTTGTTCCTGTCCGAAAGTAGAAAACGCCAGATATTTCGCCTTATCCAACGCGCTGATAATCTTATTTTGTTCTCTGAATAAAATTAGCTGGCGTTCGGCCGCGCGATTATAAGAAGAAAAGCCAAAAGACAATAAAATAACCGTGATGCCGATAACTATCAATAATTCCACTATTGTGAATCCTCGCTTCATTAAAGTAATTATAAATAAATATTAAAAAGTTTGAAATAGCCGTTAATTATTTCATAGCCAAAGAAAAATACCAAACTCGCGCCGATTATTAAAAATGGCCCGAAAGGCACGATGTCTTTCATCGTTTTTTGTTTTTTAAGCAATAAAGGCGCGACCGCTATGGCGCCGATAATAAAAGCCAGAAACACTATCGCCATTATGTCCGGCCAGCCGAAAATCAAACCCAGGGCGCCGACCAATTTGAAATCTCCCCAACCCATTCCCCGGCCCCTGGTCAAAATTATTATGGCGGCGAAAAACGCCATTGCGATAACGGCGGCGGAAAAATGACCAATGACCAACAACCAGCGACCATCGACCAACGACAGCGGCCAAAAATCAAAAAGCAAAGCGTAATGGCCGAGGAACGAACTATAACTAATGACATTTGACATTATTATTAGAATTATTCCCAATATCGCCAAAGACAAATTTATTGAATCCGGAATAATGTAATGGCGGAAATCAATGATTGAGAGAAGAAGAAACAGCAAAAAAACCAACAACCATAAAAAAACCTGAATTATGAAATATGAATTACGAATTACGAATAAATTATAAAGCGCGAATGGGACGAAAACAAAAATCAGGCCGCTCAATAATTCAACGAGAGGATATTGAAACGACAGTCGATTGCCGCAAGAGCGACACCGGCCTTTTTGAATTAAAAAACTTAAAAGCGGTATGAGTTCATACCACTTTAAAGTTTTTCGGCAATGCGGGCAAGCTGACCGGCCGCCGATAATTTTTAAATCCAGAAGTTTTTGGCCGGGTTGATAACGCAGAGAAACGACGTTCAGAAAACTGCCGATTGCCGAACCGAACAAAAACAAAACCGCGAGAAAAAACATAAAAATAATAAAGATTATCTGATACAGAAACCATTATCTCCGTCCAAACAACTTCCTCTCGTACAAGTAGTGCCAGCCGTAGTATCTATATCATCGTTCAGGACGGAATGATTATCTGTGGCAAGACGCGCTCCTAAAATATAATTCTGACCGTCGCCTGGATAACAATAAAAATACGGTTGCCCTTGCCCTGTTGATGGATTATATAATGGGTCGTTTGGAACCCTGTCAACGCCCGTTTCCTGCGTTAAAATAGTTTGGAGAGTGGCCCAATCGGCAACAGCGATAGTCGGATAAGTCCGATATTTAGTATAGTAAATCTCCAGATAACTTTGAATTTTTTGCAAATCCGAAATTCTTTGCGCGTCATAAGCCCCGGGCCGAAAACGGCTGACGCCGACCAAAACCAGCGAAGACAAAATCGCGATAATGGCGATGACAATAAGCATTTCTACCAGCGTAAAACCTTTTTTATTTTGAAACATATTAATTAATTTATTTAATTTTATCTTCGACCATTTATTTATATTCTCAACCCTTGGGTTAAATTATATATCGGAAGAAGAATTGCCGCAAATAGAAGGCCGACCAAAATTCCTATCACCGTAATTAAAACCGGTTGAATCAATTCGGTTAAATTATTAACGACATTTTCAACTTCGCGGGTGAAAAAAGCGGCAACTTTCAAAAGAATTTCATCCAGCCGGCCGGTATTTTCGCCGATTGAAACCATTTGTCCGACCAAAGCCGGAAAATAATATTCGTTCTGACTTAATAAAGACGAAAGAGATTCACCTGCTTTTACCTTTTCGGCGATTTCCTCAATTATGCCGGCGTAAATCTCGTTGCCGATTACACGGCCCGTTATCTCCAAAGATTGAGACAAAGGAATGCCGCCTTTAATCAAAACGCTCAAAGACTCGGCAAATCTGGCAACGTAATTTTTTTTAAATAAATCGCCGAAAACCGGCGTTCGAATAATCAGTTCGCTGAAAACTATTTTCCCCTCCGGCGTCCTAAAATAATCAATCATCAAACCGATAAACAGCCAGCCGATTATAATAATCAGCCACCACCACTCCAGTATAAATCCGCCGGAATTAAGAAGAATTTTGGTTAAAAGCGGCAAACGGACATTCATTTCTTCAAAAACCGGCGCCAGTTTCGGAAAAACACCCGTCAAAATAATCACCGCCACCGCCAAAAATAAAACAATAATAAAGGCCGGGTATATCAAAGCGTTTTTGATTTTCATCCTCAAACCGACTTCTTTTTCCATATAATCCGCCAAAAAAATCATCGCTTCTTTTAATCTCGCCGTTACCTCGGCCGAACGAATCATATTGAGATAAAATTCGGAAAAAATATGATTTTGACGCCCCAGCGCCTGGGAAAGGGATAAGCCCGCGTCAATATCGGCGGAAATTTCAAAAATCGCCTCTTTAAACAGAGGATTTTTAGTTTGTTTATAAAGAGCCCTAATTGAATCGCTAAGCGGCACTTCGGATTCCAAAAGAGTGGCAAACTGCCGGGTAAAAACCATCACGTCAATCGCCTTGACGCGGTTCAAAAAAGAAAAAACTTTCTCTGTTATCCGCTTTTTGTCCGCGCTTTCCAGACTCAAAACAAAAAGCTCGTGGCCGGTTAAAATATTGGCCGCTCCGTCGCGGCCGGCGGCATCCACAAACCCGCCCTGCAGCTCTCCTTCTTTATTTCTGGCAAGATATTTAAACTTCATATAAATTTGCCGTTATCTTTCAACTAACATTCTTAATTCCCCGGGATTCAAAGAATATAATTCCGCGTTTTCAAAAGAAACAATATTATTTCTAACTAAATCCGCCATTGAACGGTTAAGGGTAATCATCCCTTCCTGGGAATTTGTTTCTATGACCAAATCAATTTGATAAGCTTTTCTTTCACGGATAAGATTGCGAATGGCCGGATTGGCAAGCATTATCTCGCAGGCGGGTACGCGGCCGCCGCCGATTTTAGGAAGTAATCGCTCGGAAACAACGGCGACTAAAGTGGCGGCAAGTTGGGAAGCGACCTGATTTTGCTGTTCGGCCGGAAAACTGTCAATAATCCTGTCAACCGTTTGCGAAGCCGAATTCGTATGAAGCGTGGAAAAAACCAAATGCCCGGTCTCGGCCGCGGTCAAAGCCGTTGACACCGACAAGGCGTCTCTCATCTCGCCGATCATAATCACATCCGGGTCCTGTCTTAAAACCGAACGCAAAGATTTATGAAAATCCGACGTGTCCGCCCCAACCTCTCTCTGGGAAATTATGCTTTTATCCTGGACGAAAATATATTCCACCGGGTCTTCAATGGTAATAATATGGTCCATTCGATTGTGATTTATCTCGTCAATCAAAGCCGCGAGAGTCGTTGATTTGCCGTGGCCGGCCGGACCGGAAATCAAAATAAATCCCTGGGAAGATTTGGTAAAATCATGTAAAATCGACGGCAAACCAAGTTCTTCAATTGTTTTAATTTGAGAAGGAATTAAACGAAGCGCGGCCGCCATATATCCTTTTTGATAAAAAACATTAACTCTAAACCGGGCCTTGTCTTCAAAAGAATATGCGAAATCAACTTCTTTTTCTTTTAAAAATTCTTCTTTCTGCTTCGGCGTCAAAAGCGCCAAAACCAAACCCTCAGCGGCGTCAGGCGCCAAAATCAGCTCTTTCTGAAGCGGAATCAAGCTACCGTCAATTCTTAAGGTTGGCCGACGGCCAACGCCAAGATGAAGGTCCGAAGCATTCTGCTGAGCGGCAATTAATAATAAATCGTTTAATTTTTGTTTATAGTCTGCCATAATTATTGAAATTTTTGAGCTTATATTATAGTGAAAAAAATTCACTACAATTATGAGCTGAGTAAATGTTTTATTATGAAAAATTATACACTTTCGGTTTTAATTTTTCAATAAAACTCTTTACATCTCCGCCGTTTCTCTCAATACTTCTTCAATTGAAATTAATCCTTCCAGCGCTTTCAAAATTCCGTCTTGGCGCAAAGTAATCATCCCCTGCCTTTTCGCTTCTTCTGAAATTTTCGCTTCGGTCGCCCCGCTGTTAACAATATTTTCAAGCTCCGGCGTCATTTTTAAAACTTCAAATAAGGCCACCCGGCCGCTGAACCCTTTCCCTTTGCAAGCTTCACATCCGGCGGAGCGATAAATTTGAAAATCTATTTTACCTGTTTCTTTTTTGATAATCTCCTTAATTTCAGCCGGCGGCTCAACCGGCTTTCGGCATTTTTGGCAAAGCCGCGGGACTAAACGCTGGGCCGCCATTAAATTCAAAGAAGAAGGGATTAAAAACGGCTCCACTTTCATATCAATCAGCCGCGGAATAACGCCCAAAGCGTTATTAGTATGAAGAGTTGAAAGAACGATATGACCGGTAAGAGCCGCGTGAACGGCCAGACCGGCGGTTTCCTCGTCTCGGATTTCTCCAACCATAATCACATCCGGGTCCTGACGAAGAATCTGGCGAAGACCGGAAGCGAAATCATAACCTATTTCCGGCTTAACCTGCGACTGGTTTAATCCGTCAATAAAATATTCCACCGGGTCTTCTAAGCTGACGATGTTGACGCCGTCTTTGTTCAAATCATTCATTACGGCGTAAAGCGTGGTTGTTTTTCCGGAACCGGTCGGGCCGGTGATTAAAATCATTCCATAAGGTTTTTCAATGGCGGATTTTACCGTTTGATAATTTGAACCGATTAACCCTAAATCTTCCAAACCTTTTAATCCGGTAGTGGGGTCTAAAACCCGAACAGCCGCTTTTTCGCCGACCGGCGTCGGAAAAGTGGCGACCCGAAAATCAATATCACGGCCAAAAAGAACGGTCCGGAAACGGCCGTCTTGAGGAATCCGTTTTTCATCAATTTTTAAATTAGAAAGCACTTTAACGCGGGAAACAATCGGTTGATGGAGCTCCAAGGGCATTGAAGAAACTTCTTGAAGTTCCCCGTCAATCCGAAATCTGATTCTTAGCCGGTTTCTCTGTGGTTCAATATGAATGTCCGAAGCCTTTTGCCAAACCGCTTCTTTTAAAGTGGAAGCGACTATTCTGATAATCGGCGCCTCTTCGGAAACCGCGGCCCCTTCTTCAAGTTGAACAATCCGCCGCTCGTCTTTAATTGATTTAAAATTTAAAGATTTCACCGCAGCCTCAATTTCGCTGCGATAAGGCGAATAACGCCTTAAAACTTCCTCCCATAAAGAAGGCGAGACCAAATAAACTCCCAAGTTTATCCGCGATTGCTTGGCGATAAACTTTATCGCTTCCTGAGCTTTTGAATCATCGGGGTTAAGCATCCCAACGGTCAATAAATCGGCCGAACGGCTGATAGGCACCACTTTATAATTGCGAACCGTTTCTTCCGGAACCAATTTTAAAACTTCATCGCCGATTTCCTCAACTTTAATTTTTTTATAAGGAACGCCGAGAATTTGGCTTTTAACCGAAGCCATTTTGTCTTCGGAAACCAGTCGGCGCTCGTAAATCAAATCTTCAACGCTTTTGCGGACCAAAGCCGCTTCCTGTAGAAGTTTCTTGGAAACCTCGTCCGAAAGAAAATTCTGTTTAACAATTTCTTGAAGAAGATTTTTATTGTCCATTTACCTATTATCTAAACGGGTTCGGATTAAAAGCCGGCTCCGGCGTTATTGACGGCTCGTATTTCTGCAGATTTTTAACAACCGGATTTTCAAAAATCTCCTGCGGGTCAAATTTTATTTGAACCGTTTCTTTAAGATTTTTTAATCCAGCCGGAACTATTACCTCAACCGAAGCCGGATTAACGATAAACAAATAATAAACCGCCACGGCCAACACCGCCAAAATTGCCAGAATAATTCCAATGGCAAACCAATTTATTTTCTTTTTTTCTTCTTCAAAAATAATGGCCATAATTCAAATTTTTACTCCGCTTGATAATATGTGTCTATCGTCATTGTGTATAACAATTCCGACCGCGCCTGCTTTTCTATTCTGAAATTTATCGGTTCGAAAATCATAATATTGTTTTCAACGTCTTTCAAAAAAGATTTAAAACCGTCATAGCCGCCGGCCAAACGAAGCTCCAGTCTTAAAATCCCCAATCCTTTCGCCATTTTCTGGGAAGACGGCTTTATCGCCAATGGCCTGATATTTATTGACTGTAATTCCATACCGGACAATCTGGCAAGGCCGTTTATTTGACCGATTGCGTATGAAATATCGGGCTTTGACGGCAAAATCAGCGAAAATTGATTTTCTATGTTCGTCAAGTCCTGATATTGAGAAAGCAAATTGTCCGCCTGTTTTTTAAAAGACTCGTAAGAATCAAACGTTTCCTCGAGAGAAGAAATCTTCCCTCTTAAATTTAAAATTTCTTCGTAAGCCGGCTTTGTCAAAAATTTATAAACGACAACCGAACCTATTAAAAATAAAGCGGTTAATATTATTATAATAATTCTTTTACTGGAAACTTTTATCATAAAGTTTATAACTTCAAAAATTGCGGGGTTAAAATTAACCTGATTTTAAATTTTAATTCCTTTATTCCTTTACCAAGGTCGGTTAAATTTGAATTTTCCAAAAAAACCCGCTCTATCTCCGGCGCCTGAGAAAAAAGCTTTAATTCCTTAATCAAAGTTTCATAATCCGGCGCCACGCCTTCAAATCGCGCTTCTCGCTCGCCAACGCTCACCGATAAGCCACTGTAGCTTACGGTCGGATAAGTATTTTTTTCAATTAAATCAAAAATTTTGAAAACCGCCTTGTGATTGTCGGCCAAATTCTTGATATTGACGAATTGAGAATAAACGACGCCCAATTGCTTTTGCTGGGATTCATCAATTGATTGATTAAGATTGGAAATTTTATCGTTCCAATCTTTGCCGCGATTATTCAAATAAGGTTTAAAACTAAAAGCCGTCACCAGAAAAACGGCCGTTGATAAAATAAAAGCGATTAAAGAAAAAATAAAAATCCGCCACGGCCAAACGACTAACAGCCGGTCTTTTATTTTAAATTTTTCTTCTAATGCGGCTTGATAAGGCATAATATCTATATATTTATGTGTTTATATGTCTATATAAAATTTTTAATTCCCAAACCGATTGCCACCGCCAATTCCGGCCCCAAATCTTTAACCAATAATTCAATCTCCGGCCGATAGGCGACAGCCGACAAAGAATTTCCGATACTCGCCGGCAATCCCATTTGCCCGCCGAAATATTCCGCGATACCGGCGAGTTTCGCTCCGCCGCCAGCCAAAATTATTCGCTCTATTTTCCGGCCGCCGTTCTTTTCATGATTTTCTTTCGCTTTCGCCGTTTCTTTAATAATAGCATCCAAAAAAACTTGCGGCAATGTGGATAACTCATAATCGCCGCCGGAAGCCGTAAGCCCTTTTTGTTTTTTTAATTCTTCGGCGCGCTTAAAAGAAATGCCCAAACCGTTGGCAATGCTTCTAGTAAGCGCGGCGCCGCCAAAATCGCTGAAAACATTCGCTTTCAAAAAGCCGTTGTCTGAAATTAAAATATTGGTGGAAAGAGCGCCAATATCAACAACTAATTGAGAAGCCGAATTGTTTATTAACGCCCTAATAAGACTTAAACTTTCCAATTCCAGCGCCTCGAGATTCAATCCGGCCAAAGCAAAAATATTTTGATACCTTTTAATAATTTCTTTCGGGATAGAAATAATAAAAATCTGTTGAACGGCGCCGGTTTCTTCTTCGCGCTCGCCCACTTTAAGCCACTCTATTTCAACTTCTGAAACCGGCAAAGGAATATGTTGGCGCACTTGAAAAGACATCGTCTTATTGATATCTATATCGGACATTTTCGGAATTTCCAATAAAGTGGTAAAAACCGAAAACGAAGGGATTGAAGCAACGGCCTCTTTGGCGCCGAATCCCGCTTCTTTAATAAGTTTTTTCAGCAATTCGGCCGTGTCTTTTTCGGCGATTTTTAAAGAGTTTGTCTGAATGGCGCTGTTGGGCCTGCTTAAATGTTCGTAAGTGTCCAAGACGCCGTAATTTTTCAGCCGCGGCTTCGGCGAATCTTTTTCTATTTCGGCGATTTTTATGGAAGAAGTCCCGATATCAACGCCCAAAATTGAACTTGAAGGAAAAAAGCGAGTCATAATTTGATATAATTATAATATGTTTTATTTTTTAATCAAAGCGAAAAATATTCTGTTAGATATTTTCTTTCCGCCGTTTTGTCTTCATTGCCAGAAATATTTGAATGTTTCTGGTAATAAATTTCTCTGCGGCGATTGCTTCGGCGCGATTAAATTAAACAGCGCGCCGTTTTGCCCGGTTTGCCGCAAACGCTTGGCGGAAAACAAAATCTGCCGACACGGCCGACAGCGATTTTCTTATCTTCTTTTGGCCGCCGGCTCTTACGACGACCCCGTCTTAAAAAACTTGATTCATTATTATAAATATAAAAATTTTAAAAACTTAACCCCGCTCTTAGGAAAAATACTTTTGAATTACTTAAAACTTTTAAACTTAAAACTTTTAAACTTTATTATCGTCCCCATTCCT
>ERZ1292623.3208-Hain-H51-01um-R1-3208-length-14075-cov-4_pt1 | contig 14075 bp, 10 predicted proteins | sample MGYA00564398_ERZ1292623 | MGnify/ENA primary metagenome ERZ1292623 (study PRJEB36523, sample SAMEA6512633) | groundwater metagenome | collected 2019-01-07 | study: AquaDiva: Metagenomics assemblies of 32 groundwater samples
ATTGACGCGAAATCGGCTGGCATAGTATACTATATTCATGAAAATAGCAAGAAGTATCCAAGCGCAAATTATTGAAAAATTGAAGACAGTCTGACAAGGCGATTATTTTCTATGGCCCTCGGCAAGTAGGAAAAACCACGCTTTGCAAGGATATTATAGAAGCAGTAGGAGTTAAGACGCTCTATATCAACGCCGATGAAGCCCGCTATATTGACGTACTCTCAAGCCGAGACGCGCGTAAACTCGCTGATCTTATCTCTGGTTACGGGTTGGTAATCATTGATGAAGCCCAGCGCGTGCCGGATATAGGCATTAATCTCAAGATCCTTATTGATGCGAATCTTGGCGCGAAGATCATCGCAACTGGCTCATCATCGTTTGATCTGGCAAACAAAATTCAGGAGCCACTTACCGGGCGGCATTGGACGTATTTCCTTTATCCCATCTCGTACCTTGAGCTTCGCGCCCATTTTAATCGTTTTGAAGTCAATGATATGCTTGAAGAGCGTCTGGTATGGGGTTCATACCCTGAACTCTTCTCGCTTTCCGGCAGAGAGGTGAAGGAATCATATCTGCGCACCCTTGCGTCCGATTATCTCTATAGGGATATTTTGGCGCTTGCTGACGTGCGTCACGCCGGAAAAATACGTGATCTTCTGAAACTTGTTGCATTCCAGGTCGGCAGTCAGATATCGCTTGCGGAACTTGCGTCAGCATTGGAGATGAGTAAAGAGACCGTTGCTCGCTATCTTGACCTTCTTGAAAAATCGTTTGTGCTCTTTCGGCTCGGCGGCTTTAGCCGCAATCTGCACAAAGAGGTTTCAAAGAGCCATAAGTATTATTTCTATGACTTAGGAATTCGCAACAGCGTGATTGACAACTTCAAGCCGTTGGCAGAGAGAAACGACATTGGCGCGCTGTGGGAAAATTTCTTGCTGACGGAGCGAATGAAAACCAATGCGTATTGTGGCCGTTCCCCAGCATCCTATTTCTGGCGTACCTATACCGGTGCTAAGATTGATTACGTTGAGGAGAGCGCCGGCACGCTTGCGGGCTACGAATTTGCATGGAGTGGCAAGCGGAAGTCCGCTCCCTCCTCATGGATAGCAACCTATCCTCATGCAACGTGGAGAGCCATTGACAAGGATGATTGGATGGATTTCCTAGAGTAACGGTACGGGATATGAGTGGTCTTGTAGTGTTTGCGGTATCATACATGTGCATTTCGTGCGTCTCTTTATCGGTGGTAAATTGAGACCGTAGAAAAATATCTCCCATGATGTCATTGCGAGCGTAGCGAAGCAATCTATAGCCTCGAGATAGAGATTGCTTCGTCGGAAGCCTTCTCGCAATGACAATGTTCGGGTATTTTTCTACAGTTTCAAATTATACACATGGTCGTCTCTTTTTTCTACAACATATCCATGATATAATATCCGTATGCGTGCCGTATCATTTCATCACACAAAAAAAGAACATCTTCAGGTCGCGGTTGCGTCACTCCTTCTCGCGGCGTTGCTCGTCTCGTCATGGCTTCGGCTTTTTCCGGTGCCGCGCGCTAATGCGAGCGACTGGTTTAATCCGGGTTATCAGCAGCGCAAGCTTATTACGATTGACGGCGCGCAGATCATCACCGGACCTCATGCTTATTTTCCGGTGCTTGTTTCCTTCACTGATCCGGCTCTTCGTACAACGCCAAGCGGCAAGGTTACCAATGTCAATGGCTATGATATTATTTTTACGGATACGAGCCATACGCCGGCCAAACTTCCTCACGAAATTGAGGCATATGATCCGGCAACCGGCGCCATTAAGATGTGGGTGCGAATATCAAGTTTGGCGGCGGCCACCAATCAATTATACCTATACTATGGAAACAGCAGTATTACCACTTCGCAACAGGACATAACCGGCACATGGAGCGAAAATGGCGCCAACAACTACAAAGGCGTGTGGCATCTCAAGGAGACATCCGGCAGTCATGCGGACTCAACATCAAATGGCAATAACTCCACCCTTATAAACGTCCTGACACAGGGATCCGCAGTCGGCAAAATAGACGGTTCTGATGAATTTAATGGCACTAGCAATTATGTGGACATGGGCGATACCGCTTCGCTAAACATCACCGGAACCCAAGTGACCGCATCAGCATGGGTGAAAGGTACCCCTCTTGTTAATAATACTTATATAGTAAGCAAATCTAATGCGGACGGTACGGTGGGATATAGCATATACACCGGCGCTACGAATAAAATAAGGTTCTTTATCGGCAATGGGGTCCTGCAAGGGGTCCTGTCCACAACGTTCGTATGGGATACGAATTGGCGGTATATTGTCGGCACCTACGACGGGACATCTGTGCGGCTCTATGTGGACGGGGTGCAGGATCCGGCTTCCCCGCTTGCGGCAACCGGCGCTATCACCAGTTCCGCGACTTTTCCTCTCAATATAGGGAGGTATAACGGGACCGGTTTGGCATTCCCCGGCACTATTGATGAAGTTCGCATTTCTTCTTTCGCCCGCAGTGCCGGGTGGATTCAAACGGAATATAATAATCAAAATAATCCGGGATGCCAAGGCGGAGTCGGATGCGCAACCCCGCAGGCAGGAGCGTTTGTTCTCGCTCTTGGCGGAGAGGAATTGGGGAATAGTCCGCCTTCGGTGCCCGGGCCGCTTGAGCCGATACCCGCGTTTGCGAATAAATATATCAACGACACCACGCCGGATTTGGGTACATTTTCAAGCACAGACGCGGAGAGCAATGATGTGGAATACGAAATTCAGTGGGATACAGATCCCAATTTTGCTCTGACCCCCGATCCCATAACAAGAATTTCAACAACCGATATTGGTTTTGTGAATACTGAAAACGGCGCGGATACGAGTCCCTTTACACAGGGGCAAGCCATTAGATTTACCCTTCAGCCGGCAGATGCGCTCTTGAATAACACCACCTACTGGTGGCGCGTGCGTGCGCGCGACCCGGCAGGGGGCAATTCGTGGGGGGGGTATTCCGCGTCGCGCAGTATCACCATCAATCTCTCTCCTGAAACAGAGAGTTGGCTCCAGACCACAAGCGATCAATTCACGACCATCTTGACTGATCCGGACAATGTCTTGACCGACACCGAAGCGTCGCCCCCGGGAGGCGTGAAGGTGAAAGGATGGTGAGTGTAGGTTGCTTGCCTCGCCGAGACAAGTCGATGCTGGGCTGAAGCTTCGGCGAAGCGGGCGGGCGGCAGGAAGTAGATTTTAATACAACTATGAGACTGTAGAAAAATACCCGAACATTGTCATTGCGAGGAGAAGAGATCCCTCGCAAAGCTCGGGACAGGCTCCGCAATCTCTATCTCGAGGCTATAGATTGCTTCGCTACGCTCGCAATGACAGTATGGGAGATATTCTTCTACAGTCTCAACTATATAAATTTTTCTATTTTGACAAACTATATGTAGTTTCTTAATAGGTTTTTGAGAATATGATCCATATGAAGAAAAAATCTTTTATTTTTAGCATTGTTTTTGCCTTGCGGCCGTTTGGGCCTTGCCTTATTGAAAGGGTGGTGAGATTAGCTTGCAGGAACAAACGCGTGTCCCTAGTACCCTCTTAACTTAATTTCCCGTCTTATCATATTTGAATATTTTCCGTGCGCCGTCTTTCGTAAACTTCCATTTGATAGTGGCGCCCGCACGATTGCGTTGGCCCCGCCACCGCCGTATTCTCTCTGTGAGCGCATCCTCATCAGGAATGCGCCCTCCCAAGGCCTGACGGCTGACAATGGATAATTCAATCTCTGCCATATTCAGCCACGATGCGTGTTTCGGGGTGTAGTGGAACCGGATGCGACGGAGCAGACATTTGGCTTTCTGTCTTCCGAATGTTTCAATCAATGATGCCGCGAAATGCGTGTTCAGATTATCAAGGACAACATGAATGCGGCGGGCAGCACGGTAACGGGGTAGATTGACAATACGCGTGATCTCTCGGGCAAAATCCCTTTTCGTGCGCCGTTTCGTGACCGTTGTTTCCCGTCGTCCGCCTTTGGGCTCCACCGCCATGAAGATATTTCTGGTTCCGTTGCGTTCATACTCATGGTCCCGTCGTCGGGGTTTCCCTGGTTTGGTCTGCTGTATCGGCCGTGTGTCCTTGAGGAGTTGCTTGGATTTTTCATCAAAACAGATGACGGGTTCTTTGGCATCATACGGCTTGGCATAAAGGTCCAAAATATCTTCCATTCGCTCAATGAACTCCGGCGTGAGCGTTGGCACGCACCACATTTTTTTCCCGCCAGGGCTTGATTCCCCGATCGTTCAGATGCTGCCAGATGGCGACTGTGGAGATGGTTTTTACTTTTTTATCCGCAATGAGCCGCTTTCGTAAGAGTTCGAGTGTCCAGTGTGATGCGTCTTCCGGAGGATCGGAACACGCAACCGCGACAAGATGCGCTTCTGCGGCGTCATCCAGTTTTGGCGGCTGACCAGATCGCGGGGCATCATAGAGGGCTCGATCCATGCTTTCGCGGTAGCGGTTGCGCACATCCTGCACCGTGCTCGGATTGATCTCAAGCTCGACGGCGATAACCTTCTTGCTTTTGCCTTTATGAGACAGGAGAAGAATGCGAGCGCGGGTCATGACTCTTGCGCTATGCGTTCCCCTACGTATGATAGAGTGTATGGCATCTAATTCCTTTTTGGAGAGCTGAATGATATGTTTGTGTGTGGTGTGCATATACCACAAGCATATCATTCAATTCTTCAGACGGGAAATTAAGTTAAGAGGGTACTAGAAGTTAAAAATTTACAACCTCGTTTTATGCGTCCACAATCCCCAACCTATTTTTTATTGCCCTTTCTTATTCTCACGCTACTCCCCGCGTTTTTTTGGGGCGCGCACGAGGCGCGGGCGGCAGAGGTGACGGTTGACTCAAGCGTAAGCATAACCTCCGCGGTCCACGGCGGGGCGGGGCAGAATACTACGGTCTTTGTGTCCGATCAGGTCGGCTATAAGTTCTATGTGGATTCAACGAATACGTGCGTGTATAGCAAAACAATTGACGGCGGCGTGATTTGGGGTGCGGCGGTTACGATTGATGCCCGGACCGACTGCATCCGCGTAAGAGTATGGTACGACAGTTGGACCCCGGGCGACACCGGAATATTTATTCATATCATGACGATGGATGCCGCGCTGGATGATCTTTTCTATAATCGCCTAGACACGACCACTGACCCACGGCTTCTGGGGACAAGTCCTGTTGATGTGAGTACGAATAGCGGCAACAGTGCCGCTACATTTTCCTCCGCAATGAATTTTCCGGGCATGACCAAGGGTACTGACGGAACACTCTATATGGCGGTTGCCGACTCGACTGATTCGTATGTGGTTGAGTGTTCGGCAAGTTGCAATCTCACCACGAGCTGGACCGAAACCGGCGTTAATCCTTTTGGTCTTGTGAATGATCCCTCGCATCTCGCGCCTCTTCCCGGTGGGGATATCTTATTGGTGGATCAAGATATAGGAACAGCCGAGGACTTGCGTTCTAAAGTGTGGCACAACGGTACTGGATCATGGGACGCAAGCTGGGTGATTATTGACACGGACGTGTTAGACAACACAACCTACGACGCCGCTTTTTCTGTCTCGGTTAATCAGTCAAATAATGATGTATATCTGGTGTATGCCTCAACTATTGCCGTACTCGGGAACGATGATGATGTGCGGATAAGGGTCTATTCCGGCGGGGCATGGACAGCCAGAACAGACGTGATAACCAACAGCGGCGGCCCGTGTGCGGGAGTTGCCAATTGCGCCATTACCGGTGTTGCCATTGCGCGCGATTCCAATACAGGGGATTTCTATGTGCTGTATTCCGCACAAACCACGGCCGGAACAGCCGCGACGGGCAATGTTTATTGGAAAAAATCAACGGACGGAATGCTTACCTGGGGCGCGGAGTCTTTAAAAATCAATATCACGGCTGACGACATATATGGCGCGACTCTCAATACGGTTAATAATGAGCGAATTTACGCGACATGGTACGGCGCAACTCCGGACGACATATTCGGTAATACAGTTGTTGATTTAGCTTCCAACACTATTACCGTGGGAACGGCGTTGAGTCAGCCGTTGAATGTGACGGAGGGCGCTACCAGCCAGGTAATGGGCGCATTTACTTTTATTACTTCCAGCGCCGCGGGTACGATTTCCTCCATAAAAATAAGCGAAAAAGGAACGGTTAATGCGAACCTCAATCTTTCAAATGTAAACATTTTTGCCCAGCAGGAAGCGCCGTGCACCCGCGCAGGCGCGAGTCCGATCGGCCTTATAAATCAGCCATTCACCGCCTCGCAGGATGTAACGTTTAGCGGATTGAGTTTGGCGGTTAATAACATAACCCAGCAATGCGTATTTGTGGAATTGAATCTCGGCGCGTCAGCAGGCGGCGGCAATACCATTGAAATAGAAATCACCGCTGGCATTGATGTGGGGGCAAGCGGGGGAACAGTGATCGGGACATTTCCAGTTCAAATACTCGACACAACCACAATTCGCGCGGATCAGGGAACCGTGATGTCAACTCCCATTGATTTTGACTGGGTGTTGGGGCAGACGGGGTGGGGATCGGTGATATGGGCTGGAACCGAAACCGGGGGGGATATAAAGATACAAGTGTATCGGAAGAATGTTGCGGATTGCGATACGATCGTTTTGGATGTGGTGCTTCCGGGAAACGGCACCGAGGGATCAGGCGGATTTGACACGAATACTATTAGCCTTTCTTCGCTTGCCGATACCGCGGGAATCTATAATCGCCTGTGCCTGAAAGCAACGCTCACCGCTGTGTCCGCATCGCCCATACTGAATGATTGGCGCGTCACCTGGCAGGCAGGCGGCGGGAGCGGCTTACAGCAATCAGGGTATCGCTTTTTTGCAAATCAGGACTCGGCAAACGTGGGTTTGGCACTCCAGCCGCAGAATGCGGCGCACACCCTTACCGCCAATGGCGGCGAGTTTCGCCTGCGCATGCTTATCCACAGCGGCGTGCTTCTCGGCGTGAGCGGGCAGAATTTTAAGTTACGGTATGTGGGTAAAGGCACGGGAACATGCGTCGCGCCGACCGGAGGAACACCGGCAGTCTATACCGATGTAACGGGTACCTCACTTATCGCTTTTAAGAATAATACCGTCACGGCAAATAACATTGCGCTCATAGATAATGCGGGTGAGTTGACACATGGCGCCGACACAATCATTTCGCAAACCTATCATGATCTTGATACATCGGTTACCCCTTTCACAAATTCGCAGGGAGCAATAACTGCGGGAGCTGACGGAAAATGGGATTTTTCTCTTTATGACAATACCGCGCCATCATCAAAGACGTATTGTTTTCAAATCGTGAAAAGCGACGGGTTGCCGCTTGACGCCTATCCCGTGTATCCGGAAATGAGTACCGCTATTCAATACGCGCTCACCGGCACGTATCAGTCAAACAATATCCAAATAACGCCTCTTCGCGCATGGGATGTGGTGGAATGGAGCGAGGCGCTCACCGGAGCGTGCCCCACCTGCGATATTCGTCTTCAGATTCAAACGAGTGCGGACAATATCGTTTGGACCGGCGGCGCCACGTGGTGCGGGCCTACTGCCACTGCCGATACATCTTGTACAGCGGCATGCGTCGGAACAACTTATTACACGGTGCCAACCGGTACGCGTATACCTTTTTTGTGCCACAATGGGCATCAATATATTCGCTATAAAGCGACATTTGACGGCGATACTATTACTGGCGGTAGCCAAAGCCCGATTTTGAATAAGGTGAAGCTGAATTATCAATAGAATCTGGAATCTGGAATTTAGAATATGGAGGAGAAAAAGAAGATACAATCATTTACGGATTTGAATGTATGGCAAGAAGCGCATAAGCTGGTTTTATCTGTGTACAAAATAACAAGAAAGTTTGCACAATCAGAAGTATTCGGATTGACTAGTCAGATGAGGCGTGCTGCTGTTTCTATTACATCAAATATCGCCGAGGGTTTCTCGCGGCATTTTTCTAAAGAAAAGATTCAATTTTATTCCATAGCTCATGGCTCTCTGACGGAATTACAAAATCAGTTATTAATAGCCAGGGATGTTGGGTATCTTGATAATGAGCATTTTCATCAATTGTCAGATCAATCAGTTATTGTTCATAAACTGCTCAACGCCTTTATTAAGAAAACCAGGGAATTCTCATTTTCCAAATTCCAAATTCAAAATTCTAAATTCCAATCCGGCCAGGGCCTTCTGGAAGTAGTTCTTGCGATTGCCGTGTTTGGCGCGATTGCCGGTGTATTGATTACCATGGCCGTGGGCGGATTTCGCGGCTTGGAACAGGGCGGAGAGCAGACCGAGGCCGAGGCGTTTGCGCAGGAAGGGATAGAAGCTGTACAAGCAGTGCGCAACAAGGCATGGAATGAAAATATCGCCACAAATAACCAAACGGCGCGGGTGCAGATGACCGGGTGCCCCGGGAGCTGTCAATGGCAACTTTATGATTATGGTGTCGCGCCGGAAACATGCCCGGGCGCGCCCACATGCCTTGGCACCAATAATAAGTTTAGGCGCACCATCACATTTAATAATGTGTGCCGTGACGCTACAGATGTCCTGGCCGCGTGTCCCGCCTCCTACACCGATCCTCACACCAAAGAAGTCGTTTCCGCAGTGTCTTGGCTGACGCGCGGCGGCATCAATAACACCGTAGAAAAACGCGCATATATCAGTAACTGGGACAGTAAGGATAGAGTGGAAGATACGACCGCTGATTTTGGCGACGGCACGTTTCCTGCCGGTGAGACCGCTCCTTCCACATTGGGCGATGGCACAAGCGTAACACTTCAGCCGCTGTAAGATAGAATCTGGAATTTGGAATCTGGAATTTAGAGGAGGCCAAATTCCAAATTCCAAATTCCAAATTCCAAATTCCAAATTCCAAATTCCAAATTCTCATTCCATGTCCAAATTCAAAATTCAAAATTCAAAATTCCATTCAGGATTCACTCTCCTAGAACTCGTCATCTATCTCGCGATAGTCTCCAGCGCCGTGGTGAGTTTCGTGTACTTTATTATTTCTATCAGTAATTCCGGCACTAAAACCAATGTGGCTCAAGAAGTACATGCCAATGGCAGGACCGCGCTTGATGTGATAAGCCAGCGCATTCGCGCGTCAAACGGGGTTAATATCGGCGCTTCAACATTCGGAACTGACCCGCCGCTCCCCGGGGTTCTTTCATTGGATTTTAGCGTTGTTGGCGTCTCAAAAAATCCCACCATTATTAATCTGACGGCCGATGACGGTAAATTGCAGATCACAGAAGGTACGCCTCCGGTAGTTACCGCCATTACCAGCGACAAGGTGAAAATAACGAAATTAGAATTCACGAACGCAACTGCCGCCGGCGCGCGGGAGAATATACGCGTTAATCTCACTATTGAATACAATAATACCTCGGGAAGCAAAGCATATACATATTCAAAAAGTTTTACCACGGCGGTAAGCGTGCGGCAGTGAAATAAAATTTAAATTTATATATCTGCCTCCTCCCCTGAAGCAGGGGAGGTTGGGAGGGGTATGAGTGAGAGATAGAACCTACGCTATATAGTTTTTTTCCTCACCCATACCTCCCCTAACCCCTCCTGCATCAGGAGGGGAATAGATTCAACTCTGTTTCCTCCCCTGAAGCAGGGGAGGTTAGGAGGGGTATGAGTGAGGCGTATCAACTTTTTCTTTAGGTTCTTGCCCTCACCCATACCACCCCTAACCCCTCCTAGAATAGGAGGGGAAGAAAAGCATAATTTCCCTATGTCAAATATCACATGTCACATGTCAAATGTGCGAGCGGAGCGAGCCGGCGGTTTTGCCGCGCTCATCGCGATTGTTGCCATAGGTGCCGCGGCTCTTATCATTGCGTATAATGCTTCTTTGCTGGGATTGGGTGAGCTTGAATCCGGTTATACATCGCAACAGGGTTCCGAGGCATTTTCACTTGCCGAAGGGTGTATGGATGAAGCATTGCGGCGGTTGCGTATAGCCCCTACGCTTGCCAGTACTTTTTCACCGCCAGTTCTTGGCGGAGGGTCGTGCAGTGTGACCATTGCGCAAGCGCAGATTTCTGGCGGATCACCCGTATCCTGCGCCACACCTGTTGCGGGAGGTTCAATCGTGGTAACCGCTACTGGATGCACCGCCGCCTCATGCCCTTCCACGAGCGGTTATTCCAAAAAGATATGCGCAGAACTTACGATTAACACCACCACCCCTCCCGGCATCAATGCCATTACCATAAGCAAGTGGGAGGAGATTCCCTAGAAGTGGAGTTTAGAATTTGGAATTTTGCATGAGAGAATTCAGAGTTTTTTATTCCAAATAGGGTCTTTTATTCTCCTCCTATTGAGGAGGGGTTAGGGGTGGTAGAAAAAAATGCTAAGCGAAAAACGAAAAGCGTAAAACAACAATGCAAAATTAAAATGATTGAGAAATAATAGCTTTGCAATTTACGTTTTTGTTTTGCATTTTTCGCTTTTAACTTTTCGTTTTCCTACCTCACACCTCGCGTTCTCGCTATGTATGGGGAGGAACAAAATGCGTAAGTCCTACCAAATTCTCAATTTCAAATTCAACTCCCTTGTGTGGATAACTTATCAGCGCATAGTATCACTTTTTGTGATATTATATAAAAGACTTCTTTAATTTAATTGCCAATGGCTCAACTGGTCTCACAAATTGTCGCTCTTTTAAAAAAAAATCCGGTAGGACTTGATATTTCCGACCGCACAATTGAAATTGTTGAATTATCTCAAGAGGGGAAAGAAGTGAAAATGGTAAGCATGAGTCGGGTTTTTCTTCCTAAAGGTGTCGTGGAAAAGGGACGGATCAGAGATACTCGCAAGCTTGCGGTAGCGCTGGATCAAGCAATGAAAAATGCGCGTCCAGAAGCTATTACGCCCAAAAAAATAATTTTTGCCATACCCGAAGGGCAAGTGTATACTCATGTTTTTGAATTAGGGCCGCATAAGCAAGAGGATCGTGATAGAATTGTGCAAGAAGAAATGGCGGCAAGTATCCCATTGCAGAAAGACGAAGTTTTGTCTTCATATACAACGATGTACGAATCATCTCGTCTGACGGGGATAGCCCTTATCGCTGTTCGCAGGGAAGTTTTTGACGAATGGCAGAATTTTTTCAAAACCATAGGATTTGAAGTGGACATGTATGAAAGTGAAACTTTTGCTACCGCGCGCGGTCTGTTCAATGCTCCCTTGCAATCACCTATATGTATCGTTGATATAGGGGCCGCCACAACTACTATTTCTATTTTTTCAAAACAGGGCTTGCGCTATTTGCAATCTTTTCCTTATGCGGGGGACGCCATCACATTGTCCCTAGGCAAGGAGTTGAACATACCGCTCAGAGACGCGGAACGCATGAAGATAAAAATCGGACTTTCTGATCAAAAAGACAAAAGTTTTTTTGTCATCATTAAGACATTGCAAGCTATCACTCAAAAAGTAAAGGTAAGTATTGATTATTTTCAGGATAAAACAGGCGAGCGGGTGGAGCGGGCGGTGCTTGTCGGCGGATCGGCAAAATTAAAAGGCATAAAAGAATATTTTGAAGAAAATCTTGGCACGTCAGTATGGTTGGGGGAGTCAATTTTTTTACGCAGTCAGGCATTTTTGGAATATATTGAAGCATCTGGCCTTGCCTTTCGGGGCTTATATCCAAAAAAATTTACCAATGACCCTTCCTTTTTGGGGTATGATACCGGCAAACATATCGTTGAACAAGGAGATCTTGTTCAAGGCATGACAGATCAGGAACAAAATCAAGGACCGGTGATAATTTCTTCTGTTGAATTTGTGCGCACGCCGGCATCGCGGGGCCAACAAATAGTATTACTGGCGATATTGATAATGGGTATAGTGGGGATTTTTGGCGCGGTTTGGTTCCGTGATCGTTGGGACACGCGTTCAAACGCGCAAACGCCTCCGGTAGCGGCACTGCGCGAGAGCGGCATACAGATTTTTAATGAAGATATTCAGATTATTGTTTTGCCGGAAGAAGATATACCGGGTGGCGCACACGGCGAGATTTTTGAAGACGAAGTACCGAGCGCAACCAGTTATGCGAATGCGGTTGCAGATGCGAGAGCAAACGCAGTAAAGATTGCCGCGGAAAAATCACAGCAATTATGGCAAGAGCCGATTAATCGGCCCGCAGACGAACAAAATATCACATTTCCTCTCCGCGTGCAATGGTTACTGTATCCTATGGGTGAAGTGACGGATCTTCTTTTGGAAAAAGTACGTCAGAAAACAAACATAGATGTAAGCGCGCTATCGCCTTATGTGTCGGTGCTCAATATTATGGCAACGGCAAATCCAAATATATTTACGCTCTATGGACGCGTGCGCGTGAAGACATCGGAATTTATTACGGTAAAAAATATCATTGAACCGACTATTGTAGAAAAACCGACACCACGCATTATCATCCTAGACACCACAACGGGCTGGCTCAATGCGCGTAAAGGACCGGGAACGACCTATGCTATTGTCACCCGCGTCTATGCTGGGGGAAAGTATATATTGTTGGAAGAAAAGGGAAAATGGTATAAGATACAATTATCCTGGGAAGGCGAGCAGACGGCATGGGTTTCTTCACAGTACGCGCAAAAGGAGTAGCGGGATAATAATAAGTGGAGGATTCCTCCCCTAGCATAGGGGAGGCTGGGAGGGGTATGAGGTGAGGCATAAAACTTTCAATATGTAGTTTCTGCCCTCACCCATACCACCCCTAACCACTCCTATTTAGGAGGGGAATAAAAAGTTAAACAAGTAAGTCTTGATATTGTTTTACCATCCAAAGGTCGTTCATTATTCAATTTTATTTTTTATTTTATTATTCATTAATATAATTTATAGACGCGTAACATTGTTTTTACGACGGTGTTATGCAATAGATATTATGAGAAAAACATATACAAAGGGTTTTACGTTAATTGAGCTTTTGATTGCCATTGCCATTGTTGGCATCATTGCGGTCGTTGCATTCGTGGCATTGAATCCAGCTAAACGGTTACTTGATTCGCGCAATGCAAAGCGCTACACGGATGTATCAGCTATCTTAGAAGCCATTAAAGTCGCCCAAGTGGATGACGGGGGAGCGTATAAAGGTTCTGGCACGGCTGGCGCGCTTGGCGATGAGGCAACTGTACCTTCCAATGGGGCGAATCGTATGATCGTATCTTCGGGAACTACATGTGCAGCGCGAGTAGTAGATACTGATTGCGATGTGGCTATTGCCCTAAATTCATGCGTGTTCCTCCCAGCGGGTTATATAGGCACCTACTTGTCTGCTTTACCTGAAAGTCCTACATCTGCTGATGCCTTAAGAATTGATTGGAATGCGCTTGCTCTTGAAACAGGTTACTATTTGAAGAAAAACTTGAATGGGACAATCACTGTCGGTTCATGCGACGGGGAACCGGAAACCGGCGGCCCTGTGATTGAGATTACCCGATAAGGAGTATCGTAGAGGTTTCTTTTTATATACTCCCCGCGCATGCGCGGGGAGTATATTATTTCATGAGTATTTATGTATTTTATTCCTCCCCGTACATAGCGAGGAGGTTGGGAGGGGTAAGGGTGAGGAGGAAGATATAGAGTTTTTATCCCTTACCCATACCACCCCTAACCCCTCCTGCATCAGGAGGGGAATAAATCCAACTCTGTTTCCTCCCCTATTGTAGGGGAGGAAAGGAGGGGTAGAAGTGAGGCGTATCAACTTTTTCTTTAGGTTCTTGCCCTCACTCCTACCACCCCTAACCCCTCCTAACATAGGAGGGGAAAAAATCAATATACATGTAATGTGGATAACTCTTTGTCCTCGTGTTAGTTCTCTGAAAACGGTATAATAAATTAGCTTGCAGGAAAGAGAAGAAAGTTTTTAAATTTTTTCTACCAACTACCAACTACCAACTACCAACTACCAACTACCAACTACCAACTACCAACTACCA
>ERZ1292623.3210-Hain-H51-01um-R1-3210-length-14066-cov-4_pt1 | contig 14066 bp, 17 predicted proteins | sample MGYA00564398_ERZ1292623 | MGnify/ENA primary metagenome ERZ1292623 (study PRJEB36523, sample SAMEA6512633) | groundwater metagenome | collected 2019-01-07 | study: AquaDiva: Metagenomics assemblies of 32 groundwater samples
TCATCGGCGTTGTTATTTTATTGGTTACCGGTATCGTGGCGGGTACGACGGCGTCACTAAGGAACATTGACCAGGGTAAAACGAGAAGCCTGGCGCTGAAGTACAGCCAGGAAGGTATGGAATACGGCCGGAATCTCCGAAACACCGGCTGGGAAACGTTTCAGGGGAAAAGCGGCGTATGGTGCTTGGATAAAATCAGTGTATTGACTGCTGCCGTCAGCGGCGTGTGCCCCGTGAATGTTGATAGCGTCTACACAAGAAGTTTGACGTTTACCTGGAGCGATCCTACGATGACCGTCGTTTCCCGGGCGACGTGGAACGACGGGAGCGGTGAACACAAAAGCGAACTGACGACCAATTTTACCAAATGGCGATGAAAAAACAAGGATTTACTCTGTTGGAAATCATGGTCTCGATCGGCATCGTGGCGATCATGGGCGTCCTCATCTCGCAGGTATTTTTTACCACGACGCGCAGCAATGCAAAAGCAGAAGTGTTGAAAAACGTCAAGCAGAACGGCGATTTTGCCGCGGAACTCATGGGCCGCATGATCAGAAATGCCAACGCCATTACGACGACCTGTGCAGATACCGGTTCAACGACGACCAGTATTACGCTGACCAATCCGAACGGGGGCTCTACTGCCTTTGGGTGCCTTCTGGACGGTACGGTGATGCGTATAGCGTCCACGAGCGCCGGCCGCACGGATTACCTGACGGACAGCGGCCTTACCTTAGGCGGGGTGGACTGCAACGGGGCGAGTTTGAGCTTTGTCTGTACTGCCCCGGCCGGCCAGCCCACGACGGTGGCCATTACGTTTCGTTTGGCGCAGAAGGGCACGCCGCCGGATCAATTTGACCGCGCAAGCGCATCATTTCAGACCACGGCAGCAATCCGCAATGTAAGGCAATAATATGAGCTCCCTGACCGTATTTTTTGGTTTTTTTCTTGTTTCTTTGTTTTTAGGCGACGGGAAGCAGCCGTTTGTCGACGTGTTTTGGGCCTTGGGCATTTTAGCGCTCTATGCACTGCGGTATGCCCGGCTCGGGAGATTGAGTCTCCGTCCCCTTCCCCGCACCGTGTCGTGGGTATGGACTCTGCTCCTGGTTTATTTTGCGGGAAGAACGCTTTTCTCAGATAGCGTGGCCTACTCGGTCACGGCGACGGTCCGGCTTATCGAGGGGTATCTTCTCTATGTATATTTTTACACAATTACTTCAGAGGATACGATGAAAGTATTTGTGAAAGGATTGATCGCAACAGGGCTTATCGCAATTGGTGCCTCGTGGATATTGTTACTATTCCCAAAGCTTGCCGAATTTCTTCCATTCATGAATCTTTTGTATGCTAACTACGGGCATAATCATTTAGCGAATCTGTTGCTGCCGATATTTCCGTTGGTGCTGGCTACAATTCACGATTCCCGGAATCCGAACTCCTTTGATTCCGGGAATCTACGGAATTTAGGGTGGGTAGTTCTGTCTATTTATATCTTTGGCATGATCCTTACCTTTGCCCGCGGGGCGTGGGTCATACTCGTCCTCTATCTGTTGCTGCAATTTGTGCTCCGCCGTCATGCACTCGATAAGCGATTGATGGTTGGCATCGCGTGTCTGTTTCTTGTCCTGTTTGGTGCGTTGGCAATCATTTCCGTGAAGTTTGATTCTCTGCGTGAAGGAAAATCCTCCAATGCATTGATCCGTCAAATCATCAAGCGTCCCCTGACTGAAGACAGTCGGTGGGGTTATTGGAAGCAGGCGGCGAAGGCCATCGCCGAGCGGCCTTTTTTCGGCAGCGGTCCGGGAACATTTTATCTTCAGTCAAAACGTCTGCAGGAAGCACCGCAAACCTACTCCTGGTTTAGCCATAGTTTCCCCTTGGAGACGATGGTTGAAGTGGGGTTGGTGGGTGCAGTACTTATGGCATTTGTTTTGGTTAGGTCGCTACGCCGAAGTTATGGCTCTCCCCTGTTTGCTTCTGCTTGTCTCATCCTTGCGTACAGCTTTTTTGAGTTTAATGTGAGTTATTTGAGTATTTGGCTGCTTTTTTGGAGCATGATGGGGTTCGTGATGGGGTTCGTGAGAGAAGAATAGGTGTGGTATACTTTCTGTACTATGTATAATTGGTCTCACATAGATGAAGAAGCGATGAAAAAGGAGGATCCGGAAAAGTACCGCCTCTGGCGGCTCACTCAACTCATTAACTGCGGCCTGGATGGCGAAAAACTTGACCGGGAGGAGGTCAAAGCCGCTTGGCCGGCGATTAAAGACGATATTGAACCGTATACCCGTCGGGCGATAGAATATCTTTTATGGGGTACCGTATACTCACTCCCCCTAGATATCAAATTCTGGAACAGGCCTGCGAAGTATCGCTGTCCAGATTGCCACGCTGGTTTTGACTCTATGAAAGCGTTTTTAAGCTGATTTCTTGTGTACTATTTATGCTGGTTCCCTTTGACCGCGCCAACATGGTCGATTTTTATCTGGCGGAAGCCAAAAAAATCGGTGAAAGGATATTCAAGTGATGCATCGCGTTGCGCTTGGGGTTCTGTTGCTTTTTTATCTCTCCTCCATTGCAGGACTTTTGATGAGCGTGATTCCCTCTCTCAAATCCTGGGCGTTTTTTGCTGCTCCGTTTTACAAGCAGACTGCATTGGATAGTGTGCAGACGGCTTCCGGCCGGCAAGCACAGGTTATATTGCAATTGAACCGCCGCGATCCGGAGCTTTTGTATAAAGTGGCTCAGAAGGGAAGCAAATTAGGGCTTGATCATGCGCTTGTGGATGGTTGGTACGAGGGAGCGGTTTCTGCTGACCGTTTTAATAAAAATTACCACTTGTCTTATCTACAATATTTATTAGAAACAAATCAACAAAATAAAATGGGAGAGGCAGTAAAACAGGCGACAATGGTTTTGGTTCCGCCGTCTTTGCAAAAACAAACAGCAAAAGTGAATTTTTCTCATGACGAACTCCAGTACTTATATCCGGACATTCTCCCCTCCTTGGTTGAGCCGATGTTTCGCGATCAACAATACCTTGCAAAGCCGTATTATTTATTGGGATTAAGCGTAATCAGCAAAGACCCGCAGTTAACGAAAGAATTTTGGTTGTTAGCTAAAGAAATTTCTCCGGAATGGAGTTTTTATTATCTTGAGCTAGCGAGTCTTGAGCAGAATGTATTTCATAATAAAAATCTGGCTAAACAATTAATCGCTGAGTGTAATAAGCATAAATTGGCCCAAGATAATTGCTCCTCTCTTCCTGCTGGTTGGTTTCCCGAGCCCGGTTTTTTTGCAGAAAAAATCGAGGCAATTCCGTAGATTTCATGATGTTTATGGAGCGAATTTTTTACCAGTTAAAAATAGTTTCAATGAATGGAGTAGGGTTGGCAAAATATCTTGCTCATGCTTTCGGATTCCGACAAAAAGCACCCAAGGTGGTATTTTATTTAAATACACACACAATCAGGCTTGTCTGTGAAGATGAAAAATTAGGGAAGTCTTATCGAGTAGCCGACGCGGTTTATTGTGACGGTTGGGGGGCAGTTTGGCTGGCCCGTCTGGCTGGGGTTCGGATTAAAGAACGGGCAACGACGATGGATTTTTTTCATGTTTTTTGTGAGACAGCTCAAAACAATAAATTAAAAATCTTTCTCTTAGGCGGAAACAATGGAGTTGCCGATCGTGCCATGCGTAGGCTTGGCATGTTATACCCAGGACTTAAAATAGTAGGATGTAGTGATGGTTATTTTAACAACACCGAGGAGATTATTAAAAAAATTAATCAGAGCAAACCAGATGTCCTTTTGGTTGGTATGGGTACGCCTAGGCAGGAGAAGTGGCTAGTCGAAAACAAAAACAAATTAAAAATACAACTAGGCTGGGCCGTGGGAAGCTTATTTGAGTATCTTGCAGAAGATAAACCGCGATCACCAGTTTGGCTTGGCAAGCTCCATTTAGAATGGTTATTTCGGATGATTGTCGAACCAAACCCCGGGCGCAGATATTTAGCTGACGGTTTATGGCTACTCAAAGAGTTGTCCTTTGGGTTTTTCTTGAAACCATTTTTTCAAATAGAAAACCCAGATGGTAAAAAATAACAATAAGATAAAGATGTAAAAGAAATAACGGCTTTTGCACAAGGGAAAACTCTTTGGTTACTGCCAGTACCCTTTTGATTTTGTGAGAGATTCCTTTTTTTTTCTTTTTGAATGAATGAAAGATATTTTTTTGTGACAAAAGAAACATCGCCCGCCCATTGGTAAACTTTTTTGCCAGAAGTTTTATCAGAGAGTTGGTCTCTTGATGCATAACCTCAACCTGAGGAGCATACATCATTTTAGCTCCAAGACTTTCGAGTTGCTCGCCGAAATCGGTGTCTTCTGAAAAACCAAAGCGGTCGTATTGGCCGTCAAATTTAAGATGGCTGCGTTTTAAAAAAGATCGTTTAATCGCAAAATTTCTGGAATTGAGCGCCCCGCCGCAAAAAACGCGGCCTGTTTTTTGATGTACTCTGAGATCAAGAAACCAACGCTCGTATTGGAACGTGTAAGCCTTCATGAGTACCGAGGAGGATAATTCTTTAGATTTGCCCAGAACAACGTCGATGTCTGGGTTTTGACGGTACATCGTAATGATTTCCGCAAGCCAATGAGACGCCGGTTCACAATCGTCGTCAAGAAAAACAACGATATCGCCCCTCGCTTCCTGCAATCCCCGATTCCTTGCCCGCGATTTACCCAATCTTTTTTCAAGAAGAAGTTTTAACGGTAGATTAGAGAATCTTTTAAGAAGCGGAACATAGTTCTGTTGAGCGTTGTTTTCGATTACCAAAATTTCTTTCGGCTTAACCGACTGAGCTGACAGGGCTTTAAGACACTGGGTAATATTTGCCAATCTTTTTCGACTGGGAATAACTACAGAGATTGTCATAGGGTAGATAAATAACCAAGCATTAAAATAAACACCTCAAGAGACGGATCCTGTGAAAAGAGAGTGTGGAACTGGGCATTAATTAAAAATGTAAAAGCGCCTACCCAAATTCCTGTCGAAATCCAGTTATTTTTTATTTTTTTCCAGGACTGCCAGAAAATATAGACAACAAAAACTAGAAATAACAATCCTGCAGGAACGCCTAGTTCGGAAAAAAATAAAAGAAACGTATTGTGGACCGGAAACAAGAACCCACGAGCTTCGAGAGAGAGATCGTTGGTCGACATGACTTGAGTAAAACGATTCAATCCCACTCCCCAAACAGGAGCCTGTTTGATCATCTCCCATGCTTGAAGGACGAGATTGATGCGGCCCCGGCCATTGCCGATGGTCCAAATATCGTTAAATGACTGTAGGCGTGAGAAAAATGCAGGGACAAAAATTGAAAGAGCTACAACTATGATCATAATCATTGCAGCCAATAGCCAAAACTTCAATGCCCGAACATTTTTTTTGGTACCTAACCAAATAAAAATCATGCCTGATAAAACAATGGCCATCCATCCACTCCGGCTAAAAGTGGCAAAAAGAGAAATAAGACCGAGGGTCAAAGCTAAGACGGCAACATATTTAGATGATGACCATCTCTTTGATTTTTTTGAAAGCAGAAAGCCGAAACTCACTGGAATAAGTAGTGTTAAAAAACTGCCAAAAAAAGTGGGGTGACCCATGAGCCCGGACACTCGATAAAATGGTTCTCCGTCGGTTGTAAGATATCCAAGCGGTCGAGTGGCGCCGGAATCTTCCAGAAATAACCCCAATGGCTGACGGTTGATGAGTTGCAAGCTTCCCACGATTCCCAGGAGAAGAAGAATGGCAATGAGCGTATTTCTAAAAAGTTCCCTCATTCTTTCTCCAATAAAAAGACGGCTTCCGACAAAAAACAGACCAATAGAGGTAAATAAACGCACTAATCCCAAGGACGCCAGGTTACTATTTTCAGAAACAAAAGTACCAATGACGGACAAAAGCAGGAAGATGAGAAGAATGAAATCAATTGGCTTGAGCTTTTGCCCGTCACCTTTTTTTATGAGAACTAACATGAAAAACAGCACCACAAAAATAATCATTTTCGGCGCAATACCAAAATAAAAATCATATCCTGGAATCCAGGGATGGGGACCAGGTGAGACAACACGTATAAACCACGCCCGCAATCCCCGCTCAAATGGCAGAGACAGGAGTAATGTTGCAAACAAGCTTTCCATTAAAGAAAATTTATTGACAGTAAATAAAATAAGTCCGTATATCGCGAAGATAACAATGTAGGCCTTATTGTTGGTGATGAGTAGTAATGCCAAAGAAAAGACGTAAGGAGAAATCCGGGGATTGAGTATTTGTTTAAGGAGTTTCATCATGGAAATCCTGAACTTCGACATAGGGAAGATTGTAGTCGGCAAACGAAAACTTAAGCGGAGAATCCAGGCTGCCGACTTTCAAGATTTGATTGCCGGCAAACCTCCAGCCATACGGATAATTCACCAATAGCAATCTTAGGGTAAGAACAATATCTTTGAGCCGCGGGTTGGTTTCAAGAAATTGGTTGGTGAAGTATCCCGGACTACTCGTAAAAACGCTACTTGTGGGTGTTTCAGTTGATTTAGATAAAATTTCAGCAACTACTATATTATTGGCCCTGTCAAACATTTTGTCTCCGACGGCAATTTTATTGACTACCCATGGTTCAATATTGCGGATACGAACCGTGGCGATAATATATTTCTGTGAGTATCCTTCTGGTGGAATATTTAACGCTTCAATTTGACCTAGTACTTTGGTTTTGGGTAGTGACAATTCAATCGGTCCTCCAATTTCAACCGCACGGTTTTTGTACGAATATTTTCCGGTTCGAATACTTGCAACAACCTTAATTTTAGCTGTCACAAATATCGTTGGTTTTACATCGCCATATTGCTCAACAGAGATAATATTTGCGGTTGGTTTGCCGTCGATACCGAATTCCGTGTCACCGGACTTAATGGTGTTGGAAAGCCAGGGCGGCGGATTAAAAGAGTTTCCTCCGGAAAAGTCTTCGGTCCAATCTTTGCCTTTAACCTCCGCACGGATCATGAGCCATTCTTTTTTGGCGCCGAAAAATTTTATTCCGACGACGAACATCGCTATGACCGAGATTAAAGCAAACGCCTGTAATGGTGTTATAGTTTTAATTCTTTCCTCTATTTTTTTACTTAATGACATATTTATATTTATTTTTGTATAATACCCAATCCGAATGTACCGGGAAATTCGATCATATTATATATCTTTTTCAACCGCAATTCCTGCCAGAATTGATGGATGCCATAATCGAGATCGTTCGTGTGTTTGGTATGAATATCGTGGAATGCCATAAATCCACCTTTTGTGAGTTTGGGCCAAAAAAAACGGAAATCTGATTCCACTCCCGCGTATGAGTGGTCGCCGTCAACATGGATATAGCTCCATGTATGGGAGGGGTACAGTTTTTTGAATTTTTGAGTCGTCATGATATGCATTGTAATATAATGCTCAAGGTTAAATTTTTCAAATATGTGCCCGCCTTCTTGTGTGTTCCAAAACCCTACGCCTCCCCAATGGCTTTTGTGTTTGGGATTGGCCTGATCATATCCGGCATCCACAAAGTCGACCATTCCTTTTTGGTTATCGCGGCACGCAAGTGCGCAGATTGCCGGTATGTATCCATACCGGCTGCCGATGCATAATACCCGTTTGGGTTGAAGAACGCGAATGAGCGCATAATGAATCCATCCATATCCCAGATTACCGGTTGTTTTATCCATTTCATGCCAGTTATCGCTACGAGCGTACAGATCAATAAATCGATTGATTGACGTGCGGTTGAATATATTGGTTGACTGAAATAGTCCTGTGTAATCCATTGTGATAGTATAGTGTACACCGTATGGGAGTTTTTGAAAAATTATTTAGGTACTTTCCGGATATTTTTTTCCACAAAAAGAAAATTCTTTCGATACTGCAAAAGACTGCCACTCCTGTTTTTTTAGCAGATAAGCGTATTTTGTTGGAGCGATATCAAAACCTGCAGTGGGCGCTTGAGAAATCGTGGAGCCGGTCACAGATAGCCTATTCGTTTAAAACAAATTACGATATCGCCCGGTCCCGTATATTTCAAACTCAAGGAGCTTGGGCAGAGGTGGTTTCCGGCAAAGAATACGCGTTGGCAAAAAAACTTGGCTATGCAGGCCATCAGATTATTTTCAACGGGCCTTACAAAACAAAGGACCAACTCGGTCAAGCGTTTAGAGATGATGCATTAGTTCATATAGATCATAAGGAAGAAATGGAAAGAGTTATTGCTTTAAGCAAAGTAATAAAGCATCGGATTCGTGTTGGTGTCCGTATCAGTATGCCCATTCCCCATATAGCACGAAGCAGATTCGGTTTTTTTGTTGAGACCGGAGAAGCGCTAGCGGCAATCCAAAAATTGAAAAAAACACAGGACGTCGACATCGAAAGTATCCATGCTCACATAGGTACAGACGTTGATACGTCACTCAGCTATGCTGCAGTAGTATCGGGTATGGCAGACGTTGCGGATTTTGCTCTGAAAGAAACGGGAAAACCGATTACTTTTTTGGATATCGGTGGCGGATTCCCTTCTCACGGTGAAAAACCTTTTAGCAGAATATCGTGGCATCCGAAAAGAATCGAAGATTACGTTCAGGGGATAGTGGGGGAACTGAAACACCATCTGGTTTTCAAGAATATTCATCTTGTTGTTGAACCGGGAAGATACCTCGTCGATGATGGGATTATCTTTGCTTGTCGCGTGATTAGTGTTAGACGGGAACCTGGAAAGCAGATTGTACTGACCGATGCTACACTTACGATGTTGCCGTTGAAATGGTACCGTCCGCAGATTATTCGTATTTATTCGCAGCAACTTGATGAAAAAAGCGGTCAAGAGGTAAAAACCGTTCTCTATGGCGCTTCCTGCCGTGAAGATGACATACTGTTTGAGGGGCAATTATCTTCTATTGTATCAGGAGATTATGTGATATTTTTTTGTGTCGGTGCTTACAATCAAAGTATGGCTTCGGATTTTATTTTTGAAAAACCTGCTGCTGTTTTTTTGTAATTGATATCTTCATCATCTATTTTTTGAATAAATCCCAGGCCGGAGTAATGGTTGGTGAGCTTGAATTTATACGGCAAAAACGAGAGATTTCTCCACATTTTTCCATGTTCAAAACGCATGCTTTCCGCAGTCCGGTCAAAATCTATGTCATGAAAGCAGATGAATCCTTCAGGGGTGAGGCGGGGCCAAAATAGCCGGAGATTGGTTATAGCACCCTGGTACGAGTGGTCGCCGTCCAGGTAGATATAGTCATAGTTCCAATTTTCTTTTTTGGCAAACTGTGCGCTGGTCATAATGTGCGTTGCTATATATTTGTTGACACCGAGGTAGCGAAAATGCTCGTCGGGTTTAACAGTTTTCCAGAATCCCTGGCCATAGTAATGTTTGCTGCTTCCCTTTTTCATGTCATACGATGCATCGACAAAATCTACAAAACCTATTTGGTTTTCCATGCAGGCCTTGGCCATCATATACGGGATGAATCCGTACATGGAACCGATACAGAGTACCCGGTTGGGTTTCTGATTTCTGATGATTGCATAATGAATAAGCCCATATCCGAGATTCTGTGTAGATTTTTCCAGGTTTTGCGACCGCTGGTCGTTCCACCGGTAGTCCGCGCCGTAGTAATAGACAATGCGGTCGTAAAAATAGCGTTCGAATGCGTGGTACATGGGGAAAAGGAATAAAGTGTCAAGCCAAAATGTTTTTCCCCATATTTTTTGTCGCAGTTTTTCCAGGGCGCGTTTGATGCCGAGGTTTAAATGAATAGAATGATAGATTTGTTCAATAAATTTCATTTTCGGTTGACGAGGCCTTCTTATTGTTGATACACTAATGCAAATTAAATGGTTAAACAAATTATTTTACCACAAATAACAGAAAAAGAGTTTTTCCGTCGATTAAGAGAAAGACCTTTCGAGGATATCGGAGCTATCCGTACCATCGAGTCATTTTTTAAAAAAAAGCGCGGTTATATCTTCAAAATGCCTAAGCCAGGGACGCCGGTTATTCTTTTGGTTTCCGGCGGCTTGGACTCAACCACCACTTGGGGGCTACTGCTTTTAAAATATAAATTAGTGGTCTACCCTCTTTTTATTTTCCGTGACAGTGTACGATCTAAAAAGGAAGAACATGCTGCCGATTATTTTTGGAACTATTTTTATAGAAAGTATCCCAACCAAGTCATGCCTTTAATGAAATTTCATACTATTCTTTCACCGCCGGAAATAACCTTGAGTATGGAAAAAGAACATTATTATCATCCTAAACGGGTTTTAGACCTGATTGGCAACGAGATGATGCTTAAATATCCAAATTTTTATCCGCAACGGGTCCTCCCTTATATTCACGTCTTTTATGCGCTGGTATACGCTCAATATCTTTATGAGCATGTAGATGTAAAGATACGGACGGTGTTTACCGCGGTTCTGGCCGGCGACGGATTAGTCGTACCCAGTCAGACACTTACTTCGCTTCGAACGGCTCTTCTTTCTGTTTGCCATACTACTGCTGATTATAGTTGGCAATTTGCTTCTATCACTTTTGAAAAAGAATTGGGGCATTGGTTTTATAAAAAAGACGTGATTCTTTTGGGAAACAAGATGGGCCTACCGCTTGAAAAAACCTGGAGTTGTTACAGTGCGGGTTTGTTTCAGTGCGGCAACAGGTGTCAGACCTGCAAGAACAGAAGAGACGATTTTAGGGGCTCGGGACTCATTGACAAAACCGTTTATCTTGAGGATTTGACTTGGGTGAAATGGATGAGACATTTGGGGTTAATGAAGTGATCGTCATTCTATTGACAAAGATAATCCGATTTTCGTATTATATATGATATACGTGGCATGATAGGGGGTGATTTTTTCACTATGAAAGCGAAAAAAACGTACGCAAAACCAGGTGACAAGAAGGTAAAAATTCTCATGAAAGCACTTTTGGCCCTCAAGATGTAATGAAAAGGTTTAAAAGAGCTTCCTCTGTTCTTTCAAAGAAGATCCAAAATGGATGGGTTGTCCTCGAAAAAAATGCGAATTACTATCGTGAGTTAAATGATGTTGCAAGCATTTTGTGGTCCGTGTTGCAAACTCCCAGGTCACTTCAAGAACTCACTCAGACGGTAGTGAAGACGTTTGATGTTGATACTGCAGCAGCAGAAAAAGATATATCCATTTTTATCAAAAAATACGTATGCAACGGATTTTTGGAAGAAGTTTCATAGAGGTATGGCAGCGTTGTTTATTTTTGTCACCACTCCCATATAATTTTTTTCTGTTATTTCCCACGCATCAAAGCCAAAAGCATTGTCCCCCTTGGTTAAGCAAGCAAGTTTTTCATCTTTGATTGTGATTTCTGCCACGCGGTGAATAATAAGCTCCGGAAAATTGTGAAATGTAAAGGCAATAATATACCCCGATTTGACTTTACGAAAGGGTATTTTTTGAATGGCGAGGAGATTGCCTTTCCGGATAACCGGATACATACTGTTTGATGAGGCTTTGACGATGACAGAGCGGTGTTCCAGTGTTTTTTGAGTTGCCCAAATCATGGTTTCTTGTGTTTGATTCTGAAGTACTCCTTGATCAATAATGAGTACTCTATCGCAAAATTGTTGGAGTACTCCTATATCCTGCCAAGTAAATAAAATTGTTTTTGTACGCGGCAATGTCCTAAATACCGCAAGTCCTTTTTGCCGAAAATCCATATCCCCGACGCTGAGTCCTTCATCAACAATAAGAATGTCCGGATCAGAGTGGGTAGCTATGGAAAAGCCAAGACGTAGTTTCATGCCTGCCGAATACGTAAAGAGCGGTGCGTCGATAAACCGGCCGATGGCAGCAAACGCGATAATACTTTTGAGTTTTTGGCTGATTTTATTTTTATTTACGCCCAGAAGCATAGCGTTGAGGTATATGTTCTGAATTCCGGTTAGTTCCGGATGGAATCCGGCTTCGAGATCTATCAAAGATACAATTCTGCCGTTAGTCTGGACCGTGCCGCTTGTGGGCGTCGTAATGCCGGCGATGATTTTGAGGAGGGTCGTCTTTCCCGACCCATTCGGGCCGATGATGCCGACCCGCTCGCCTTTTCTGATCGTGAGGTTGATATCGCGAAGCGCCCAGAACTCTTCATCCCTCCCTTTGGTGAGGTGTTCGACGAGGGTGGGTTTCTCGTGGTGGATGGTGTATTTCTTTGATACAGCTGTTAGCTTAATGGCTATTTGGTTGTTGGTTGCAGATTGTTTCATGGAAGTCTATTCAAAGGAGCCGCTCGATTTCCTGCCGAAGAAGCCGGGGGAAGTCTTTGAGCAGCGCGTGGAAGCCTGAAGGGAGAAACTCTGTGAGCTCTTTGGTAAAAAACGCCGAGTCATGGGGAATAAGAGTGAGCGCTTGGTGAAGGGCAGTTCGCTGTGAGACAGGGAGGAGGTTTGCCCGGAGTATGTAGTAGAGATCAAAAAAATCCCGTGGCTTGCCCCGCGTAAGAAGTGCCGTCAATTTACCGCTTATAATGAGATCCCGGGGTAAGGCAACCACGCTATAGTTTGGGAAAAATTCGCTGGTGATAATCACGAGATCGCCACGTGTTTTTTTGCTGCCGCGCAAGGAAAACTCGGTGCGTATGTTAATCGGTCTTCCGTGGAGGCGGAAGGCAACGTTCATGAGGTACCCGCCGCTGGTTGGTGCGGCTTCTTTGATGTCAACGGCAACATTGGTTCTCCCTACGGCGATGACGGTGTCCGTTAGGACATTCTCGATCATGGTAATGTCGCGTTTCGTAAAATCGTACGGCGTTTTTTCTCCGTGTTCGAAATCCAGGTCCTCCGAGAAGCGCGGACTTTTATACACAAGTCTAATGGCAGTACCGCCCTTAAAGCACAGTTTGACTGAGTTTTTTTGCTGGTAGAGCGCGCGCAGGAACAGGTGCTGGCAGTACTCGCGCGCGATATTGGTCTCGCTCGTCTGCAGTTTCGCCGCCAGTGCAATGATCGTGTCACGCGATATCATGGCATTACCTTTCGTACCAGCGCCTCAAGGATCGGACGCCCAAACAGTTTCGTATAGGCGCGGAGTTTTTTTGTATCTATCTCCTGCGCTGTAAGCCGGTCGTTGAGCGTTTTTTGACCCAGAGACACGAGGTAGAGGTAATCAGCAAGCGCTTTTTCACGGTCCGCCATCAGGACGAGGCGGTTTGCGTCGGAGACCGGCGCATAGCCCGTGTACGCATCGCATTTCATCGTGTGATAGATGTACGTTTTACCCAACACGGTAAATCTGCGCGTTGGTTTGGTGGTCGCCGAGGTTATGGCATACACCGCCTCCGGCATCATGTTGTACCACGCAAGCGCGTACTCAAACGAGATGTATGACGGCTCGTAGAGCCGGTTGGCGAGCGTCTGCTCGTCTGGCAGGCTCGTTTTTACCCCATAGAGGCCACGCTTAAACCGAACCAGGAGACCCTGCTCGGTGTACGTCTCGAGGAAGTATTTTTTCTGATACTCCGTGGCGTCAAAGAGCCGCGCAAACTCATCCGGCGTAAAGACGGTCATCCCTTTCTCCAGGAGCTTTTCGTGAACGGAAAATGGTTTCAGTAAAGTAGGCATTTTTGTACTTTAATGAAATGATACTTCCAAGTATATTACGTTGTCAAGTTACAGCCAATCGTCAAAATAGCGGCTTTCGCGCCGGAACAGCGTTATTCCTACGGGGGCGCCGACGAGCGTGGGCTTCTCGTGGTGGATGGTATAGCGTTTAGAGACGTTGGTAAGATGAATGGCAATGTCGGCGCCCTGCTTTTTCATAGAGATAGTATGTCTTGTATGGTGTAATTATAAATATTGTTAATTACGTGAAAGCTTTCATTTGAATTAGAAATAACGGTAGCGTTTTGGACCAACTCTTTCATATCGCGTTTTCCCCGTAACAGAGACGATGCGTGACTTGGGGTAATTGTTGCGCTACTTTTTATTTCAAAA
>ERZ1292623.3211-Hain-H51-01um-R1-3211-length-14062-cov-38_pt1 | contig 14062 bp, 13 predicted proteins | sample MGYA00564398_ERZ1292623 | MGnify/ENA primary metagenome ERZ1292623 (study PRJEB36523, sample SAMEA6512633) | groundwater metagenome | collected 2019-01-07 | study: AquaDiva: Metagenomics assemblies of 32 groundwater samples
TTCAAAAAATCGCCGAAATACTTACTCCTGGTTCCAAGCTATTGACCTGAAAACGTACGATAGAATTTTGTCTTCTTATGCGTTAGAATGAAAATAGACAGTCTTATTTTATTGAATTATGCCAACAATCTTTTCGGCCGTTATGCTTTTTACGGCATTAACCGGTTTTTCATTTTTACCCCAAGAAAACATCATCGAGAAACTCCTGGGACAACTCGCGAGTCTTGTGTTTCCCATTAGCATTACTCCCGAGGATCTTCGCGCAAAGCACGATACAAGCAAAGTCCGTGTTCTTATCGTTCCCGGACATGACAATAAAAAATCGGGGGCTTCTTTTGGAGGAGTACGGGAAGCGGATCTTACGCTTCAAGCAGCAGAAGAACTTTATCGTTTTTTGGATAGAAATAATCGCTTTGAAGTTTTTTCTGCCCGTGATTTTTTTTCCGGAGAATACACTCCGGAGCTTGACGCATATTTTAAATTTCGGGAAGAAGAAATAAAGCAATTTCGTAATCAATCACAAGCGATTATGGAAGCTTTAATTGCCGCTCAAGTCGCGGAAGATAAATCAACCTTGAACCACGGCTTTGCGAAAGACGATATTTCTTTGCGTTTATACGGGATCAATAAATGGTCAAACGAAAACAATATCGATATCGTTATGCATATTCATTTTAACGACTATCCGCGCCGGAGATTGAGTACTTTCGGAGAATATTCCGGTTTTTCTATTTATGTTCCCGAATCCCAATATCCGAATGGGCTTGCGAGTATAGATTTCGCAAAGCCAATTTTTGACGCACTAAAAGAATATGTTCCCGTGAGTGATATGCCGTATGAAAAAGCGGGCATTATTGAAGATCAAGAATTAATCGCCGTAGGTTCGAACGGCTCGCGTGAAGGTGTTTCATTACTCATTGAATACGGTTATCTCTATGAGTCGCAGTTTCGGAATGCCGCTATCAGAAAACCAGTTATTGAACATTTAGCGTTCCTCACATATCAAGGCATAAAAGAATATTTTCTAAAAGAACATTCGGATAATACCTCGGAAACCACACTGCTTCCGCATTTTTGGGATTCTGTTTTAGAAAAAAACATGAGATGGAATCCTCACGTGCTCTCGCTTCAGGCGGCTCTCTATAAAGAGGGGGTATATCCTCCTCCCGGAAAAGATTTACGTGGATGTCCTATGAATGGGAACTTCGGATCGTGCGTAGAAGAAGCAGTGCGTTTATTCCAAGACAAATACCGCGAGGAGATACTTGTACCAGTCAACTTTTCCGAGGGCACGGGTATCGTCAGTCCATTGACACTTAAAAAATTAAATAGTTTATACGGGCAATAGCAGGATTTTAGGGTATATGCCACATAGGCGTATGCCCGTTTTTTGTGGTATAATAAAAATCATGGAAGAATTCATAAAAGAGCATTGGATTATTCTCTTTGCAGTGCTTTTATGGAGTGCTCTCTGGAAAGGCATTGCTCTTTGGAAGGCGGCGCGCCTTCGAGATCTTTGGTGGTTTGCGGCGCTTTTTATTGTAAACACGGTCGGCATACTTGAAATTTTATATATTTTTGTTTTCAGTAAGCGGAGTAGAGTGTCTCTTCCGAAGGAATACAACGAAGGGGGATAGTGATATTCGTGTTCGGTAACATTTGAAATAATGTGGTGCAACTTTTTTAGACGTTTTTATGATGCAATTTAAAAAATTCCGCAGGGAAATTCTGCGATATTATAAAAAACATAAGAGAGATTTTTCTTGGCGACGTACGCGTAATCCGTACCGGATTTTTATTTCGGAGATTATGCTTCAGCAGACGCAAACAATTCGCGTAAAGAAAAAATATGGCGAATTTTTAAGAATCTTTCCAACCATACAAGCTTTAAGCAAAGCGCCCTTGGCAAGCGTGCTTCGGGTATGGCAGGGGATGGGGTATAATCGGCGCGCCCTCTCTCTTAAAAAGACTTCCTCTCTCATTACGCAACGATTTCATGGTATCATTCCCAAGACACGCGAGCATCTCGAGGCGTTGCCCGGAATTGGTGCCGCTACCGCTTCAGCTATTCTTGCATTCGCGCACAATAAGCCCGTAGTGTTTCTTGAAACAAATATACGCCGTGTTTTTCTTTACTTTTTCTTTCCGAAGCGGCGAGATGTTCACGATCGCGAGTTGATTCCGTTTATCGAAAAAACTCTTGACCTTAAAAATCCGCGCCGTTGGTATTACGCGCTTATGGATTACGGTGCGATGTTAGGTGAAAAAATAGAGAATCCAAATCGGAGAAGCGCTCATTATCTAAAACAAGCGCCTTTTCTGGGTTCTCGCAGGGAGTTGCGTGGAAAGATTATCAAATTTTTACTCGAGAAAAAAGTTTCTTCAGGGAAAGAAATTATGCAAAAGTTCAATGATAAACGTACAGAAGAAACTCTCCATAAACTTATACAGGAAGGTTTTATAAAGAAACGAAAGAGTTCTTTTTCTCTCGTATAGACTTAATTTCATTGATTTCCTCGGGGTCTTTTTACTACAATAAATAGATGGAGAAAACAATAGTTCAAATTTTAGAGCATGAAGGAGTTGGAGTTTTTCCAACGGACACCATTTACGGCATTGTGGGTTCCGCGCTTTCCCGTAAGGCCGTGCGGAGAATTTATCGGCTCCGTCGGCGAAATACCAAAAAGCCGATGATTATTTTGATCGGTTCATTTGACGACTTGTTAATGTTTAAGATCAAACTTGAGGCGAAAGTGAAAAAAGCGCTCTCTACATTTTGGCCGGGCAAGGTAAGTATCATCTTGCCGTGCCCTATAAAAAAATTTAAATATTTGCACCGAGGAACGAATACTTTGGCGTTTCGTTTGACTGCCAAAAAATCTTTGCGAAAACTGATAGAAAAGACAGGACCACTCGTTGCTCCCAGCGCGAATTTCGAAGGCGAGCCGCCCGCAAAAACCATAAGAGAAGCCCGTGCTTATTTTGGTGACAATGTTGATTTTTATATTGACGGAGGGAAGCTCAATGGTCGTCCCTCATCACTTCTTCGATTTATGGAAGGAAAGGTGATCGTTTTGCGATGAGATTTAATGGATTTAAGGTAGCCTCGCTGTCGAGCGGTGATGTATTGGAGAATAAAATAAAAAACCCGCGATAGGCGGTTTTATAGTTAAATAATAATTCGATTTTTTTAAAGATTCCTGCACTGAAGCAGGAATCTTTTCCCCACGTTGCGGGGAGATGATATTGTCTTGTTGATTTTCATATTCCGCAATGTTCTAAAGACGGGTTCCTCAGCTTTAAGCCCTCAGGCTCATGCGATTCGGATCCCTTATTAGGTTTTTTAATTGAAGCGGAAATGTTGCCACAAGAACAATATCTACTATTAGTGTGTGGGCTATTTATAGAGATGTCAACACCATACCTTGAATAAATAGTGGATAACCTCCCGTACTATGGGGAAAAACTCTTCATAACTCTCCCATGGTTCTTTTTTCCTCGAATATCGGTTTTTGTGATATACTAAGAGTACGTTTAGGTTTGATAATAAGTTCGTGGTTTATTCGCTTATTTTGGAAAAAATAAAATGAAAATTTATGACATAAGTCGATCCATAGGAAAAGAAACGCCTATTTATCCCGGCGATCCAGCGTTTGAGTTGAATTTCGTGAAAAAATTAAGCGTTCAAGGCTTAAACGTTTCCCGCATGGCGTTGGGACTCCATACCGCTACGCATTGTGATGCTCCTTCTCATCATGTAAAAAATGGGCGAACGATTGAAAAAATTGACCTTGAAAAGTGTCTTGGATGGTGTCGGGTAGTAAATATGACGAATGTAAAAGCGGAGATTGAAATCAAGGACATAAAAAGAATTCGCCCAAAAGCAGGCGAGATTATCATCTTCAGAACAAAGAATTCACTCGCAAAAACGAAGCGTTTTGATAAGACATTTGTCTCCTTAAGTGAAGCGGCGGCTCGATTCCTGGTAAAATCGAAAATTAAGGCGGTGGGCATAGACGGTCCTTCGATTAAAAAATTCAGGTTACGGCCTGATTCTATCCATCCCTTGCTTCTTCGCGCGGGAATTCCGATTTATGAGGGGTTGCAACTTGCCGCCGTAAAACCCAAGAATTATTTTTTTGTAGGATTACCGCTTAAGATTGTCGGGGCTGAAGCTTCTCCGGTAAGGGCAATTCTTATCTATTCATGACCTATAAAAAAATCCAAATGTATTTTTTTCTCGGCCTGATCCTTGCGGCATTTGGGCTTACGTTTTTTCTTTTTCTTCCCTACCTTGGGCCGTTACTCATAGGTCTTACGTTCGCGATCGTTTTTCAGCCTTTACACGTGAGAATTCTCCGCCTCATCGGAGAAAAAAAAGAATCTCTCGCGGCGCTCTTCACTACATTGTTCGTATTGATTGTCATTTTCGTTCCGCTTATATTTTTTGTTGTCCGACTTATCACCGAAGCGGGAGATCTTTATTTTAATATTCTGAATGCCGAAGCCGGCATTGATTTTATCCAACGAATCGCGAATTTTGTTATTGATCGTTTTTCCCCGGTTCTTTCTGGAGTATCTTCCGAAAATATTGTTCTTGTGGTTAGGCAATACGCCGCGCAAGGACTTTCATGGCTTTTGCGGAATATTGGTTCTGTATTTTCGGAAATAGCGCGGGTTATTTTCTCCCTTTTCTTAAGCATTTTTGCACTCTATTACTCCTTAAAGGACGGACCAAAGTTACGGCGACTTATTACGATCGTTAGTCCGCTCGCTCGAGAGTATGATACGGAAATTCTTGATCGATTGCGTAAGGTCGTGAGCTCTGTCGTCCGGGGATCGCTTATTATCGCTGTGCTACAAGGAATTATCGCCGGTATCGGATATGCGTTTTTCGGCGTTCCTAATCCTGTTCTTTGGGGATCGATTACTTCGCTTGCGGCAGTTATCCCTGCCTTCGGCACGATGCTCGTGACAATCCCCGCGGTGCTTTATCTCCTTATTTTTGGGAATATTACTCAGGCGATAGGATTGCTTATATGGGCCGGCGTACTTGTCGGTCTAGTTGATAATTTTTTAAAACCAAAGCTTATCGAACGCGGGGTCGATATCCATCCATTTTTGATACTCCTCAGCGTTTTCGGCGGTATCGAATTTTTCGGCCCCATCGGATTTCTTTTGGGTCCTCTCATCTTGAGCTTTTTTCTTGCGCTTCTCGATATTTACCAAAGGCAATTTAGCCAATATCTCGAAGCGGAATCATAAACGCTTTAATGTTCTTCACTGATTTACCCGTAAGAGTTTAAAAAATTAACATGACTAATGTTGACAAGTCAGCATTGCCGACCATTCTTGTTATTTTTGGAGCAACCGGTGATCTTACGAAAACAAAACTCGCGCCGGCTCTTTTTAGATTATATGAGAAAAAACTGTTGCCGCGTTTTTTCCAAGTGGTCGGTTTTTCCCGGCAGAATTTAAGTGATGAGGAATTTCAAGCCAATATTTTCGAAATAGTCCGTAAATTACCGGGCGGAAATGACGAATCAGCAAGGGCGTTTTCGCGACTTTTTGTCTATCGCGAAGGACATTTTGACACACTCGACGGCTACGGCAAACTTGCTGATTTTTTGGGATACAAGGATAAAGAATGGAGAACATGTTCGAATAAGCTTTTTTATCTTGCGGTTCCGCCGACGTATTATAAATCGATTTTCAAAAATCTTGTTACTTCGAAACTTACCGAACCGTGCAGTCCGGAAGAAGGTTGGACTCGGGTAATCGTCGAAAAGCCTTTTGGCAAAGATTTAAAAACGGCCGAGGAGCTCGACGCGATGCTGGGGAAGCTTTTTAAAGAAGAGCAGATTTATCGCATCGACCATTATTTAGGAAAGGAAACGGTGCAGAATATTATCGCTTTCCGTTTCTCCAATGCTCTTTTCGAACCGAGCTGGAACAAGGATTTTATCGAAAGTATTAGCGTAAGAATTGCCGAGGAAGACGGCATTCGTGATCGCGGAAGTTATTATGACGGCATCGGAGCGTTACGGGATGTGGGACAAAATCACATTCTCCAACTTCTCGCGCTTTTTACCATGGAAACGCCGAAAGCGTTCGATGCAGATTCTATCAGAAAAGGACGCGCCGAGGTTTTGAATGCCTTGAAGATTATGTCGGCGGACGAAATAAAAGAAAATACGGTACGCGGACAATATAAGGGATATACAAGAGAAAAAAATTCATCACCTTCTTCCACTACGGAAACCTATTTTCGCATCAGGGCGTATCTCACCACGCCGCGTTTTATAGGAGTGCCTTTGTACTTGGAAACCGGCAAGGCTCTTTTTGAGTCGAGGGCCGAAGTAGTGATTATATTTAAGCACCGTACTCCCTGTCTTTGTCCGCCGGAGAGCGGAAAACATTATCAGAATATTCTTCGTTATCAAATTCAGCCGCAAGAAAAAATCACCACTTCGTTTTGGATAAAAAAGCCGGGGACTCGAATGGTGATCGAGGAAAAAGATTTTTCGTTCGATTACCAAGAGGCATATGAACAGGATCTTTTTATCGACGCGCATGAGAAGTTATGCCTTGACGCGATTCAAGGGAATCAGACGCTTTTTGTAAGTACGGATGAGATTACGGCAAGCTGGCGTTTTGTTGATCCGATTATTCGAGCGTGGACAAACGATAATGTGCCGCTTCAGATATATGAAAAAGGTTATATTCCCGACACCAAGCAATTCAACGCCGTAGGTGTTGCTTCATATGAGTTATTGAGCAGTAAAAAAATCGGCATGATCGGTCTTGGTAAGATGGGGCGCAATTTAGCTCTCCATCTTCTTGAAAAGGGATGGGAAGTGAATGGGTTTGATCCTTCTTTCGAGGCATTAGATGAAGCGCGGAAGGAAGGAATCTCCGTGGTTTCTAGTCTCAAGGAGCTCGTTCGCGCGAGTGGAGAGCCCGCCGTCTTATGGGTAATGGTTCCTGCGGGAAAAATTCTCGATGAAACACTATTCAGCACTATCGGGCTTATGTCATTACTGCGCAAAAATGATATTATTATTGATGGAGGGAATTCTTTCTATAAAGATTCAATTCGTCGCGCAAAGCAGTTCGCGAAACGAGGCGTACGTTTTCTTGACGTCGGAGTCTCCGGCGGTCCGGAAGGCGCGCGTAGTGGGGCATCCCTTATGATCGGCGGCGACAAAAAAATCTTTGAATTCCTTAGGAATCTCTTCGCTGATCTTTCGGTTCCCGAAGGATATGGTTATGTTGGCGCGTCCGGAGCGGGGCACTTTGTGAAGATGGTGCACAACGGCATTGAGTACGGAATGATGGAGGCGATTGCCGAGGGATTTTCTCTTATGAAGCGATCGCCGTATAAATTCGATCTTCACAGGGTGGCGAATGTATATCTGAACGGTAGTGTTATCGAATCCCGTCTTATAGGGTGGCTCGTGAAAGCGTTTACCATCTTCGGAATTAATCTTAAGGCCGTGAGCGGTACCGTATTCCATACCGGTGAAGGAGCGTGGACGATACAGACCGCAAAAAAACTTAAGGTTCCCGTGCCCGTTATCGAGCAAGCTCTAAAGATGAGGATTGTTTCGGCAAAAAAGCCGAGTTATGCGGGAAAAATTTTGACGGCACTGCGCAACCAATTCGGGGGTCACGCGATTAAGAAAAAGTAAAAAAGCACCTTTGTTTTTTAAAAATCAAACATTCGAAAATGAAAGTTTTAATGTTCGGTTGGGAATTTCCTCCGCATAACAGCGGTGGGTTAGGTGTGGCGTGCGCCGGACTTGCGCGAGGTCTCGCTAATCGCGGTATTGGAATCACCTTTGTTCTCCCTAAAAAAGTCGGCGTAAGCGCCGATTTTTTAAAGATTATTTTCGCCGACATTTCTGGAATAAAATTCAGAGAAATTGATTCGTTGCTTTCCGCGTACGCGACGTCCGTTTCGTATCGGGAGATACGCTCACGCACCGTTTCTTCGATTTACGGCAAGGGACTTTTTGAAGAAGTTATGAGGTACGCGCTTCGGGCTTATCATCTCGCAAAAGAAGAAGATTTTGATCTTATTCACGCCCATGATTGGCTTTCCTTCGGCGCGGGTCTTGCGGCAAAAGCGGCAAGCGGAAAACCGCTTATTGTTCATGTGCACGCGACCGAATTCGACCGTACCGGCGGAATGAACATCAATAAGCGAGTATATGAAATCGAAAAAGAGGGTATGGAAAAAGCCGATGCGGTTATTGCGGTCAGCCAATTTACGAAAAATATCATTGTTCGGCACTATGGTATCGACCCGAATAAGATCAACGTGGTCCATAATGCGGTGGATATTTTTGAGCCGGGACATTTTGCGTCCGAACTTTTAGAGTTGAAGCGCGATGGGCGGAAAATAGTTCTTTTTGTCGGAAGAATAACATTACAGAAAGGGCCCGATTATTTTCTCCAGGCCGCTAAGAAAGTGTTAGAATATAACAGTCGGGTTCTTTTTCTCGTTGTCGGATCCGGCGATATGGAGCGACAGCTCATCGAGCAGGCGTCGAGTCTTGGGATTTCGGATAAGGTTCTTTTCGCCGGTTTTTTGCGCGATCAAGAACTTGCGAAAGTATATCGCGTTGCCGATCTTTACGTGCTTCCCTCGGTTTCAGAGCCGTTCGGTATTACCACGCTCGAATCGCTCGCGCACGGCACTCCGGTTCTTATTTCAAGACAATCGGGCGTCGCAGAAGTTCTCTCCCACGCCCTGAAGGTTGATTTTTGGGATATTGATGAGATGGCGAATAAGATTGTTTCGGTTCTTGCCTATGCACCTCTCCACGCGTGTCTTCGTGAAAACGGAAATACGGAAGTAAAAAAATTATCGTGGGGAAGGTCGGCGGAGCAATGCTCGGGGGTATATAATGAAGTAATGTTACGCGAACGCGCCCATACGGTTATCGCTTAAATTTTATGCCATCAGTTTGTTTTTATTTCCAAGTTCATCAGCCCTTGCGCATTAAAAAGTATCGGATTTTTGATATCGGTAACGATCATAAATATTTTAACGATCACTCCGAAACAAATTTAAATAATCGAAAAATTTTAGAAAAAGTTGCCTATAAATCGTATCTTCCGACCAACGCGATTCTCCTGGACCTTTTAAAGCGCTATCCGCAATTCAAGGTCAGCTTTTCCCTCTCGGGTGTTTTTTTGGATCAACTTGAACATTACGCTCCGGAAGTGCTCGATTCGTTCCAAAAACTCGCTCATGTTGACGAAACGCGCTCGTCGGGCGCAGCGCGAATTGGCGTGAATCCACGCGTCGAGATCCTAGATGAAACCTACTACCACTCGCTTGCATTTCTTCATTCGCGCGCGGAGTTTCGAAAACAGGTGGATCTTCATCGTGAGCGGATCATTGATCTTTTTCACCAAGAACCGAAGGTATTCCGTAACACCGAATTGATCTACAACAATGAACTTGCGAAAGAAGTCGAGCGTCTCGGATATACCGGAATCCTTGCGGAAGGAGCGGATCACGTTTTGGGGTGGCAGAGTCCGAACTTTATCTATCGCCCGAAGGGAACCGAGAGAATAAAGCTTCTCCTTAAAAATTACAGGCTTTCCGACGATATCGCGTTTCGTTTTTCAAGCCGCGATTGGAGCGAGTATCCGCTCACCGCTCCAAAGTTCGCAGACTGGGTTTCTGCGGTAAACGGTAACGGAACCGTGGTGAATCTTTTTATGGATTATGAAACATTCGGGGAACATCAATGGGAGGATACGGGTATCTTCAACTTTCTGCGCGCTTTGCCCGAAGAGATCTTGAAGCATCCGGATAATAACTTCGTGACGCCTTCCGAGGCGATCCATAAATACCCGGCGGTTGCCGAACTTGATATTCCGCACTTTGTGTCATGGGCCGATGTCGAACGTGATCTTTCCGCGTGGCTTTCGAATCCGATGCAACATGACGCGATGAGAAAGCTTTATGATATGGAGCGGGATGTTATTGAAGCGAAAAACGATGAACTCCTTGAGGATTGGAGGCGGCTACAGACATCTGACCATTTTTACTATATGTGCACGAAATGGTTCGCGGACGGCGATGTTCATAAATATTTTAATCCCTATGAATCTCCCTACGAGGCGTTTATTGCGTACGCCAATGTCTTGCACGACCTCAAATTGCGGATTGACGACATAAAAAGGTCGAAAGAAAATATGGCATAACTATGGCTCCACGTCAGAAGAAAAATAAAAAACTATTGGTTCAAGCGGCCGATGATCGCTGTTTTTGGGTATGGAACGGTCCCGTGCTCCATAATTTATGTGAACTTCGAGATTTTATAGGCCATAAGAAATTAAGCAAAGATCAGTTCGCGCATCATGTTGCCCATGAAAAAAATGATCTCGCGGATTGGGTCGATCATGTGCTTTCGGACCAAAAGTGCGCCGCGGGTCTCCGCAAAGTAAAAACCGAACGGGGAACTTTGGGCGTATTAGAAAAAACCCTTCGGGATTACGAATAATGCCACGCTCTCTGGTATTAGGAAATGGAAGTGTGTTGGTGGGCCTCGATCGTTCAGCCGAGGTGCGTGATTTTTATTTTCCCTATGTCGGCCTCGAGAATCACGTGGGAGGACATCACGTTCATAAGGTGGGCGTATGGGTGAACGGCCGCTTGCGCTGGCTCGATGATCCCGGTTGGGAGATCTCAGTCCACTATGCCCATGAGACATTTGCGAGCGATATTATCGCAAGAAATGCAGAATTGGAGATCGAACTTCGATTCACCGATGTGGTATACAACGAGAAGAATATTTTTATACGCAAGGTTGAAGTGATGAATCGGAGCGGTGAGCGTCGTTCGGCAAGATTGTTCTTCCATCAACAGTTTGAAATTTATCAATCGCATCCGAGCGATACCGCTTATTTTGATCCCGCTCATAACACGATTATCCACTACAAAGGCGAGCGTGTGTTTTTGATAAACGGCCGTTTAGGCGACAAGACATTCAATGATTTTAGCACGGGCGTTTTTGAGATAGAGGGGAAAGAGGGGACCTATAAAGACGCGGAAGACGGAGTACTCGAAAAAAATCCCATAGAACACGGTCGTGCTGATTCGGTAATCTCTTTCTGGCTCGATCTCGAGCCCCAGGAGAGCGGCACGGTCTATTACTGGCTTGCCGCGGCGAAATCCCTTAAGGAAGCGAACGATCTTAATTTTTATGCTCTGAAGCTTACACCGGAACATCTTATAAAAACTACCCGTGATTTTTGGTCGGCGTGGGTGAATAAAGAGAACTTTACGTTTTACGGTCTCGACGATTCGGTCGTCGGACTTTTTAAAAAATCATTGTTTCTTATTCGCGCTCATGTTGGAGATAACGGTTCTATTATCGCCTCGGGCGACTCCGAAATGCTCCAATATGGGAGAGATACATACAGTTATGTGTGGCCACGCGACGCGGCAATAAGCGCTTTCGCGCTCGACAAGGCGGGAGATTTTAGCGTTGGAAAGAAATTTTTTCAATTTTGCAATGACGTTATTAATGATGACGGTTATTTTATGCATAAATATCGTCCCGATAAGTCACTCGGCAGTTCTTGGCATCCGTGGATACGCGACGGAAAGCCAGAGCTACCGATCCAAGAGGACGAAACCGCGCTCGTCATTTACGCGTTGTGGAAACACTACGAACTTTCGAAAGATATTGAATTTATTGAAGAGCTGTACAACTCACTCATTAAAAAGGCGGCTGATTTTATGGTGCGTCATATCCACCACGAGACGGGTCTTCCGAAGTCCAGCTACGACCTTTGGGAGGAAAAGTACGGAACATCGACATTTACCGCAAGCGCGACCTATGCCGCGCTTCTTGCCGCCGCGCGCTTCGCGAAGCTTTTGGGTAAAACCGATGCTGAATCGCTTTATTTGGAGACTGCAGAGAGGATACGCGGCGGTATATTGGAATATTTATATGATGCGGAAACCGGAATGTTTTTGAAACTCATCAATTTCAAAAATGGAGAGCGTGTTTATGATAGGACGATAGACATAAGCAGTGTTTATGGTATTTATAAGTTCGGGGTTCTTGCGCCGCATGACGAGCGTGTCGGCAGAGCAATGAAGATACTCGAAGAAAAACTTCTTTGTAAAACGCCGATTGGCGGAGTACCGAGATACGTGGGCGACATCTACTATCGCATAAGCCCGGATTTGCCCGGAAATCCGTGGTTTATTACCACGCTCTGGTACGCGCAATACTTTATCGAAATTGCGAAGGAAGATAAGGATCTAAAACCCGTGCGTGAGTGGCTTTCTTGGGTCGCGCGTTACGCGCTCCCTTCGGGAATTCTTTCGGAACAGTTGGATCCTTATACGGGAGGACAGGTTTCGACCGCGCCGCTTACCTGGAGTCATTCGGAATTTGTGATTACCGTGATCCAATATCTCGAAAAACTCGAAGAGTTGGGAATTTGCAAATCCTGTTATCACACGCGTTAGCTTTTTTATTCGCTTCGCGGTATTCTGAAGAGAATGACAAAAATTTCCCGATCTAAAATCGAGCTTTTTCGCGAATGTCAGCGGTGTTTTTGGTTGGACGTGAAAAAAGGTATCAAACGTCCGCCACCAATGCCCTACACGATCAATAACGCGATCGATTATCTTCTGAAACAGGAGTTTGATATCCACCGCGAGAAGGGAACGCGCCATCCGGTAATGGTGAAGAACCAAATCGACGCGATTCCGTTCGCGTCTCCGGATATAAATACGTGGCGGCATAATTTTACCGGTGTCCGGTTTCATCATGAACCCACGGATTTTTTGGTCTTCGGCGCGGTGGACGATGTGTGGGTGAATCCGAACAACGAACTTATCGTCGTGGATTACAAAGCGACCGGAGCGAACCAGCATCGCATTTACGATTCTTATAAACGCCAGATGGAGATTTACCAGTGGCTCTTGCGTCAGAATAAATACAAAGTTTCTCCGACCGGTTATTTTGTGTTCGCGAAGGCGAATAAGGCGAATGGGTTTGGTCATGGCGAAGCCACCTTAGCTTTTGATCTTTTCGTGGAACCGCAGGAAGGGGATAATTCATGGGTGGAGGGAGTACTTCAAGACGCGCGGGCGGTGTATGACGCAGAGGATGCTCCGCAATCTTCGAGCGAGTGCGCATATTGTTCCTATCGCGCGAATGCCGCGACGGTTTAAGTACTATTGACAAATATGATGTTTAGGTATATACTATTTCCATAGTTCTTTGATAAGATTTGCAATCTGGTCATAGCGAAAAGTGGCTTAAAAGTAGGCCATTCCTCGCTATGACCACTGAGGCCATGGTTCCTCCTCGGATTAGAGGAATCCGCCAACTGGCGGAGAAACGCCCAAATCAGGGCAGGAGATACAATCATGAGCACAGAATTCGCATCCGCTGGCCTTACTGCCGGACAACTCAACGCCATCGTCAAGAAGCTTGGTGGCCACGACATGGCGCTCCGTTTTCTCCGCGATGAACTCTCGGTTCCCGAACTGATCCGTTCGTGGCGCGAGGAAGACGGCGTCATCTACTTCTCGGTCACCTCCGACGGCACGACCGGCGAGGACTGGATCAAGCGTCTGGAAGGCAACGGTTTCCGCGTCGGAGACTACGCCAAGCAGGTGCTCCGTTCGCCGGACTTCAAGCCGACCAACGGCGTGACGACCGAAGTCGCCGTTCTCAAGGGCATGCTCTTCGAGGACAACGACCGGATCACGAAGAAGATCCGCGCCGAGGCCGACAAGCGCAAGCTCTCGAAGCCGAACGCCGAACTGGCCTGCCTCATCCGTCTGAAGTTTACGGACAAGGAGATCGAAGCCATGGGTTTGTGGTACATCGTTGCCATGCACGAACCCATCAACGACTCCGACGGCGGTCCGCGCTTGCTGCGCGCGGACCGTAGCGACGGTGGTCGCTGGCTCGACGCGTGCAGCGGCAGGCCTGGCCGCAGGTGGGATCGTGACGGCGGGTTCGCGTTCGCCGTGTCGCAAGTCAGTTCTCAATCCTAAGATCCTCGGGAC
>ERZ1292623.3213-Hain-H51-01um-R1-3213-length-14061-cov-5_pt1 | contig 14061 bp, 21 predicted proteins | sample MGYA00564398_ERZ1292623 | MGnify/ENA primary metagenome ERZ1292623 (study PRJEB36523, sample SAMEA6512633) | groundwater metagenome | collected 2019-01-07 | study: AquaDiva: Metagenomics assemblies of 32 groundwater samples
TTCATCCTGCCACCCGTGAAAGCCATCCGCATGTGGCTCCGAGGCATGTACTACTCGACACGAAACGACTGATTTGAGCTTTGAGCTTAATTTGGAATTTGGACTTTGACATTAGGATTTATCTCCTCGAACCTTCTTGCGGATTGATTGGACAATGGTAATACACTCCTCAGCGTTCAGGCTCGCTCCGCCTATGAGCAGGCCCTCCATGCCGCGAATGTCCGTGGCCAGGAACGAGGAGGCGTTCTGTGCCGTGGCCGAACCGCCGTAGATAACCCGAATGGTATCGGCAACGGATGGACCGAGAAGCTTCACCAGGAGCTTCCGGATGTAGAGGGCGCGGCGGGTGGCGTTGTCCGGTGAATCGGGACGCGCGCCGGGGGTGGTTGAAATCGCCCACACCGGTTCGTAGGCAATGACGATCGCTCGGAGCCGCCTGCGCGGGATGCCGTCAAGAGCGCGCGCCAGCTGCTGCGCGAGCAACGGCGGCGTCACGGCCTGCGATTCGCGGTGCTCCTCGCCGATGGCAATGATCGGGATGAGCCGCGCTACCAAGGCGGCTTTCACCTTGCGGTTGATAAGGCCGTCGTCTTCCCCGAAGAACCGCCGCCGCTCCGAGTGGCCGAGGATAACGTACCGAACGCCGAGATCCCGGAGCATGAGCGGCGATACGGCGCCGGTGTATGCACCGCTAGCTCCGGCCCACGCATCTTGGGCGGCGAGGACGGTGCGCTGCCTCGTCACCCTGCCCACCACGGCCAGGTACGGGAACGGCGGCGCGATAGCCACCTCGACCCCCGAGACGTTGCCCAGCCCAACGGCAATGCGCCGAGCCAGCGCCTCGGCGGCCCGGAGGGATGTCGGATTCATCTTCCAATTTGCTACCACCAGCGGTTTCATCCCTTCACACCCGGATAGTCCTTAAAAACTTCGCCGCGGCCTCGGGGCTGATGGTCGAAATCTCAATGCCCGTGCCGATCTCAAACCCGGCCCAGATAGCGGTCTTGGGAATAATTTCGATGTGCCAGTGATAGTACGGCGCCCGGCTGCCATCGGTGGCGGGAGCGGTATGGATAAAAAAGTTGTACGGCGGATCGCCGAGGCCGCGGCCGAGCTTCCCCAGCACGCGCCGGAGCGCCTCCGCACAGGTGGCAACCTCGCCGTCGGTCATGGATTCGAATTCGGCGCTGTGGCGTCGCGGGAAAATCCTGATCTCAAACGCCTGCCGGGACACGTAGGGACACAGGGCGATGAAGTCATTGTTGGCGTAGACGATGCGCCACCCCTGCCGCTCCTCAAAGCCGAGCATGGTGCAGTGGACGCACCGACGGTGCTTCCGGTAGTACTCGGAGGCACCCTTGAGCGAGCGACCGACGTCCGGCGGAACGACGGGGATGGCGATGATCTGGGAGTGGGGGTGGGAAATCGTGGCTCCGGCTTCCCGCCCGTGGTTGTGGAAAATTGCGATGTATTCCACACAGTCCTCGGCGGCGAGCGCGCGGTACCGATCGAGGTAGGATCGCACGACGATCCCCGCTTCCTCGGTGCTCATGGCGCCGAGCGAACGGGTATGGTGTCGGGTGATAACGACCTCGTGGAACCCTACCCCATCCTGCCGGCGGAACGGCCCGACATTCTGTTCGATGCCGCACATACCCTCCCCGAAGGCGGGGAATTTATTCGGCACGACTTGGAGCCACCACGACCGCTTGAGCGCACGACGTTCCGCTGGGCTGGGTATGCGAGATCGCGGATCCGCCGGAAACCGCACCCCGGCTCGATCGTAGACCAGAAGTGCTGAAGGCAGAAGCTGCTCAAAAGGACAGTTCCGCTTCGGCTGCGGTTTCTCGCGCCTGCGGTGCCTCGCGTACTCGTTCGGTCGGTGCGCCCGGCCCGTGGCAACCGCCACCCAGTCACCGGTAACGAGATCCTGACGGAGTTCGGAGACGTGTTTCATACTACGCCGATCAAATGAATAGTTGGAGGATTGAGACCGGGTAGGCCTGCGGATCTCTTCGGCTGCCCATTTCACTCAAATTACTCAACTCGCTGCCTACCTATATTTCCCCGTAACATCGTTCCACCGGACCCGGAGGAGTTCTCCCAGGGTGGTAGCATAGGCGGAGAGCTTGACCTTGGAATCCGGCGGATTGATCCAGACGACTGGTAGCTCTCGAATGGAAAATTCGTGGCGCTTGCCGATCAGGAGCACCTCAAAATCAAACCCCCAGCCGATGAGCGTCTGGCGCGGGAAGATCGTCTCCGCGGCGCGGCGGGTGAAAAATTTAAACCCGCGCTGGCTATCGCGGATCTCCCACAGGCCGGACACAATCCGGATGACGTACTTGGCGAGCTTGCCCAGCAGCCGCCGGTACTGCTGTGCGTGCTCCTGAACCGAGGCCCCGCGAACCTCGATTGATCCAATGACAATATCTGCGCACGGGGCGCTGACCGACATGGTACAGAGGTGCGGCAAAAACCGATCGGCCTGCTCGGGTGATACCGAGTTGTCGGCGTCGGCGAAAAGCCGGATATCGCCCGTGGCGGCAAGCATGCCCTGCTTCACCGCCCAGCCCTTGCCGCGGTTCTCAACGGTCATGAGACGCACGTTGGGGATCTCCTGCCCAAGGGTGGCGACGATCGCGGCCGTCCGATCGCGCGAGGTTGAGTCGACAACAATGATCTCATAGCCGCCGGGGAAGCTTTTGGAACGCAAATAAGCACTGACCGCACGGAGCGTTTTTGAAATGCGCTGCTCCTCGTTGTAGGCCGGGATGATCCAGGATATATACATGAGTCATGAAGCACGAAGCATGAATCAGGGTTACGGACGTACCGTATTCATGATTCTTGCTTCATGCTTCTTGCTTCTTCCGGTCGAGGTAGGACTGCAAAATAAGCGCGGCGGCTGAAGCATCGGCGTTTTCTTCGGGGGTGTGCCGTTCGGCAAGTTTGGTGGTGAACACCTCGTTTTCGAACGCCATAGGTAATTGTAGCGCCTTCTTGAGCCGAGCGGCAAACGCCCGCACCGCGCGGGTCTGGGCCGATGGTCGGCCGCGGAACGGGATGGGGAGCCCGATCACCACCGCCCCCACTCCCTCGCGCTTGGCAATGGCAGCCGCCTCCTCGAGCGTGCGCACCGTGCTATGGGGAAAAGCCATCCGGCCATCGGGGTCCGAGACGGCCACCCCGATGCGCGTACGCCCGTAATCAATGCCGAGATACCGCATAGAAAAGAATCATGAATTAAGGTAACGCCGTACTATCATCGTTCCATGATTCATGATTCTTGATTCATGCTTCTCGTCAGCACTTCCGCCCCGCCCTCCGTGACCACCACGGTATGCTCAAAGTGCGCGGCGAGCGAGCCGTCCTTGGTCTTCCATGTCCATCCGTCATCGGCGAGTTCAACCACCGGGCTTCCCGCCGTAGCCATGGGCTCAATGGCCAGCACCGTCCCCGCGGCGATCTTGATGCCCTGGCCCGGCTTCCCGTAGTTCGGGACGTAGGGATCCTCGTGGAGATGCCTACCGACGCCATGCCCCACCAGGTCGCGGATAACCGAAAACCCGCCGCCCTCGATGCTGCGCTGGATGGCCGCACCGAGGTCGCCCATCCGGATTCCGGATCGGAGCACGGCAACGCCAGCCGCGAGTGCTGCGCGGGTAACAGTGAGGAGCGACTCCGCCTCTTTCGCCACCGGTCCGACTGGAACGGTCACTGCCGTATCCGTAATCAACCCTCCGCTCGCGGGATAGCGCATGCCGATGTCCAGCCCTAGAATATCTCCCCGAGACAGCATCCGGTTCCGGCTGGGAATGCCATGCACCACTTCATCGTTGACGGATACGCACATACTCGCCGGAAATGCCGGCTCGTCAGTCCGCAGTCGGTAGCCCTTGAACACCGGCGCCCCGCCGGCTTCCCGGATCATGCGCTCCGCGATTCCGTCAAGCTCCATCGTGGCCATGCCGGGTCGAACCGCTCCGGCAACCGTTGCCAGAATTGCGGCCAGCCGCTGCCCCCCTTCGCGGAGCACCTCGAGTTGGCGCGGTGAGGAAATCGTCATGCTGCCAGGCGGATGGCTTCCCTACCATAAAAACGGGTATCGGCCGGCGTGTTCAGCGCAGGATCATCCAGCCCTTCAGCGGAAAACCAACGAATGGCGTTGTGTTCACGCTCGGCGAGTCGTAGAGCATCGGATTTTGCGCAAAGAAGGTAATTCAGTCCGATATGGCGGTGCCGCTCATGAATACGATGGATATTCACCCAGCGCGGCGGCCAGAGCGAAATAGTCGTTCCTGCTCCGAAATCTATCTTCTCAGAAAGGATCTCTAGCTGGCTCGGGGCTAACCCGGTTTCTTCTTCGATCTCCCGCCATAGCGCCTGATCCGTGTCCTCGTCAAGTTCCCCGTGTCCTCCCGGCTGAAGCCATAGGCCAAGCTCACGATGATCCACGAGCAGCACGCGGCCGCTATGGACGATAAAGGCGCTCACAACGAAGTCGATCTGATCGTGGATGTGCGGCATACCCGTCAGCGGAGCCGGAGCGCTTTTCGGATATCCCGCCACACTGCCGGAACCCGCTGATCGCCGTTGATGGTGATGAGGCGGCCGCGCCCCCGATAGTAGCGGATCACCGGGCGGACGTGCTCCCGAAAAAATCTCACCCGGCCGGCGATCGCTCGCGGGGTATCGTCATACCGGCCCCGGTTGAGGAGCCGGCGCTTCGCTTCGCGCTCGGTGAGCTCAAGGTAAATCGCCTCGGGCAGCGCCCGGCCGAGATCGCGCATCACGTCGTCAAGCATGCGCGCCTCTTCGATCCGCCGCGGCGCGCCGGTGAAAATCACGGATTCGTCCCCACCAAGCTCGCTGAAAAACTTATTGAGCCATACGTACGCCGCCGCCCAATAGGGCACGAGCCCGCCCCGCTGCATGATGCCGCCGATGTACCGGCCAACCAGGCTCTTCCGGCGAGCGATCGTGCGGAAGGAATCCCCGGTACTGATGATGCGCGCCCGCGGGAGCGCGCGCCGCAGGAATTTCGCCTGCGTATCCTTCCCCGACCCGGACACGCCAAGGAGGATGACTGTCCGCGGCCGGCGCTCTTGACGCCTACTCATACTCGTGCATGACCAGTTGCGCGTTAATCTGCTTCAAGGTCTCGAGAACGACCGAAACGACAATCAGAAGCGACGTGCCCCCCACGGTCAGCGCCGAGAGGCCGAACCCGGCCTGGACCGCGAGCGGCAGGATGGCGATCGCGCCGAGGAACAAGCCCCCGAAGAGCGTAATCCGGTTCAGAATCCGCTGCAGGAACTCTGATGTCGGTCGGCCGGGGCGCATGCCCAGGATGAAGCCGCCCTGCTTCTGGATGTTCGTCGCGATGGCGTTCGGGTCAAACGTCACCGCCGTATAGAAGTAGGTAAAGAGGAAAACGAGGAGGAAGTAGAGCACGCCGTACAGCCACTGGTTATTCAGGAGCCCGATGAGGAACGCTGAGGCGCGCTGCACGATGTCGTTCGGCACCGTGGCGAGGAAGTTCCCGATCAAACCGGGGAAGAGAATGATCGAAATCGCAAAAATGATCGGGATGACGCCGGCTTGGTTCACGCGGAGGGGCAGATGCGTTTCCACGCCACCGAACACCCGGTTGCCGCGGACGCGCTTGGCGTAGGACACCGGGATGTTCCGCTGCCCTTCGGTGATAATAACCACGCCCGAGATGACCGCGATGGAGACGGCGGTGAACGCAAGGTAGAGGGGGATGACGGACGGATCCTCAAACGGGTTCCGCGCCAGGAAGGCCTGGCGGAGGTCAACGGGCAGGCGCGAGATGATTCCGGCGAAGATGAGGAGCGAGACGCCGTTTCCGATGTTTTTCTCGGTGATGAGCTCGCCGAGCCACATGAGGAAAATCGTTCCCGCGGTGACGGTAACCATGTTCGTCACGTACCAGAACACTTCCTGGCCGGCGGTCGGCACGAGGATCTGTTGCCGGACGAGGATGACGAGAAGCCCGTAGGCCTGGAGGAGAGCCAGGGGTACGGTGAGGAAGCGTGAATACTGATTGAACTTCGCTCGCCCGGCCTCACCCTCCTCCTGGTACATTTCCTTCAGCCGAGGGAAAATCATCGTCAGCAGCTGCATGATGATCGAGGCGGTAATGTACGGCCCGACGCCGAGCATGACGATGGAAAGGTTTTCGAGTACGCCGCCGGAGAAGATATTCAGGAGCCCGAAGAACTGGTTGCCGGCCAGGAACGAGGCCAGACGCCCGGGCTCAACCCCGGGCACGGGAATGGCCGCCACGAGTCGGAACACCACGAGGATTGCCAACACAAAAAAGATCTTCCTGCGGAGATCCGGGAGCTTGAACGCCAGGATGACTTTCTCAAACATGGAGAGATGGAAACGTCCCTAGACGGACTCCGCCCGGGTGACCGCCCTCCTGCTCCGCTCCCCACCAGCCCGGGCGATACTCCGGGAGAGCGTGACGTTAGAGAAGGTGAAGTGCTTGGCACCGCCCCCGGGGCCGAGGATCTTTACCGGCGGCACCCTGCCCTTCATTCTACGGATGAGGCCGCGTTCGAGCAATCGGTCCGGATCAATACTGTCGCCGTCCGCAAAGTGTTGCTCGAGGAGAGCGAACCGGATCACTGTCGGACGCCGACGAAATGAACGGAAGCGATAGCCGCGCAGCTTGGGAAGCTTCTTTAACAGATCACGGATCGCCGGCCGGATCTTATGCCCGGCGCGGGACTTCTGCCCCTTCGTGCCGCGCCCGGCGGTCTTGTCCCCGCGACCGACGCGTTTTTTCGAGCGTACGCCGGTCTTTGGCTTCAGTTGATGAATTTGCATATACGGTATGCCGCGATTCGTAAATCAAGAATCACGAATCAAGGGGTGGCGACGTCTTGATCCTTGCTTCTTACTTCCTGCCTCATGCGTCTTAGCTTTTTTAGCGCCTCGAGTGTCGCCATGGCGTTGGTCAGTTTGTTCGGGGTGCGCGAAAGAATTTTTGAAGAGATATTCGTGATTCCGGCGAGTTCCACTACCGCGCGCACCGCCCCGCCGGCGACGATTCCCGAACCGGCCGGACGGGGACGGAGCAGCACCCGGGCCGCGGAAAACTTGGCCCGCACCTCGTGGGCAATGGAGCCATCCGGCGTAACCGGAACACTCACCAGGCCCTTCTTGGCTTGATAGGCGGCCTTCTCGGTGGCGATCGTAACATCCGGCCCTTTGGCGACGCCCACGCCGACTTTCCCCTTCCGATTCCCGATGACGACTGTCGTCCGGAAACTGAAGCGGCGACCGCCGGCGACGACCCGGGCGACCCGCCGGACATCCAAAAGCTTGCGGTCGAACTCCGATCCGTCACCCCCCGGCCCCCTCGGCCCCTGACCTCGTCTCCGCATAGCCATACTGTGGTGTGTTACAACGTAAGACCTTGCCGGCGTGCGCCATCGGCGATGGCCCGGACAAGCCCATGGTACCGATACTGACCCCGGTCGAACACCGCCCGGTGGATACCCTTGGCTTTTGCCTGCCGGGCGAGTTCCTGACCGACGAATGCGGCGCGCTCGACCCTCGCTGTCTTCCGGGTTATTCGCTTCTCTCCGACCGATTCGGCATCCGATGCGCTGGCAAGCGTCACCCCCCGCGCATCATCAATGAGCTGCACCCACAGGTGTGTGTTCGACCGGAAGACCGAAAGCCGCGGCCGCTCGCCCGTGCCGCGAATCGAGGACCTGACTCGGCGCCTCCGCCGTGATCGCTGGCTATGTACCCGCTTGACCTCCTGCATAGTTCAAGAGTTCTCGAGCTTACGATCCTGTCGTCGCTGCTTTCTTGCCCGCCTTGCGGCGAACCACCTCGCCGCGGTACCGAATGCCCTTGCCCTTGTAGGGCTCGGGCGGACGGAGGTTCCGGATCCTGGCAGCCACGTCTCCCACCAGGACCTTGTCAATGCCGCTTACGGTAATGGTATTCCGTTCGACCTGAAAGGAGATTCCCGGCGGCGCGGCAAGGCGGACGGGGTGCGAGAACCCCAATGCGAGCTGGAGATTCGAACCGTCTACGGCAGCCCGGTAGCCGATCCCCTCGATCTCAAGTTTCTTTTCAAACCCCCGGGAGACGCCCTCCACCATCCCGGCGATGAGCGCGCGCGTAAGACCCCAATAGGCCGGCATCTTACGGCTCGACGCCTCCGGAACGACGCGCACGCTTCCCTCGAGAACGATGACGCGAACCTCCGGGCGGATCGCCCGGGCGAGCGTTCCCTCCGGACCGATGACGGTGACGGTAGAGCCCGCCGCTTCCACGCGCACCCCCGAGGGGAGTGTAATGGGTTGTGTGCCGATCCGACTCATGCGATTGTTGTACGAATTGCGAATTTTTTATGAATGTACGAATTCGTATATTCGTACTGATTCGTAAAGTTTACCATACCTCCGCGATCAGCTCTCCGCCGACGCCTGCCTTCCGCGCGTCCTCTCCGCTCATGAGACCTTTCGACGTGGACACGATGACGAGACCATGGCCCTGGCGAACGCGGCGAATCTCGCTCGTGCCGGCGTAGAGGCGTCGGGACGCCTTGGATACCCGGCGCACCCCTTCCAGGGCCGGAGCGCCGTCATCGTAGCGAAGGGTGATGTCGAGAAACTTTCTGATCTTCCGGCCCTTCTTTTCGTACCCGGCAATGTATCCCCGCGCCTCCAGCACCCGGGCGATGGATTCTTTCATTTTCGAATAGGGCAATACGACGGCCGGTTTCTTCGCCCGATAGCCGTTCATAACACGGACAAACATGTCTGCGATGGGATCTGTCATAATTTCCAAAAATTTAGAGCGGAGCGAATAAATTTTTGCTGAAATTATGAGCACCCCGCATGAATTCGAGGCATGTGCTCATGAATGGCCACTGCGTGAGCCGAAGGCGATTCCGTAAATTGGACTCTCTGGTTCCCATGGGTCTTTTCGGAATTCGTGCGGGGCAACTCACCAACTACTTTTACGAACTCCGGGAATTTCACCTCTGTTGGCCAGCTCCCGGAAGCAAATCCTGCACAGGCCGAAATCCCCCAGGTAGCCGCGGCGGCGACCGCAGCGGAAACACCGCCGCACGACGCGGGACTTGTATTTCGGCGGCCTGAGAGCTCTGGCGATGACTGATTTCTTTGCCATGGTCCTCCTGAATACACGAACTCCACCGACGATACTACCCCCTGCCCCGTCCAGTCGTCATGCCCTCGGTTCCTCATTGAGGGGCAATCCCAGCAACTTCAACAACTGAATGCCCTCCTCGCGCTTCCGAGCGGTGGTCACCACCGTAACCTCCAGGCCGAACATGAGCGGCACGTCCTCGCCAACCATCTCTGGGAAAACGATATGCTCCGAGAATCCGATTGTCAAATTCCCGCGCGGGTCGAATGACCGCACGCCAATCCCACGGAAGTCGCGGAGACGGGGGATGGCGATTGCGATCAGTCGGAGCAAAAAATCCCACATGCGCGTACCCCGGAGCGTCACCTGGTATCCGACGAGGAGGCCCTGCCGGGTCTTGAATGCGGCGATGGCCTTCCGGGCCGGCCGGGGCGCCGGCTTCTGGCCGGTGATCAAGGTGAGGGCCTGTACGATTGCCCCCAACTGCTTCTCGTCCCTGATCCGCCCCACGCCGGCGTTGACGACCACCTTCGCAATGCGCGGCACAGTCATACCATTCCTATACCCGAACGCCTTTTCCATGGCCGGGACTACTTCCTTCCGGTATTTCTCTTGCAGGGCTAGCATGGTGATGAATCATGAAGCACGAAGCAAGAAGCACGCAGAACGGAGCGATTGATGGCTTTACCCATACCGACCTCTTGCTTCATGCTTCTTGCTTCATGCTTCATAGTGTTTTGCCGCACTTCTTACAGACCCTAACCTTCTTTCCGGCATCTATACGGTATCCGATCCTCGTCGGCTTCCCACAGGATGCGCAGACGACCTGGGCGGCTGAGGCGGCAATCGGTGCGGGGAGGAGAATAATTTCCCCTTTCCGATCCTGGCGGCGTGCTCTTCGGTGCTTCTTCTTCACGTTGACGCCTTGAACGAGAATGCGATCCCGCTCGGAGAATACCCTGGACACCTGGCCCCGTTTCCCGCGATCCTTGCCAGAGAGAATTTTCACCGTGTCACCTTTCCGGATCTTCATACCACTTCTGGAGCCAGTGAAATGATCTTCGTAAACCCGCGCTCGCGCAGTTCCCGGGCGACCGGTCCGAGGATGCGGCCACCCTTCGGCTCAAACCCATCCACGAGGACCGCGGCGTTATCATCGAAGCGCACCCACGAACCGTCGGGCCGCCGCTGGGCATGACGGACCCGGACCATAACCGCCCGCACCACATCCTTCTTCTTCACCGGCTTGCGCGGTTCGGCGGCTTTGACCGAGGCCACGACCACATCGCCGAGGAACGCGTAGCGACGCCGCGAGCCGCCCAATACGCGGATAACCTGGATCACCTTGGCCCCGGAGTTATCGGCAACTTTGAGTATGGAGCGGGTCTGTATCATGCTAATTTTATCTACGAGCGAAGCGAGTAGTTATAGAATTCAGCACCCCCTCTTTTTGCGCGTGGCGCGAAAAAGAGGGGGTCATGGGTTGGTTGCCTCAGGGGCTTCGCCAGGATCTGGCTCGTTCCTGCGGACCAACCCAATGACCTCCCAGCGCTTGTCTTTGGAGAGCGGTCGTACCTCCCGGATCCGAACGACGTCGCCCGGGCCGGGCGACTGGCCGTCCCGAACGTGGGCCTTATACTTCTTCGATACGCGGTAGAACTTCCGGTACTTCGGGTGCTGGCGCAACCGATCTACCCGCACCACGACCGTGCGTTGCATCCGGTTTGATACCACCGTGCCTTGAAGCGTCCTCATCCCGTTAGAAACTCTGAGCGGTTAGTACAAGCGACCTTCTCCCACGAAGTGGGTAGAACCTGAAGAACGATTCACTCCTGTCGTTTCTAACGGGACTCATGGTGTGACGGTCTCCTTGATGAGCGTACGAATCCGAGCCACGTCCCGCCGGAGTGCCGCGAGCGCTTTCACGTTCTTGGTCTTCTTCTGCCGGATCGAGAACGCCGCCTCCTCGCGGCGGAGCAGCGTTTCCCGAAGCAATATCTCGAGCTCATCTCGGGATTTTTTCCGCAGTTCAATCGCCTTCATGATACTGTTACTTCACGACTATTCTCGTCTTCATCGGCAGCTTCGCGGCTGCCCGCCGGAGCGCCTCGCGGGCGACGTCGGCGGTCACGCCATCCATCTCAAAGAGGATCCGGCCCGGCCGCACCGGAAACACGTAGTGGTCCACCGCGCCTTTGCCGCCGCCGAGGGTCACCTCGGGCGGTTTCCTGGTTACGGGTTTATCGGGGAACACGCGGATCCAGACTTTTCCGCCCCGCTGGATGTGGTGGGTGATGGCACGGCGCGCAGCCTCAATCTGCCGCGCCGTGATCCACCGCGCCTCTTCGGCTTTGAGCCCGAAACTGCCAAACGCCAAATCCGCACCGCGGGTCTCCACACCCCGCGAGCGACCCCTGAACCACTTGCGATGTTTTACCTTTTTGGGCTGCAACATACTCACTTCGCTCTATCATCGAATTACGAATCTTGTGCGAATCTGCGAATTCGTACTATTCGTAGGGAATTCGCAACTTCGCTGATGATCATTTTTGCGGCGTCTCCGAAAAAATGTCCCCCTTGTAGATCCATACCTTGACGCCGATCGTGCCGTACGTGGTGTGCGCCACGGCCAGCGCATAGTCTATGAGCGCGCGGATGGTTTGGAGCGGGATCCGACCTCGTTTCAGCCACTCCACCCGCGACATCTCTGTGCCATCGAGCCGACCGGAGAGCATCACCTTCACGCCCTGGACCTCCCGATGGGCGATGACCTTCTCCACGGTCTGCTTCAGAATTCTGCGGAAGCGAACGCGCTTCTCGATATCTTCCCGAACCTGCTCGGCGACGATCGCCGCATCGGTCTCCGGCGAGCGGACCTCCTCAATCGTCAGCTTCAGTTCGCGTTTTTCAGCCGCTCCGAAGGCCTTCGGCATCCGTTTCGCGATTGCCGAGAGCTTAGCCAGAACGTCCCGTTTGAGCCGTTCGATCCCCTCGCCCCCTCGACCGATGAGGATGCCGGGCCGCGAGGTCCTGATGATGACCGTGAGGGTGGTCGGCGAACGCTCGATCTCAATGGAAGAGATGTGCGCGCCGCGCAGCCGCAGCCACAGCCACTCGCGGAGCAGAGTATCCTCCCGGAGGTAGGCGCGGAAGCGCTTGGGGTTGAACCACCGCGACTTCCAGGTCGTGGTCTGGCCGAGGCGGAACCCGTAGGGATGCACGCGGTGAGTCATATGGCTTTCCTCCGGAACATGCGTTCGACGAACTGGCGCGGTTTGGTGGCCACCTTGGGTTTTTCCCGGAAGGCCTCGCGTTCTGCCCCGACTTTCGGGGACTCAACCTCGCGGCTGCTCTTTGCGTCACGAACGACGGCGATTTCGGCCTTGGGTGGCCTATCCCGTCCGACCATGCGCCCCGCCGCCGTGAGCACCAACCGCACGTGGCTGGTCCGTTTCGCGATCGGGAAGACGCGGCTCCGCGCGCGTGCTCGACGGCGTTTCAGCGTCGGCCCCCCGTCCACGGTGACCTCGGAGATCGTCAGCGTCTCGGGGCTCGCCACCTGGAAGTTATGCGCCGCATTCACCATCGCAGAGCGAAGCAGTTTGGAGAGCGGTCCGGCCGCCCGGCGGCTCGCGAACCGCAGGATCTCCACCGCTTCGGGGGCCTGCCGGCCGCGGATGAGGTCCGCGACCAGCCGAACTTTTCGCGGCGCCATACGGAGGTAATTGAGTTCGGCAACAATTTTCATGACTTGGGGTTCTCAGCCGGGGCGGGTTTCGCCGCCTCCGCGGCTTTCGCTTCCTGTTCGCGCTGCATCCGACCGCCGTGCCTCACGAATTTCCGCGTCGAGGCGAACTCGCCGAGGCGGTGCCCGACCATATCTTCCGAGACGCGCACCTCGATGAACGTCCGACCGTTATGCACCGCGAACGCGTAGCCAATCATTTCGGGCGTAATCACCGAACCGCGCGCCCAGGTTTTGATTGCGGTCTTGGCTCCCGGCTTCACGCGGCCCATCCATTTCGCAATGCTGGGGTGGACGTAGGGACCTTTTTTAAGCGATCGGGCCATACATTATTTTCTCCGCTGAAGGATAAACCGATCCGAACGCCTCTTCTTCCTGGTCTTCACTCCGCCGGTCACCTTCCCCCACATGGTCTTGGGCTTCTTCGTCCCGCGCGGTTGCCGGCCCTCGCCCCCGCCGTAGGGGTGCTCGCGAGGGTTCATGGCCATGCCGCGCACCGTCGGCCGGATGCCGCGGAGCCGGTTCCGGCCGGCCTTGCCAATGGTCATGAGCGACCACTCGGGGTTGGAGAGGGAACCGATCGTGGCCCACCCATCGGCCCGCACCGTGCGGATCTCGCCCGAGGGGAGCTTTACCTGGGCGTACGGACCTTCCACCGCCACGACCTGGGCCCCCGCACCGGCCGCCCGGGCCAGCTGCGCGCCCCGCCCTGGCGTGAGCTCGACGTTGAACACGAATGTACCGACCGGAATGGCTGAGAGCGGCAGGCGGTTCCCCACGGCAATGGGGGCCTTCTCCGAAGCGACGAACTGCGACCCCGCCCGCCAGCCGTGCGGCGCCAGGACGTAGCGGCGTTCCCCGTCGGCGTAGCAAAGAAGCGCAATGAACGCCGAGCGATTCGGATCGTACTCGATGGCCTCCACCACGGCCGGAACATTCTTCTTGTCATGCCGAAAATCAATCATGCGGTAGAGCCGTTTTACCCCGCCCCCTTTGTGCCGCACCGAAATCCGACCGCTCGAGCTCCGTCCGACCGCGCGCTTGAATCCGATCGTCAAATGCTTCTCCGGTTCCTTCCGCGCCAGCACCGCCGTGTCAAACAGTTCGGCTTGCCGGCGTCCGGGAGATGTGGGGGAGTACTTCTTCAT